>WNGI01007044.1_pt1 | contig 10272 bp, 10 predicted proteins | sample 5400621 | NCBI WGS metagenome assembly WNGI01 (sample SAMN13153374, study PRJNA577476) | soil metagenome | isolation source: 20 cm soil or saprolite under Garry oak tree replicate 1 | place: USA:California | collected 2016-06-15 | reverse complement strand
CACGCCTCAGAAGTCGTTCCAATAAGGCCAAACGATAAAAAATAACAGGCTGCCGAATCGGAATCCGGTAGCCTGCTGTTAATTGGAGTGTTCAGGTTCGGTCTTACGCAGCGCGAGTAATCTCTGCGGCTTCGGCATAGACTCGCCGGCCGTTGAGAGCGTCGTCGATAATCTCTCTTACCGCGGAGATGTCGGGGTTAACGTCCATCCGATCACAGGCAGCGAGATGCCGAATAATTCCTTCGGTTGCAATGTCCAGAACAGTGCCGCCGAGCTTTGAAAAACGCCGCGCTTGGATATGATCGATTCTCTGAAGCCGCTGAGCCAGCGGCAGGCCTTTATCGAGATTCACGATTTGATACAGTCTCCTTCTAAAAAGTTATGAATTTGGACTCCGTTACGTAAACAATAGATGCTTTCCAGTCCCCTGTAGGATGCAAACCCTTTGCATTTTCGCGAAATCTTGCAAAGTAACGGCCCCAGCAAGGGCAAATAGAAAGCGTAACCTGTCTCAGCGAAACCCGAAACTATAGCACGACTTGGCCGCCGCGGCTAGTTAATTCTTTGGGATCATTCGCTTGATACGCAAACGGAGAGGCTTGTGGGCTCGTACTAATGACAAACCAGCGGTAGATTCTTGATCGCCTTAGACAGCGAGACTGGTTGGAACGATGTTGTCCCCATTGCCTTCTGAAGCAAATTCAGGGCGAAAAGGAGAAAGCGCCGGCTGTGCCTCCCCTTAGAGACACTACACCGGCGCTCAGATCCTTTTCGCGAAGCGGGTCTTGAGGCGGGCCGCCTATTTGCGAGGAAGGACAGAGTCCTTCATGGCCTTCCCCACGCGAAACTTCAGGGTCGTCTTCGCGGGAATCTGAATCGTCGCTCCTGTCGCTGGGTTACGGCCCTCGCGCGCCTTTCGCTCTGAGCGAACGAGTTTCCCGAAACCTGGCAGCACAAACTCGCCGCCAGATTTCACTTCCGACGTTGCCAAGCTGGCAAGGTCGTCGAAGAACTGTTTCACTTGAGCGCGCTTCATTCCGGTCCGTTCCGCGAAATAATTAAAGACCTCAGACTGGGTCATGCGCTTCTTGCCTGCTGCGGTGCTAGTCGCCATGTGTGGTGTCCCACCTCCAAAACATCAACAAAATGAGAAAACTTTCGCAATGACATATACCACAGACTAAGCCCAAAGTCTGCTAAAAATAGCAAGTTTTTGGCATTTCGGTGAAAAATAAAAGGGGCGGTTGTCGGGGGTAGCGACTGCGGACTGAGAGGGTTGACTGCGTTTTTGGTCGGGGCGAGAGGATTCGAACCTCCGACCTCTCGGTCCCAAACCGAGCGCACTACCAGGCTGTGCTACGCCCCGATGACTCTCCGGACGAATTCCGCGATCGTCGTCATAAGAGAGCTGCCATTCTAGCCAGCACTGGAAGCAGCGGTCAAGGCTAGGAGGTACGCGCGAGTTGCGGCGAGCGCGCGCGCCCGATGACTGATCTGATTCTTGATTTCCGGTTTCAATTCAGCGAAGGTCAAGTCGCCTCCGTTTGGAATGAACACTGGATCGTAACCAAAGCCTCCGTCGCCACGAGTAGCCAAAGCAATTCGCCCCTCGCATTCGCCTAACGATACATTGAGAATCTCGCCGTTGCTGTCAGCGATCACAACTGCCGAAACGAAACGGGCTGAGCGCTTCGATTCATCGACGAAAGCGAGTGCGGCCAAGAGTGCCTCGACTCGCTCAGCGTCCGAAGCGGACTCGCCGGTGTATCGGGCGGAACGCACTCCCGGAGCGCCGCCCAGCGCATCTACCTCTAAACCAGAATCGTCCGCCAGCGTTAGAAGGCCTGTTTGGGCTGCGTATCCAATCGCTTTCAGCGATGCGTTTTCCACGAAGGTAGCACCAGTCTCGGCTACTGGTCTGATGGCAAGGAAGTTCCGAAGATCGAAAAGCGAGACAGGCAAATCTGATAAGAGTAGCTGAATCTCCGCGCGCTTTCCTTCATTGCACGTAGCAATGAGCAAATGCCGGGGAGCATTCACCGCGCGTTCTCCGGAGCAAATCTAATTACGAGAGATCCAAACAACCCAAAGGCGGATCTCGAAGTCCAGTCAAAGCCATTCTCTTTCAACATGGTGACACTAACAGCATATGGTAACGACCGCGATGCCTGCTCAATGCTGGAAGCATTAGTCGAGAAGGCGGACCTTTCAGATGGCGAGAACAGTTCCACAAAGGAGATGGCAGGGCGCCGGTCGTCGGTAAATGTGAGTGCGATGATCGGCAGTGAGTTGTCGATGAGTCGTTGCGATCGTCGGTAGCCATCAACTGAAACCAGAGATTGGGACTGTCCTTTTGCCTGCAGACAACGCCGGACTGCGTCACCCGCTCCCGTCAAAAAGCGGTCGTCGGCGAAACTTGCGGCAAAGTTGTCAGAGCTTGAAAGCATAAGCTCGGCGTCGCCGACGGTTTCTGTTTTTACGGTCGGCCCAAGTCTCTGCTGGGCAAGCTTGCGAAGGCTAGGCCGATCAAATGCGCCGGCGACCAGCACCGAAGGGGCGTTCTCTTCCAGCCGAATCGTGGCCATGCGATTTCCGACCGCACTGACAAAAGTGTCCGGATCGTTGATTCCATACGGAGGGAACAGGCTGCGTAGGAGGGGACGCGCCGCGATTGCTCCCACAACATCGGCATGCGACGAAACTGTGGCGTTAACATCGCGCCACAACCGTTCGACGTCTCGAAAATGGTAGACCGAGACGGAATAAGCATCGGGTGGAACAAACGCTATCTCATTAGAAAGGCCTCGATCTTCGGGGACGGCACTGCCGCGAAGCCTATCCGCGACACCTTCGGATAATTGAAGAAAGCAACGATCTTCAGCTCTGCCCTCGGTAAACCGTGAAGTCCACGCAAAGCCTTCAACCAGGTTTGAGAAGATATTAGCGAAAATTGGTGCAATCGTTGTTGCATTTTGATTGGAACTAAAAAGATAGAGTGCCCACGCCTGGAGAATCGGCTTTACGCCTCCCTTCGAGACAAAGCCGAATAGCGGTGCGCCGGCAGCGTCTACTTGCGCACGCGCATATTCGAGTTGCTGGTTTCCAAGAAGGGATGCGCGCTTCCCCCTGCGAGCGTCGACGCAGCGCATCACTGAAGCTTCATCGTTTCCGACAATGGCGACAGTGCCCGCGAATGCGAGGATGAGATGACGCGCTCCATCTGAGGATGACCATTCAGCGAGATCGACACCGTCAATCTGCTTTTGAACGAGCGAAGGCTGGCCGTGAGTGCGAGCGAAGTCTTCAGCGTGCCGTTCCAGAATCGACCGCATTCGTCTTTGCGTCGTGTGCGTCTCAATGATCAGAGTAGTGAGCGGCTTGATCTTCAAAGTTGCGTCGGCTTCAGTCTCCTCAACACCGGTGAATACGATGGCAAACTGAGAGCGAGCGAACAGAATGACGTCACCCGATCCGATGCCAGTCAAGCGCGCCAGTCGAATCAACCAGCGATTGGGCAGAAGAGTAGATCTCGCGCCAAGTGGAGCGGCCAATTTCGTCCAGGCTTCCGATGATCCAAGGCCGTCGGCTAGCTCGACCAGATCGTCGGCTTCCAGAAATGCCACGCAATCCGACGGTACGTAGGCGGCCATGTCCACGCGATGGGGCCAAGTCCAATAGAACCAGCCAGCGATGACCGCCAGCGCCAAACAGGCGACCAGGACACGTGTGCGGCGAGAGATTTTCAATGCAGCGCATCGTAAACTGAGAACGCGCACGTGGCAAATAGACCGCTACCTTTTTCTCAGAGCGGAAGAGTTCGGCGATTGTCCTTAAAGGTCGACGAAACCCCGAGAGAATGCGCAACGCGGATGGCCACAAAACCTGAGCTGGCCGATGAGAATTATCTGCGAGGTAATATGGAGGAGGGCCCCGACAAGCCGCAGAGAGCCGATTACAACATCCTTTTAGGACAATAAGTTAAAAGATACAAAATAGTATTTGACATGTCTGAGGCGGTGTTGTAGCCTAAGTCCGGCGGTTGAGCGTCGGGTCTGATTCGAATGACCCAGTTCCTTTTAGCCATCTGCCGGACCAGTTGACGGCAGCAAACCCGCCGAAAAGGTCGCCCCACCCTTCACTGCAAACGCGAAGTCTCCAAAGACACCGTCGGTAAATCGGAATGAAGAAAGCAAGCTACCCCTGTCCAGTGAAACTCGTCCGCGTACGGTTTTCCCGAGCCCGTCGCGCCCGCGCCCGGCTGCGACGCCAGCGCATTTTGATGTTTAAGATCGCGAGGAACCATTCATGATGTGGAACAGTGTGAAGAAAAGCATGGTAGGCGTTGACATCGGCTCAAGCTCGGTGAAAGCCGTCGAGCTTCAGGGCAAGAACAACGACTTCCAGCTAGTGAGCTTGGGATACGAGGCGCTGCCGCCGGATTCAATCGTGGACGGTCAGATCATGGAGTTGAACTCCGTGTCTAACGCGATTGGAAGCATCTTTAGCGAGCATAAGATTAAAACTACCAAGGTAGCCGCCGGAGTTAACGGGCATTCGGTTATTGTTAAGAACATCGTCCTGCCGCAGATGACTGACGATGAACTCCAGGAATCGTTCGCGTGGCACGCAGAGGAGCATATTCCTTTCGACATCTCGGATGTCAATCTCGATTATCACGTCACTGGGACCTCAGACGATGCGATTCACGTGCTGATGGCCGCGTGCAAGCGTGACAAGATTGCCAACGTAAAGCAGGCCATCCAGCTCGCCGGCAAACAGCCCGCGATAATCGACGTTGATGCGTTTGCGCTTCAGAACTGTTACGAACTGAACTACGACCCACAGGCCGGCCAGGTTGTGGCCTTACTGAACATCGGCGCTTCGACAACGAACATTAATATTCTAAATGGCGCCAGATCGGTCTTCACGCGCGATGCCACGTTTGGTGGCAACCAATACACTTCACTGCTCCAAAAAGAACTGGGCTTGACGTTTGATCAGGCCGAGCGAGTGAAGCGCGGCATGCCAATGCCCGAAGGCTCTGAGCATCGAGAGATTGAACCGATTCTCGACACGGTATCTGACATCCTCGCCCTCGAAATACAGAAGACAATGGATTTCTATCGCGCCACCGTCGAGGATGGCGAGTCGGCCGTCCAGAAGATTTTGGTTTCCGGCGGCGGTTCAAAACTGAAAGGTCTGGTGGAGTTTCTGGCCCGACGCTTCGAGATTCCCGCGGAAGTGTTCGATCCGTTTCGAAAAATCCGAGTTGACTCGCGAGGTTTCGATCCGGAGTACATGCGCGAGATCATTCCAGAGATGGCCATTGCAGTCGGCCTGGCGCTGAGAGGAGTTGACGTCCGGTGATCAAAATCAACCTTTTAGAATCGGTAACCGATCGGCCGGCTGGCGTAGCGTTTGTTGAGGACAGGGTATCCAGCACCCGGACGCAGACGTTTCTGCTGGTATTGACGGTAATGGCGCTGCTGGTGCTCGGCATGGGGTTCGACTATGTGAGCGCGAACTCTGCGCATGACACAGCCACCAAAGATCTGGAAAAGGAACGCCGCATCAACGAGCAGATGAACGCGGTCAAACGCGAGCAGGCGGATCTGGAAAAAAAGATCGCAGACATTAACTTCCGCATCGACGCGATTCAAAAGCTGCGCGCTTCGCAGCAGGGGCCCAGCGCCCTGCTGACTGAAATCAAGGCACGCTTTGACAGCGTCCCAGGTCTCTATCTAAAGAGCGTGGAGCAGAAAGATGCCGAGCTAATCATCAAGGGCGAGTCGCCAAACGAAGCCTCGGTGACGCGCTTTGGTCAGAGCATGGAATTCTCTTCGGGTCTCTTCACGAATCTGAACATCGAGACGCAAAGAGAAATACCACAGGCAGCGAGCAAGGGATCGAACGCCTCCGCGGTCGCCGCGCAGCAGGATCCGAACTCGCCCCAGCCTGAAGTTGTGGCGTTTACGATTAAATGCAACTACGCGCACAATGGCCCGCAACCGAATGCCAACCCGACGCCCGCTCCGGCGAATCATGTCGCCAAGAACTAACTGACGGCAAACAACAGGAAAAGATCATGAGACTTGGAAACATCAACAGCCTTCCCTGGTACGCCCGGTTCAGCATCTTCGCGGCGATGGCTCTCGCCGTCTATGCCGGCTTCTGGTACTTCGTCACCAGCGGCACGCGGAAGGATACTCGCAAACTGGTCGACCAGATCAAGGTCCTGCAAAAAGCCAACACTGAGGCTCAGATTGCTTCGCAGCGTTTGATTGAGTTCAAGGCGTCTTACAAGAGCAAGCAGGAGCAGTTGGAAGAGTTGCGTGCTTTGTTGCCTGAGCAACGCGAGCTGACGAAAGTCCTCGAAGGTATCCAGGACCGGGCGCGCGCGACCAGCATTTCGTTGCGAAAGTTCGCGCCAAAGGATGACGTCCAGCAGGACTTCTACAGCGGCAAACGGATTGATGTGGCCGTTCAAAGTTCGTTCTCAGGGCTGCGACAGTTCTTCGACCAGATGGCGCACTACCAGCGCATAGTTTCGATCTCCAACTTTGAAATCAAGCAGATGGACAAGCAGGGAGCGAACAAGACGGTCGAAGCGCGCTTTGACCTGACCGCTTATTACGTCTCGAGTGAGAAACTGCAAAAGCAGAACACGGCCCAGCCCGGTGCACCGCAAGCGGCGCAGCCTGCTGCTGTCAACCAGGCTGTTAACCAGGCCGTCGCGCCGAAGTAATATCGCCGAATTCGCGGCTTTGAATAGGAAGAAACAAGATGGACGACAAACTGAAAATTCGTTACGTGGTTTCGACGGTGCTGGTCTGCGTCGTGCTGTTCGCCGGGTTTACCGCGACTGTATCCGCGCAGGAACCGAGCGTCGCGGCAAAGCCTGCGACCACTGAAAAGAGCTCTGGCCGCGATCCTTTCAAGAAGTTCGAGCCGGTGCGCAAGTTGACCAAGGGAATAGCCTCCAAGCTCGAGCCGCCATCTATTCAAGTGCGCATCGATCGTTATCGCGCGCAAAAGTTGGCTGCCGCGAATGCGCATGTGTCGCCGCCAAAGCCGACGACCGCGTTGCTGCTTAACGAAATGCAGGTGACCGGCATCTTTCACACGCCTCGCGGCTGGTCCGCGATGGTCGAAGCGACGCCGTTCAATCCTAAACTCTCTTATGTGATCTATCCGGGCGAAAACTTTTTCGACGGTCAGTTAGTAGCGATCGAAGAAGGCCGTTTAGTATTTCGCCGCGACATTGTGTGGAATGACGGCCGGCGCGAAAAATCAGTGGAGATCAAACCACTGCGTCAGCCGAGTCCCGTCGAAGCCATGACCGCCGCCAAAGCGGCCCCTGCCAGTGCTCCGGCCACCGAGACCGAGAAACCAGCCGCGCCGGTAAAGCAATAGCTAACGATTTTCTGGCCCGCCATCCGGCGAAGACTTTTCGCCTGAGTGCGGGCATGACGCGTGAACGATTGAATCAATGCGAGCTTAGGGCACTGGCCAATCGCTTCATTTTTTGACAATCAATGACTGAGCTGCCGCACAGTGCGGCGCGCGCTTTGAATGTTCGTTGTCCGGCATTTCGAGCGAGCGCGTGGCGGAAGTTCAATCTGTCCCTGAGGAGGGAACAATGCTTAACCAGTTCCGTAAAATTGCAGCCGTCAAAACATGCGCGCTCGCATGTATCGCCGGACTAACGCTCAACACTTTCGCCATCGCCTCGATTTCATCGGCGAGCGTCGATAAGTCGGTCCCTCGTTCGTCGAGCATGACCCGCGAACAGAATCCGTCGCCGTCGTCAACTCCGGCGCGCCCCGGAATGTCGCCCGCCAAAGACAACCAGGCGAAGCAGGCTGATCAGGGACGTCAATACGGCCAGTCTGGATTTGTTGGCGAGCCGATCAATCTGAACGTGGTCAACGCCGACATCCGCGACATCCTGAACTACATCACTGAGCAGTACGGCATTAACTTTGTCATCGACAGCTCAGTCGGCGCGGTCCCCGTTACCGTCAATGTCCAGGACGTGCCGTGGAATTACGCGTTGGACGCGCTGCTGCATGCGAACAAACTGGGCGCGGAAGTGAGTGGAAATATTCTGCGCGTTGCGACTTCGGAAACGCTGGCCAGAGAGGCCGACACACAGAAAGTCATCAGCGATGCACGGCTCGACAACTCGCAACTAGTTACCGAGTTCCTGCGTTTGAACTACGCGCGGGCTTCGGGCACGTTGGCCCAGGCAGCCGGCTCAACCGGCGGCTTCTCGGGCGGCGCAACCAACCTCAGCTTTAGTGGCGGTGCCGGTGGCGACGCGACTGGCGGCAGCGGCGATCAGGGCATCCTTCCGATCATCAAGCGGCGTCTTTCCCGGCGTGGCTCGATCGAAGTTGACGGCCGCAGCAATACGCTGATCATTACTGACGTCAGAGAAAACATCGCGGCGATTCGACAGCTCGTCACCATTCTGGATCAGCCCGAGCCCCAGGTTGAGATCGAGACGCGCATCGTGATCGCGCAACATATTTTCAGCAAAGATCTCGGCGCGCAGCTTTCGTTGGGTGTCGCGAATTTCAATCGCGGCGGACTCGCGAACATCTCATCGCTGCCCGCGACGGGTTCTCAAACCGGCGGCGCCTCGGGCGGCGCGAGCGCGCTGACCAGCGGACCGAATCCCTTTGGTGTATTTGGTGGATTGGCCGGGACGAAGCAGCCATTGGATAATCTGCGCGCGGCCGCGGCTGCGACGGTCATCGGATTGACCACCGGCCTCATCGGCTCGGCCCAGATCAGTGCTTTGATCAGCGCAGCCGAAACCCGGGGCGAAGTTAAGACAGTGGCGACTCCGCGAGTGACTGCCCTGAACAATCGTCCAGCGCAGATCGAAAGCGGATCGCAAATTCCCGTGCAGACTACTCAAGCCGGAGCAGCTGCCGGCGGAACAGCGGTCATTACTACGACGTTCGTTTCCGTTCCCCTGCGGCTTTCAATTACGCCACAGATCACCGACGCGGGCACGGTCATCCTGCGCGTGACGATCGAAAACAACACCGTGAACACCGGCATCGCCGTCGGTGGCGTTCCCGGCATCGACACCCAGCGCATGCAGTCGGAAGTGATGGTGCCAGATGGCGGAACTACGGTCATGGGCGGAGTTCTCTCGGATCAAGAGAGCACCACGCGTCAGCGCACGCCAGGCGCGGCCAGCATTCCGATCATTGGCAACATGTTCAAGCGCAAGCAGGTGTCGAACAACTCGACCGAGATTCTGTTCTTCATCACGCCGCACATCTATCGGCCTGATTACTTTGGCCGTCCGACTTCGACGGTGCCGGCCCAGGGCCCGCGCTCGACCAGCGTGCCGCAACCCGTGCCGCTCGGCAATCCACAGACGAACACGCCGACGCCGACTGAGTTGCAGCAACAGGAAAAAAATCCGCAGACCGGCTCTCAGACTCAGCCCCAGCCGGCCACTAACCCGGCAGGCGCAGCTCGCCCCGGTGCTCTGGGTGGCGGTCAGAAGCCTCAGCGGTAACTTTACTCCGATACCATCTGTGCGAGCGGGTGGGTTAAGGTGACGATCATGTTCAAAGAGTCTCTCCAATCCATCGTCGAAAAAACCGACGGCAGCCTAGGCGCCCTAATCATGGGCGCCGACGGTTTGCCCGTCGAGAACTTCTTCACGGAAGAAGGCAACGCCGCGAACCTCGACGTCGCGGCCGCCGAATTCACTTCGCTGATTCGCAGCGCCGGCAAGTCCAGCAAAGACTTGGCTCTCGGGGAGCTGCGGGAGCTGGTCGTTTCGCTCGGCAACGTCACGTTCGTGATGCGACTCTTCAACAAAGATTACTTTGCTGTGCTGGCCTTGAAACCGGACGGCAACCTCGGCCGCGGTCGATTTGAATTAAGAAAGGCTGAGTTAGTCCTGGCGGAAGAGTTCGCTGTCTAGAACGTACCACGTGTGCTCAACATCGAAACGGCTCGCTGGCTTTGTCGGCGAGCCGTTTGGTTTTGGGGCACTTCCGCAATCAGATGATAGAGTATGGCGCGTCTCTACCAATTGATTTCGATTAGAAGGAGTCGCGATATGGATCCTGATCCGATGCAGTTTGTGGAAGAAGAGGCCGACAAGAAAGAGTCCGAAGTGACCACAGCAGGAAAATCCAAAGCCCACCTGAACACCATGGTGGCGATTTCGGTTGCGTTGCTCGCTACCTTCATGGGGGTTTGCAAGGTGAAAGACGACAACATCGTACAGGCAATGCA
>WNGI01007043.1_pt1 | contig 10272 bp, 8 predicted proteins | sample 5400621 | NCBI WGS metagenome assembly WNGI01 (sample SAMN13153374, study PRJNA577476) | soil metagenome | isolation source: 20 cm soil or saprolite under Garry oak tree replicate 1 | place: USA:California | collected 2016-06-15 | reverse complement strand
AAAGAATTTGGTTCTATGATATGTGTGCTAGTATACGAGGGCTTGATACATTTGACAAGGTTGCGAGAGCTTAAGAGTATAGTCTCGGCTCCATTCTTGCAAACCTCTCAAAAATCCAGATATACTGGGTAAAAGATTGAATGCTCGCTCTTTACAGAATTATCACAGGATCATCAACCCAGGAGTAATACATGTACCGCCTGCTGGCAATAGACCTCGATGGAACACTTCTTACGCCACTACCGCACAAACACATTACCCCACGGACATACAAAGCATTGCGCCAGGCTGCTGACGCAGGGATGATCATCGTGATTGCCACAGGGCAGACTCTTTCCGTACTACAAAATGTCTGCGCCGAGCTACCTCTTAGCGCACCCCAGATTATCGAAAATGGAGCCATCATTGCAGATATAAACAGTGGCATCATTTTTCATGAACAGCTTATTCCACCAGAACTCATCTTACCCGCACTGTCCGCGCTTCGTACACTTGGCCTGTACCGTGCTTATCATACGTTGCATCGTGTCTATGTCGACAAAGATACACCCCGTGCTCGCAACTGGTATCGTCCACCCGTCCCACCGGTTATAGAAATTAAAGATGTTGCAAGTCTTTACTCTCTATCATGCATTAAGGTAGCAGGTATAGGTGAAGAGAGCACGCTGCGCGAAAAGCGACGAGAACTCGAACGCATCTTTGATAGAAAGCTCTACGTTGCCCAATCCTCTTTTGACATTATAGAGCTACTGCACCCTGAAGTCTCAAAGGGCAATGCGCTCAGCGTTATTGCAACCGACCTGCATATCAAACCCGAAGACATTGTTGCCTTTGGCGATAACCACAATGATATTGGCATGCTACGGTTAGCGGGACTTGGTGTAGCAATGGGCAATGCGCACGAGGAAGTGAAGGTGGCAGCAGATTATGTCACGCTCAGCAACGCCGAGGATGGCGTTGCTACCGTGATTGAAGACCTGGTATTGCCGACGCTTAGATAATCTTCAGCTCTTTTCCCACGCGCTCAAAGACATCTAAGGCCTTCGACAGCTCCTCGTTGCTATGAATGGCAGAGACGATCGTACGAACGCGGCACTTATCCGCAGGAACAGTGGGAAAAACAATCCCTTGCGCGAAAACGCCTTCTTCAAAGAGACGCTTGCTGAAGCGCATCGCCAGTGCGCCTTCGCCCACTATTACAGGTGTAATTGGTGTCTCGCTATTTCCTGTATTGAATCCAAGTTGCAGCAAACCACGTTTAAAGAATGCGGTATTCTCCCAGAGACGTTCAACAAGGCTGTCATCTTCTTCCAAAATCTCTATGGCTGCGATGCAGGTGGCTACTACAGAGGGCGGATGCGAGGTACTGAAAAGCACAGGACGAGCGCGTTGCAATAAAAAGTCCCGCATATCCTGGCTGCATGCAACATATCCACCTAAGGCGCCGATACCCTTGGAAAGCGTCCCAATCTGCAATGCTACACGGCCATCAAGCCCAAAATGGCTGACACTGCCTCGTCCATTTTTGCCAAGAACACCACTTGAATGGGCATCGTCTACCATCACAAATGCTCCAAATTCTTCAGCCAACTCGACAATCTCAGGCAGTGGAGCGATATCACCGTCCATACTGAAGACACCATCAGTGACAACCATTACCTTGTTAGCCCCTCTGGACTCTTCAAGCACACGGCGCAAACCCACCATATCTTTGTGCGGATAAATTTTGCGCGGAGATTTGCACAGGCGAATACCATCGATAATGCTGGCATGGTTGAGTTCATCGCTGATGATCATATCATCTTCCTGCATGACAGCAGAGATAACACCAAGGTTTGTTGCATAACCTGACTGTAGAGTAAGCGAAGCCTCAGTATGTTTGAAACGTGCCAACTTCTCTTCCAGTTCATTATGCAGTGTCATTGTACCTGCGATAGTACGAACTGAGCCAGATCCAACACCATACTTCTCAATCGCCTTGATTGCCGCTTCTAGCAATCGTGGATGAATAGTCAATCCCAGGTAATTATTTGAGGAAAGCGTGATAACCTCGTGGCCGTCAATAGTTACTGTAGCCTTTTGTTCAGTTTCCAACACACGAGGCCTATTGAAGATACCCTTTTCGCGCAGCGCATCTAACTCGCTTTTGAGATATGCTTGTAGCTTGTCCATGCATTACTCCTTTGTATTAAAATGTCAGCACTATTTTACCGCAATCGCCAGATTTCATAATCTCCATAGCTTCATGAATCTGTTCGAACGGAAGTGTATGTGTAATCACCTGTTTTAGATCCAGTTGGCCAGACTCAAGAATTCTCCGCGTGCGATACCAGGTGTCGAAAATGAGTCGACCTGAGATCCCCAGGACATTCGCACCTTTAAAAATGATATCGTTCGCGAGGTCCAGCTCGACCATGCTGGAAGGAATGCCAAGCAGTGAGACACGGCCACCGTTGCGCAGCACCTTGAAGCTTTGACGAATTGCAAAAGGATGACCGGACATTTCAAGCACAACGTCTACTCCCAACCCTTCCGTAACTTCGAGAATCTTTTGTACAGGATCAACCTCGCGAGGATTGATCACATAGTCTGCGCCCATGTTTGTCGCCATCTCATAACGCTTGTGGTTGGGTTCAATTGCAAAAATGGTTGAGGCTCCCGAAATGCGCGACAATCCTATCGCCCATAATCCAATTGGGCCACAGCCAAAGATAGCGACAGTCTTATCAGTAATGTCGCCCGCAAAGGTCGCGTGTACCGCGTTACCAAATGGCTCTTGAATAGAGGCGACACTATGATCGATTTCTTTGCCAGTTTTCCACGCTACACTCTCTGGGATGGCAATATACTGGGCGAAGGCACCATCTCGATCTACGCCTAAGATCTGCACATTACGGCAGACGTGCGCCTGCCCTGTGCGACACTGATAACAATGTCCGCAGGTAATATGCGTTTCGGCTGTGACAAAATCACCGGGGATAAGTTCTTTCACCTCCCTTCCCACCTCCACAACTTCTCCTGCAAACTCATGACCAAAAATGCGTGGCGTTCTCACACGGTTCTGTGCCCAGGCATCCCACTCATAGATATGCAAATCCGTGCCACAAATGGAAGCTGCTTTTACCTCCACTAGCACATCTCGAGGACTAATTTGAGGAATATCAACCAGAGCGATCGTTGCTCCAGGCGCCGCCTCGACTTTGAGGGCCGCCTTCATTTTTCCGTTCATTTTATACTTCACCTCCACGAACAGCTTTATTCAATTTAGCGGCAATCAACGCAGCCGCTATCCTAATTATGCGTCTTGGCCTGTTTGATTGCAAGCATTACAATTTCTTGAGAATTTGTACTGGCGTGGTGGTGAAGTACCTTTGCATAGATAGGATAAAGGGATGTGCACCGAACGTGTTAAAATTAGAAGCATCTACCTTGTTTAATTACAACAAACTGGAAAGATAAAGAGAATGGTAATATGAACGTTGCATTAACATTGGTGTTCATTTCTACCCTAGTTAGCATTCCGCTATTATGCATCCTCTCTCCCCTATTTCGCAAAGAGGATAACCAGTATAGTAGGAGACGTACAGGTACATATTTGACTTGGACTTATATGAGCCTACTCCTCATATTCCTAACTGCCTGCAGTGGCCTTACGTCCTCAAACGAGGATGTAACGCCGACAATTACGCCACTGACATTGACAGCAACCTCGCAACCGACTGCAACACCAAATACACCTACGACAAGTAGTACTGATTGGACTACGTATCATGCCAATAACCAGCGTACAGGTTATATTGCAGATACCCCTGATCCTCATAACTTGAGCAAAATCTGGAGCACGCAACTTGACGGTTCAGTATACGCGGAACCGCTGGTTGTCGGCAACCGCGTCATCGTTGCAACAGAGGGAGACTCGCTTTACGCACTGGACCCCAATTCGGGGAGCATACTGTGGCACACAAATGTAGGCACTCCCGTGCCATTATCCTCACTCCCCTGCGGTAATATTGACCCGCTTGGCATTACCGGTACGCCCGTTTATGATCCCGCCACTGGTCTGGTTTTCGCCGTCGCGGAAGTAAGTGGACCTGCGCATATACTGGTTGGACTGGATGCCAATACGGGGCAGGTGAAAGTGCGCCGCCTGGTTGACACCGATGGTATGGACCCACAAGCACACCAACAACGCGCTGCTCTCACCCTCGCGAACGGAATGGTCTATATTGCCTATGGTGGGCTTGATGGCGACTGTTCCGATTATATTGGCCGCGTCGTCGCTTCCCGTAGCAATGGTCAGGGACCGCTGCTCGTTTACAGAGTTCCAACGCCACGCGAGGGAGGAATCTGGGCCACTCCTGGGCCAAGCGTAGACGCATCGGGAAATCTCTACGTCTCGGTAGGTAACGGTGCTATAACCAGTGGCCAATGGGATCACAGTGATTCCGTTCTGAAGCTATCTCCCACACTGCAACTTTTAGATGCTTTCGCGCCCACGAGCTGGGCACAGGATAACGCGAACGACGCGGATCTGGGTTCACAGGGACCGGTACTGCTGCCAGGTAATTTCGTCTTTGCAGCAGGTAAAAACGGCAATGGATATCTTTTGAACGCGAGTAAGCTCGGCGGTATAGGAGGATCTGTCGACGAACAGAGTGTGTGCCGCTCATTTGGTGGTACGGCTACAGTCGGCTCTACGATCTTTGTTCCTTGCACCAATGGTCTGCTCCAGATCTCTGTTGACGCTAGTGGACATATGCACCAGGGCTGGCAAGCTCCTGGTGATATTGTTGGTTCGCCCGTTGTAGGAGGTCACTCGATTTACAGTTTCTCAAATGGAGTAATGCATGCTCTCAATATGAACAGTGGACAGGTTGTAGCCTCATTAAATGTTGGATCGGCGAGTCGCTTCGTGACCCCAACCATCTACGGAACCAGCATTTTCATCGGCACTGACTCTGGCATCACTGCCATCAAAATTTCGTGAAACTCAAAAAGCGCTAAAATGGAATGACTTCTCATAAGACAGCCGTTTGGCATACGTTATTGGTTAAGAAGGCATGTATAATACAAGGTAAGATCAAAACGAGGACAATACTGCATGCATCTACACCATGGACGGGCTATACTCTGGTTGCTTCTACTGGGCGCGACGCTTGGTACAGCGCTCGATGCTTTCCATGTATATAGTCATGTCGAGCAATATACGAAGCCTGCTTTCTTCTGGGTGGCCTGGTGGGTGCCGCTACTCTTTGGAAGCGCTGCTGTTGCTATAGGGTATTCCCATCCTCTTATTGACCCCCTTATCCACAACTTGCGTCGTCCTCGTCGACTGACTACAAGCATTGCTGAGCTTGCCTGGCTTCTACTTGCTTATGTGATTGCAGCAAGCCCCATCAGCTCTCTAGCTAAGACAATACTACTCAGCCTCATCTATTTCAACTTCTGGTTGCTAACTGGAAGAGGCTGGCAAAATTTGTTATTGTCGCTTGTGACAGCCATTACGGGTACACTCGTGGAAATGACCCTGGTGGCGACAGGAGCATTCTCATATCTTCAACCCGACATACTTGGCGTTCCCTACTGGCTCCCATTCATCTATGCCTGCGCTTCCCTGGCAGTTGGAGACCTGGGACGGTCACTTATGTCTAGCTCTGCGAGAGGAACAATATGAATCAATTCGATTACTCATCCTGGGCGCTTGACACCTTACTTGTACACAGTAATAAACTCAATCGCACGACACACAACTCCGGTAAACCCACTGTAGAACCCATTTCAACCAGCACAACCTATCTGCATCGTAATGCTGAGATGCTGGACCAGGCATTCAGTGGTAGCTCTCCATCTGGAGAACCAGCATATGTCTATGCTCGTCAAGGGAATCCAAATGCACAGACACTAGAAAACGTCATGACACAGGCCGAGAAAGGTATTGGAGCAGTCGTGTTTGGTTCGGGTATGGCGGCTATTCATGCAGCATTGCTTGCAGCGGGGCTTGCTCCTGGATCAAAAATACTGGCTTCGCAAGACCTCTATGGCCCAACAATTGGAATGTTACGCACGGTTTTTGTTCCTGTTGGGGTCGAGGTCGTGCTGCATGATCTATGCAGCCCCAACGTGATTGAAATCGTCAGGGCAGAGCAACCAGATGTTATTTATGTAGAAACGCTCTCCAATCCTTTGGCCAAAGTAATCGACCTTGATGTCATCAGCGCAATCGCAAAAGAAGTAGCAGCAGTTAGTATTGTTGATAGCACCTTTACTACGCCATATCTAGTCAAACCGATTGATCACGGCTTTGATATGGTGATACATAGCGCGACGAAATATCTGGGTGGTCACGGTGATGCTACTGCTGGCGTCGTGATAAGCGCCCGTAATAATGTCGTTGAGCAATTGCATGGCTACGCAACAATGTTAGGTGCGATGCTCAGTCCATTTGACTCATATCTAATAACCCGTGGTCTTAAGACATTAGCCCTGCGCATGGAACGACAATGCAACAATGCTTTAGAGATCTCACAGTTCTTACAAAAGCATCAAGCAGTTGAATGTGTGCATTATCCAGGTTTACCCAATCATCCACAACACGATCTCGCTAGCCGCTTACTCATTAATCAGCGCTATGGAGGACTACTCGCTTTTGAGTTGAAAGAACAGAACCGCGAAGCCGCTTATCGATTTATGGATAGGCTACAACTCTGCCTGCCAGCAACAACACTCGGTGATGTGTATTCAGAGGTGAGTTATCCAGCCATGTCTTCGCACCGTAATTTAACTACTAGCGAACGCCAGACATTCGGCATTACAGATGGTTGTATTCGCCTTTCAGTAGGGATTGAGGATGTGTACGACATTCTTTATGATCTGGATCAAGCACTGTTAACCTAATAATCAATGCTTCCGCCCAAAATATCCCCCACGCTTATGAATCGGAGTAGGCGTGTATCTTTCCGGTTCCGCAGCGATTGCCCTCCCGGTGAGAATCGTTTCATGTGCCCACAAGATGTCTTCGCCTGAGACATCAGTACGGTCTTGCTCCATTGCGCGCAGTGTAGCAGCGATACACACTTCACGAAAATGACTTCCAGGCTGCTTAAGCAGCTGTGAAGCTAGCGGCGCGTGCTCTTCCTCGCGATATGCAGAACCAAGGAAATGTTTGAGAAAACGAATGGCAAGCTCAACTTCTTCAACCAGACCTAGTTCAATTATGGCATCGATACGTCCCGATCGTTCGCGAATCCGAGCATCGATCTTCTCGGGTTCATTACTGGTTGCTAGCAATAAAGTGCCCGCGGGATTATCAGGTGTGCCTACTCCGTCCAGAATATCCAGCACGTTTTGCAACTCAGACGCACTTGAAACAAATATTTCAAAATCTTCGACCAGGATCAGTGCGGGGATCTTACTTTCTGCTGCTAGCTGCAAGGCGTTGGTGAGTTGCTGCCAGGCATTGGAATTACGACTATTTGATGGGGGGCAGATATAGCTTACATACCCACCCTGTTTCGCATGAGAGGCACCTTCTACCTTGAGTAGTGTTGTCTTACCCGTTCCTGCAGAACCAATCAACAAAACTGTACGTAGACGAGGCAATTGTAAAGATTCATAGCGTTTCAACATCTCTTGACTGTAAATGTGCCGTTGCGTTGCCACATGCTCTAAGGTTTCAGCATTGAGTATTAAATCATCAACAGTTGCCTTCCTGATAACATCCGCAATCTCATCATTACCACCAATTATCTCAATAAAGCCGCGACGTGTATTTCTCCAGACATCATTATGTAACTCGTCAATCAACTTCAGAAAAGCCAACCATTCATCCTGGCACCCGTTGGGAATGGCTGAAAGTGTGTGAGCTTCATTGTTTTCATAATCGTAGAAATGGACGGAGAGAGCTTTCCAACCGCTTTTGAAAGTATAACAAATCCAGCTACATGGAGCTGCCGGAATAGCATTACGATCACCTATCTCGGCCTGCCGCAACATGTCAACTTTTAGTAACAATCCAACTTCTCTTGACGCTGCTATACCTTGAGCATAAGCAGGAGCATCAAGAAGTTCCCAACTCTTGAGTTGCCCGGAAAGGGCCTTTTTTCGCTGTTTGCCATTACCTACTAGTTGATCAAGCAACACAGGATGATGCTCTAATTGGATTCTTTTCTGCATTGGAGAGACGAAGATAAGTGGATTACCCTCGAATTTTAACTCTTGCCAAAGTTCTTTCAATGCTTGGACAGCGATTTCTCGGCGTTGTGTGGACATAGTCGTGTTTCTGCTACCTTTCTCATACTCGAATGTGATTCAAAGTGTTCGATTGGTTGTTCCTGGTTCACCCCCGGATGCCTCAAAGCGTGTGCTTTTTTGGTCTTACTCCAGGTCCCCAGGCCGTTTTCCGTCTGGTCGTAGCCACTACCCGAGACGGCATGTTCACGTTCAGGCCGAACACGCGAAGAGCCTCCAAAATGATGTTCGAAGCGGCATTCTGGTCTCTGTCCCCGCTATAGCCACAGTCGGGATCAGGACAGACAAACATGCGATCAGCAAGGGTGAGATCTTCTTTGCGCGCCCCACAACAGTGGCACAGTTGGCTGGAAGCGCTTGTCTGTTTCGAAACTTTTTTATTGTGTATGTCTGACATACTTCCCAGGTACTACATCTTTAGTTTCGCCACCTTCTGGCGCAGACATTACATTGAGCAAAGTCGCGTTAGGATCAACAACCAGGTCGTTTGTAACAGAACGAACACCTGGAAAGTTTTCCGCTATTTCTCCGGCAGCGGCTTTCTGCTGACCGTTATGAACCGCTCCACTTAATCGCACGACTCCCAGACGTGGGTAGACACCAATAGGTAGATCGCGTGTTTGCGCATCTTGACCCAATGCTAGCGCCAGGTCTGCAGCTAGAGTATCATCAGCTACCACACGATTCTTAATTTCAGCCAGACCTTTTACACCTGATACCCGATCCAGCACGATATCTGAACGAAGAGCACTGGAGACATTTCCATCCAGGTAAAGTACACTATCAATCACACGCACGGTGATGGCTTTGAGATCAATATGCAGCGGAGTAAAATCAAATAAGGCTGATTCGACCTCCTGCTGAAGAACACTGTCTGGGCGATAGGGAGGTAGAGAACGTAACTTTTCCTCAGTAATAGATACCGTTACCCGATTGGAGGCAAGAGCTATGATATATTCTTGCTGAAGCAGAGTATCCCTCCCTGAACGTAATTCGTGCGCAACTATATATACCAGTTCACCGCTTGTCGGATGCACAGCTACCAACATCAGTGAACCTTTTGCAGCAGATATTGTATTCTCAACAACGCTTTTACGGGTGAGGGTTGCGTATCCAGGCACCTGGCTGGTAGCTGCATATACATCTGATCGCTTTACACGCAAAGTTATGCCTTCTCCAGTGGCCAAAAGAACACTATCAAAAGGGAGATAGACATTTTTCCCGAATAGACGTCCTTGCTTCACTCCTATATGTGCCATACTACGTGTCACAGGGTCAAATAGTACTTGCGCCAATACGCCATCTTCACCATCGGAACAAAATATCTTGCTGCCGAAATGGAACCTCAGCATTTCGGAAATGAGGATAGTTTTATTCATCAATCCAACCTCGTACAAAAATAAAAATAGAGAGACATAGCCTGGAAGCAAGCTACGTTCCACTATGAAGTGTAGCACGTTGCCAACGCACATGACAAGCAGGCTAAACTGGGACCTGGTATGATGCGCCGTCGCTCGCACCAAAAATAGTATCTAAGGCCCCAGGTGCGTAACGTTCGACGATTTCCTCGCTAATAGCATTAGCGCGGCAGATTTCGCCAAACATGCTTGCGCTACTTCGTGGTATGCGCTCTTGCGTTTCAGGGTCAAGTTCAATTAGACCAAAGCGCACTCCCCAGCCCTCGGCCCACTCGAAATTGTCGACCAGCGACCAATGGAGATAACCACGCACTGGTATACCTTCGCTGATTGCGCGATGGATCATGGCGAGATGCTCTAATATTGCCTGAGGACGCCGATTGTCTAAAGCATCGCTAAATCCGTTCTCAGTAATGTAGAGCGGCTTGTTACCCCTTGTACGCTGATATACTGACTTCAGCACGCGGTATAAACCAAATGGATAAATTTCACCGAAGTCGATATCTTTCCCTGGGTCATTGTGAACGCTATCGGGACGTACAAAACGCCGTCCGAAAAATTCAGCAGGCCTGGTCGGATCAAAACGCACCATTTCGCGGGTGTAATA
>WNGI01007042.1_pt1 | contig 10273 bp, 10 predicted proteins | sample 5400621 | NCBI WGS metagenome assembly WNGI01 (sample SAMN13153374, study PRJNA577476) | soil metagenome | isolation source: 20 cm soil or saprolite under Garry oak tree replicate 1 | place: USA:California | collected 2016-06-15 | reverse complement strand
CCAAGTTTCCGAACCTCACTGTGCTCGATCACCCGCTAATCCAGCACAAGCTCTCCATCCTGCGGGATAAGAACACCACCACCAAGGACTTCAAGCAGCTGGTGAACGAGATCGCCATGCTCATGGCGTACGAGGTGACGAAGGACCTCCCGCTCGAGACCGCGGAGGTGGAAACGCCGCTCGAGCGGATGCGGGGGGTCCGGGTGGCGGGAAAGAAGCTCGCCCTCGTGCCGATCCTGCGCGCGGGACTCGGCATGGTCGAGGGCATCGCGCAGCTCATCCCCTCGGCGCGCGTCGGCCACATCGGCATCTACCGCGAGCACGACACCCTCGAGCCCGTCGACTACTATTTCAAGATCCCATCCGGTGAAGACGCGCGCGATTTCTTCGTGCTCGACCCCATGCTCGCGACCGGCGGCTCGGCGGCGGACGCCGTAAACGCGCTCAAGCACGCCGGCGCCCAGCGCATGCGGTTCCTCTGCCTCGTCGCCGCGCCCGAGGGCGTGCGTCGCATGCTCGAGACCCACCCCGATGTCCCCGTCTTCGCCGCCGCGCTCGACCGCGAGCTCAATGACCACGGCTACATCCTGCCGGGGCTGGGGGACGCGGGCGATCGCCTGTTCGGCACCCGGTAGGGCCGCGGTAGCCCGCTTGACATTTTACGTCATATTTATATGTTATGACGTAATTCGTCATATTAAGCTGATGTGACATAAAATGTCCAAGAGCTACGTCGCCCTCATCGCCGACGCCGTCGCCTCGCGCGACCTCCCCCCGGCCAGCCGCGCTCGCCTCCAGGCCGACGCCCGCGCCGCCGTGAAGCATCTGAACCAGCGCTACCGCCGCGTCCTCGCGGCCCGCTTCGCCGTCACCCTGGGCGACGAGCTGCAATGCCTCTTCCCGACGCCGCAGCCGGTGTGGGACGTCGCGCACGACCTTCGGGCCCGCCTCCCCACGGTCGATTGGGTCGTGGCGTGCGGCCGGGGCCCCATCACCACACCCCTCGCGCCCACGGCCCCCGAGATGGACGGCCCCTGCTTCCACGAAGCCCGAGCCGCGATGGACCGCGCCAAGCGCCAGCGGCAGGTGTTCACGTTCGGCGGCTTTGCGTCGGCACTCGACCCGCTGGCCAGCTACTACTCCGCCCTGTACTGGAGCTGGACCCCGCGCCAGCGGCGTACCGCCACGCTGTTGCGACTGGGCGACCCGACGGCCGCGGCGGCCCGCCTCGACGTCGATCGCAGCGCGATCTCCCACCTCGCCCGCCGCATGGCCTGGCCCCTCGTGGCCGCCGGAGATAAGATGTTTCGGGCGCTTCTGGAGACGGAATCCGCGTGAATCCGCTGTTCGTCGTCCCGCTGCTCGCGTATGCGCTGGCCGCCACGCTCTGGCCCGGCCAGGTGGACGGTCGCCGCCGCGGCCGGGCGCTGCTCTTCGGGGAGGCGTTGATCGTGATCGCGGCATTGGTCCTGGGCACGCTCCTCGCCCCGCTCGCGCGACCGAGCGTCGATGGGCTGTCGTGGGGGCGGGTGGGGCTCTTGGCCACCGCCTACCTCTACGTCTCGGGCCGGGGGATCGTGCTGATCCGCAGCGTCCTCGAGCTGCCGACGCTGCAGATGCGGCGTGACGAGGACCGCACCGCCGGCGCGATCGATGTCGCCCGCGGCCGCGCCGTCGGATCGCTGGAGCGCGCCCTCGCGCTCACCATGGTGCTGCTCGGCGACTACGCCGCGGTCGGGTGGATCATCGCCGCCAAGTCCCTCGCCCGCTTCAAGCAGCTCGAGGATCGCGAGTTCGCCGAGTACTTCCTGGTCGGTACGCTCGCCTCGTTCTTGCTCGCCGTACTCGTCGGCGTGGGCATTCGCATCCTTTTGAGGCAGGCCTAGCTCACCGCGCAACCCTCCCACCCCCCGCCGTGTCACACAGTTAACCGACACTGCCGGCTGTCCCTTGCCCCCTGCCCCCGCTCGGAGCCTGGTGGACGAACGCGAATTGATTGCCAGAGTCCGGGCCGGGGACGGCGCCGCAGAGCGCGCGCTGTACGACGCCCACGTGGACCGCGTCTACCGCCTCGCCTACCGGCTCGCGGGAGACGACGAGCTGGCACGCGAGTTCACCCAGGACACCTTCGTCCGCGCGTTCGAGCGGTTGGGCGCGTTTCGGGGCGAGGCGAAGCTCTCCACCTGGCTGTACGCCATCGCGACGTCGGTGGTGCTGAACGGGCTGCGCAAGGTGAAGCGCTTCCGCCAGCGGGAAACGGATCTAGACGAGGCCGCGACGACCTCCGCCGGCGGCCGGGCAGCCGAGCCGGACCTGAAGCGGCGATTGGCCCAGGCGATCGACGGTCTCGCTGATGGCTATCGCATGGTATTCCTGATGCACGACGTCGAGGGGTACACGCACGAAGAGATCGGCGCGACCCTCGGCATCGAAACCGGAACGTCGAAGGCGCAATTGTCGCGGGCGCGCGCCAGGCTGCGTGATGCGCTTGCGGATTTCGCGGGGGAGTGGATCTCATGACGGACGATCGGTTCGAGGAACGGTTGCGCGAGGCGGCGCAAGACTATCACCGCCCGCCTGCCACGCCGCGCGAGGACCTGTGGCGGCGCATCGCGGCGGCGCGTGCGGCGCGGCAGCGGCGGGTGATCCGATTGCGTTCCGCCCTGCGCTGGGGAGTGGGAATCGCCGCCGTGCTCGCGCTGGGTGTCGGCATCGGGCGTTGGAGCGCGCGCGGAGGCGAGTCCTCGAGCTCGCCAGCGCTGGCCGCCGGCACCGATCAGGTGTCCACGCTCGCCTACCGTGTCGCCGCCGCACAGTACCTCACACGCACCGAGGCGCTGCTCACCGGCTTTCGCGCCGAATCGCGATCCCCCAGCGTGCCGGCCGCCCAGTTCTCGATGCAGGCCCGCGACCTGCTCGCTACGACGCGGCTGATGCTCGACTCGCCGGCGGCCAGGGACCCGCGACTGAAGGGCCTGCTCGAGGATCTGGAGCTGGTGCTCGCACAGATCGCCCAGCTGCCCTCGAGGGGGGGCGGCGATCGGGAAGACGTACGATCGATCAACCAGGGATTGGACCAACGCAGCGTGCTGCTGCGCCTGCGGACGGCAAACCCCGCCGGCCCCGGCCCTGTGCGCACGCAAGGAGCACTGTGATGCAGGCGATGTATCTGGTGGTGGCGGCCGTCGTGGGAATGCAGCAACCCGTCGTGCCGCGAACGGTCGCCCCCGCGCTGGCGCACGCGCAGGCGGCGCTCCACGGATTGGGCGCGCTCGATGCCTTGGACGGGCTCGATGCGCTGGATGCCCTGGACGCGCTCGCTGTCCTGGACGGCCTCCATGGGTTGGATGCTCTCGATGCGCTCGACACGCGGGACGCCGCCGCGCTCCAGCACGAACAGGACCCCACCGACTCGTTGTGGCGCGCGGCGCGGCGGGCGTTCAACCGCGGTGACTACACGAGTGCCGCGAAGCTGTACGGCGAGCTCACCCGTCGGTATCCGGATGCCACGCGTGCCGGGGACGCTCTCTACTGGGCGGCGTTCGCGCTCTACAAGAACGACAACCTCGACCGCGCGCGCGCCCTCCTCGTCACGCAACAGCAGCGCTATCCCAGGGCGGCGACGCTGCGGGACGGCGACGCACTGCTCGCTCGGATCCAGGGAGCGCTTGCCACGCAAGGGGACGAAGAAGCTCACCGTTGGGTCCTCATCCACGCGGAGCCCCCACAACCCCCAGAGCCCCCACAGCCCCCGGAGCCGCCGCAGCCCCCGCGGCCCCCGCGGCCCCCGCGGCCCTCCCAACCCCCGCGACCAGCGGGCACCCGCGGTTGCCCCGATGAGAACGACGAGGACGATGTCCGAGTCGCGGCGCTGAACGGACTGCTGCAGATGGACGCGGCCAACGCGCTCCCCATCCTCAGGAAAGTCCTGGCGAAGCGCGATGCGTGCTCCGCCGGACTGCGGCGCAAGGCGGTGTTCATCGTCTCACAAAAGCACGGCGCCGAGACGGAAGACATCCTGCTCGACGTCGCCCGCAACGACCCTGACTCCGACGTGCGCCGGCAAGCGGTGTTCTGGCTGTCGCAGGTAGGCAGCGACCGGGCCGTGACCGCGCTCGACTCGATCCTCCGCAACGCCACGGATCCCGAACTTCAGGACAAGGCGATCTTCGCGCTGGGCCAGATCCATCAAGGGCGCGCCGCGCAGATCCTGCGCGACTACGCCGCCAACGAGCGCGCCCCGGACGAGGCGCGCGAAAAGACGATCTTCTGGCTGGGCCAGCAGCATTCCCAGGAAAACGCCGCCTTCTTGCGAGGTCTGTACGCGAAGCTCGCCAGCGAGGAATTGAAGGAGAAGGTGATCTTCTCGCTCTCCCAGATGGGCGGCGCGGACAACGGGCGCTGGCTGATGGACATCGCGCTCAACGAGCGCGAGCCGGTGGAGATGCGCAAGAACGCACTCTTCTGGGTGGGTCAGAGCGGCGGGAACCTGGACCAGCTGGCGGGGCTGTACGACCGGATGCAGAACCAGGACATGAAGGAGCGACTGATCTTCGTGTACTCGCAGAGTCACGAGGCTGCGGCACTCGATCAGCTGATTCGCATCGCCAAGACGGAGCAGGACAAGGAGCTTCGCAAGAAGGCGATTTTCTGGCTCGGGCAATCGCACGACCCCCGCGCCGCGCAGGTCCTGCTGGAGATCATCAACCCGTGACGCGCCGGCTGGTGCTCGCCTGGGCGCTCGTCGCGGGGCCCGCGGCAGCCCAACGGCTTGGCGCACGAGTCGCCGCCGCGCCCGACGGCATCGTCCGGCTGAGCTTCGCCGCCCGTCCCGGTGTGTGCGGCGACGGCCGCCAGGTCATCGCCTTCGACTGCACCGACGGCCGGTGCGGGCGGCGGGGAGGGGAGCACACGATCACGTTCGACCGCTCGGACGGCGACGAGGTCGAGTACGCCTGCGAGCCGGGACCGGTGCGCGTCTCGCTCACCGTCCGGACCGGCCGGGTGCAGTCGCTCCGCACCTACGTCGGCGGGCGCTGGGTCACCCCGCCGCGCGACGCCGCCGTCACCGATCTCGGCACCGTCTCCTCGCGCGACGCCGCGGACCTGCTGCTCGGCCTCGCGACCCGGGAGGACACTCGGGGTGGAGAAGAGGCCATTCTGCCCCTGACCATGGCGGACTCGGTCACTGTGTGGCCGATGCTCCTGAAGCTCGCCCGCGACGACCGCGCGCCCCGGCGCACCCGCCGTCAGGCGGTGTTCTGGCTCGGGCAGGCCGCGGGCGACGCCGCGACCCGCGGGCTCGTCGACCTGGTGCACGATGGCGACGTGGATAGGGACGTGAAGGAGCAGGCGGTCTTCGCGTTGTCGCAGCAGCCGCGCGACGCCGGCGTCCCCGCCCTCATCCAGATAGCCCGCACGCACCCGGAGCCGGGCGTACGGCGCAAGGCACTGTTCTGGCTCGGCCAATCCGGCGACCCGCGAGCGCTCGCGCTGTTCGAGGAGTTGCTGACCAAACCCTGACAGCCTGACGTCACAGGCGAGACGACCGGCTTACCTTCCCGGGGTATCTTAACCGCCCCGAGGTCAGGGAGGTCGTCGCCGGTGCTGGTGGTCGCGGCCGCACTCCTCATTCAGGTATCCTCCGACTCCTCCGCCGTGCGCCATGCCGGCGGACGTGTGGCGCCCACGATGACGGCGGCGCGGATCGAGCGCCCACCCGTGCTCGACGGCAGACTCGACGACCCCGCCTGGCACCAGGCCAGGAGCGTCGGCGGCTTCACAGAGACCGATCCGCAGGAAGGGGCATCGCCCGCCGAATCGACGACGGTGATGATCGTGTACGACGCCGCCGCGGTCTACGTGGGCGCGCGGTTGTACGACGCGGAGCCCGCCAAGATTTCGCGCCGCCTCGGGCGCCGCGACGACGATACGCAGAGCGACATGTTTTACGTGGACTTCGACAGCTACCACGATCATCGCACGGCGTTTGAGTTCGCCGTGAATCCCGCCGGGGTGAAGCAGGACGACATTTGCAGCAGCGACTTTTTCATCGGGGATCGGTCCTGGGACCCGGTGTGGGATGTCGCGACGTCCGTCGATTCGTTGGGCTGGGTCGTGGAGATGCGGATCCCGTTCTCCCAGCTGCGGTTTCCCCAGGCGCGCGACCAAGTGTGGGGCTTGAACTTCTTCCGCTGGGTGTTCCGCAAGAGCGAGCGTAGCCAGTGGGCGTTCCAGCGGAAGACCGAGACCGGATACGCGTCGCGCTTCGGCCATCTCGTGGGCCTGCATGCCATCCCGGCGCCCAAGCGGCTCGAGGTCCTGCCCTACACCCTCGGTCGCGGCACATACGACCGCCCCGTTTTCGGAAGCCCGTTCGACCGCGGTCACTCGTATTTCGGCGGCGCCGGTCTCGACGTGAAATACGGCGTGACCTCGAACCTCACGCTTGATGCTGCGGTGAACCCCGATTTCGGCCAGGTGGAGTCGGATCCCGCGTTCGTCAATCTCACGACCGTGGAGCAGTTCCTCCAGGAGCGGCGGCCGTTCTTCGTCGAAGGCGCAAACATCTTCACGTTCGGCGGTACCGGTCCATACGTCCAATTCGGCAACACGCCGCAGTACTTCTATTCACGTCGCATCGGCCGCGTCCCCTCGCTCGAACCGGAGGCACCGTCAGGCGGGTTCATCGACCTGCCGACGCACACGACCATCCTCGGGGCAGCGAAGCTGACCGGTAAGACGCCGAGCGGGTGGTCGGTGGGCGTGCTCGACGCGGTGACGGCGCGGGAGCAGGCGAGCTTCGCCTCCGGCGGTTCCGGGTGGCACGAAGACGTCGAACCGTTCACGAATTACGTCGTCGCGCGGGTGCGGCGCGAGGTCGGGGGCCACACAGGATTCGGTTTCCTCGCGACTGCCGTCGGTCGCCGCAATAGCAGCGCGTCGCTCGATTCTCTCCGGGGCGGGGGATACGTCGGCGCCGCGGATTTTTACCACCGTTGGGCCAACAACGCCTACTCCGTGTACGCCTCCCTGGGGGCCTCGCACGTCACCGGCGACACCCTCGCGATGCGGCTCACCCAAGAACAGTCGACTCGGTATTACCAGCGGCCCGATGCGCAGTACCTAAGCCGGCGCTACGATCCACGCCGCACGTCGCTCTCCGGGGTCGGCGCCGACCTCTCCATCAACAAGGAAGGGGGCAACTCCAATTGGGGGTTCGCGCTGAGCACCACGACGCCCGGCTTCGAGGTCAACGACCTGGGCTTCCAACGCCGTACCGATCGTACCGCGGGAGACCTGTTCGTGGGCCATCGCTGGACGAAGCCCGGCCGCGTGTTCCGGCAGGCGAGCATCGGCTTGGACCCCCTCGCCTTTGCCTGGAACTACGGAGGGGACCGCATCCAGCTCGCCCGCGACATCGACGTGTTCGGCCAGCTCCTGAATTACTGGAGCGTCAACGTGTTCGTGTATCAGCAGCAGCGCGGGGTAGATGACCGGCTCACGCGCGGCGGGCCCGCCGCGGTGGCGCCCGCGCAGTGGCAGGCGGGCGCGACCATCACGTCGGACACTCGCCAACCCGTCAACGGTACCCTGAATACTCAGTACTTCCGTGACGCCGGCGGCACCTGGTCCCTTACACTGAACCCGGTGGTCAACCTGCGACCCAGTGCGGCGGTGTCGCTCCAGATCGGGCCGAGCTATGTCAGGGGCTTCACGGTCGCCCAGTTCATTTTGTCGCAAGGCGACGCGGCTGCCACTGCGACCTACCGCGCCCGCTACGTCTTCGGGGAGCTCAGCCAGCGTCAACTCGACCTGACGACTCGCCTGAACCTCACTTTCACGCCAACACTCAGCTTCCAGTTGTACGCACAGCCGTTCACCTTCGCGGGACGCTACACGAACTTCAAGGAGCTCAAGACACCACGGACATTCAGCTTCAACGTGTATGGGCGGGACAACGGCTCGACCATTGCCTACGACCCCGGTACGGCTGTGTACACCGTGCACCCCGCGCCCGCGGTCGCCCCGACCGACAGCTTCCAGTTCTCGAACCCCGACAGTCGTCTCCGCTCCTTCCGCTCGAACGCCGTGTTGCGGTGGGAGTACCGGCCCGGCTCCACCTTGTTCTTCGTCTGGAGCCAGTCGCGCTTCGTCAATCTGCTCGACCCCACGCTCGACCTCGGCCATTATCTCGGTCACGAGATGTTTCTCGATCCCCCGACCAACGTGCTCTTGGTGAAGTTCAACTACTGGCTGAGCCTTTAGCCCCCTTCCCTCCACCGCCTTCCCTTGTTGTCTTTCCCCCATGCCATTCTGGACTCTGCGCCGCAAAGTCGTCGCGGCGGGAACGCTCATGGTTGCGCTCACCTTCGGCTGGGCGGCCGTCGTCGTCGCCGTGGCGCTGGCCGGCGCGCACGACGAGGCGCGCTCGGCCGACGCGATCGCCGTGCTCGGCGCCGCGCAGTACAACGGTCGACCGTCGCCGGTGTTCCGCGCGCGGCTCGACCATGCGGCGGCGCTGTACCAGCGCGGCCTCGCGCCGGTGGTCCTCGTGACCGGCGGCGTGGGATCGGGCGACACGGTGAGCGAGTCGGACGTCGGGCGACGCTACCTCCTGAAGGCCGGGCTCCCCGACGGCGCGGTCGTCGGGCTGCCGGCCGGGGCGAGCACGTCGGCGTCGCTGGACGGCGTCGCCCATTGGTTCTCCGGGAAAGAGAGTCGTCGCGTCCTGCTCGTGTCCGACGGCTTTCACATGCTGCGCCTCCGGATCATCGCCTCTCGGCTGGGCCTCATGCCCTTCACGTCGCCCGCCCCCAATTCCCCCATCCGGTCAAATCCGCGACGTAACGCGGCCTACTTCCTCACCGAGGGGTTCAAAGTCCCCGTCACCTGGCTCTTCAACCGCTGAGGGTGCTCATGCAGCTCGAAAGCCGCCGGGTCTACACCGGCCGGGTCGTGCGGCTCGACGTCGACACCGTGCGATTCCCCGACGGCTCCACCGGAGAGCTGGAGATCATTCGCCACCCGGGCGCCGCCGCCATCGTGCCGTGTGCCTCCGACCCACAGACAGATCCCGATCCCACGATCCTCCTGATCCGCCAATACCGCTACGCCGCAGGTGGGCTGCTGTGGGAGATCCCGGCTGGCACACTCGACCCCGGCGAAGATCCCGAGACGTGTGCCCGGCGCGAGCTGCTCGAAGAGACTGGGGTCATGGCCGGTCGTTTGCAGCGGCTGACCTCGATTTGGACCACTCCCGGCTTCACCGATGAGGTGATCCACGTCTACTTGGCGAGCGGCCTGACAGCAGGGACGCCGTCGCGCGAGCGCGACGAGTTCATTGAGGTCGTGCCACAACCGTTGTCGCAGGTCCTCGCTCGCATCCGGGACGGCGAAGTCCGCGACGCAAAGACCGTGGTGGCTATCCTTTATATGGCGGGCTTCGTCCTCGGGATGTAGCGGCCGGCTGTCCCCCGCCGTGGACGGACGTGTCGTGCCGACTCGACGTCCGAAGGGTGAAGGCGCTACTGAATAGAGGGTTACCAGGGTGATGCGACGGGTACGGTTCGTGCCGTATCTTATTATAGAGGAAGTGCACGGGCTTGAAACTGGGAGCGGTTCATGCGAGCAACCCTCAAGCGGAATACCCAGGCGGACGTCCCGCCGCGCGCGCTCGAGCGTCAGACGCTGCACGAGTTCGACGACGGTCGGCTGGTGCTTACGCACCTGTCGGGCGACCCCCAAGCGTTCGGCACCCTCGTGGACCGCTACCAGACGCGGCTACTCAACTTCATCAATCGGACCATCGGAGACCGCGAGCGGGCGGAGGACCTCGTCCAGGAGGTCTTCATCCGCGTGTTTCGTCACCTCCACCGGTTCGACCAGACCAAGAAGTTCTCGACCTGGATTTACACCATCGCGTCGAACCTCGCGAAGAATGAGCTCCGGAACCGCAGCCGCAACCCGCTGGTGCTCTTCCAGACGATCAAGAAGCACTGGGAGGCGGACCACCGGCCGCTCCAGTTCGAAGACACCACGGCCCGGCCGGATGACCTGTACCGCAAGCGCTTCCTCAAGGAAGCAGTGGACCAGTGCGTGGACCAGCTGCCCACGCACCACCGGGCCGTCTTCGTGCTTCGCGAGCTGGAGGGCAAGAGCTACGCGGAGATCGCCGACATCACGGGCTGCAACCTGGGCACGGTGAAGAGCCGCCTCAATCGGGCCCGGAACAGCTTCGCTCAGCTGATCGGGCCGCTGCTGGAGTAGGCCC
>WNGI01008092.1_pt1 | contig 10274 bp, 13 predicted proteins | sample 5400621 | NCBI WGS metagenome assembly WNGI01 (sample SAMN13153374, study PRJNA577476) | soil metagenome | isolation source: 20 cm soil or saprolite under Garry oak tree replicate 1 | place: USA:California | collected 2016-06-15 | reverse complement strand
ATCGCGTTTGACGATGCCGCGCTGCTGTTGATCGCCCACGCCGCGCGCGGATCGATGCGCGACGCATTGTCGCTGCTCGACCAGGCGATTGCCTACGGTGCCGTCGAGGTGCGCGCCGAGGTCGTGCGCACGATGCTGGGCACCGTCGAGACGGAATACATCTATCGGATTGCCGACGCGTTGATCGCCGCGGACGGTCCCGCGCTCCTCGGGGAAGCCCGCGCGCTCACCGAGCGCAGCCTCTCGCTGCCATCCGCGCTGGATGAGCTGGCGGCGCTGTTTCATCGGATAGCCATCGCCCAGATGGTGCCGGAAACCGTCGACGCGCTCGCCGACGCGGACCGTGTGGCCAGCTACGCGAAGGCTTTTTCGGCCGAAAGTGTTCAGCTTGCCTACCAGATCTGCGTTCAGGGGTGTGCCGATCTCGCGCTGGCGCCGGATGAGCCCACGGGTTTTGCGATGACGCTGTTGCGGCTTCTTGCGTTCGAGCCCGCGACATCGCTTGAGGCGAACGGGGCCGCGCGTCCCGGCACCGGCCCATCGGTCAGGGCGGTCAGGCAGAACGCTGCGCCTTCGGAATCGACGAGCGCGAGGACGGAATCGCGGGCTTCGTCGGGTCGCCTCGACCGCAGCTCCCATCGCGGAAATTGCCGATTGGCCCGCGTTCGTCGCCGGCATGAAGCTCTCCGGGATCGCGCTGCAACTTGCGGCGCAGACTGAGCTCAAAGCCTTCGCCGGCAATGAGCTGGTCCTTGCGGTGCCCGAGGCGTCGCGTCACCTGACCGACAGGGCATACGCCGACAAGCTCAAGGCGGCGCTCGATGAAGCGTTCGGGTGTCGCATGCGCCTGCGCTTCGAAGTCGGCGGAGCGGCGACGGCGAGCCTTGCGGTGGTCGAGAAACGCGAGCGCGCCGAGGCACAATCGAAAACCGAAGCGGCATTTCGCGACGATCCCTTCGTGCAGGACCTGCTGGCGCGTTTCGACGCCAGGATCAAGCCCGACTCGATCAAACCGGTTTCCTAGAGAGGATTCGGACGATGATGAAGAACCAGCTTGCGGGTCTGATGAAGCAGGCACAGGCGATGCAGGAAAACATGAAGCAGGCGCAGGACGCGATCGCCGCCATGGAAGTCGAAGGCGAGGCGGGTGGCGGCATGGTCAAGGTTGTCATGACCGGCCGCCATGACGTCAAACGAGTCAGCATCGCTCCGACGCTGCTGTCGGAAGACAAGGACATGCTCGAGGACCTGGTCGCGGCGGCGATGAACGACGCGGTGCGCAAGGTCGAGGCAGCGTCACAGCAGAAAATGGCAGGCTTGACCGCGGGTATGCCTTTGCCTCCCGGATTCAAGCTTCCGTTCTAGTGTGCTGTCCCGCAGGTTCACAGCACACCAGTGGAACCACTCAGCAGCCTCGAGGAGCTGACCCAAGCGCTGCGCTGCCTTCCCAGCGTCGGACCCAAGGCGGCGCAACGCATGGCGCTGCATCTTCTGCAACACGACCGCGAAGGCGCGCAAAGGCTGGCGTTGGCGCTCGAAGCCGCGACGCGGGCCATCCGCCATTGCCAGCGCTGCAACACGTTTACAGAGGATGAAATCTGCACCCTCTGTCGCTCGTCGAAGCGAGATGCGACGCTCCTGTGCGTGGTGGAAACGCCTGCCGATCTGATGATGGTCGAGCACACGCAGGCGTACGCAGGCTTGTATTTTGTGCTCATGGGTCGCCTTTCGCCACTCGATGGCATCGGTCCGAAGGAGATTCGCCTCGACCGGCTGCTCAAGCGATCGCTCGATGGAGCAGTGCGCGAAGTCGTGCTGGCGACCAACTTTACCAACGAGGGCGAGGCGACCGCACATTACATCGCCGAGTTGCTCGCCGCACGCAAGCTCAAGGTCACGCGGCTCGCGCGCGGCGTACCTGTCGGCGGCGAGCTCGAGTATGTCGACAGCGGCACGCTGGCGCAGGCGCTGCGCGAGAGGCGTCTCCTGGCCAATTAGACGCCGTGCCACCGAGGCCGGCTCCCGGTTGCGCGTGGCCATCGAGCCGGAGTAATCTGCAACAGAAGCCACGCGAGGAGGCGAGATGCTTGTCAGCGAAATTCTGCGTATCAAGGGAAACGCGCTCTTCACTACCCCTCCGCACGGGACGGTGCTGGATGCGGTGAACGTCATGGCTCAGCATGACATCGGTTCACTGGTCGTAATGGATCACGGCCGCATGGTCGGAATGCTTACATTCTCGGAAGTGCTGCAGGCGCTTGCGAAGCGAGATGGTCAACTCGGCGATCTCAAGGTGAGCGACATCCAGGTGAGCGATCCGTTGACCGCCACTACCGGTCTCGACGTGATGGAGCTGCGGCGCGGGATGCTGGAACGGCACGCACGATATGTTCCGGTAATCGACGGGCCTACGCTGCTCGGCGTGGTGTCGTTTCACGACGTGGCCAAAGCGGTGTACGAAGAGCAAAGCTTCGAGAACCGGATGCTCAGGAGCTACATCAAGAACTCACCCGACGACGAGGGCCAGTAGGCAAAGGCGCGGTGCGCTTCCGCCAGCGAGGTCGTCGATGGCCGGTCCGGTTTATGCCGGCGGTCGCGCTTCAGAGCGTTCCAAGCAGGAAAATCGCAGGGCGGCGGCCGAGCTCGGCACGCGTGGCGATGCTCCATTGCGCAATCGGCCGTCGGATCACCTGCTCGGTCGGCAGCGTCAGATCGACCGCAACGCAGAGCTCTGTTGTCCCGCGGCATGCCGCCAAGGTCGCGGCCAGCAGCGCATCGTTGCGGTACGGCGTTTCGATATAGATCTGGGTAACACCGCTGCGCGCGACGGCTTCGTCGAGCGCCTTGAGCGCTTTGCTGCGCGCTTCCGCCGCTACCGGCAGGTAGCCGTGAAATGCAAACTGCTGGCCGTTCATTCCCGCGGCCATAAGGGCCAGCAGCACCGCCGACGGTCCCACCAGCGGTACCACGCGGACGCCGGCGCGATGAGCGGCCGCAACCAGGCGCGCGCCAGGGTCGGCGACTCCCGGGCAGCCGGCGTCGGAAAGCAGCCCCAGATCCTCTCCATCGAGCGCGGGTTCGAGCAGCCGGGGCACATGCTCCGGCTGGGTATTGACGTCAAGCGTCGCAAAATCGATCGACTGTATCGGCCGCTCCGAACGCAGCGATTTGATGAATTGTCGGGCAGCCTTGGGTGTCTCGACCACGAAATGCCTGAGCGCACGCGCGATCTCGATCGTGCGCTCGGGCAGCACCTCCGACGGCGGCACGACGCCGAGCAGGTTCGGTACCAGATACAGACGACCAGGAAGTGGACGAGGTGCGATCAAAGGATCTGCACGCCTTCGGCCATCAGCATGTCGGTAAGGCGGATGAGGGGCAGCCCGATCAACGCCGTCGGGTCATCGCTGGCGATGCGCGAGAAAAGCGCGATGCCAAGCGACTCACATTTGACCGAACCGGCGCAGTCGTAAGGCTGGTCGCGGTCGATATACGCGGCGAGTTGCTCGTCGCCGAGCACGCGGAATGTGCTGGCAACGTCGACCAATGCAGTCTGGCAATGGTCGGAGCGGGTATTAAGCAATGCCAGGGCGGTATGAAAGATGATGGTTCTGCCGCGCATCATCTTGAGCTGCGCCAGCGCGTCGTCGCGATCGCGCGGCTTCCCGATCGCGACACCGTCGCAGGCGGCCACCTGGTCGCAACCGATGATGAGGGCATTCGGATGCGCCGCTGCAACGGCGTGCGCCTTGGCCTCGGCGAGCCGAACCGATGTGGCGGCGGGAAGCTCTCCCTGCCGCACGGCCTCATCGATCTTCGGCGCGACGAAGCTGAAGGGCAGCCCGAGCCGTTCCAGAAGCGCCCGGCGATAGCTGGACGATGACGCCAGGACCAGTGTCGCGGCATCGCGTGGCCGCGGCGAAGTCATTGTTTTCACGCTTTTCTTTGACACCAAATGGCCTATTCGCTATTATCCTATGTTTACCCCGCTGCAGGCGCGGGCGATGTCTGTTGCGCGCGGCTGCTCTCGCTGACGCAGGCCGCAACCGACGTGGCGCGAAGGCAGGGCGACCCCGATGCAGTCTACGACGCAATCCACTGCCGGCCGACGTCTCATGTCCTTCGACGCGCTTAAATTGTCCGCCAGTGGGGAGTCCCTCACCGGAGAAGTCGATGCGGCGGATCTCCCGCGCGTCGCCGATCGGCTGGCAACCAATGCGGGCGCCGCAAGGCTTGCGTGGCGCTTGATGGGTATCCGGGACGGACAGGGTCGTCCGGCGCTGACGCTGACGCTGGCGGGTTCGGTGCCGTTGGTGTGCCAGCGCTGTCTGCAGCCTTTTGCAGCGATCGTAGATCAAAGTACGGATTTGCTGCTTGCACGCAGCGAAGCCGAGCTGGCGGGTATGGACGCGGAAGAAATCGAAGTCGTCTTGGCCACCCAGCGGCTCGATGCGCTGACCTTAGTCGAGGACGAGCTCTTATTATCGCTGCCGTTTTCGCCGCGTCATCCGGATAGCGAATGCGCCGCGAGCCCGATGGTCGCCGGCCACGAAAGCAGCCAAAACAGGTCTTCCCCGTTCGGTCAGCTTGGGGAATTAAAAAAGACGACCCGCTGATATTCAAGGTACAGCGTGAAGTTAACGGCGTGAAGTCAGTGGGCCCGCGCGAGCGGGCCCAGTTGAACATTTAAGGAGACGAACATGGCTGTCCAGCAAAACAAGAAGTCGCCGTCAAAGCGCGGCATGCATCGCGCGCACTCTTTTCTTCCCAAACCTTCCCTTGGAGTGGAACCAGTCAGCGGCGAGGTTCATCTCCGCCATCACATCAGCCCTAGTGGATATTATCGCGGCAAGAAAATCGTCAAGACGAAGGCTGACGAGTAGATCGGCTCATGCCTCAGGCGCACAGAGTTGTTCGCGGTGCGCTGCGGGCCCGGTTTGTCGCCTCGCTTAGAAGCTGAATTCCAAACCGAGCGGCGCGCGATTGACTGAGCTCATGACGCGTCGCTGCTGAATCGATGGGCATCAGCATAGCCGTCGATGCGATGGGTGGCGATCATGGCCCGCCCGTCATCGTCGTTGCATCGATCCAGTTTCTCGAAGAGACGCCAGACGCGAGCGTGATCCTCGTAGGTCGCGAAGGCGATATTCGCAAGGCCCTGAGCAGCGTCCGCTCGATCGCGGCGGACAGAGTGTCCGTCCGCGCCGCAACCGAGGTTGTCGAGATGCACGAAGGTCCGGCAAGCGCGTTGCGCGGCAAGAAGGACTCGTCGATGCGCGTCGCCGTCAACCTGGTAAAGGACGGCAGTGCGCAGGCCTGCGTGTCGGCCGGCAACACCGGCGCGTTGATGGCGATTTCGCGTTTTGTGCTCAAGACCCTGCCGGGCATCGACCGGCCGGCAATCGCGTCGCAGCTGCCGACGCGCAAGGGCGCGACGACCGCGCTCGATCTTGGCGCAAACGTCAATTGCACCGCCGAGCAGCTTGTGCAATTCGCAGTGATGGGCAGTGCGCTGGTCGCCGCCGTCGACGGCATCGAGCGCCCTACGGTGGGCCTGCTCAACATCGGCGAGGAAGACATCAAGGGCAATGACTTGGTCAAGGAAACGGCGGAGCTCCTCAAGGCTTCCGACCTCAATTTCTACGGCAACGTCGAAGGCGACGATATTTACAAGGGTACGACCGACGTCATCGTCTGCGACGGCTTCGTCGGCAACGTCGCTCTCAAAACCTCGGAGGGATTGGCGCTCATGCTCGCGGATTTCCTGCGCGAGGAGTTCACGCGCAATCCGATGCGCAAGCTGCTCGGCTTGTTCGCGCTGCCGGTGCTTGCGGCATTCAAGCGGCGCGTCGACCCGCGGCGCTACAACGGGGCGACGCTTATCGGACTCAAGGGCGTGGTCGTCAAAAGCCACGGTCACGCGGACGCGCTTGCTTTCCGCTACGCGCTCAAAAAGGCCTACACCGAAGTCGCGCACGGCGTGCTGGAGCGTATTGCGCAGCGTCTCGCCGCCATGCCGGTGCCGGCGGTCGCACCATCCCTGGAAGGTTCGAACGATGCATAGCAGCATCGTCGGCACTGGCGCCTATCTACCTGCGCAGCTCGTTACCAACGCCGACCTCGCGCGCCGGATCGATACCAGCGACGAATGGGTGCGCTCGCGCACCGGCATTCGCCAACGCTACATTGCGGCGCCGGACGAGCAGACCAGCGATCTGGCGCTGGCAGCGTCGCGGGAGGCCCTGACAATTGCTGGTATTGCACCCGCCGACCTCGATCTGGTCGTCGTCGCGACCACAACGCCCGACATGATCTTTCCCTCGACGGCGTGCATTCTGCAGGCCAAGCTTGGCGCAAGCGGCGGCCCTGCGTTCGACGTTCAGGCGGTTTGCAGCGGATTCGTCTACGCGCTGGCGATGGCAGATTTGATGATCAAGAGCGGCGCAGTCAGGAATGCGCTGGTGGTCGGTGCCGAAATCTATTCGCGGATACTCGACTGGAACGATCGGGGAACATGCGTCCTCTTTGGTGATGGTGCCGGCGCGGTCGTGCTCGCACCGTCGCACACCCCCGGGATACTGTCGTCGCATCTGCACGCCGACGGCCGCTACCGCGATATCCTGGCGGTGCCAGGTACTGTGGCCAATGGCAAAATACAGGGCACGCCTTTTCTGCACATGGACGGAGGCGCGGTCTTCAAGTTCGCCGTCAAGGTGCTGGCTGAGGTTGCGCAGGAAGCGCTTTCGGCAAACGATCTGCCGTCTAGCGCGATCGACTGGCTGATCCCGCATCAGGCGAACATCCGGATCATGGAAGCAACCATGAAAAAGCTTGCGCTGCCGATTGGGCGCATGGTGAGCACCGTCGCCGAGCACGCCAACACGTCGGCCGCATCGATCCCATTGGCGCTCGACATCGCCGTTCGCGACGGCCGCATCCGGGCCGGACATTACGTCTTATTGGCCGGTGTCGGAGGCGGCTTTACCTGGGGCTCGGTGCTCCTGCGCTGGCATTGACGGCGTACTGCGCTTTCGAATAGAGCTCAATCGACGTCGATGAAACTCGCCATCGTCTTTCCCGGTCAGGGCTCGCAGGCGGTCGGCATGTTGGCGGGCTACGCCGAGCACCCTCTGGTGCGTGAGACTTTTGTTGAAGCAGGCCAGATCCTCGGACAGGATCTGTGGGCGCTGGTACAGGACGGTCCTGCCGAAGCGCTGAACGAGACCGTGAATACGCAACCGGCAATGCTCACCGCGGATGTAGCGGTCTATCGCGCGTGGCGCGCGGCAGGTGGCGCCGAGGCATCGGTGATGGCCGGGCACAGTCTGGGCGAATACGCGGCACTGGTCGCGGCAGGCGCGATCGCCTTTGCCGACGCGCTGCCACTGGTGCGCTTTCGGGCGCAGGCGATGCAGCAAGCGGTTCCGCAGGAAGTTGGCGCGATGGCCGCCATCATGGGGCTCGACGACGAAGGCGTGGTCGGGGCGTGTGCCGAAGCGGCACAGATGCAGAGCGTCGAAGCCGTAAACTTCAACGCCCCCGGCCAAGTCGTGATCGCCGGCCACAAGGAGGCCGTCGAGCGCGCGATCGTTGCTGCCAAGGCGAGGGGTGCCAAGCGTGGACTGCTGTTGCCGGTCAGTGCGCCGTTTCACAGCAAGCTGCTGCAACCGGCGGCAGAAAAGCTGGCCGCCTATCTCGCCGAGGTGCCTGTGCGCGTTGCCGACGTCGCGGTTCTCCACAACGTCGATGTAGCGCGCGCCGCGACGCCCGAAGCTATTCGTGCGGCGCTTGGCAGACAGGCAGCGAGTCCCGTTCGTTGGGTTGAGACCATACAGGCGTTCGTGGCGCAGGGTGTGACCCATATCATCGAGTGCGGACCCGGTGCCGTCCTTACCGGCCTCGCCCGGCGCACCGCGCCCGGCGTCGAAGTATTACCGCTCAATGATGCAAACGCGATTGCGGCCGCAATCACCGCAACCGCATCCTAGGGGAAGCGATGCTCGACGGTAGCGTGGCACTGGTCACCGGCGCGACGCGCGGTATCGGCAAGGCAATCGCAGAAACCCTGGCGCGCGATGGCGCAACCGTCGTCGGCACCGCGACCTCCGACGAAGGCGCAGCAAGCATCGCGGCGTTCCTGCAAACCGCACAGGGTGGGGGGCAGGGTATGAAACTCGATGTCACCGACAGCAAATCCGTCAGCGAGACGATCGCCGATATCCAGGCGCGTTTGGGCGAAATAACGATTCTGGTCAACAACGCCGGCATCACCCGCGACAACCTGCTGGTGCGCATGAAGGACGACGAGTGGGACGAGATCCTGGATACCAACCTCAAGTCGGCGTACCGATTGTCTAAGGCTGTCTTGCGCGGAATGATGAAGGCTCGGCAGGGCCGGATCATCAACATCGGCTCGGTCGTCGGTGTGAGCGGCAATGCGGGTCAGACCAACTACGCGGCGGCCAAGGCGGCTCTCATCGGTTTTACAAAATCACTGGCCCAGGAAGTCGGCAGTCGCGAGATTACGGTGAACTGTGTTGCGCCGGGCTTCATCGACACCGACATGACACGCTCGCTGGACCAGGCGCAGCGCGCGAAATTGATCGAGCGCATCCCGCTTGGACGCCTTGGATCTCCTCAGGACGTGGCGCACGCCGTGGCGTTTCTCGCCTCGCCCGCGGCGGCGTATATCACCGGCGCGACACTGCATGTCAACGGCGGTATGTATATGCAGTAGGGAAAAAGGAACCGCGTCTTGCGAGCCAGCGCAATCAGCGAACTTAAGCCGCGACTTTGGGCAAAAGCACACCCGTTCTGGTAAAATCAGCCGCTTTTGAACGTTCAGATCCCGCAAGGGGGGGAGAAGCATGGAAAACGTAGAGCAACGAGTCAAGAAGATCGTCGCCGAGCAGCTGGGCGTGAACGAGGCCGAAATCAAGAACGAATCGTCGTTCGTCGACGACCTCGGTGCGGATTCCCTGGACACAGTCGAGCTCGTCATGGCGCTCGAAGAAGAGTTCGAGACCGAGATTCCCGACGAGGACGCCGAGAAAATCACCACCGTGCAGCAGGCTATCGATTACGTCGGCTCGCATCTCAAGAAATAACGTCGCCCGCCTTTGTTCCGCTTCCAGTCCCGGCCGTTGTCATCGTAGCTGGCTGCCGGCAACCCACCGTCGGCAGCAGGACGGAAAAGCGGCCGCTTCTTAGCTAGCCCGGGTGGCAAACACCATGTCCAGACGCCGCGTCGTCGTAACCGGAATGGGCATCGTGTCTCCTGTTGGGATCGGCGTTTCCGCCTCGTGGGCGAACATACTTGCCGCGCGCTCTGGAATTGCCATTATTACGCGCTTCGACGCGAGCGCGTTTCCGTCGCGTATCGCCGGTGAGGTCAAGGACTTCGACGTTACCCAATATCTCTCAGGCAAGGACGCGCGCCGCTACGACACCTTCGTGCATTACGGACAGGTCGCGACCATGGAAGCGGTCCGCGACGCTGGTCTCGAGAGCTACACGGGCGATCACGAGCGCATCGGAGTCTGCGTCGGCTCAGGCATCGGCGGCTTGCCGATGATCGAGGATACGCACCGCGCGTATGTACAGGGCGGCTTGCGCAAGATTTCACCGTTCTTCGTTCCCGGGTCGATTATCAACATGATCGCTGGGTTGGTGTCGATTCAGTATGGCTTCAAGGGCCCGAATCTGGCGACGGTCAGCGCCTGCTCGACCGCAAATCACAGCCTCGGCGAGGCGTCACGAATCATTGAGTATGGCGACGCCGACATCATGATCGCCGGTGGTGCGGAAGCGACCATCAGTCCGCTCGGCGTCGGCGGCTTCTGCGCCGCCCGTGCACTGTCGCACCGCAATGACGATCCCGCGACAGCGAGTCGCCCATGGGACGTCGACCGCGATGGATTTGTGCTGGGCGAGGGGGCAGGGGTGCTAGTCCTGGAAGAGCTCGATCACGCCAAGGCACGCGGAACCCGCATCTATTGCGAGCTCGCCGGATACGGAATGTCGGCCGACGCCTGGCACATCACCGCACCGCCGGACGACGGAGCGGGCGCCGTGCGCAGCATGGCCAACGCGCTGAAGAACGGCGGCCTCAATGCGACGGATATCGACTATATCAATGCGCACGGCACATCGACGCAGATCGGTGACGTTGCCGAATGCGTCGCAGTCAAGCGCTGCTTCGGCAAACACGCGGCAAGGCTCGCGGTCTCGTCGACCAAGTCCATGACCGGACATTTGCTTGGCGCCGCAGGCGG
>WNGI01007578.1_pt1 | contig 10274 bp, 8 predicted proteins | sample 5400621 | NCBI WGS metagenome assembly WNGI01 (sample SAMN13153374, study PRJNA577476) | soil metagenome | isolation source: 20 cm soil or saprolite under Garry oak tree replicate 1 | place: USA:California | collected 2016-06-15 | reverse complement strand
CCATCTCGGTCGAGAAGGTCGTGAGATCGCCGCGCTTGAGCGCGTCATAGGCGGCCTGGTAGTGCGCGTTCGCCTGGGTGACGAGGTCGGTGATCTGCGCCACGACCGCGGGCGTCACGCTCGGAGGAGGTTGGGTGACCGGTGGGCCTGGGCCGGTGCCCACGAGCTGCTGCAGGGCGCCGTCCAGCGTGGTCGCGTAGGCAACGCTGGCCTGGTCGGCCAGGATCACCCGTTTCAGCTCGGGCAGGCTCGACGCCGTCTTGGAGCGCAGGTAGATCGGCTCGAAGTAGAGGAAGGAGTTGCCGATCGGCACCACCAGCAGGTTGCCCTGCTGCACGCTCGAACCGGCCTGGTCGAAAAGCGTGAAGTCGGCGGAGATGGTGGTGTTCGCATTGATCCGGCTCGCGACCTGCTGCGGACCGAAGATGGTCTTGTCTTTGGGCAGTACGTAGGAAACGTACTGGCCGTACTGCGACCCGTCGTTGCGAGCGGCCAGCCAGGAGACGAGGTTGTTCTTGCCCAGCGGTGTGAACGGCATGATCAGCAGGAATTCCGGGTTCTGCTCACCGGGAAGACGGAACAGCACGTAGTACGGATCCAGGGCGATCTGCTGCCCACCCGGGCCGGTCTGCGCGGTCGGCACCGCCCATACGTCCTCCCTGGCGAACAGCACCTTCGCGCCGCTGGGATCCGCGTTGACGTGGTACGTCGAGTAGATCAGCACCTGCGCCCGGAAAAGGTCTTCGGGCACGCGCAGGTGGGCGCGAATCCCAGAAGGCATCGTGTCGATCGCCGTGAATAGCGAGGGGAACGTGGCCTGGTAGGCCTTGATGAGCGGGTCCTTCTGGTCAACCACGTAGAAGTCGGTCGTCCCTTCGTATGCGTCGATCACGACCTTGACCGAGTTGCGGATGTAGTTGATCTCGTTGTCGCCGTAGCCGATCGTCTGCGAGTAGGGATAGGTCGACGCGGTCGTGTATGCATCGAGGATCCAGTAGAGGCGGCCGTCGCCGACGACCAGGTAGGGGTCGCCGTCAAACGTCAGGAACGGCGCCAGCTCGGAGGCGCGGTCTTTGATGTTGCGGCGGTAGAGCATCAGGCTCTTGTCCGTCACCTGTTGGGAGACGAGCAGGCTGAAGTCGCCGAGCTTCAAAGACCACAGCGCGCGGTTGACGCTGTTCAGCGGCACGCCGTGTGTTCCGCTGTAGTTGGTGAACACGTCCTGGCTGCCCTGCGGGTAGTCGAACTCTTTGACGCTCGACGGCGCCACGTCGTAGTCGTTGTCCGTGGGGACCTCGCCGAAATAGATCGCGGGCCGCGAGATCTTCAGCGGCCCGGCCGGCGGTAGGTCGCCGACGACGGATGCGGGAAGGCCTTCGCCGACCACCGCGTTCACGGGGCTGGCCGCGGCGCCGTAGCCATGCGTGTACTGGAGGTGCTCGTTGGTCCAGTTCTTGGCAGCCGATGAGAGGGCCGACGTGTCGATCTCCCGCGCGCTGATCTCGAGCTGCTGGTACTGGGTGCCAATCGTGTAGCGGTCGATGTCGATGTCGTGGAACGTGTAGTAGGTGCGGATTGTCTGCTGCTGCTCATAGGTCTCTTTCAGCTGCGTGTAGTCCCAGAGCCGCAGGTTGTTGATGGTCGCCTGGTCGTTCTGAACGTCCTTCGCGGTCAGAGGCTGATCACCGCTGAAGGTACTTGACTTGACGCTGGACAGGCCATACGCCGCCTGCGTCCCCGCGATCTCGCGCTGGATGTAGAGGAGCTCGTACTGCTGTGCGTTGGGCGTGACCGAGACGGATTGGATGACTGCCGGATAGACCTGGGTGACGATCCCGAGGAGGACCCACGCGCCCCCGGCCACGAGCGGAAGCCAGAGCCGCTGCAGCCAGGCGTTCGCGACGAGGGCGCCGGCAAGCACGATCCCGGCGCCGGCCTGGAACGTGTACAGCGGGAGGCGGGCGTTGATGTCTGTGTACGCAGCGCCCCAGACGACGGTGCTGTTGTGGGCGTAAAGCAGGTCATACCGGCCGAACCACGCGCCGGCCGCCAGGGTGACGGCGAAAGCTGCGATCAGCACCGAGACGTGCGCGATCGCCCGGGGCGTCGGTCGAAAATCGAAGCTGTCGCCCCGCCACGCATAGAGGGCGCCGATGAGAAGAATGGCGAGGAAGTCCAGTCCAAGCGACCAGTTGGTGATCGCGTGCAGGAACGGCAGGGTCAGCAGATAGAAGGAGATGTCCTGCCCCAGGACCGGGTCGACAGTGCCAGTTGGTTGGGCGTGGAGGAACAGGGCCAGCGACTGCCACTGCGTGTACGCGCCCCCGGAGAGGATCAGCGCGATGACCGCGGCGCTGCCCAGGCTCACCCACGCCGCGGTGGTGCGGAGAGCGGAGCGCTGGATCCCGACCGCGCGCAGCGCACCGCCGGAGCGAACCCTCAGTGCGATGACAACGTTGATGGCGAGCCATATGAACGCGAGGACGAAGCTGCCGATCGTGACTGCCGCCTGCAGGCCGACGCGGGTGGTGTAGACGTCGCCGTAGCCGAGTGAGTCGTACCACTGGAGCTCGGTGATGAATGAGACGATCGGGCTGGCGGCGATGAAGATGAGGACGGCGAGCGCGAAGAGGGCGACGCCGCCCCAGAACCGCCGCGGCACCTGGGGCATCCGGAACTGCTGGCCCGGCTCGAAGGGACCGCCGCCGCGGTCGAAAGGATCAAAAGGACGGTATCGGCGGGACACTCTTTGGACGGAAGCTTAGACGGACGGTGTCCCGACGCTCGTGCCCCTCTCCCGGCCCTCTCCTCTTCAGGGAGAGGAAGAGGCTAGCGCCCGATCGTCGGCCTCGAAGTCGGTGGAAGCATCCGCAGGTGGATTTTCCAGGTGCCATCTCACGGTCGTGTGCAGGGTCTCGAACGGATCCGACGTGGTCCAGCCCAGCAGCGAACGCGCCTTCATCGCGCTGGCCGCGATGTGCTGGCTCATCGTGCCGGTCGGTTTCAGGTCGTCGGGCAGCGCCCCGTCGGGGACGCGCGCGAGCTGAGCGCGCGATCCCGCGGCATCGAGGATCGCCTGGCTCCACATGCGCATCGAGTAGGTCCGGTCTTCGCAGATGTTCATCACCTCGCCGGCGACGGGCATCTGCAACGCGAGGTGTACAGCGCGACCGACGTCGCGCACATACACGCGACACGCAAGCCATGAGCCGCTGCCGAACGGAATGCGGGTACGTCCTCCGCGGACGCGGCGGAGGATGAACTCTTCGCGTCGCTGGTAGTCGTGCTCGCCGTACACCATCGGCAGTCTCAGCACCGTCGCTCCGTGCGGCAGGTAGACGTCTTCGACATCGAGCTTGTCGTAGTCATCCATGCCTGGCATCTGACCCCGATACGGATAGCGGGTCGGCCGCACCGCCGACTCCTCGTCGATCGGCACAGGATCGGTTTCGCGGTCGGAGTTCAAGGCTCCAAACGCGCGATAGACGTCGATGCTCGAGATGACGATCCGCCGCTTCACGTTGGGCAGGGCGCTCAGTGCCTGCTCGGCGTCCGCACGGGTCAGGGCGCGGCAGTCGATTACGGCGTCCGGCCGAAAGGCGTCGAGCTCACCGCGGTGCGCGGCGAGCTCGTGTCTTTCGCAGTGCAGGTGCCCGACCTCCGGCATGTCCGGCGGCTCGAGCACCCCCCGATGCACGACCAGCACCTCGTCGCCGGCCGCCGCCAGCTCCTCGACGGTCGCGCGGCCGATGAACCGCGTGCCGCCCAGAACGATGACCCTCAGGCTTTCTCTTTAGCCGCCGCGGGCTTTGCGGAACCGTTCGCCTCGGGCGCGCGCGCCGCGTTCGGATTCTTCTCGACGATCAGGTCGACCAGGCCCCAGTCTTTGGCTTGCTCGGGGGTCATGAAGAAGTCGCGCTCCATCGCGCGCTCGACCTCCTCGAGCGGGCGCTTGCAGTGCTTGGCGTAAATGCGGGCGACCTGCTCGCGCTGGCGCAGTATTTCCTGGGCGTGGATCTGGATATCCGACGCCTGACCCTGAATCCCTTGGCTGAAAGGCTGGTGGATGAGGATCTGCGCATGTGGCAGTGACATGCGCATTCCGTGGTCACCGCCTGCCAGCAGGATCGACGCCCCACTCGCCGCCAGGCCCGTGCATAGCGTGGCCACCTTAGGGCTCACGTACTGCATCGCGTCGTAGATCGAGAGCGCCGCCGTCAGCGAGCCGCCCGGGCTGTTGATGTAGAGCTGGATGTCGCGCTCCGGTGACTCGTTCTCGAGGAAAAGCAGCTGGGCGGTGATGGTGGTGGCCATATCGTCGTCAATGACGCCGCGGACGAAGATGACGCCGTCTCGAAGCAGCCGTGAGTAGATGTCGTAGGCGCGCTCGCCGCTGCCGTCGTTGGTGATCACGGTTGGAATCAGATGCATTTCCCTACCTCCTCGGAGTGAAGCCGATTGGCCCTTTTGGTCTAGGCGGTGGATTCGCCATCGCAAGGTAAGCGCTGAAGTCAGCCACGCTACGCAATGCTTCGAGGGGAAGGGACGCGGTGGCGAGGCGAAGCTTGGCGGGTGGGTCGTCAGGCCAGGCGCGGACGTCGGCGTCGGCGCCGCCAAGCAGCCGGGCGAGGTCCGAGTAGAGCTCCGCCGGCGGCACGCTGAGGGCGTGAGCCACGGCGAGCAGGCGCTCGGTGGAGACCTCTTTGCGGCCGCGCTCGACCTCGGAGAGATGCCCGGGGGAGAGACCGGCTTCGACCGCGATCTCGCTCAGCGTCCGCCCGGCGGCCAGCCGCCGCGACCGGAGGACCGATCCAAGCGCGATCCGGACAGCCTGCGCTGTTTCGCTGAAGGCGAAAGCCATTTGTTCCTGGCTAACGATACGACGACGCGCTAGCGCGCGAACGTCGGTCCGGGCGGCGCCGGGACTGCATCTCTGTCCGCTGCCGTCGGGGCGTGGCGTCGCAGGAGCTCGAGCTTCAGGCTCTCCTCTCCGCGCGCCATCGCCCAGCGGTGATTGGCGGCGAAGATCGGCCGAAAGATGAACGTGCCGTAGCGAAGCAGCGACTTCTCGGCGGAGATCCGCCAGTCGTAGGTCACGTCGACGAAGCGGCCGTCCTGCTGGAGCGTCCAGACCCCGGTGCCCTCGAAGTCGCCATGCGCGACAAGCGTGAATCCGGTTGGCGGAGTGGATTCCGTGACCGTGAAGTTCCAGCGCAGCGTGTAAGGCAACCACCCCTTTGTGTAGAGCTCGACGACGCGACCTGTCCCGGTTCGAGGGTCGGGCGCTTGCAACTCCTTCACCTCCAGGTACACCGAGGGCCACCAGCGCGCGAGGCCGAACGGGTCGGCGAGCACGTCGAACACCTCCTGCGCGGCCGCTTGCAGGCGCCAGTGCGTCACGAAGACGTACTCGGCGGCCATCAGTCCTTCAGGTTTGCGGGGTCGAGCAGCTCCTGCTTCGGGCGCTCGATCTTCTGCCGCGACCGCATGATCTCGATCAACTTCTTTCTTCCTTTCGGCGGCCCGATCATGATCGCTCCGACAAGCCGGTCATCCTTGAAGAACAGCTTGCGATAGAACTTCTCCTCGAAGCTGAAGGTCCGCACCGACTCGAGCCCGGGCTGCACGTCAGGCGTCACGCCCATCACCGCGAGCGTCGAGCCGAACATCGTCGTCGTATAGGTGGGCACGTCGAAGAAATCCTCGTCGGCGCCGGCCATGTTGCGCGCCGCGACCTTGCCATGTGCCTCAGCGTTGTCCCAGGTGCCCATCTGGTTATGGCGCTCGACCATCAGGTCGTAGAAGACAGCGATGTCGCCGGCCGCATACACGTCGGGAGCCGAGGTCCGCAGCTTGGCGTCGGTGACGATCCCGTTTTTCAGCTCCACGCCTGTCCTGACCGGCTCGGTGTAGTAATCGAGTCCGACGCCATACGTCAGCAGGTCGAACTCGACCTTCTCGCCGTTCACGGTCTCGGCGACATAGCGCCCATTGTTGCGGCTGAACTTCTGGACCTCGTCCGAGGTGATGAACTGCACCCCCTGCGCCTCGCCCATCTGGTGGCACAGCTTCCCGCCCTCCTCATCGAGTACGTAGCGCAAGAACCAGGGCCCACGCATGATCCAGGTGACACCTGCCTTGTGACGAAAGCTCACGCCCTCGGCGAGCTCGTACCCGATGAAGCTGCCTCCCATCACAAGGACACGCTGCGACGTGTCGGCTTTCTCAATGATCGCGTCGGTGTCGTCGAGCGTCTGGAAGCCCAGGCACGCGGTGACGTCCGTGGAACCCGGCCATGGAGGCGGTTTCGGCCGGCCGCCGGTGGCGATCAGGATCGCGTCGTACCTCAGCTCGTGGCCGCGGTTGGTGTGCACGACCTTCTCTCGCAGGTCGATGTCGGTCGCCCACGTCTCGAAATGGATCTCGAGGTTTTGAGCCGCGTACTGCTCCACCGTTCGCATGAATACCTTCTCGCGCCGGACCTGGCCGCGGAGATAGCGCGGCAGCGCGACGCGGTTGTAGAGCGGGTGTCGCTCGGCCGCGACCATCACGATCGATGCGTCGGCATCCGCCTTGCGCAGGTCCTCAGCGCAGGTCTGGCCGGCGATGCCGTTTCCCAAGATTACGTAGCGTCTCGTCATGGCACGTGCCCTCCCCATTCATGGGGAGGGGTGAGGGGTGGGGCGCGCCGCGTCAAAGCGTCAGTGCGTAGATATAGGCGCTGTGTTCGGCATCCGCGAAATCGTATCCGGTGGCCTTGAGGTCTTCCTCCGCCGGATGCCCCGGCGGGAGGTTGATAGTGACGTGCTTGAGTCCGTCCGCGTCGGCCTCGAAACGTAAGGCCATGAGAAGCTCGCGCAGCGCGCCGCCTCGCCCGGCGAGCAGCGACACCGCAATGTTCTGGCCCCACGGCTCGCGCAGCAGCGCGACCGCGCGCCCGCCCGGTCCGAGCCGGATCAAACCGTTGCGCGCAAGTCGCTCGAGCTCGTCAGCATCGAGGTCTCGCGCGCCGTTCATGTCGGGGCAGACTCCGGCGTAGAGCGCATATCCGGGGCTGGACGCCATGACAGGCCACAGCTTCTTAGCCTCCGCCGGATCGGGCATGCGGGCGGGCTCGCCGCCCTCGACGCGGAGCCCGCGCCACCACTTCATCTCGACCATTCGCCCAAAGCCCGCCGACTCGAACAGCCGCACCGCCGGTAGGTCGCGCGTCGCCAGGCGCATCTGGCGAAAGCCCTGCTCTCGCGCCTCTCCGATCGAGGCCGCCAGCATCGCGCGGGCGATTCCACGGCGTCGCTGCTCGGCCGCCACCCGCAGGCCTTCGTACCAGACGAGGCCCGGCGCGTACGGCCGCAGGCGCTGCACGCCGACGACAACACCCTCGACCTCCGCGGCCTGGAACGAGGCGCCGGCGTCGGAGACCCAGCTGTCGAAGACGCGCGGGATGTAGTCCCGACCTTCCCAGACGTCCTTCGTGATCTCGAGGATGCGGTCGCGGTCGGCTGGCCTCACCGGCCTCAACTGGAGGTCTCCGCCGCGGTCTGCCGACGGATCTGCGGCGCCCAGGCGGCCCATCTCGGGGCTCACCTCCTACGCTGCTCGCGCACGCATACGAATGCGCTTGCTCCGCTGCTCGTCGGTTCGCCCCGATCTGAGCCACCTGGATCGCCGGATCTCTCGCCGCCCGGCCGCGGCGTAGACCTCAACTCTTCGGTGGCTGCCAATGCGCGACTCCAGAAAGGGCCATGCCGCCGTCGTAGACAAGCTCATCGCCTTCGGGTGTCAACAATTCATCCAGCTCCGCGCGCGCCGCGGTCTCGTCCCAGCCTTCGCCAAACAGCGCGCGGCAGTCCATGAGCGCTTCGCCCATATCGGCGTATCGCGTGACGATGGGATAGCGAAGGTATGCCACGTCCGGTGCGGCGCCCATTTGCACGAGCAACATGAACAGCTCGCTGAACCGCGGCAGTCGCGGGCCATCCGCCCCAAGCAGCCTGCGCCGAAGCTCGGCTCCGGGGTGCGGCAGGTCGGTCTCGCGCATCATCACGAAGACGCGTTCGCGTGCAGAGCGCTGCATCTTTTCGAGAAAGGGGACCGGCTCCGCCACGCCGTAGATGACGTGGCTGCAGATGACGAGGTCCGCCGGTGCTACCTCAGCCTCCTCCCAGCCGCTCGCGACGATGGTCATGTTGTCGAGAGGCGGGATATGCGACCGCATCCCTTCGGAAGGTTCGACCGCCGTCACCCACTCCAGACGCGATGCGAGAGGTGTCGCGTGGCGGCCGGTACCGGCCCCCACGTCGATCAGCGTCTTCTGCGGCGACAGAAACGGCTCGAGCACCTCAAGCAAATCGCCGGCTCGGTGGTGGGTCGAGCGGGCGAAGCTCTTCGCGCGACGGTCCCAGTAGTGGCTGTCCGAGTGGCCGGCGGCGAGGGTGGCGCGATCATCCACCAGGGCCTTCCAACGTGCTGCCCAGTCGATCTCGTCCACAGGAACTCCAGCGTAGAGCCGGCCCGGACCTCGGCTCTCGTCGGCGTTTCGTTGCCGGTTTTTAACAGACCTGGGGACAACCCGGGGACAACATCCTCTTCTGCATCTATCGGCTGTAGCGAGCGCCCCGCCGAACACAAAATATGGGCTTTTGGCGTTGCTTTAGACGGGGACGACGGATACTACGTTCGTGGCCGGACCTGAGTTCAACCCCGCCGAATCGGCCCTCCTCTCGCGCTACTTCACGAACATGGACCGGCCGGTTTTTGCCTTACGCAACCTGCCCGAGGTCGTCAAGGGCGCGCTCTTCTCGCGTTACTCGCGGACCGAGAAGAGCTTGCGACGCGTCCTTCTCGACGAGTTCATCAACGAGCCGGATTCCGGGTTCGACCGGCTGGCCGGCACGCCGCCTGTCGATGACGATATGGTCGCGGTCCGGCGCGCCGAGGAGTTCTACGAGCGCGTCCTGGTCGGTTACGGCGACGACTCGGTCGCCGAGCTGGCCGGCGCGCATGTCGCGGTCGAGCAGACGTCGACGCTCGCCGCCAAGGCATTGGAGGACAGCCGGATCGGGATCTCGCCGCTCGAGAAATCGACGCGCTATGTCCGCTTCGACCGGGCGGGCCTCGATGGCCGCTACCTCTACTACCGTGGCCCCGAGCTCGCGCATCCGGACTACGAGCCGGCGGCGGACGCGCTGTTCGACGCTTACAGCGGTCTCGTCGAGCCGGCCACGCTCGCCATCCGGGAGCGCTTTCCGCAAGAGGAAGGGGAGACGGACCGCGCCTGGAAGTCGGCGACTCGCGCCAAGGCGCTGGACCTTTTGCGAGGATTCTTGCCCGCCGGCGCGCTCACGAACCTCGGTCTGTTCGGCAACGGCCGCGCGTTTGAGTACCTGATCACGAAGATGGCGGCGCACGAGCTGCCCGAATGCAAGCGGCTCGCGATCGACCTGCACCGCGAGCTGTCTCTGGTCATACCGGCATTCGTGCGCCGCGCCCTGGACGAGAGGTACGGGACGCCCGCCGCCGAGCGAATGAAAGACGTCCGAAACCGCGTCAAGAAGCAGGCTCCCTCCCCGCTCGCGGGGGAGGGTCGGGATGGGGGCATCCGGCCAACGGTCAACCTCGTGGAGTACGACCCCGCCGCCGAACGAAAGGTAGTCGCCGCCGCGCTGTTTCCCCACTCCGACCTGCCGCTCGAAGAGCAGACCGGCGAACCCGCCGCGGTGCTCGATGCTCTGCTCGGCGACCGCGCGAACCGCCGTCAGCGCGTGCCTCGTGCCCTCGAGCACGCGCAGTACGAATTCGAGATCGTTGCGAATTTCGCCGCCTACCGCGAGCGAATTTCGCCGCCTACCGCGACCTGCACCGCCATCGCATGCTCACCCAGGACCGCCAGCTCCTGGGTACGGCGCTCGGCTATGACGTGCCGCCCGGACTTGGCGAGCTGGGGATGGAGTCCCAGTTCATGAGCGCCCTCGAAGCGGCCGCGGAGGTGCACGGGCGGCTGGAGAAAGAGGTCGGGCCCACGCTGGCCCAGTACGTCGTCCCACTGGCATTCCACATCAGGTGGTACTTCCGGGCCAACCTGCGCGAGATCTACCATCTGTGCGAGCTGCGGACGACCCCCCAGGGCCACCCGGACTACAGGTGGGTGGCGCAGGAGATGTTCCGCCGGGTCGCCGAGGTCCATCCGAGGCTGGCGGCCTACGCGCGGTTCGTCGACCTCGGGCCGGGCGACGAGCTGGAGCGCCGCAAGTCCGAGCGCCGGATCGACGAGA
>WNGI01023407.1_pt1 | contig 10275 bp, 9 predicted proteins | sample 5400621 | NCBI WGS metagenome assembly WNGI01 (sample SAMN13153374, study PRJNA577476) | soil metagenome | isolation source: 20 cm soil or saprolite under Garry oak tree replicate 1 | place: USA:California | collected 2016-06-15 | reverse complement strand
GGACTGATCGTCGTCGGCACGCTGCCCGCGGCGGTGGCCGGGGTCCTCCTCGAGTCCTTCGTCGAACGGACGCTCCGGTCCCCGCTCTACATCGTCATCGGCCTCGTCGTCGGATCGATCATCTTCATCGTCGCCGAACGCGTCGCGCACCAGCGCCGCTCGATCGGCGAGCTCGGCTTCGCCGACGCGGTCTACATGGGGATCGCGCAGGCGATCGCGCTGCTCCCGGGCATCTCACGCTCGGGGATCACGATCTCCGCGGGATTGACGCGCGACCTCCATCGGGACGAGGCGACGCGGTTCTCGTTCCTTCTCGCCACGCCGGTGATCCTCGGAGCCGGCGCGAAGACCCTGCTCGACGCGCGCAAGGCCGAGGGGCTTTTCGCCCAGCTCGACGTGGTCGGCATCGGGTTCGTCGTCTCGTTCCTCGCCGGTCTCGCGGCCGTCGCTTTCATGATCCGGTTCCTGCGCACGAACTCGCTCAACTGGTTCGTCGGGTACCGCTTGATCCTCGCGGCGCTCATCGTGGCCGCGTTCATCGCAGGGGTCCTGCCGACCCAGTAACAGGCGGCGCGCGGCGTTCCGCGCGTCGGTGGCACGATAGGCGCGTGGACCTCGGCCTGGGGAGCAAGGTCGCCGTCGTCGCCGCGTCGAGCAAGGGCCTCGGCCGCGCGGTCGCCCTGGAGTTCGCGCGCGAAGGCGCCCGCGTGGTGATGTGCAGCCGGGACGAGGCCGCGATCCGCTCCGCCGCCGAGAGCGTGCGGGAGAAGACCGGCGCCGAGGTCGCCTGGACGGTCGCGGACGTCGGCACCGCGGAGGGCTGTGAGCGCCTGGTCCGCTTCGCGGTGGAAAAGTTCGGGACGGTCGACATCCTCGTCTCGAACGCGGGTGGGCCACCGCCCGGACGGTTCGACGACCTCGACGACGCCGCATGGCAGAAGGCGGTCGGGATCACGCTCTTCTCCGCGGTGCGCCTGACACGTCTTGTGCTGCCGTACATGCGGAAGAGCGGCGGCGGCGCGATCGTCTACATGACGTCGACGACCGTGCGCCAGCCGACCCAGTACCTGAACCTCATCCTCTCGAATGCGATCCGCGCCGCGGTGCAGGGAATGGCGAAGACGCTGTCGAGCGACCTCGCGAAGGACGGCATTCGCGTGAACTCCGTCCAGCCCGGCCGGATCTACACCGAGCGGATCGAGCAGCTCGACGCCGACACGGCGAAGCGCCAGAACACCACCCCGGAGGCCATCCGTGCGCACTACGAGAAGACCGTGATCCCAAGGGGCCGCTACGGGAAGCCCGAAGAGTTCGCCGCGGCGGTCGTGTTCCTCGCGTCGCCGAAGGCCTCCTACATCACCGGTACGTCGCTCCAGGTGGACGGCGGCATGCTCATGAGCATGTTCTGATGCGGCGCGGAGCGGCGCGCCCGTGATCGTCACCGAACGGCTCACTCCGGATGTCTTTCGCCTTCCGATCGAGAAGATCCGCGCCGGCTACAAGAGCGACATCTACTTCGCGCGCACGAAGCTCATCCTCGAGCGAGACGGCCGCCGCGACGGCGTCACGATGCAGATCTTCCAAAAGCATCCCGACGCCGTGATCGTCGGCACCGACCAGACGCTCGCCATCCTCCATGTCGGCGCGGGCCGGTATCGCGATCGCGCGCGATCGCTCCAGCTCTTCGAGCGGTACCTCGCGGCCGAGCGGCGCCTGTACACCGCCTGGCTCGCGCTGCCGACGCTCGACTGGTCCGCGTACGAGCCGATCGCGAGAGAGGTCTACGAGATCTCGCGCGAGCTCGCCTCGCTCTGGGAGCCGGCCTGGCGCGAGCTCACGGTCCGGTCGCTGTTCGACGGGGAGATCGCGGCGCCGTACGAGCCGGTGATGCACATCGAGGGCGAGTACGCGGCGTTCGCGCACCTCGAGACGCTGTACCTCGGGGCGCTCGCGGAAGGCACGCGGGTCGCGACGAACACGCGCGACGTCGTCGCCGCGGCCAACGGCAAGCCGGTGATCATGTTCGGCGCGCGGCACCAGACTCACGAGGCGCAGGCCGGTTCGGGCTACGCCGCGTACATCGGCGGCGCGATCGGAGTCTCGACCGACGAGCAGGGTGAGTGGTGGGGTTCGAAGGGCCTCGGCACGGTCCCCCACGCGCTCATCGCGGTCTACGGCGGGGACACCACCGTCGCAACGCTTAAGTTCGACGAGTACATCAACCGGTCCTCCGAGGCCGTCGGCCATCTCACGGCGAAGGGCACACCCGAAGGGCACGTGAACGTCACCAGCCTCGTCGATTTCCAGAACGACGTCGTGAACACCTCGCTCGGTGTCGCGCACGCCCTCGGCACGCGCCTTTGGGGCGTCCGCGTCGACACGAGCGAATCGCTCGTGGATCGGGCGATCCTCCGCGAGCTCGAGGAACGCGGCGGGGTCGCCGAAGGCGAGCTCCGCGGGGTCACGCCGCGGCTCGTCGAGCTCCTTCGTCAGGCGCTCGATCGGCAGGGCTATCCGCACGTCCGCATCGTGGCCTCCGGCGGCTTCGACGCCGAGAAGATCCGGCGCTTCGAGACTCTCGGCGTGCCCGTCGACGTGTACGGCGTCGGCTCCGCCCTCGTGCACGGGAGCGGCTTCGATCAGACCGCGGACATCGTCCGCGTCGAAGGGCGCCCCCTCGCGAAGGTCGGCCGTGGCTACATCGACAGCGCTCGCCTGCACGTGGTCGACTGGAGATCCCTCGTGGGCGAGGCGGATTGGGCCCGGTCCAGCTCCTGACCCTGGTCGTCGGGCTCGGGATCGCCGGCCTGGCAAAAGGCGCGACCGCCATGGGCCTGCCGCTCATCGCGACGCCGATCCTCGCGTCGGTGTTCGGCCCGAAGCAGGCGGTCGTCATCATCACGATCCCGATCGTGGTCGCGAACACGCTCCTCGTCGTGCAAGGCTGGCGCGCGTTCGGGTATCTGCGGACGCTCGTCCCACTCGTGGCCGCGAACGCGATCGGGACCGTCATCGGCGCGTTGCTCCTCGCCGGCCTCGATCAGAAGACCTTCGCGATCCTGATCACCGCGATGGTCGTGCTCTTCCTCCTCCGGGGCGACCGCCTCGTCGGCGATCCGGGCGCGCGACGCGCGCGCCTGCTCACGCCGATCGTCGGATTCGTCGGCGGCGTCATGCAGGGCACGACCTCGATCTCGAGCCCGGTGATCGGATCGTTCTTCCACGCGATGCGCCTGGCGCCCCGCGAGTACGTGATCACGCTGGCCGCGGTCTTCCAGCTCTCCTCGACCGTGCAGGTGATCTCGTACTCGGCGCTCGGGCTCTTCACGCCCGAGCTCGTCACCCTCGGGATCCTCGCGTGCATCCCGATGCTCCTGGCCCTCGGGGCCGGCATCGCCCTGCGCGGCCGGCTCGACCAGGTCCGCTTCCGGCAGGTGATCGTGGCGCTGCTCGTCGCGAGCGTCGCCAACCTCCTCTGGCGAACGTTTGTGTCCTAGCCCACGCTCCCAGAGTGACCGAGCGACCTAGCATCAGACGTCGTGGAAGTGCTACCCAACGTCCATGCGGTGCGGCTCATCGGCGCGCAGGCGTACCTCCTGGTGGATCGCGACGAGATCACGCTCGTCGACGCCGGGCACGTCGGCTCGGGCCGGATGCTCCGCGCCTACCTCGCGCGGATCGGCCGCTCGGTCGAGCACGTCACCCGGATCGTCTGCACGCACGGCCATCCCGATCACATCGGCGGCGTGCACGAGATCTCCGCGTGGTCCGGCGCCGAGGTCCTGCTCCATCCTGCCGACAGCGAGCGCCTGCGCATCCGGTTCCGTGACGTGATCGCCAACTTCGCGCCCGGTCCGATCGTCGCGCTGCTCACGCGGGCCCCCGCCCACGCGCGGCCGATCGTCGACGGGGAGGAGCTACCGGTGTTCGGCGGCCTCCGCGTCTTGCACACACCGGGGCACACCCCAGGCAGCATCTGCCTCTACTCCCCCGCCGGCCGCTTCGTCATCGTCGGCGATCTCCTGCAGCGGGTGAGGGGCAACGTCGCGCTCCCGAATGCTTTCTTCAGCGACGACATGGACGAAGCGCGCAAGTCGATCGCGCGTCTCGCGGCGCTTGACGTGGAGACCATCCTGTTCTCGCACTATCCGCCGTATCGGGAGGATTCGCGGAAGGCGCTTCGGGCGCTCGCGAGCTGAGGGGGAAGGGTGGAGACGCTCAACGACGTCCTCGACACGTCCGCGCGGAGGTTCGGGCCCAAGGACGCGCTCATGATCAAACCGGGCTTCCGGACGCTCACCTGGACGTACCGCGATCTCGCGGACGTGGTCCCGCGCGTGGCGCGGTCCTTTGTCGACTCCGGCGTGCGCAAAGGCGACCGCGTCATCACGCTCGGCGTGAACCGTCCGGAGTACGGGATCGCGATGCTCGCGCTCCTGCGCATGGGCGCGGTCCTCGTGCCGCTCGACGTCAACTCGACCGTCGAGTTCGTCCAGAAGATCTGCGCGCGCACGCGCGCGAGCGCGGCGGTCGTGTCGCGGCAGACGCGCGGCCGCGCCGAGGCGCTCGGCATTCCGCTCTTCGACATGGAGCTCCTCCCCGACGAGGCACGTGCGAAGGAACCGCTCGAAAAGGCCGACGTCGCGCCGACGGACGTCGCGGAGATCGTGTTCACGTCGGGTACGACCGGCGAGCCGAAGGGCTCGATGCTCACGCACAACAACATCCTGTCGAACGCGCTCGCGGCGACGGAGATCTTCCCGCTGGGACCGCATCAGCGGCTGCTCTCGTTCGTTCCGCTCTCCCACATGTTCGAGCAGATGGCCGGCTTCTGGGCGCTCCTGCTCTCGGGGGCTTCGGTGGTCTACCCGACGAGCCGCCAGCCGTCGGTGGTGCGCCGCACGTTCCGCGAGCGCCACGTGTCGATGATCCTCATCACGCCGGCCGCGGTGCGCTCGCTCTTCATCGCGATCGAGCGGCGCGCGCAGCAGGAAGGCAAGGGCGAGCTCTTCGAGCGCCTGCGGCGTATCGCGCGGCGGCTGCCGATGGGACTCCGGCGACTCGTCTTCTTCAGCGTCCACGGCCAGTTCGGCGGCCGGTTCCGCTACATCGTGTCCGGAGGTGCCGCGCTCGACCCCGCGCTCGGCGAGGCCTGGCGTGAGCTCGGCGTCGAGGTGCTGCAGGGATACGGCCTTACCGAGACCTCACCGGCCCTGACTTTCAACCGGCTCGACCGCAACCGTTTCGGTTCGGTGGGTGTTCCCATTCCGGGCGTCGACGTGAAGCTCGCGCCCGACGGCGAGGTGATCGCGCGCGGCCCGAACATCTTCAAGGGCTACTGGGAAAATCCCGAGGCGACCGCCGCGGCGATCGACAGCGCCGGCTGGTTCCACACCGGCGACCTCGGCCGGTTCGACGAGGACGGCTTCCTCTGGCTCCACGGACGCAAGAAGGACATGATCGCGCTCCCCGACGGGCTCAAGGTCTACCCCGAGGACATCGAGAACGTCCTCGCGGCCGACCCACGGATCGAGGCGCTCGCGACTCCGCAGCGTCCCGTCCTCGCGACCGTGGTCGGCCTCGAGCGTCCCGGCGAGACGCTGCAGGTCCACGCGGTCTTCCTCGAGCCGAAGGAGCGCGCGACGATCGAGCAGATCGTCCGCGACGCGAACGCGAAGCTTTCGACGCCGACACAGAAGGTGAAGAAGCGCGAGATCATCGAGCGGTTGCTCGCGATTGGTCGCGGCGAGACGCAGCCGGTCTCCGTCGAGGCCGGCCCGGCGCGCCAGCTCACCGAGGTCGAGCGGCTCGTCGCGCAGGTGGGCAACGTCCCCCCGGACCACGTCCGTCCGGAGGCACAGCTCTCACAGGACATCGGGCTCGACTCGCTCGCGCGGATCGATCTGCTCGGCGTCATCGAAGAGGAGCTCGGAACGTACATCGACGATGAGGCGCTGACCGCGGACGCGACGGTCGGCGATCTCGAGCGCATGGTCGCGGCGGCGCGTGACACGCATCGCGACACCGGCATCTTCGGGTGGCCGCTCAACCCGCTCGTCCGCTCGTTCGGGATCCTCCTGCAGGAGACGCTGCTCTACCCGCTCGTCCACCTCTTCTACCGCGTGCGGATCTCGGGGATCGAGAAGCTCGAGCATCTCAAGGGACCGGTGCTGTTCACGCCGAACCACTGCCTGCACTGGGACAACGGGATCATCATCATGGCCATCCCGCTTCGCTGGCGCTGGCGCCTCGCGGTCGCCGCGGCCGCCGACGACGTCTTCGGCAATCGCCTCAACGGGATCTTCAGCGCGATCCTCGCCAATGCCTTTCCGCTCGCGCGCGAGGGCGCGATCCGCCGCAGCCTGGAGCTCCTCGGCGCGCGGCTCGACCGGCGGTTCTCCGTGCTCATCTATCCCGAGGGGAAGCTCACGATCGGCGGGCCGACGCAGCCGTTCAAGTCCGGTGCCGGGCTCATCGCCGTCGAAGGTGGCAGCCCGGTGGTGCCGATGAAGCTGAAGATCAACAAGGTCTCCATCCTCGATCACCTCGATCGCGCGTGGGACCACCAGCGCGAGAACGGCTGGCGCGGGGATGTCGAAGTCGTCTTCGGCGATCCGCTCTACTTCGCCGCCGGCACGACCCCGACCGAGGCGACGGCCCAGCTCCAGGCGGCGGTCGCGGCTCTCTGATGCGGACCGATCGCGAGGTCGCGGTGTTCATCCGCCGCGGCGACCGGTTCCTGGTCATGCATCGCGCGCTCGACCGCTACTGGCACGTCGTCGCGGGTGTCGTCGAGACGGGCGAAACGTTCGCCGCGGCCGCGAGGCGCGAGCTGCGGGAGGAGACCGGCCTCGACGCGGAGGTGACCGACCTCGAGATGCCGCAGAGCTACGCGGTCCCCCCGGAGATGAGCGCCGAGTACGGACCGGGCGTCGAAGCGGTCGCGGTCCAGAACTTCGGCATCGTCGTGCCGGGCGACTGGGAGCCGGTCCTCAACGAGGAGCACGACGAGTACCGGTGGCTGGGGCTCGCCGACGCGATCGCGATCGTGCGCTGGCCCGAGACCATGGAGATCATCGCGACGCTCGCGCGCCCCGCGCTCGAGACTTCCGGACCAGGATCCGCGGAGCGGTGAGCGGCTCGCGCATCCCGGCTGTGAGCCACGCGTAGCGGCGACCCTCGCGGTTGGTCGCCGCGGCATGCACGCCGCGCGTTGTCAGGACGACGATGTTGAACGCCGCGTCGTCGAGGGCGTTCGCGTCGCCGATCGCGGCGCGCGCGGCCATGTCCGCGGGCATGCCCTGCGCGAGGCGATCGACCGCGGTCTTCGCGGTGACGCCGCGGATGGCGAGCTCGCCGAAGCCCGTGCAGGCGGCCGCGCCGTAGCGCGAGTCGCAGAAGTTGCCCGCGCCGATCACCGGCGAATCGCCCACACGGCCCGGGTACTTGTAGGCCCATCCGCTCGTCGTCACGGCGGAGGCGACGTTGCCCTTGGCGTCGATCGCGAGGAAGTTCACAGTGCCGCGCTCCTCGCCGACGGTCTTCTGGACGACGGGGAGGAGCCGCGCGCGCCGCCGGATCGTGGCCGGAGTCTCACCCGCTTCGCGGAGCTTTTCGACCCAGAGCGCGCGGGTCGAGGGGGTGAGGTTCCGCGCACGCTCGGCGCCGATCTCGCCGGCGAAGCGCGCGGCGCCCTGGCCGACGATGAAGACGTGCGGGGTCCGCTCCATGACCGCGCGCGCGACGCTGATCGGATGGAGGTAGCCGGTGAGCGCCGCGACCGCGCCCGTCCGATGGGTCGTGCCGTCGACGATCGAGGCATCGAGCTCGACCTGGCCGAGCACGTTCGGCTTTCCGCCGCGTCCGACGCTCGTGTCGGCGGGATCGGCCTCGACGACCTTCGCGCAGGCCTCGACGGCGTCGAGTGCCGCGCCGCCGCGGGCGAGGATCCGCATCCCCGCGGCAAGCGCGTTCGCCCCGTTCCCGCTCGCGACGATCGTAGCGAGCGGCCGGGGCACTACCTGCCGGTCATGCCGCGCACGACGCGAAAGCCGATGCCCTCGCCCTCGTCCGCCGCGAAGGCACGGGCAGCGAGGTCGTCGCCGCGGCGGAGGACGCGGCCGCCCTCCTCCCAGCTGTTCGTCCACTCCCGTACGGCGCCGAGGTGCTCGAGCGTGCCGGCGAGGCGGGCGGCCTTTTCCCACTCGCGCTCGTCGGGGAGCCGGTAGATCCGCCCGGTGCCGAGGGTGAGCCAGCGGCAGTAGGCGACCGCGTCGGCCCAGGAGACGGCCCGGATCGGATCGGCCGGCCGCCCGCGCTGCGCGTCCCAGCCCCTGGGCGCCGGATGCCCGGTCGCGTCGAGGAACAGCAGGTACTCGCCGACGCTGACCGGCGCCTTGGCGATCGCGAAGACGTTCACGTGCTCGGTTCGCGGCGGGTCGCCCAGGAGCGCGTCGCCCGCGGGAACGACGACGGCCTCGGGCTCGACCACGGCCGGTACGGTAGCCGCTCAAAGCGGAGCCCTCCCCCGCCGGGGCCACCACCTCCGGGGGAGTACGCGGCCGGGGGAGTACGCGATCGGTAGACGGGCTCACTCCCACGGCCGATGGAGCGGGACGCGCGCCCTGCCATCTTCTTCGCATGCTCTCTCACACACCGGCGATCTGGAGCGCGCGGCTCGTCACCCCGCCGATCATGGCCCCGGGGACGACGCCGGTGAACGTGATCGTCCGCGTCGTCTACAACACGCTCGATGGCATCGTGAACGACTACTTCGTCGTCACGGCCTCGATGTCCGCGCGCTAGACCCCGCTAGGGAACGCGCCGCGCGGGCGCGGGCAGCTTGAAGTCCGCCTCCGTGGGAACCCCGAAGCTCGTGCGGGCAAGCGCCATCCCAGGGGCTAGGCCGGGACAGCGCTCGCGCGCCTCGCCTCGTCCTCCTGGACCAGCTGCCGGCGGAGCGTCTTGCCGATGAGCGTCTTCGGAAGCGAGTCACGGAACTCGATCTCGTGCGGACGCTTGAACGGCGCGAGTGTCTTCGCGGCATGCGCGCGTAGCTCGTCTGCCGTGGCCGTCGCGCCGGGCTTCAGCACGACGAAGGCTTTGACCTCCTCGCCCTTCATGGGGTGCGGCACGCCGATGGCCGCCGCATCCATGACCGCCGGATGGGTCACCAGGGACTCTTCGACCTCGCGCGGATACACCTTGAAGCCGGAGACGATGATCATCTCCTTCTTCCGGTCGACGATCGCGACATACCCGTCTTCGTCCACCGTTGCGATGTCCCCGGTGTACAGCCAACCGTCGCGCAGCGTTTGCGCTGTCTCGTCGGGTCGCTGGTAGTACCCGTCCATCAGCTGCGGCCCGCGCAGGATGAGCTCGCCCGCTTCACCGGGTGGCAGCTCGCGCTCCCCGGTCTCGGCGTCGACGATCTTCGACTCCACGTCGGGGAACGGCACGCCGATCGTGCCGATCTTCTGCTTGCCCTCCCCGAACAGCGGGTTGCAGTGCGTCACCGGGGCCGCCTCGGTGAGCCCGTAACCCTCGACGAGCTTCGCCCCGGTGAGCTCGACGAACCTGCGATGCGTCTCGCCGAGGAGCGGCGCCGATCCCGAGATGCACGCCTCGATCGAACGAAGGTCGTACTTCTTCGCGAGCGGCGAGTTGTTGACCGCGTTGTAGATGCGCGGAGAGCCGCAGAAGAGCTTCGGACGGTGGCGCGCGATGTCTCTCAGCACATGCTCGAGGTCGAACTGCGGCTCGAGGACCATCGCGGCCGCACCCTGCACCGCGAGGCTCAGCACGACCGTGAGCCCGTAGACGTGGAAGAAGGGCATGACCGCCATCGCCGTGTCCTGGCCGTCCCGCAAGTTCGTGAACCAGGAACGGCACTGGAGGGTGTTCGCCACGAGCGCGCGATGCGAAAGCATCGCGCCCTTCGAGACCCCCGTCGTCCCGCCGGTGTACTGGAGGACCGCGAGGTCCGCGGGGCGCGTGCCGATGTCGAAACGCTCGGCGGGCGCGCCCTGCACACGGGTGAACGCGACCGCGCCGGGATCGCCGGCGAACGGCTGGCGATGCCCGTCCTTCCGCTCCTTGGCGACGGTGAAGAGCACCCGCAGCAGCGGAGGCATCTCCTCCTTGATGTTCGTCACGATGACGTGCTCCACCTTTGTCCCGGCGCGCGCGGCCTTCACGACCGGGTACAGCCGCGAGAGCACGACGACGACCCTCGCGCCGGAGTCGGTCAGCTGGTGCCCAAGCTCCGCCGCCGTG
>WNGI01007036.1_pt1 | contig 10277 bp, 13 predicted proteins | sample 5400621 | NCBI WGS metagenome assembly WNGI01 (sample SAMN13153374, study PRJNA577476) | soil metagenome | isolation source: 20 cm soil or saprolite under Garry oak tree replicate 1 | place: USA:California | collected 2016-06-15 | reverse complement strand
AGTCAAAGCGCCGAAAACAGTATAAAACGAAGAGACGGTGAATAATCCCACAGCGAACTAGTGCTATGTCCCAGTCGAAGGACACTGTTCTCACTCCTCCGATCTCCCCAGAACACCCTGATGGTCGCCGGGCCCGTCAGCAGGCAGCGTTTCCTTCTTTTGCCAGCACATTAGGGGATTCTCAAAGCCATCGCGCACCCTCCAAATCGAATCCGAGCATCTTGCATGCTCACTGAGTCAGAGCAATCCTCGCCGTGACACGGGGAGAGTTTTGATCCTATGCTTCGACGGGACAGGGAACAAATTCGGAGAGGTCAGCCTCGAAACTTTTTCCTCAACTCCGTTCTACGTCTAACCTTTTTACAGAAAGTACGTGAATATAATTCATCGACCGGCTTCCATTTACATTTAATTAGAATTCGAATGTCGTCCGGTTCTTTCGCGGTCTCAAGAAGGGCGATCGCAAGCACCAAATCTTGTATTACCAGGTTTGCCAACAACAGAGTCCCCGGCTTCCCTCGAGTGGCTAATCCATTTACCAACCGGGTATTGGCACGTACAATAAGACATCGTTCTTCACGCATACCGTGAGCACAATATTCAGTGGGATCGATTTTGCCATAGCCATGGACCTCGATGAGCACGTCAAGGATGGGTAAGATAAACTCCCTCCAAATTTCATGTTTGACCGAAGCCCCTCAGCTATAAGTTCCTTATTCAGAATTACATGCCTGGGGACAAGATCGGTCTGTTCGGATTTTCTCGAGGGGGTATGTTTATTACACGTATCCTGATGGTATATTTCTCAGCCCACACGGCCAGAGTAGTGTCAGGCATGATTTACACGGTGATATCAATGTCGTCGTTGCGAATCTAACAGGACACGTCTGATTTCTCATTCAAGGTTGGGATTCTACCAAGGGATAATCTTCAGCAAGTCGACTTTGCCTTCAACACATATATGACCACCGGCTATCAAGGTTACAAGCGCAGTCGGGAGTTTAAATTGACTTTTGCGTATGATTAATTCTCTTCGCCCTACCGTTTTCTTTTTAGCTCAACCTTTGAATCAGGTCGCATGTGGACATCGACTTTGTTGGTGTTTGGTAAGCTAACATCACGCTATCATTCGTTCGAAAGTTTACCTCGCTCACAGGGATACCGTTTCTTCTGTGGGGATCATTCCCAAGATGCACCCGTACACGTCGATAAATTACAGTGTCAAGTGTTTCCGCCATGCTCTTGCACTTGATGAACGGCGTACCAGGTTTCGCCCTAATGTCTGGGGCGAGCAGACGTTAGATCGTGAGCAAGAACTAGACGTCGACATTCCCATTGACTGGGATGTTGATCGAAGCAATCGTAATGAATGACAATACGAAGCCCCAACACGTCATCACGCAGACGTGAAGGAGGTATGGTTTGCAGGTAATTTAACTTCAATAATATGTCTGTCGTTACTTATTTTTATCAGGATCTCATTCCGACGTTGGCGGCGGCTCCCATCCTACGTGGCGCAGCAGGAGCTTATCATACATACCGCTACGCTGGATGATAAAGGAGTCCATTTTAGCAAAGACCGGGATCCAATTTGACATGGATTATCTAAGGGACGATCTCGACTTTAACTTTGATGACCTCGAGAAGGAGATGGAGAAAAGGAATATGAAACCAGAAGACCTGGGCGAGGCGTATCGGGGGATCAAGACATACGCTGATCACAGCCGCGCACGCGCGCAAGAACAAGAGAGCGAACAGCCCAAGCCGGCTGGTGCCAACGGTCCTCCCGAACTTCAAGGGCTCAGCCGATACATATACGAAATCTATAAATGGTGGTTTTGGTGGATGCGTCCGATGCAAGCACAAGCGCAGCCAGAAGAAACACCCCTTCAAGGGATCGGACGACACCTACACGATGTCTTCGATAGGATCTTTGATCAACTCCTCATCGTGCGGTCTTGGTGGATATTGGAAATGATTCCGACGTTAACATCGTATCAAGACATTGAAGGAAACTGGATTCGTCTGAGAATGTAAGAAATATCGAAATTACACGTGCATTTGATAGCTGACAATGTGCTCTGCAAGCGCAATCTCGGTCGTGGCAGGTACATTCCATTCTCCGGCAACAAAATATACATCCACAAAATGGTAGAAGACCGGATTAAGACGGGATATCGGCCAAAGGCTCATAACTGGGATACGGTTAAAGACTCGCTTATGGTGGAATACGTTTCATGATTGCTCGCTTTGTAAAGGATGAAATGGGACTTATGTATCTTGTCCCACTATATCCCCAACGTCATCGTACATATGTATAATCTATGGTTGAACACATGATTATCGATTCCTAGAAGAACTGTCGCACTAGTAAATCACATACTTTGACTGTTCATCGAACGAAGGAAGTGTGACGCTAAAGTTGGTGGGATGATTCCGAGTCAGCGGCTGTGCAGCCAGCGGAGTGGTTGTGATGCAATTGCGACGGTTGAAATCTCCCTAAAGATCAAAACAGCAACTCGTCGCGATTAAAGTTAGGCGGTACCCCGCGTTGGAACCAAACTGCCCAACAACAAGCTCGGACTTTTTGACGCTTGTATTCCATTCCACTCCTCTTTCCAACTTTATCCAACTCTTTCATATTTTTTCCCGGACAGTGGACATGAAGCTGGAGATATTGAAGCGTCGGCTCATCTTTTACCGGGCCAACATGAGAACCAATTCGAGACTCGACCATGTTCAGGCATGCGGAGTGTAAAGAACTTGGAACGCTATGGGTGATCGTCAAGAATTTTAGACGACTGCAAACTGTATCATTCCGATGTAAAGTAAGTCTTCGAAGTAGTGCTTCGTCTCAATTGAGTGAAATATTGTCCTTGTTTCGAAAGGGATAACACAGGGCGAGCAAAATAAGTGACTGGCAAGAGCGATGTTCTAGGATGTTGATGTAATCTCTCGGCGCAATGTTCGGTGTTCCACGAATCTCCAACTTGTCGAGGGTACAGGATGATCGTGTAAAAGAGTTCAAGAGTATTCCAACGTCTGTTGAGGAAAATCCATCCATAAACAGATTTCGTAGAGACGGGAAAGAGAGTCGATCCAGGGTCAGCCCGTGACAGGACGAATCCGTCCTGAGGTAGAAAGTGACCAAGTCGCGAAGGGTTACAGAAACACCACTCGGCCCGGCTGACATATGAACCGAAATTGATAGCTGCACGAGCTTGGGACAACTGAGGAAAACGATTTCTGCTTGCCGAAGAGTGATATAGTCCCGAACGTTGAGAAGTGTAAGTTGCGCCCATGGAAGAGTTTCATTTATAATGACGCGTGCTAAGAGATAGCATGAACTGACAAAACAAACTCGCCGCAATGAGTGCCATACATTAACGTGAAACCGAGGTGGTGGTTGATACGATTGCTGGTCTAAAAAGTAATATTTGCAATACAGGGATTCCCACCGAGCAGCATAGTCGATGAGAAAAGATACAATGGGAGCTTCAGGCCCTGTCCCATGCAGAGACACATTAAGATCACCGGATATGTGTAGTGTAAGAGGTAGCGGTTTGGAGCGCTCGATCCATGGAACGAGGTCGGCAGCTATTCTTTTAGCCTGGGCTTCTGTTATGCTGTACGGGACATCGACGAACACGTGCTTCCACAGTTGGGGGGTGGAAAAAGCAAGAAGCCGCCACGACGAGCACACGCCGCAAAACTTGAGGGGATTAACTGTTTTTCGTCCCTCGCCGATGGGCTGGTATGACGACGTCGACGGCGACGGCCGGGCGTAAATTTCCTGAATAGTGGGCATGGCAAGAATGAAGATCTCGCTGAGGACCTCTAAAGGGAGGCGATGAATAGTAGGTGCGTTGGCGTACTGGACGGCGCGAGACCTGGTAATGGGGCCATCGTATCCTGGACCCGCAGCACACTGTGATGGAGCAGTGGGCAAACGAGTAGGATGAGCGTCGTTCTTGGCATTTCTCTGAGGATGTCGATGAGGTGGCATCTTCTAACCGCCGGTCGAAACGCGACTAATTTGTGTTGTGGGATATGTAACCGTGCCAGTAATTGAAACCCTGAGTTTGGGTTCTCAGGTTGAAGGACATTTTGACACGCTTGTTGAGCAACGCACCGAGACCCTGGTAAGTTGGATAAGTAGTAATGTCGGGATGCGCCCATTAATAACAACACTGCCCTTATTCCCAAAACTCAACTCCCAAAAATCGATGAGATAGTTGCCCAAGCTGATTGGTGAATGTAAGTTGTTGTTTCTAGTCGAACTCGGGGTGGTTGCCGATCTAATTGTCTTTAGGAAACGAGCTCTTGAACGATTTGCGAACAACACATTCGCTGCTGGAGCCATTTATGCTATCAACGCCGGCGGAAATCCGGTAAGCCTTGTCAAGTCCGATGATAGAAATGGAGAACTGACGGACTATACAAGTATGACATCTCCTGCTCGTTTCCTTCATTGAGGCTCAAGCAGGCCGATGGATTATTGGTAATGGGAGGGCGTCCGCATGAGGTGGAGAGGTGACCATAGACAATGCGAGACGTACTTCGGGAATCGGGACAAGTCGCCAGCCGCAGACTACCATGGCCCCATCACCAGGTCTCGTGTTTTGTCACCTATCCATAGCCTTCCTTTCGAAGTTCTTGGCGAGATTTTAATCCTTGCATTGCCCACCGACCAGGAACTCTACAACAAGTACAGCAAGGGACAAAAATTTCTAAATCCAACTCTCGTATCGTGCGCAGTGTGCTCTTCATGGCGGTCTCTTGCGTTTTCCACCCCTCCATTGTGGAGTACGGTCCTCATCCATGTCCCATATAACATAAACGAGGCCCAGGCTAAAAGGAAGGCCGCCGACCTTGTTCAATGGATCGAACGCTCTCGTTCCCTACCTATTACACTACACATATCCGGTGATCCCTACATTTCTTCGAATGCCAGAGTTCCCATTATATCAGTTATCGATGATCACGCTGCTCGCTGGGAATCCTTGTATTTCCTAGGTTTTAATAATGATCCATTTCACTTTGGTGGATGGCAATCGTTGCGGCGATTATATTTTTATCCCCATTTGTGCATCGGGTCACGCGAAAGTTAAGCCGTTCCTTGGGCGCATCTCATGCACCTCCAAATTCGAACATCCTTACTTTGTCGGGATGCAGCAATGAAGTGTCCAAAACTCGTGTACTTGTCGATCTCGGTCAATGGATCGACAACCGGACAAAGTACAGCTCCCCTAATCTTGGAAAACTTAGTCACCTTCTATCTTAAGACGTGCTGCGTGGCCATTCTCGACACACTCGTGCACCGGCTTTCTTTGCCTTCCCTACGAGAATTTTCCATTAATGACATTTCGGCAAGAGATATCCGGCCGCTCTTAAACCTTCTTACACGATCATCTTGTTCCCTTGACAGGTTGCTCGTCTTGCGATTCACTCACTTGGCTCAGCATACACCCCTCATATTATCATTATGAGTATTGGTCAGTTGACAAAGAAGAAGTGTTTCGAAGACTCACCTTACACCGAAACGACACCGTCTGCTATCATTTAACATTCTTGGCGATCAACTTTGGGATTCTACCTCCGTTACACTCCGCACTATTGGACATGGTGAAGTCTCGAATCAAATCGCATACCGGCCGGGTAGTACCAGAAGAATCGGCGCTTCGTTATCTCCAGCTTCAAGTCGATCGTCTCGAGAACACGGCAGAACTGGATAAGGTTGGAAGGAGGAGAGGAATGGAATACAGCCGTGAAAGGGCCAGATTCAAATTTGCCGATTGCTTCTCAGTTTGGTTTCGACGACAAGGCTTCAGGGAACCGCCCAGCATCGGCGAACTGTTTTGATTATGATCATTAGGTTTCTGAGGGTGGCTGTAACTGTTGCGGTTACGTTAGAGAGATCCGATTCACGGTTGTCGTCGTAAGATCATCACTTCCTTCTTCCGAACGGGCAAATATTTTTTATGGAATGTTCGAAACTCGTGTAGCTATCAATTTCTGTCAGTTCGATGCTCAGAGTGACTGGTGTTCCTATAATCCTGCACGACTTGGAGGAATGGATTGTGATAACGAGCGTTACCGTGAGAGGTGCTGGTGAAGGCCCAATTGACAGGGAGGGAAGGGTAAAGAAAGCTAATTTGGAGTTAACGAGTGGACTCTCTGTCCCGCCCATTGTTCTTTGTTTTGTTCTTGTTCTCAACACAGATCGTCTAATTTTTTGATGGGCTCGACTAGAAAGGCTTGTAATAGTATCACTAACAAATCCACTTTTCTTTCCGTGAATAATAGTGCGAATACTAGCATGTTACTCCATCATCAATCAATCCGAAAATCCGACAAATGCCTTCAACGCCACCCATATGTACCTCCAAGAGCAACAGGAATGTTGACAACAGAATCAACAATGGCCCCTGCGCCACCGAGGTGATGAACACCGGCCATAGAATAAGCACGAGTGAAGTGTGGCAAGAGTACTCTCTGGTGCTCGAAGGATATCCTCAATCCGAAGGCTTGGCGTTTGAGCGGCCGATACATTAGGAGGGCAGAATTTGCATTGATTTTGGACTCCTGGTCGAAAGCGAACGACATTCGCAACTTTGCTGCTACGGGACGCACGTTCGGCCTGAGAGGAGCATGAGGGTATAGACATAGGCAGGTTAAGGGCTCTCGAGGAAAGCAAGGGTGGCAGGCAGGACAACAGTGGAGGAGACGTAGTTGATCATGCTCGTTGATTGACTCGTAGCCTGAACCACGCGAAAGTGTAATTGAGGCGTAACCCAAACCTAGGGTTAATCGCACTCTGCCACGTTCAGAAGTTCTACAAAAATGCCAAAGCGAAAGCCTTTCGCGAGCACTCAAAACCCTCACGCCATCCAACTTGAATCACCGAGTGTTGCGGGCTACAATGGCCCCATCACCAGGTCTCGTGTCTTGCGCGGCCATTCGTCGCCTACTCCCCTTAGCCTTCCTTTAGAAGTTCTTGGCGAAATCTTAGTCCTTGCATTGCCCACAGACCAGGAACTATACAAGAAGTGCAGTAGCGAGGGACGGAAGTTAATAAATCCAACTCTCGCACTCTGCGCAGCGTGCTCTACCTGGCGGTTTCTTGCGTTTTCCATACCCCGATTGTGGAATAGGGTCCTTATCCATGTCCCTCATAACATCGAGAAGGCTCAGGCTGAAAGGAAGGCCGCCGACCTTGTTCAATGGATCGAACGTGCCCGTTCGCTACCTATCACACTACACGCATTCGGTGATTTCAACATGCCTCTGCATAGGAAGGGTCCCGCAGATCCCATTATATCAGTTATCAATGACCACGCTTCTCGCTGGGAATCCTTGTATCTTCAAGGTTTTCAACCATCATTGTCTTTGCTTCACTTTGATAGATGGCACTCATTGCGGCGAGTATATTGTCCCTTTTCGGAGAGTCCCTCATCATGCACAAATGAAACCATTCCTTGGGCGCATCTCACGCACCTCCAAATTCGGCAATCAATACCTTGTCTGTATGCAAGATTGATTTTCGCGCGGTGTCCGAAACTCGTATATTTATCAATCTTGGTTACTAATCCACCGAGAATTGGACAAATTATAAGTCCCATAGTATTGGAAGACTTAGTCACCTTCCATTTCAGGACGTACTCGGTGGATCGTCTCCAAATGCTCGTGTACCAGCTTTCTTTGCCATCTCTACGAGAATTTTCTATTGATGGAATTTCGACAAAAGCGATCCAACCGGTCTTAAACCTTCTTACTCAATCATCCTGTTCCCTCGACAAGTTGGAGATTCGTGGATTACACCTCTCGTCAGGAGACTTCCTCAACGTGCTGACACACTCGTCTTGCGATTCACTTACTTCGCTCACCCTACGTCCCTCATTTCATAAAAGGGGTGGGTCATTTGACAAAGAAATGCTTCAAAGACTCACCCTACACCGAAATGACACCGTGTGCCATCATTTAACATTCTTGGCGATCGACTATTGCATCACAACTCCGTTACACTCCGCACTACTGAACATGGTGGAGTCTCGAATCAAATCGCATACTGGCCAGGTACCGGAAGAACCGGTGCTTCGTTATCTCCAGCTTCATGTCAAATATCGCAAGAAGAAAACGGTGGAACTAGATAAAGTTGGAAGGAGGAGCGGAATGGAATACACCTGTGACAGGATTGGAGCCAAACCTGCCAGTTGCTTCTCAGTTCGGTTTCGAAGACAAGGCTTCAGGGAACCGCCTAACATCGGCGAACTGTTTTGATCATGATCATACGGTTTAGGGACTGTGTATCCTAAAATATAGTATGTTATGTGCGCAGGATTACTTTGTCCTCTTTCTGAACCTCACTCTTATCGACATATTTCACGTCATTTCTCCACCAACAGTGGTAGTCTCGAGCATCTTGAGTATAGCGCCACGTGTTGGAGGCGGGTTCGCGGTGTCTAGCAGATTCAAGATCAACAACTCGGTTCACGATTGAACCGGAAGCACTGCGGATATTAGTTCCGGGGGACAACTAACAATGGTCGAATAAAAACTAGGCGAACTGCTTCATTTTATCCTTGTGCCACCTGTAACAAACCTAGACCATATCATTATCAATGCCGACTAGTACTTAGTACCAGGTATTGTCCACTTCACGGAATACAGATATAAAAACTGTAGTATACTATCAGTTTCCATCTCGATAAACGACGTGTCAGGCGCCGACCTGCCTTTCATCTGAGATGCAAACAAAGGCGTATGCCACGCTAAGTTCCGTACAGATTCACGGTCGAACGTATTCTGTGTTGTCGGCCTGTGGTCAAGATGAGGAATCAAAGTCCAATGCAACGCACCTCGATAATCCGCGCGTTTTCAGATTGACCAGCATCTTCTCGCCCAGATCCTGAAAATAGTGTTCACGCGCAACCGTTAACCAAGTAGATACCTTTAAGGAGATGCGTTGAGGACCAGTTCGATGGAGTGGCGCCTTCCCGGAGCACTAGGCGATAGCGGTGTTGTATAGGGGCTTGCGACGATGGACTGCGAGCGTTATTCGAAGTTGAAGCTTGAAGACGAGAGACAAGCCTGAGAGACCAGAAAGCCTATGAGCACGTGGAAGCGAAGGAGAAGAGGGCCGAGAAAAGGATGGGGAAAGGATGGTGGTGCGATGTCGTCGCTCGAATCATCGTGGAGGAGCCCGAAGAGGAGAAATCTGAGACGCGTCGAGGCGCACGTGGTCAGTATGTGCGCAATGATACCAGTGTAAGGAGTTGGAATTCCACATTCCTACAAAATCAGTACTGAGCAACTGCAGATCCATCGTCCCTCCGGCTCGGAAGAAAGTAATGATCTTACGCTGACTGTGAATCTGTACGGAAAGTGTGGCACACGTCTTTATTTGCATCTCTGTAATGTAACCAGTCGCATCCCTAAACTTTACGATCATGATCAAAACAATTCGTCGAAGTTCGTCCGTTCCCTGAAGCCTTGTCTTTGAAACTGAACTGAGGAGCAACCACATTTGGTTCTTTTACGGCTGTATTCCATTCCACTCCGCCTTCCAACCTTAATCAATTTAGTCATTTTCTTGAGATATTTGACGTGAAGCCGTAGATAACAAAGCGCCGGTTCTTCTGGTATCTGGCCAGCATGCGATTTAATTCGAGACTCCACCATGTTCAGTAGTGCGGATTGTGACGGAGTTGAGCAATATTCGATCACCAAGGATGTTAAATGATGGCACACGGTATCATTTCGGTATAAGGTGAGTCTTCGAAGCACTTCTTCGTCAACTGACTCACGACTGTGACTAAAAGAGGAATGTAGGGTGAGGGAAGTGAGTGAATCGCAAGATGAGTGTGTCAGGACGTCGAGGTAGTCCCCCGACGAGAGTAATTCTCCACGAATCTCCAACTTGTCAAGGGAACAAGATGATCGTGTAAAAAGGTTCAAGACCGTTTCGGACAAAAAATGATTAATAGAAATTTCTCGTAGAGAGGGCAAAGAAAGCCGATGCAGGAGTGTTTGGAGACCGGTCGCCCAGATCATAGTATCAAAATAGAAGGTGACTAAGTCTTCCAAGGTTATGGGAACTGTGCTCTGTTCCGACCCAATAACGAAGATCGATAGATACACGAGTTTCGAACACTTCATGCAAATCATTGCTGCATCCTGACAAAGTATGAATGTCCGAATTTGGAGGTGAGTAAGATGCGCCCAAGGAACGGTTTCGTTTGCGTACGACACAGGATCCAAAGAGGGACAATATAATT
>WNGI01035639.1_pt1 | contig 10280 bp, 9 predicted proteins | sample 5400621 | NCBI WGS metagenome assembly WNGI01 (sample SAMN13153374, study PRJNA577476) | soil metagenome | isolation source: 20 cm soil or saprolite under Garry oak tree replicate 1 | place: USA:California | collected 2016-06-15 | reverse complement strand
GTCGGCTACGATTTTCATTTCGGCAAAGGTCGTGTCGGCTCGCCGAGCCTGCTGGTCAACGAGGCACCCCGGCTCGGCATCGAGGTCGACGTGCAGCCGCATATCGATATCGACGAGCGGCCGGTGTCCTCCAGCGCGATCCGCGTGGCGCTTGCGGAGGGGCAGATCGCCGATGCCACGGCGATGCTCGGCGGCCCCTGGTTCGTGACCGGGGCCGTGATCCATGGCGAGAAACGCGGCCGCGAGCTCGGTTATCCCACCGCCAACATCCGCCTCGACGGCAATTGCGGGCTCAAGCATGGCATCTACGCGGTGCGGGTCGGCCGCGGCGGCAAGCGGCTTGAGGGCGTGGCGAGCTTCGGCCGCCGCCCGACCTTCGACAATGGCGCGCCGCTCCTGGAAATCTTCCTGTTCGATTTCAAGGGCGATCTCTATGGCGAGACGCTCGATGTCGCCTTTATCGATTTCATCCGCGAGGAACAGAAATTCTCCACGGTGGAGGCACTGGTGCGCCAGATGGACGACGACTCAACCGGTGCCCGGGCCGCGCTCACGGCGGCGCCCGACGCGTTTCCAAAGCTTGGAACGGTGGGTTGAGAGGCGTGAGGCTTTGCGATTTTGTCGTCCGGCTGCTATGGAGGGCGGCATGTTTGCGCGGCGCACCATAGGCATTAGCGGCCCGGCTTCCGCCTGAGCTTCTTCAAGCTCGGCGCAAGACCGGGGTTTCCGTTCGTCCGCGAAGAATCGCGTTTCAGCGCCTCTCTCAGTCAAGCCTCTCTCAGTCAAGCCAGAGCACGATGTCCAAAAAGCCGCAAAAGTCCGTCGCCCAAGAATCCGACGCCAAAGACTATTCCAAAACCCTGTTTCTGCCGCAGACGGAATTTCCGATGCGCGCGGGCCTGCCGCAGCGCGAGCCGGGAATTCTTAAAACTTGGGCCGAGATCGGCCTTTACGAAAAGCTGCGCGAGCGGGCCAAGGGACGGGCGAAATTCGTCCTCCACGACGGCCCGCCCTACGCCAATGGCAACATCCATATCGGCACGTCCCTGAACAAGATCCTGAAGGATCTCGTCACCAAGAGCCAGCAGATGCTCGGCTTCGATTCCAACTACGTGCCGGGCTGGGACTGCCATGGGCTACCGATCGAATGGAAGGTCGAGGAGGAGAATTACCGCTCCAAGGGCAAGGTGAAGCCGGACTTTGCGGATTCGGCGGCGATGGTGGCCTTCCGGAAGGAGTGCCGCGCCTATGCTACGCATTGGCTCAACGTGCAGCGCGAGGAGTTCAAGCGGCTCGGCGTCATCGGCGACTGGGATCACCCCTATGCCACCATGAGCTATCCCGCCGAGGCGCAGATCGCCCGCGAATTGATGAAATTCGCCGCCAACGGCACGCTCTATCGCGGCTCCAAGCCCGTGATGTGGAGCGTGATGGAGAAGACCGCGCTCGCCGAGGCCGAGGTCGAGTACGAGGACTACACGTCGGATGCGGTGTGGGTGAAGTTTCCGATCACCTCGCCCGCGCACGGGGCGCTTGCCAATGCCTCGATCGTGATCTGGACCACCACGCCATGGACCTTGCCCGGCAACCGCGCCATCTCTTTCTCGCCGAAAATCGCCTATGGCCTCTACAAGGTCACCGATGCGCCGGCGGACAACTGGGCCAAGACCGGCGACCTCCTGGTGCTCGCGGACGTGCTTGCGGACAGCGTGTTCAAGCAGGCGCGCGTCACGGCCTATGAGAAGGTTCGCGACGTGCCGGCCGACACGCTGGATGCGGTCGAAGCCGCCCACCCCTTGAAGGGTTTCGGTGGCGGATACACCTTCATTGTGCCGCTGCTGTCCGGCGATCACGTCACCGACGACGCCGGTACCGGATTCGTGCACACCGCGCCCAGCCATGGCCGCGAAGACTTCGACGTCTGGATGGCGAATGCGCGCGAGCTGGAATCGCGCGGCATCGCCACGGCGATCCCCTACACCGTCGATGAAAACGGCGCCTTCACCGATCACGCGCCGGGCTTTACCGGAAAACGCGTCATCAACGACAAGGGCGAAAAGGGCGACGCCAACGAGGCCGTGATCAAGGCGCTGATCGAGGCCGGCATGCTGTTGGCGCGCGGACGGCTGAAACATCAATATCCGCATTCCTGGCGCTCGAAGAAGCCGGTGATCTTTCGCAACACGCCGCAATGGTTCATCGCGATGGATAAACCTATCGTGGACGCCCCGGGCAAGCCGGGGGCTATGAACATCGTGGATCATGGCACGGCCAAGCCCGGCGACACCTTGCGCGCCCGCGCGCTGCAGGCGATCTCGGTGACGCAATGGGTGCCGCCCGCGGGGCAGAACCGCATCACCGGCATGATCGAGGCCCGGCCGGACTGGGTGATCTCGCGCCAGCGCGCCTGGGGCGTGCCGATCGCGGTGTTCGTGCGCGAGAAAGGCGACGGCTCCGCCGAGATCCTCAAGGACGACGACGTCAACAAACGCATCGCCGATGCGTTTGAAAAAGAAGGCGCCGATGCCTGGTACATGGAGGGCGCGCGCGAACGTTTCCTCGGTTCCCTCGCGAACGAAAACTGGAAGAAGGTCGACGACATCTGCGACGTCTGGTTCGATTCCGGATCGACGCACGCGTTCGTGCTGGAAGACCCCGTGCATTTTCCCGGCCTCGCCGGCATCCGCCGCAAGGTCGACGGCGGCGCCGACACCGTGATGTATCTCGAGGGCAGCGACCAGCATCGCGGCTGGTTTCATTCCTCGCTCTTGGAAAGCTGCGGCACCCGCGGCCGCGCACCGTTCGACGTGGTGCTGACCCACGGCTTCACCCAGGACGAACACGGCCGCAAGATGTCGAAGTCGCTCGGCAACACGATCGAGCCGCAGGCGGTCATCAAGGAGTCGGGCGCGGATATCTTAAGGCTGTGGGTCGCCGCCTGCGACTACACCGACGACCAGCGCATCGGGCCGGAAATCATCAAAAACACCATCGAGACCTACCGCAAGCTGCGCAACTCGATCCGCTGGATGCTCGGCACGCTGCACCACTTCAAGCCGGGCGACGCGGTCGCCTATGCCGACATGCCGGAACTGGAGCGGCTGATGCTGCACCAGCTTGCCGAGCAGGCGAAGGTCGTGCGGCTCGCCTATACCGAGTTCGACTACAAGACCGTGGTCGCCACGTTGTCCGCCTTCATGAACACCGAATTATCGGCGTTCTACTTCGATATCCGCAAAGACACGCTCTATTGCGATCCGCCGTCGTCGCTCGCGCGCAAGGCCGCGCTCACCACGATCGACATTCTCTGCGACGCGATCCTCAAATGGCTGGCGCCGGTGTTGAGCTTCACCTGCGAGGAGGCGTGGCAGATGTACAAGCCGGACACCGAGCCGTCAGTGCACCTGGCGCTGTTTCCGGTCGGGTTCGACGACTTCCGCGACGACAGGCTGGCGGCGAAATGGCAGACCATCCGCGATGTCCGCCGCGTCGTCACCGGTGCGCTGGAACTCGAGCGCGCCGCCAAGAAGATCGGCTCCTCGCTGGAGGCATCGCCAGTGATTTATGTCGCGAACAGGACGATCCTCGCCACGCTGTTCGACGTCGATCTTGCCGAGGTCTGCATCACCTCGAACTATGAGGTGCGAGAGGGCGAGGCGCCGGCGGGCGCGTTTCGGCTGCATGACGTGCCTGACGTCGCCGTCGTGGTCGAAAAAGCCGTCGGCACCAAATGCGCGCGGTCCTGGAAGATCCTGCCGACGATCGGCGAAGATCGTGACTATCCCGACGTGTCGCCGCGCGACGCGCGGGCGCTGCGCGAATGGAAGGCGCTCGGGGTTGGCGTCTAACATCCATCCATCGTCGTCCCCGCGAAAGCGGGGACCCATAACCACCGCTGTTTGCAATGAACGAAGGACGATGACCCAAAGTCTTTCAAACAATGTCCGCCTGGGGCTATGGGTCCCGGCCTTCGCCGGGACGACACGGTATTTTGTGGCCGAGCCATGAGATCACCATTGCGCCTCGGCATCGTTGCCGCGATCGTGACCGTGGCGCTCGATCAGGCGTCGAAATTCTGGCTGCTCCACGGGTTCGACATTGCGCGCCGCGGCGCGGTGAAGGTGACGCCGTTCTTCGACCTGGTGCTGGCATGGAACATCGGGATCAGCTTCGGCTGGTTCCAGAACGACGGCCAGTTCGCCCAGATCGCCCTGATGACGGTCAAGGCGCTGGCGGTGATTGCGCTCGCGATCTGGATGACCCGGTCGCAGACCGTGATGGCAACCGTAGCACTCGGGCTCATCATCGGCGGCGCCATCGGCAACGCCATCGATCGCCTCGCCTATGGCGCGGTGGTCGATTTTGCCCTGTTTCACCTCCAGATCGGGGGAAATACCTACAATTGGTACGTGTTTAACCTTGCGGACGCGGCGATTGTTGCCGGGGTTATGGGCCTATTGTATGATTCTTTCGTGGGGATACCCGCCGCAAAAGTGCCCTGATCGCAGCCGATACGGCTTCGGAGCGGAACATAGCTTGCCGGCGCGACGACTTCGCCCGTCCGGTGACCTCGGAAATTTTGAACAGGTAGAGCCATGCGGAAAGCTGAAACCAGCGAGTTGACGGTGTGGGGTTCGACAAAGGCGACTAAGCGCGCCTTCAGGCTCTCCTTGCAGGCTTGGCATCGGTCTTTTGATGGTATCTAGCGCCGCGCGGGCCGGCGACGACGACGAGGAGGACGACAAGACCTTCGAGGAGAAAATCATCGACGGCCTCATGAAGGGCATCGGCGGCACCAACATGGACAACACCGGCATCGAATATCGCGAGCGGTCGCCGCTCGTGGTGCCGCCAAAGATCGACCTGCCGCCGCCGGCCTCCACGTCGGCCGAGGTGAAGGCTCCGAACTGGCCGAAGGATCCCGACGAGGCGCGCCGCAAGGCCGCGGCCGCCGCGCGCAAGAAAGAGAACAAGGACCCGCGCGAATCGAGCCGCGTCCTGACACCGAGCGAGCTGAACGCTCATCGAACCGCGCCGGGCAGCGGCGGAACTGGCAGCGTCGACAGCACGACGCCCGGCGGCAATCCAGGCACCAACGTGATCCTGAGCCCCTCGCAACTCGGCTACAATGGCGGCTTCATGGGCTTGTTCAAGGGCAACTCGAGCGAGACCGCTCCGTTCAAGGGCGAGCCGACGCGGGAATCGCTCACTCAGCCGCCGGCCGGCTATCAGACGCCGTCGCCGAATTTCGCCTACGGCACCGGGCCGAAGGAATCGCTGAACAAAGAATATAATCCGGCCGCCGGTAAGTATGGCGATTAGCCGCGTTTTCTCCCGACTTCGTGACAATTCGCGTCCGCTACACGATGTAGGGTGCCGTGCTACCCCGAACGCTTCCGTTCGGGGTTTTTTGACGCAGGTCATGATGCCCCTAAACCGTATCGCTGCCTCTGTCTTCGTTGCGCTTGTCATCTCGACATCTGGCGCGTTCGCCCAGACCACCGTCACGTCTGAGCCTCCCGCCACCTTCACGCTGCCGAACGGCCTTCAGGTGCTGGTGATCCAGGACCATCGGACGCCGGTGGTGACGCAGATGGTCTGGTACAAGGTCGGCTCCGCCGACGAGACGCCCGGCAAATCGGGACTTGCGCACTTTCTCGAACATTTGATGTTCAAGGGAACCAGCAAGCATCCGGTCGGCGAGTTCTCGCAGACCGTGCTCAAGGTCGGCGGCAACGAGAACGCCTTCACCTCGGTCGACTACACCGGCTACTTCCAGCGCGTGCCGCGCGAGCAGCTCGGCAAGATGATGGAATTCGAGGCCGACCGCATGACTGGCCTGATTCTCAAGGACGAAAACGTGCTGCCTGAGCGCGACGTCGTGCTCGAGGAGTACAACATGCGGGTCGCCAACAATCCGGAGGCGCGGCTGAGCGAGCAGATGATGGCCGCGCTCTATCTCAACCACCCGTATGGCCGTCCTGTCATCGGCTGGCATCCGGAAATCGAGAAGCTCGGCCGCGAGGACGCACTGGCGTTCTACAAGCGCTTTTACGCACCCAACAACGCGATCCTGGTGATCGCCGGCGACGTCGACGTCAACGACGTGCGCCCGCTGGCCGAGCAGACCTTCGGCAAGGTGTCCGCGCAGCCTGCGATCGCCGCGCGCCGCGTCCGGCCGCAGGAGCCGGAGCCGGTTGCGGCGCGCACCGTGACGCTGGCCGACCCCCAGGTCGAGCAACCGACCGTGAAACGCGAATATCTGGTGCCTTCCGCCGCCACCGCCGCCGCGGGTGAAAGCCCGACGCTTGACGTGCTCGCGCAACTGATGGGCAACGGCAGCAACTCCTATCTCTACCGTGCGCTGGTGGTCGACCGGCCGCTGGCGGTCAATGCCAGCGCCGGCTATCAGGGCACCTCGCTTGACGCGACGCAATTCTCGATCTCGGTCGCGCCCAGGCAGGGCGTCGATTTTGCAACCGCCGAGCAGGCCGTTGACCGTGTCATCGCCGATCTCATGCAAAACCCGGTGCCCGCAGAGGATCTCGAACGGGTCAAGACGCAGCTCATCGCGGAGGCGATCTACGCCCAGGACAGCCAGGCGACGCTGGCGCGCTGGTATGGCGGCGGGCTCACCACCGGTTTGAGCATCGAGGACATCAGAAGCTGGCCGGACCGGATTCGCGCGGTGACCGCCGAGCAGGTCCGCGCGGCCGCGCAAAAATGGCTGGACAAGAAGCGTTCCGTGACCGGCTACCTGATCAAGGACACCGCGCCGAAGCGCGAGGAGAAGCGCTCGTGACCTATCCCATCACCTTGACGCGGCGCGGCGTCGTCGCACTCGCCGCCGGCGTCGCCACGATGCTGATGGCGTCCGTGCCTTCGCATGCCGCCACCAAGATCCAGCACCTGATCTCGCCGGGCGGCATCGAGGCCTGGTTCGTGCAGGACGCCACCGTTCCCCTGATCGCGATGGAATATGCCTTTGCCGGCGGCGCGTCGCAGGACCCGTCCGGCAAGTCCGGTGTCGGCAACATGGTGGCGAGCCTGATCGACGAAGGTTCCGGCGACCTCGACTCCAAGACCTTCCACGAGCGTCTCGATCGCCGCGCCATCGAACTAAGCTTCAGCGTGACGCGGGATTATTTCCGTGGATCGCTCCGCATGCTGAAGGACAACAAGGACGAGGCATTCGACCTGTTGCGGCTCGCGCTGACCTCGTCCCATCTCGACGGCGCCGATGTCGAACGCATCCGCTCGCAGATCATGTCCGGGCTGCGCCGCGACACCACCAATCCGAACGCGCTCGCCAGCCGCAAATTCCTCGAGGTCACCTTTGGCGACCATCCCTATGGCCGGCAGGCCTCCGGCACGCTGGAAAGCATCCCCGCCATCGCCGTCGACGATATGAGGGATTACATCCGCCGCGTGCTGGCCAAGGATACGCTGAAGGTCGCCGTGGTCGGCGATGTCGACCCGGCCACGCTCGGAAAATTGCTCGACCAGACCTTTGGCGCCCTGCCGGCAAAAGCCAGCCTCACGCCGGTACCCGATGTCGTGGCCGCCAAGCCGCCGCAGCGGGCTTACGTTCCGCTCGACGTGCCGCAAACCACCATCACCTTCGGCGGTCCCGGCGTCGCGCGCCACGATCCGAATTTCATGCCCGCCTATGTCGTCACCCACATCCTCGGCGGCGGCGGACTGTCGTCGCGGCTCTACCGCGAAGTGCGCGAGAAGCGCGGCCTCGCATGGCCGAGGAAGGCCCGACCCAGCAGGAACTCGACGAGGCGAAGTCATACCTGAAGGGCTCGCAGATGCTGCAGCTGGATACGTCCTCGAAGCTTGCCTCCGGGCTGCTGCAATATCAGCTCGACAAGCTGCCGATCGACTATCTCGAAAAGCGCAACGCCATCGTCGATGCCGTGACGCTGGATGACGCCAAGAAGGCCGCCAAGCGGCTATGGAGCCAGGGGCTCCTCACCGTCATCGTCGGCCGCACGCCGCAGGCCGCCGCACAGCCGGTCACAGCCCCCGCGCCGACGCCGAATTAATTCTTTCAATTCGTTCGAAGCACTGCCTAAACACGGCACCCTCTGCCCTCTCCCCCCTTGTGGGGGAGAGCTGGAGAGGGGGTAGCCACGCGTTCCGGCCTGCGTATGTGGCCACCCCCCTCCCTGCCCCTCCCCCGCAAGGGGAGGGAACGGCAAGAGCGCCGCAAAAGAAACTCCTTTACAAACCAGCTATGCTGGATGCACCGATTCCGAACTCCCCTCCCCGGGTGCCTCCATGCTGCGGATTTCCCGCGACCTCCTGATCGACGAGAACGACATCGAGATCGCCTTCGTCCGCGCCTCGGGTCCGGGCGGGCAGAATGTCAACAAGCTGTCGACGGCGGCGCAATTGCGCTTCGACGCGCGCCGTATCGCGCTGCCGCAGGATGCCGCGGCGCGGCTTGCACGCTTGGCCGGCCAGCGCATGACCAAGGACGGCGTGATCGTGATCCATGCCCAGCGTTTCCGCACCCAGGAGCGCAATCGCGCCGACGCGATCGACCGCCTGGTCGAATTGTTGCGCGAGGCCATGGCGCGGCCGACGCCGCGGCGGCCGACCAAGCCGACATTCGGGTCGAAACAGCGCCGTCTAGAAGGCAAGAAGCGCCGCAGCGACGTCAAGGCAAAACGCGGGCGCGGTTTTGACGATTGAGGCGCGTGTCCCGGACACGGCGCTGCGGAACCGCGCGTTGCGCGAACCCGGCTAGAGCGTGATGACTTTTCTTCGAATCGTCATCTCGCTCTATCTTTCTGTTTGAGCATGATCTTTTCGGAAAACCGGCATCCACTTTTCCGGATCTAGGCTGTGCAGCATCCGGGGAACGCCATCTGACCTCATGGCCGCGGCGAAATACGGCGGCTTTTTGTTCTCGTCTTTGTTCTCATACGAAACAGCCCGCTACTACCACCGCAGGTCTCGCGCGACCTAAAGTCTGGGCACGCCAACGGTGATGGACATGACAAGGCTGCGCGCGACACTTGCAGCGATACTTAAAGCGACACTTGCAATCGGGCTCGAATTTTGCGGCGCGATGTTTTTCGTGACGATCGCGGCGGCGCAGATCCCGCTACCCGTGCCGAAGCCGCCGGATGGCCCGACGCTGTTCAAGCAGCAATGCGCGACCTGCCACACCACGAACCTGTCCGATCCTATCCGCCAAGGCCCGTCGCTGTTCAACATCATCGGCCGACGCGCCGGCGCGGCCGAGGGCTTCCATTATTCAGCGGGCTTCGCGAAGGCCGACTTCGTCTGGGACGAGGCCAGGATCGACGCCTGGATCACCAACCCGCAGGAGATGATTCCCGGCGCCGTGATGGCGTACCGGCAGGCGAAGCCGGAGATTCGCACCGCGATCATCGCCTATCTGAAGGAGCTGCACTGAATGGCAAAGCCCGTTCACTCGATGATCCGCGTTCTGGATGAAGCGAGATCGCTCGATTTCTACACGCGCGCCTTCGGGCTCGAAGTCGCCGATCATCTGAAGTTTCCGGATTTCGCGCTGATCTATCTGCGCCATCCCGACTCGCCTTTTGAGGTCGAATTGACCGTCAATTTCGACCGCAAGGAGCCTTATGCACCGGGCGACGGCTACGGCCATCTCGCCGTCGTCGTCGACGACCTCGATGCCGAACACGCGCGCTTCGCGCGGGAGAAATTGTCGCCGGGACCGCTGCGCGACTTCAAGCATGACGGCAAGACGCTGGCGCGCTTCTTCTTCGTCAGCGACCCTGACGGCTACAAGATCGAGGTGATCCAGAAAGGCGGACGCTTCGGTTAGAGTATGATCCGGAAAAGTGGTACCGGTTTTCCGGAAAAGATCATGCTCAAACAACAAAGCACAACAAAAACACATCGGAGGAAACCATGAGAGAAGTCGATCGTCGAAGCAAGTATGACCGCCGTGTCTTTCTTAAAGGCGCGGCGACGACGGTGCCGGCCGTCGCGGTGGCCACCAGCACTGGGCTTGGCATCACCGATGCCTGGGCCGAGGACGCGACAACGCTGAGCCCGGCAACATTGAAGACCCTGGTGAAGGTCGCGCGCGATATCTACCCGCACGATATGCTCACCGACAGCTACTATATCACCGCGGTCAAGCCGTGGGACGGCAAGGCGGCGAAGGACCCTGCCGTGAAGACCATGATCAACGACGGCGTGGCCCGGCTCGATCAGGATTCCCGCGAGCACCACAAGGTGCCTTATGCCGAGGTGCCCTGGGAGACCGATCG
>WNGI01027497.1_pt1 | contig 10280 bp, 9 predicted proteins | sample 5400621 | NCBI WGS metagenome assembly WNGI01 (sample SAMN13153374, study PRJNA577476) | soil metagenome | isolation source: 20 cm soil or saprolite under Garry oak tree replicate 1 | place: USA:California | collected 2016-06-15 | reverse complement strand
TCCGCGTTGATCGTTGCGTCTTCGCTCGCGTTCAACGTCGTCAAGTATGCCGGCGCCGCCTATCTGATCTTCGTCGGCATTCGCAAGCTCCTCGGCCGCGACGAGGCCGAGGAGGTGGGCCGCCGGCGCGAGTCTCTCCGCCGCGCCTTCGTTCGCGGGGCAGTCGTCAATGTGCTGAACCCGAAGACCGCCCTCTTCTTTCTTGCTCTGCTGCCGCAGTTCGTCGACACCGACCGCGGCGGTGTGTGGTCGCAGGCGCTCGTGCTCGGGCTCGTGTTCGTCGCTCTCGGCCTCGTCAGTGACTCGCTGTACGCCCTCGCGGCCGGGACTGTCGGCGACGTGCTGCGGCGGCGCCGACGCGCGCTGCGCTACGGCTCGGGCGTCGTGTTCATCGGCCTGGGCACGCTCGCCGCCCTCGCCAAGCGCAACTAGGAGGCGTGAGCCTTCGCGGCGTCGCCGAGGATCCCGGCGAGCTCCTGCGGGCGCGACCACATCGGCCAGTGGCTCGTCGGCAGGTCGACCCAGGTCAGCTCACGCAGCTCCGCGAAGCCGCCGAGCCACGTTTGACCGTCTTTGACGGCGTCTTTGTACGCCGCCGACGGGAACCCTGTGCACACGGCGATGCTGGGGACGTCGAGGCGCGCATCGTTGAGGAGCTCGGCACCCTCCCGCAGGACTCCCCCCGGCTCCGGAACGGCCTGCCCCCGGAACGTTGCGAGCTGCTCCTCGCTCAGCCCGTCAAGGTTCTCGTTCTCCGCAAGCTTTTCCGGGGAGGGCAGCGGTAGCTCGACGCCCGGGAAGTCCGGATCGAGCGCGGCCGTCGCCGGGCCGGAGTCGACGTAGACCATGGCGGCGATCTGCTCCGGGATGCTGTCGGTGACCGCGTAGCCGGACGCCCCGGCGCCGCTGTGCACGGCTAGCACGACGGGACGCCCTGCGGCCTTGACCGCTTCGCGGATTGCGTCAACGTGGTCGGCGAACGTGATCGAGGACCGGTCGGCTTCGGTCGACTCGAGACCAGGCAGCGTCAATGGGGTGACCTCGTGGCCGTCGGCACGCAACGCGGCGGCGACCTCGTCCCACGCCCACGCGCCGAGCCAGAACCCGGGAACGAGGACGATCGGCGTGCTGGGCATTAAGCCGCAGCGTCCGGCTGAACCTGCGGCTCGGCCGGCGTCGGTGCCGGTGGCGGTACCGGAACCACTTCGGGATGCGCGGCGCCGCCGTTCGTGACGTTGCGCGCCACGTCGATCGCGCGGCTCTCGCGGATGACGGTGACCTTCACCTGCCCGGGGTACTCGAGCTGATCCTCGATCTCGCGGGCGATCTCGTGTGACAGGAGCACGGCGCCGTCGTCGTCCACATCGGCGGGGCGAACAATCACGCGGATCTCCCGTCCGGCCTGGAGCGCGTAGACCTTGTCGACGCCCGGCTTCTGCGCCGCCAGCTCCTCGAGTGACTCGAGCCGCTTGATGTAGTGCTCGAGGCTCTCGCCCCGCGCGCCCGGGCGCGACGCAGAGATGGCGTCGGCGGCGATCAGCAGGACGGCTTCGACCGTCTGCGGCTCGACCTCGTAGTGGTGCGCTTCGATCGCATGCACGACGTGTTGCGACTCGCCGTAGCGGCGCGCGAGCTGCGCCGAGATCGACGCGTGGGACCCCTCGACCTCGTGCGTCATCGCCTTGCCGAGATCGTGCAGCAGCGCCGCCCGCTTCGTCACCTTCACGCTTGCGCCGACCTCTGAGGCCATGATCCCGGCCAGGTGGACGACCTCGAGCGTGTGCTTGAGGACGTTCTGCCCGTAACTCGTGCGGTAGCGCAGCCGGCCGAGGATCTTGACGAGCTCTTCGTGGAACTCGCCGCAGTTCGCCTCGAACACTGCCTGCTCGCCCGCTTGCGTGATGTGATCTTCGATCTCCGCCTTCGACTGGTAGTAGGTGTCCTCGATCCGCGCCGGATGGATGCGCCCGTCCTCGATCAGCTTCGAGAGCGTGAGCTTCGCGACCTCGCGGCGGATGCCGTCGAAGGACGAAAGCACGACGGCCTGCGGCGTGTCGTCGATGATGAAGTCGACGCCCGTGAGGTGCTCGAGCGCGCGGATGTTGCGCCCTTCGCGGCCGATGATCCGCCCCTTCATGTCGTCGGACGGAAGCTCGACGACGGACACCGTGGTTTCCGCAGCATGGCTCGCGGCAACGCGCTGCAGCGCGTCCGCGACGAGGTTCCGTGCACGCCGTTTGGCTTCGGTCCGCGCTTCCTCCTCCATCTGTCGGACGCGTCGTGCGAGCTCGTGCCGGACCAGATCCTCCGACCGCTCGAGCAGCATCACCTTTGCTTCTTTGACCGTCAGACCCGAGATGCGCTCGAGCTCCGCGAACTGCTGCTCACGCGCGTGCTTGTGCTCTTCCTGGAGCTGGCGGAGATGTGTCTCCCGGTCCGACAGGCCCTGATCGCGCCGCCCAAGCTCGGTCAGCTTGTCGTCGATCTCCTCTTCCTTCGCGAGCACGCGCTCCTCGACCTTGACGATGCGGGTCCGGTGGTCAACGACCTCCTGGTCGATCTCCGCACGCAGCCGAACTGCCTCCTCACGCGCGCTGACCTGCGCCTCGCGACGAAGCGTCTCTGCCTCGCGCGTCGCCTCCTCCAGCATCAGCTTTCGCTGTTGGGCGGCCGCGCCGAGCCGCGACTTCCCCAGCGCGCCGATCGTGACCGCAACACCAACTCCACCGACGATGACTCCGATCAGAATCCCGATTGCGACCAGCATGGACAGCTCCTGGGTCGGTTGACCGCGACACTGCCGCGGTGCCCGCCCCGGCGGTCGGCCGGCATGAACGTCCCGGAATCGGGTGAAGCGAGCCGCCAGCGCGGCTCGAGAAGCGGGTGGCTAGGTCGCCGCTGTCAGGAGCCTTTCGGTATCGCGCTGGTCGGTGATTGACACGGATTTCAGAACAACGGTCTCGATTCGGAAAACGTCGCTATGCAGGCAAATCGTCGGATGAGGCAACGTCCATCCTATCTCTGCTCAGGCATCCTGTCCAAACGTCGCTCCGAGAGCCGCCTCGACGGCCTCCTCGCCGAAGCCGCGGCCGGAGAGATAGCGCGCCGTGCGCGGCCCCGGCCCGCGGCTCTCCACCAGACGCCGCGCCCGTTCGCCCTCGGGCTCGAGGGCGTGGACGGCTTCGCCGGCCGCCGCTTCGTCGAAGGCTTCGGCCAGCAACCGGTGCCGGATCGCCTCGTCGCCCCAGCCCCGGTCGGCCAAGGCCCAGGCCCGGCCCCGAGCGACCCGCTCGTCGTCGACGAGGCCGGCGCGTTCGAGCGTTGAGAGCGACTCCGCGGCCGCCTGCGGAGGAACGGCCCGCTCCAGCCGTTCGGCGAGCCGGCGTCGCGAGAGATCGCGGCTGCGCAGAGCGCGGCCGGCGACGCGCAACGCCTCGGCTCGTCGAAGCTCGCGGCGCACCAGCCGCAGCGCCTCGCGGTCGAGCGCCCGTCCCTCGACCAGGCCGGCGCGGACGACGACGTCGGCCGGGAGGACGCGCCACGGCGCGCCGTCCAGCTCGACCGCCACGCGACCGCGGCGGTCGTCGCGGAGCGCAGTGACGGTCGGCAACTACTTGGTCTTGGCTGCGGCTTTCCCGACGGTGTCGGGCTCGGCCTGCACCTTGCCGTTCTCCGCCGGATCGGCGACGGGCAGCAGCCGTGCCGAGGCGACCTGCTCGGGCCCGAGCTCCACCTGGATCTTCGCCAGGATCCCCTGGCACACGTCGGGATGCTCGCGCAGGAACGCCGTCGCGTTCTGGCGGCCCTGACCGAGCCGCTCGTCGTCGAAGCTGAAGTACGAGCCAGACTTCTGCACGATCTTCCGCTCGAGCCCGGCGTCGAGCACCGTGCCCTCCCACGAGATCCCGGAGCCGTAGATGATGTCGAACTCGGCCTGCTTGAAGGGCGGAGCAACCTTGTTCTTGACCACCTTCACGCGTACGCGGTTGCCGAACGCCTCGACTCCTTCCTTCAACGTCTCGATGCGGCGGATGTCGAGTCGCACGGACGAGTAGAACTTGAGCGCGCGACCGCCCGGAGTCGTCTCCGGATTGCCGAACATGACGCCGATCTTCTCGCGCAGCTGATTCGTGAAGAGGCAGATCGTGTCGGTGCGGTTGAGGGTGCCGGCCAGCTTGCGCAGCGCCTGCGACATCAGCCGCGCCTGCAGGCCGACGTGCGAGTCGCCCATCTCGCCCTCGATCTCGGCCTTGGGCGTCAGGGCCGCGACGGAGTCGACGGCGACGACGTCGAGCGCGCCGGAGCGGATCAGCAGCTCCGCGATCTCGAGCGCCTGCTCGCCCGTGTCCGGCTGAGACACGAGCAGGTTGTCGATGTTGACGCCGATGCGCTTCGCATACGCCGGGTCCATCGCATGCTCGGCGTCGATGAAGGCGCAGATGCCGCCGCGCCGCTGTGCCTCGGCGATCACGTGGTAGACGAGGGTCGTCTTCCCTGACGACTCGGGGCCGAAGACCTCGACGATGCGGCCGCGCGGGAGCCCGCCGATTCCGAGCGCGAGGTCCAGCGCGAGCGAGCCCGTGGAGATCGCGCCGATGGAGACCGCCGCGCGATCGTTCATCTTCATCACGGCGCCCTTGCCGAACTGCCGCTCGATCTGGCCGAGAGCGACATCGAGAGCCTGCTCGCGATCCACTGACATCAACCTCCTAGGGCAAACGATTCGACGACAACGTACTCGGCCCCGGAAGGCCGCAACCGAGAAAGGAAAACAGCAGCGTCGGACGGCACGACCTCGCCCAGGTCCGGGACGGGTGGCTCGAGGCGCGGCGGGCGGCGGAAGCGCAGCACCGTCACGTGCGGCAGCCACGGCCTGGTTTCCCGCTCATAGACCCCGAGCCGCTCGAGCCGGCCGAAGAGATCCTCGGCCAGCCGGGTCGCCGAGCCCGCGAGATCCTTCAGCACGAGCATGCCGACGCTCCTGGTCTCGCGGTAGCGCTCCGGCAGAAGGCGGATCGGCTCGGCGGCCGCGGCGGCCTGCTGCAGCTCGGCGGCGATTCCGGGCAGCTCCTCGGCAGGCCGGTGGCCGAGGAACGCCAGCGTGACGTGCAGGTGCTCCCTCGGCACGATGCGCCCGCTGCGAAGGTGTGCGGCCTGCCACTCGGGCAGCGCGTCGAGCCGCCGACAAAGAGGCTGCGCGGCTCCGCCGCGCAGCCGTCTGCCCGTTGCGCTTCGCGATTGGAGCCATTACGCCAGGAGCCGCCGCAACAGATGGAGGGCGGTGACCGTCGCACGCCGCCTGACCCCCTCGCGGTCGCCGGGGAAGACGAAATCCGCGCTGCGTGCACCGGACGGCGCCTCCGCATGGAGGTAGACGAGGCCGACCGGCTTCTCGGCGCTGCCGCCGCCCGGGCCGGCGATCCCGGTCACGGCCACCGCCACGTCCGCGCCCAGCCGCTCGCGCGCACCTGAGGCCATCGCCGCCGCCGCCTCGGCCGACACGGCCCCGTGGCCCTCCAGCACGTCCTCTGCCACCCCCAGCTCGCGCGCTTTGACCTCGTCGGCGTACGCCACTACCGCTCCGAGAAAGACGTCGCTCGACCCGGGAACCGACGTCAGCCGCTCCGCCACCATCCCTCCCGTGCACGACTCTGCGGTCACCAGCGTCAACCCGCGCGCGCGGCAGAGGTCGAGCACCAGCTCCTCCACCGGCCGCTCGTCGCGGCTGAAGAGGTACCGCTCGAGCGGAGCGACGAGCCGTGACGAGAGCTCGTCGGCACGCTGCTCCGCGCCCGGCTGGACGAAGAGGTCGACGTGAATCTCGAAGTCGCGTGCGCAGATCGTCACCTCCACCCCGTCTCCGTCACCGCCCGCGTCGGCCAGCGCCTTCGCGACCGCCGACTCGCTCGCTCCGAAGAAGCGCAGGAGCCGCAGCTGCGATGGCCGGGCGCGAGCCAACACGCGTCGCACCGGCTCGGCCTCGACGGCCTCGGACCACAGCCGCTGCAGCTCGCCCGGGGGTCCGGGCAGCACGACGACCACACACTCCCCCGCCTCGAGCACGAGCCCCGGCGCGGTACCCGCCAGCCCGAGCGAGAGCGCGCCTTCCGGAATCGTCGCCTGCTTGCGGACTCCGGGCTCGAAGTCCACGTAAGCACGGCCCATTCGCTCCGCGAACCGGCGCGAGATCCCCTCGATCTCGCGGTGCAGGCCCTCGTCGAGCCGCACCCCCACCCCGGCCGTGCGCGCGACGAGCTCGACGGTGCGGTCGTCGTGCGTCGGGCCCAGCCCGCCTGATCAGCTCAGCCGCGACGAAGGGGCCGTTCAGGTCGTTGCGATCGCCGCGGACGAGCTCGCTGCCGGTGACGACGACGACAGCGCGGGGCTTCAAACGCCGGGGCGGATGCCTCGAGACGTGACGATCAGCGTCTTCACGCCGCCGCCCGGGAGTAGGCGGGTGTGACCGTTGAGGATGGTGCTGAGATTCTCCGGGCGATCGAGCGTGATCCAGAGCTTGCGTCCGGTGAAGAGCTTCTTCTGCGTCCGTTCGAGCGTCCCCTGGAAGAGGATGCGGCCCGTTGCAGAGCCGCTGTGCACTTCGAGCCAGCAGTTGCCTCGCTTGGCGGTCACGATCAAGCGGACGGCATTCGTCGTGACCGGGGGCTTCGAGACGACCGGCCTCTGCGGCGCGTTGCTGCTCAGGCCGACAGGCTCCCTCTTTCGCGGCTCCCCCCGGGTCCACGCGACGATCACGAGCGCGGTGACGGAGGCGATGCCGAGCAGTGTCAGAAGGACGACGCGGGACTGCACCTGGACCCCGCGCGACGGCGCCGGGGCCACGCGTCTAGGGCGTGCGGGCGACTCCTCTTCCCCGACGACGAAGCGGGAGTTGTACTCGTCGACGTAGAGCTGCCCGTCCAGGCCGAGGTATTCCGCATACGAGCGCAGGAATCCCTTCACGTACGTCTGTGCGGGCAAGACGTCGAACTGCTCGTCCTCGAGGGCGCGCAGGTACTTCCCGCGAATCTTCGTCGCCTGTTCGATCTCGGGAAAGTCGAGAGTCTGGCGCAGGCGCGCCTCGCGGAGGCTGTTCCCAATCTCGAACACGGCGGCAGATCATTGTAGATCGGTTCATCGCGAATGTTGGTAGACGAGCACCAATTCATAGAAACCGATGGAGAGAGCGGCGGTCAGCGCCAGGCAGACCGCCAGCGCGCCGACGATCACCGCCGTGCTGGCGACCGCGGTCCCCCCTTCTCTGAGGCGCAGCCAGCGGAGGTTCTCCCGCGCTCGCCTGGCCATCACGACCGCGATCACCCCGAACAGGAAGGCGAGCGGGATGCCGTAGGCGGCGTCGAGCAGGTCGACGCGGGGCGAGCGCCGCGAGACCTCGATCGCCGCCGGCAGCGCCAGCAGCCCCGCGAGCCCGAGCAGCAACGCCACCCAGGCTCGGGCTCTACTGCTTGACGTATGGGCGGCCAACAGCCGCGGGTGGGACGGCGCGACCGATCACGCCCGTGACGGCGATCAGGGTCAGGACGTACGGCAGCGCCTGGAAGAGGACGGAGGCATTTCCCCACGGCTGGGCCAGCCGGAACGAGAGGGCCGTCGAGCCGCCGAACAGCAGCGCGGCGCCGAATGCTCCGAACGGCCGCCAGTTCCCGAAGATCACGGCGGCGAGTGTTCTCGCTGAACGACCCGAGGTAGCCGATCGACAGATACGCGCCGCCGAGCGCGGCGAGCGTGCCGGAGAGGATCACGGCGGCATAGCGCGTTGCGTAGACCGAGATCCCGACTGTGTCGGCCGCGCGTGGATGCTCGCCGACGGAACGGATGCGCAGGCCGATCGGCGTCCGGAAAAGCGTGATGTGCGCCACGATCAGAAGCACGAACGAGAACCAGATCATCAGGTTGAGGTGGCCGAACACGCTGCCGAGAAAGCCGATGTTGACGTCGGGGATGCGGGAGAGGTCGCCGGGGGTGCCGTTCTCGCCGTAGATGTCGATGAAGAAGTAGCCGGTCACGCCGAGCGCAAGGAAGTTGATCGCGGTCCCGCTGACGATCTGGTCCGCACGCAGCTGAATCGCCATCACGGCATGGACCGCAGCGAAGGCGGCCCCCGCAACCGCGGCGGTCACGAGGCCCATGTACCAGTGGCCGAACTTGTCGGTGCCGAGCGCCGCGAAGAACGCGCCGGCGAGCATCATCCCCTCGAGCCCGATGTTCACGACGCCGCTGCGCTCCGAGAACATCCCGCCGATCGCCGCGAAGGTGAGCGGCGTCGCCCACACGAGCGTCGCGGACAGGAGCGCCGACCAGACGACGACCTGGTCGAGGTTGCCCGTGCTCGCACGTGTCGCCAGCATGCCGAGCCCGATGCCGACGATGCCGAAGCCGATCGCCGTCCACCCCGGACGCCGCATGCCGCGCGACAGCACCCACACGCCGATCGCGATTGCGATCAGTCCGACGAACACCGGCACCCAGACTGCGTTGGCGCGGAAGGGCGGCAGGGCGACAACGAACGCTGCCAGTCCGATCGCGACGCCGACGCGTCCGAGTGCCGCCTCGTTGACGTAGTGCTCGCGCACGCGTGCGTACCCGAGATTGCTCACGCGGCCTTCTCCGCGGCCTTGGCGGCGCCCGGTAGACGCAGCTTCCGGCGGGCCCGCCAGATGTAGATGATCAGGAGGTCCGCACCGACGAACAGCAGGACGAGCGCCTGGATCATCAGGGCGAGGTTCCCGGCGAGCTGCGGCGGGAAGATTTCCGGGTCGAGGCTGCGCGTCGAGGTGCCGGTCAGCAGGCCGCCGAAGAGGAGCGCTGCCAGACCGACGCCGACGGCCGTATTGCGGCCGAGCAGCGCGACGGCGATGCCGATGAAGCCGATGTTCGACACCTGCACGTCGAGCACACCGAGACGGAACTGCCAGCCGAGGATGTCGAGTCCGCCGGCGAGACCCGCGAAGAGGCCGGAGATCGCCATCGCGACGATGAAGTTCCGCCCCACGCTGATGCCGCCGTAGCGTGCCGCCTCAGGGTTGAAGCCGACGGCGCGTACCTCGTACCCCAGCGTCGTGCGGTTGAGGACGATGTAGAAGACGATCAGCGCCGCGATCGCCAGGAAGATGCCGCTGTGCAGCGCCTGCAGCGCAGGGTTCCCCCAGATCGCCGGAAGCTTGGCGCCGCTCGCGATGTCATCCGAGATCGGAATCGACTTGTCGAAGTGATTCTGCAGCGGACCGTCGCGGCCGAAGAGATAGCTGCCGCCCCAGTACGCGATCCAGTTGAGCATGATCGTCGTGATCACCTCGTGCGCGCCGACCGTGGCTTTGAGGAAACCGGCGATCGAGCCCCAGAACGCCCCGGCGAGCGCGGCGGCGGTGATGGCGAGCAGCACGTGTGGAATGTGCGCCATGTCGGTGAAACGCGAGCCGACGTAGACGCCGATGATCGCGCCCATCAGGTACTGGCCCTGACCGCCGATGTTGAAGAGCCCGCAGCGGAACGCGAATGCGACCGCGAGCCCCGTCAGGATCAGCGGCGTCGTCGTCAGCAGCGTCTGTGTCAGGTTGTAGGCCGCAGTGTGGTTCGTGCTCGTGTCCCACCAGAACCAGATGTGGTTGTTCGTGAACGGAACGTCGATGTGGTAGTTGCCGAAGTGGAAGAACCAGTTCAGCCCTGCGCCCTCGAAGATCGCCTTGTAGACGCGCAGCGGGTTGTGTCCGGTCGCGCCGACGACGATCCCCCCCATCAGGAACGCAAAGACGGCCGTCAGGAACGGCGTGACGATGCCGCCTGCGCGCTGGTAGAACGCCATCCGCTTGGCAACCGAGGGCGCGTAGCCCTCGGGATCTGAGTCCAGGGGAGGCGGAGGAGTGGCTGCCTCGCTCACGCCGCCTCGCGTCGAGTGCCGCCGGTCATCGCGATCCCGACCTCCTCTTCGCTGACGTCGGGCGGGAACTCGGCGACGATGCGACCTTCGTAGAGGACGAGGATCCGGTCGGAGAGCGACAGGACCTCTTCGAGCTCGAGCGAGACGAGCAGGACGGCCTTGCCCGCGTCGCGCTGTTCGACGAGCCGGCGATGCACGAATTCGATCGCGCCCACGTCGAGGCCGCGCGTCGGCTGCGCGGCAATCAGAACGCTCGGGTTCCGTGCGACCTCGCGCGCGATCACGACCTTCTGCTGGTTGCCGCCGGAGAGCGAGCCGCTGCGTGTCGTCGGGCCGCCGCCGCGTACGTCGAATTCCTTCAGCAGACCTGCCGCCCAGCGGATCC
>WNGI01023793.1_pt1 | contig 10280 bp, 6 predicted proteins | sample 5400621 | NCBI WGS metagenome assembly WNGI01 (sample SAMN13153374, study PRJNA577476) | soil metagenome | isolation source: 20 cm soil or saprolite under Garry oak tree replicate 1 | place: USA:California | collected 2016-06-15 | reverse complement strand
TGCCCGTGACGTGCGCGTCTTTGAACGGGCCGGCCATCGCGAGGTTGGCGCTCACCACGAGATGTCCCTTGTCATTGTTCAGCACCTGCGCGTTATCAGTGCGCAGTCGCAGGTCGAAGCTCGGCGTCGTGACCGATGAGCCCAGGCCGATCCCACCGGTCAGAATCATGCGGCCCTGGTTGGTGGCCGCGACGGAGTCGATGACGACCGTGTCGCCGAGCATGCGGATCGATGCTTCGATCTTGCTGAGGTTGATGCCGGCGGGCACTACCCGCGCCCGACCGTCGTGCAGCGCGAATTGTCCTGTCAGCTGCGGCTTGTTGAGCGTCCCGCCGATCTTGAAATTGCCGCTGGCCCGGCCGGTCACGTTGGAGATGTAGCCGCTGAACTGTGGAACGAGATCGAGCGGCAGACTGTCGGCGTTGATGTTGAGCGCGATCTGACGATTGCCCGGAAACCTCGATCCCGTCACACCCGTCAGCGCCAGATTGATCGGTACCGTTCCCTCGGCGATCAGGAACGGCGGCTTCCCGCCTTTCATTGCTTCCGCTCGCCCGGTCAGCGTCTGATTTGCGTAGTCGACGTTTCCGTGGACGTCGCCGACAACGACGCCGTTGTAAAGAAGATTGGTGGCTCCGAACGCTCCCTTGAACAGAGGGTTTGCTAGCGTCCCGGTTCCGTGCACGTTGAGTGAGATCAACCCCTTTGCATTGATGTCGCTCTGTGTGAGAGCGATCACGTCGCCGACGTTCAGGTTGTCGACCGCGATGTCGAGATTGGCGTTCCCCTGTTTGGGTATGAAGCCATTGACGTAGATGCGACCGGTGCCGCCGTTGCGCAGCTCGAGGTTCTCCACGTCGACGCCAGCCTGTCCCCAATGCAGCGACGCGACGCGGGTGCTTCCCCACACGCTCGTGTCGAACTGCATTCGCAGATTATTGAGCTTGAGCTCGTTGCGAATCTTGTCCAGCGTAAACGCCGCGTTGGCGCTGTAGGTGCGCGAATTATCCTGATTCACCACGATCTCAGCGGTACCGTTCGGCTTCTGATAAGTGAGCTTGGCGCCCACGCTGTCCAAATCGAACCCGGCGGCGCGCACCGATCTCGCCTGCGCGGCAACGCGCACTTGTGATTGCGGGGTGCGCGCGTTGATCCAGTCATAGTCGGCGGTGAACGAGCCGACACTGTTTCCGCGCGCGACGATGTTCGACCCGGAAGCGGTGCCCTTGAGGCTGAAGTTCTTGATGTTGCCGGTCGCGACCCCATCCGCTCGCGCAGAGCCGGACAGCTCGTTCTTGCGCACCGTCAGCGGTGTATCCACCGCGGCGCGGCGTACGACGCCTCCGGTGATGGCGCGCTCGACCTCGGTAGCGCGCGCAATCCTCGAGGAATCCGCTTTGGCTTTGGCGATACGTCCCGCCAGGATTCCCGGACGCGGCCGCACGACGCCGGTGTCCTTGGAGATCAGACCAGCGAAGCGAGACAGCGAATCGATTGCAACGTGATACGAGAGCGTACCATCGTGTCCGGGCGCGAGGCCGAAGGTGCCCTTCGCTTCCACGATTCCCTGCGGCAGGTCCACCGCCAGAGTATCGAAGCGTGCGATGCCATTGGCGATCGCGACTCTGACGTTGGCCTTGTCCACGGAGACAGTATCAATCGTGGAAGGCGCAACATCAGCGATGATCTGCGCCTGCATTGTCGCGGGGTCAGTACCGCGTCCGCGCGCGGAGCCGACCGCCGTGATGGATGTCTGTGGCGCCTTGGCGATGGCTTCGTTGACGTTGAACGACCGCGTGTTGAAATCGAGGTTGTACCCCGTCTGCTTGCTCGCGAAATCCAGCGTGCCGCGCAGGTCGAGAAAGCCGCCGTCGGGGAAAGTGAGCTGCGTGTTGAGCGCGAGATCATTGAGATTTCCCTTGAGCCGCATTGGGCCGCTGGCGCTGCCACGCAACCCCACGCTCGGCATGAAGCGGCCGAGCGTCGCGAGTGCAAGCGGATGCATGCGCGCATCGACGTCGAACCACGGCATGCCGCGCGCGCGAAATGCCACCCGGCCGGTTGCTCGCGAGACGGCTCCGCGCTCGACGTGTGTGACGTCGGCCTGCGCGGTCATGATGGCGGCGCTCGAGCCGTTCAGCGTAGCCGTGCCGGTGACGGCGCCTCCCAGCTTGATGGAGGGCGCGATTGCCTTGGCGAGTCCCATTTGCAACGGCACCATCCGCACGTGCAGATCGCGAGCGGTGAAGACTCCGTTGGACAATCCCATCACGCCGTTGCCGACAAGCCGGCTCGTACCTGAGAGCCGGTCCGCGACTACGACGTCACCGTCAATCCGCAGCGCGTGCTGTCCTCCGTCGAACGATGCGCGACCGCTGAGAGTAAGCGGCCGCGGAAACTTCATCGCCGGGAACATGCGCGTCAGCAATTGCGTGTCGAGATCGTTGAAACGGAGCTTCGCGTTGCGGTAAGCGATCGTGTCTGTCACGGTCGCTTCGATCTGTCCGGCAACGTGAGACTGCTCGAGCCTGACGTCCATGTTCTGCGCCGTGTACACGCTCTTCTTGCCGGTCCAGTCCAGCCCGAAGTCGAGTTTCCCGGATCCGTCCTGCGGCAAGCCGACCATTGCCCAGCGAATGTCGGCTGGATTGACCGGATCGCCGTGCAATCTCAAATGCAGGTCCCCGTTGTTGATGTAGTAGCGCCCGTCGCCGGAAGCTCGAGTCCCGGGAAACGTCACGCGCGCGCCTTTCCACCACAGCGAATCGCCGGTGAACTCGAACGTTCCGGTAAGTCCTCGCACGTCGGCAACGGGTGGGCGGAACGGCTCAGCGATCATCTTGAGCGCCGAGACATCGATGAGGCGATTCTTGTAGCCGGGATCCTCGAGACGCACGAGCGGGAACAGTCCGTTGATGTGATGAAAGCTCGACTCGTGCTGATAGCCGTTTGCCACCTGAAGAATCTTGAGCCTTCCCGTCGGTCCGAGCGCGCGCCGGACGACGTCACGCCGCTCGGCGGGTGTGATGTTGGGATCCGGCTGCCAGGGCGCGCGCACCGTGAGATCTCCATCTAGCACGGTGACGTCGCTGAAACGAATCCAGGTTCCCCATCCCGTCGGCTTCACGCCGGCGCGCGTGACCGTATCACGAGGGAAAATGCGATCGTAATTCCATTTTCCGCCCGGTTGCTTGTCGATGACGATGACCGGCCGTACCAGACGCACTTCGCGGAAATCGATTTTTTTGCCGCGCAGAGTGCCGAGACTGTATCGGGCCCAGATCTCGTCGGCCTTGACGAATGGAGCGCGGGCGCTGTCGGTGATCACGACATCGTGCAGCGTGAATCCGTTCAGCAGATTACCGGTGACGCTTCCGATGCGGATGATGCCGTGGCTGTTTCTCTGCAGGATCCCGACGACATAGCGGCGAACGCGCTCGCGGCCCCAATTGCTGTTGGTGAGCAGGTACGCGGCGCCAAGCAGCAGCAACGCCACCACCGCAACCACTGCGAGGAGGCGCACCCACCACTTACGCATTAGAACGCTTCGCCGATTGACAGGTGAAGGACCACCCTGTTGAGGACGCCACCGCCTTTGCCGGGCGCGTAGATTCGGCGCTTCTGGAGTGTGACGAGCGTTTTCTGTCCATTCACGACGTTCTCGGTTACGACCGGCAGGGACTCGGTAGCTCCGGGGTTGAACCCTATATCGGCACGAATGGGGCCTACAGGTGAGCGGTAGCGGGCTCCAAATCCGGGAGTTATGGCCGCCCTGCGACGGGGAAGGGCCGGATTGAGATTCTGTTTCACCATTCCGGCGTCCACGAAGAGCGCGCCAGTGAGATCCCGCCAGACCGGGAAATGGGCCTCGACGCTACCCTCGACCACGAAGTTTCCGCCCAGGGGCCGCGGCTCGAAATCGCGATCCTTCAGGTTCCCCGCATTGGGATCGCAGGCCGTAACATCGCTCCCGCTCGTGCACGCGGCATTGAGTGTATCGTGTGTTTGCAGAACGCTGATCGGCACGGTGAGAACGCGGGGACCGAGCTGGTTTTCGCCGAAGCCACGAACGGAGTGCGACCCGCCCGCGTAGAAGCGCTTTCTCGGGTGAAGAACTCCTCCGCCGACAGTCGCCGCTACGCCCAACGCCTGCTCCGAGCTGCTAAGCGAGTGCACCCAGCCAACGCGCGCATGAGCGCCGAGCACACCGCGGCGCCTGACTTGTTGAAACGCGGCTCCCTCGGCAGTCGCGCGGTTGTAGCGGAAATCGGAGACAGTGAACGTCGAGGCGTGCTCGAGACTTCCGTTCGCCCGGAACCCCCTGTTGGGAGTGAATGGATCGTTGGTGCGGTCTATCGTCGTCGTAATCGTGAATGGCGAGAGCTTCTGGTTTCCGCGGAGCGCTTCGAGCGTTGGCTGGTCGCAGACGCCGTAGTTGATGCAGAAGTACACGTCGCCCGCGTCGACTTTGCTTATCTCGAAGCGATAGTTGACGCTGGCCGGCTGAAGGTGGCGCTCGTGCCGTAACCTCGATCGACATAGATGCCCGGTGCGCTGCGCCGGTGCGAGAAGAGGCTCAGAGCCAGCTCGTTGTGCGGCGAGCCGAACCACGGCTGTCGGAGATCGATGCTCGCGTTGTAAGTCGGAACGAAGTACCTCGCTAGAGCGCTGCTCTGGGGCACGGAAGCGTTGTGGAAGATGCCGCGCCCGTTGAGCGAGCTGGCGAGAAGGTTTCCAATGGCGGCCTGAAAATCGAGTCGCCGCGCGCCACCCAGGAAGTTGTAGTGAGTGAAGCGTCCCTCGAACTGGACGAAATCGATTGTGTTGAATCCAGCGGCGAGACGCGCCTCCCGCGGCGGCGCCTCCTGCACGGTGACGACGACGACCTTCGCCGAATCCGGTGTCGCGATGTCGATCGGCGGTCGCGGCTCGATCGCGGCTCGCCGAAAGAGGTTCGACTCGTAGAGCGCGCGCTGGCTGCGGAGCATCTCGGATCGGCGGAACAGGTCGCCGATGTGAAAGGTCAGCGATTTTCTGATCGTGCGCTCGCTCACGTCATCGTTGCCGGTGACCACGATGTCTTCGACCGTGGTCTTGTATTTCGGATTCAGAGTAAGCGTGACCACGGCTTGTCGTGCAATGGTATCGAGGACGACCAACGTGTCGACTTCAGCGTCGGCGTATCCCTTGTCGAACAAGCTTTGCTGCAGGAAGACTCGTGACGAATCGAGTCTGATCAGGTTGAGCGGGCCATCCTTGCCCAGCACGACGCGGCGGTCGATTTCCCTCTTCGAGAGCAGCGGCGTAGCCTGGCGGACAATGACATTGGAGACCATCGTCGGCGGTCCTTCTTTTATGGTGAACGTTACGCCGACCTGATTGTGCCCTCTTGGAACGACCGCGGTGTCGACCTCCGTCTCGCGGTATCCGCGCTTCCAGTAGAAGATGCGAATGCGGAGAACGTCGCGCTCGAGCTCTTTGTGATCGAGGTACTTCCGGGTGTAGAAGGACTTCGACTTGCTGATCCAGCAGAACGGCTTGAGGATGAAGCTGTTGCAGTACGAAGCCGTGGTGTAGATGTTGGTCGAGAGCTCGTCTTTCCTCACTACCTTCACGCCCTTGAGCGTGAGGTTCACGACCTCGGGGTTTTTCGCCGCTGCCGGTGATGCATTCTGCGCAGCGAGCGCCGCCGGAACGAAGAGTAGTACGCCGGTGAGGAGCGGAAAGAAGCGCGTCAGCGCTGGGCGAGACTGTCTATAGGCCTTCGAGCAACGCGTCGTTGCTGGGCGTCGCCGCGATGCGTTTGATGAGCCATTCCATCGCCGAGCTGGATGGCATCTGTTGAAGACCGCGTCTGAGTGTATAGACATGCTCTAACTGGTCAGGGCGGAAGAGCTTGTCTTCACGACGCGTGCCGCTCGTGGCGACATCGATTGCCGGGAAGATTCGCTTCTCGGAAAGCGAGCGATCGAGCTTGATCTCGCAATTGCCGGTACCCTTGAATTCTTCGAAGATGACGTCGTCCATGCGCGATCCGGTCTCCACGAGCGCGGTCGCGATGATGGTGAGCGAACCGCCGCCGTGCTCCGGAGCGACCGAGCGCGCGGAGCCGAAGAATGCCTTCGGTTTGGCCATTGCGGAAGAATCGAGTCCGCCGGAGAGCGTGCGGCCGGTGCCGCGCTCCACGGTGTTGTAGGCTCGCGCCATACGCGTAATCGAATCCAGTACGATGACGACATCCTTGCCTAGCTCCACGAGTCGGCGTGCCCGCTCGAGAACCATCTCGGTTACGTCGGTATGGCGTACCGCGGGCATATCGAAGCTGGAGGCAACAACCTCGCCATAGCCCCAGGTAATCATCTCGCTGACTTCCTCGGGGCGCTCGTCGACGAGCAAAACGAGGAGAACGGCCTGCGGGTGGTTGATCGCCACGCCTTCGACGATAGCCTGGAGCAGCATCGTCTTGCCGGCGCGGGCTGGGGCGACGATCAGCGCGCGCTGGCCGTAGCCGATGGGGGCGATGAGATCGATTGCGCGGCGGGTTAGCTCCGGTCCGCCCTTGGCGGGACGGCCGGTCTCGAGCTTGAGTTTCCGCTCGGGATAAGAGGCTGTGAGCGATCCGAAATCCGGCCGCCTTGCCGCCTCTTCCGGGCTGGCTCCGTTGATTTGCTGAATGTCGACAACGACAATGCGATTGCGGTGGTCGTGACCCGTCGTAGCGAGAATCTGGTCGCCTCGACGCAACATGTATTGACGCATGATCTGGGTCGACACATAAGCGTCGCCCGGCTCGGCGAGGTAGCTATTTGCGGCGCGGCGAATGAAGCCGCCTTCGCGCTGCGGGTCGAACCATCCGGTGGTCTCTCCATCGGGTACGACGGGAGCGACCGGTGCGCGAGACGCCTGTTCTGCCGTCGCTCCTCCTCCTCCTCCTCCTCCTCCTCCTTGCCCGCTGCCGCCGCGTGGTCCGCCTTGTCGTTGTCTGCCGCGTCCACGCTGGTTGCGGGAGCGACGTCCGTTGTGCCGGTGATCGCGCTCGCCCGGGTGTCGCGGCTGGTTTCCCTCGCGGGACTGGCCGCCGCCACCCGAGATCTGTGGATTGTACTGTGACTGCGGCGCGCCGCCGGGATTGCTCGACCCGTTGGGTGGAGCGGGCGGATTGGAATTCGATTCTGCGTCCGACGCCGGTGCGGGCGCCGGCACGGCGGGGGTTGGAAGCGCGGGTGATGTCATGTCGTCGCGCGCATCAGGTATCTGCGCTGCGTCTGGTGGTGGTCTCAAGGGATCCATTGGCTCCAGATACGGATCTGCATCACCGTATGATTCGGGAGTGTTGGGTTGATTGCCGGACGGACGGGGCCTCCGGCCGCGACGAAAAGGACGTCGGCGTTCGCTCATGCAGTTGTGGTGTGGCGGTGTGGCTGAGAAGAAAAGTGCTACTCGAATGGCTCACGGGGACCGCGGGGCAAACTCACGCGAAATCCGGAACCCGATTCTGTTTGGAATGGCGCGCCAACAGGGCTGCGCTCGTGCAAGAATGGTACTATCGGCCGGCGTAAATGTCCAGCAACAACATGAATGGTAGGGGCAGGTACACTGATTGTCCAGCAGGTTATCGCGACGTCGAGATCCGGGCGTTGCCTATATTCGTACAATACCGAAGCAGGGAGGGGCCAGCTTTGCAGCTATTGAGCTGGGAGCCTATCATGCGGATTCTAAAAACCCGATCAAACCGGGAAATGCCAGGTCTGCGCATCACTCTCCAAAGAAGAGATGACTGAGCCGCAAATTTCCGACACAGGCGAAGGACTGACTGATCCTCTACCCGAGTTGGAGGCCGCGGTGGCCGAGCGTCCTGACGACGCGAGGGCGCTCGTTGCGCTGGCCAATCACTATTGGCTGATCGGCGCCGGTCCGGAGGCGGTAGGCGATCTCGCATCGCGGGCGATCGCTTCCGACGCGGACAACAGAGCCGCGTGGCACCTGTGGGCGCTGGCCGAGTCCAATCCGCGCGAACGAGTCTCACGTTGGCAGCAGGTGGCTTCACGATTTCCGCTCGACGAGCTGGCGAAGGCGAACCTCGCCGATAACGCAGCGAGCCTGGCCGGTGCGGAGCACGACTATCAGGCGGTGGATCTCGCGATCGACACGTACGAGGATCTTCTCGCGACGGCGCAGCAGCCCGAGCAGCGGAGCGCGCTCGAGAAGGCGATCAAGACCCTCAAGGGGTGGAAGTTTTGAGCGCGAGATCGCCGAATCTTCGTCGCGCTGTTGATAGGTGGTTTGAGCTGGAAAGTCTCGAACTAGCATCGTGGTGCGCGCTTGGTCTTGATCCATCGCGCAAAGTCGGCGGCGGGTGTCCCCTTCGGCTCCGGGCTCTCGCTCGTAACCGCGGCTCGACTCCGAGCCGATCCACTCTCGCGGTTCCATCTCGAGAATGTCGCGATCCGACTGTCGCTCGTGGGTCGTCGCCTGCGGGGACACCCACCGCCTCCCTATCGAGATCTATAACTGCGCGCGCATCACGAAGTCTCGTGCGCCGAGTCCGCTCAGCTCGGACCAAATCGCCGCGCGCCTAAGCACGCGAACGCCGCGAGCCGCGGTTCCAGACCGACAGAGCGCGGCTCGTACATCTCCGCCGCGTTCACCGCTTCTCGGCGCGCGAGCGTGCTGAGTTAGCCTGTCGCAGCCGAACGAAGGCAGGCGAACCGCTGCTGCCGTTACCGATCAAGTGGGAAGGAGGGCGAGGTGTCCTCGCAGGCGACGACCCACGAGCAACAGTCGGATCGCGACATTCTCGAGATCGAACCACGGACGGTGGACAGACTCGGAGTCGGGCCGCGGTTACGAGCGAGAGCCCGGAGCCGAAGAGGACACCTCGCCCGACTGACCGGCGAAAGAATCCAGCAACTAAAAGATCAACGCTTGGCGCCAGGCGTTGTTGCAGTGGCGGTAGAACCGACAGCTGGTCGCGCGATGACGGACGGATCGCCGTCGGAGATGTACATGTTGCCCGCTTGTTCGAGCTTGTTGATCATGTTCTCTATCGCGTTCCCGATGACTTGAATGCGCGGCGTCTTGCCCGGATTGAACGCCGGATCGTACGGACTCCGCATCGGCCCGCCCGCGACCTCGAACACGACCGGCCAGTCGTAGCTCACGGTCTTGCCCGTCTTGGGATTCGTCCACGATCCCTTGCTCGCCAGCGCGCTGTTCTTCGGCCACAATCCCTGCGGCAGCGCCATCGCTCTGATCTTGTATCCCGGCACGGCTGAATCGATCGCCAGCGCGTTGCGCGCGATCTGTTCCTGAACGATCGCGTCGGAGAACTTGCTCAGCTGCGCGTGCCACACCGTGTGATCGCACAGCTCGAATCCGTTGTCGGCGAGCCATTTCACCTTATGGAATCGCCACTGCGATTTCTGTCCCTGGATCCCGCGATCGCCGAAGAAATTGTGCCCGGCGTTCGCGCCGTTGAGGAGACAGAACACCGCCTTGTTGTTCCAGTCCGGGTGCGTCTTCTTGAAGTCGAGCCAGATGCCGATCCCGCTCGTGGGATCGATCTCCAACTTTCCGTTGTTGTCGATGTAGCGAAACTGTTCCGGAGATGCGTCGTCGAAGACGAAGACGACAGGCGACAAACCACGCGGCAGATTGAGCTTCTTATCGAGCACATCCGACATATTCACTGGCCGATAACCGCGATTGTAAAGCAGCTCCAGATCCCTCCGGAACTGCCCACGCTCTCGCGCGTAATCGCCGTTGTGATCCGTAATCAGGTGGTATTCGAGCACCATGATTCGCCCCATCTCGTTGGGAACCCGATTGGGGTTTGGGGTGCCTGATTCTCTGGTGTTCGAGGTGGTTGTCGCGCCGCTTGGCCCGTTGGCTGCGGATGTTCCGCCTGCCGTATTGGCGGCGGAACCTTGCACACCCGTTTCCGTAGTGGAGTTGGGACCCGCGACGGCGGCTCCGGTGTCTGATGTCTGAGCCCCACTCACGGGCGTGCCCGACACGGCGCTATTACTGTTCGCGGCAGAAGCAGAGCTCGCTCCGCCCTTGCAGGCGGTCGCGACGAGAATGATTGAGACGAGGACAGAACGATACATTTTTCCCAGGTTGTTCAAGAGATAAGAGCGAGACGGCGCGCGATTCTAGCGGGCCTGTTCGTAATAAGTATTCTAACGGTCTACTTCACCGATGTCTGGCTGGGCACCTGCGGATTCGACGGCTGCCCGACGCCGCACGACATCCAGAGCTTCCAGCCCGATCAAGGCGGC
>WNGI01008746.1_pt1 | contig 10280 bp, 7 predicted proteins | sample 5400621 | NCBI WGS metagenome assembly WNGI01 (sample SAMN13153374, study PRJNA577476) | soil metagenome | isolation source: 20 cm soil or saprolite under Garry oak tree replicate 1 | place: USA:California | collected 2016-06-15 | reverse complement strand
AACTTGATTGTCTCTCGAGCCGTCGCGATACACCGTGACCCCCTTGCAGTTGAGCGCGTACGCGAGCTCGTAGATCTTGCGCACATCCTCGACGCTCGCCGTGTGCGCGAAGTTAGTAGTCTTTGAAATCGCCGAGTCGCAGTGCTGCTGGAAGGCAGCCTGCATCTTGATGTGCCAGTCAGGGGCGATCTGGTTCGCCGTCGTGAAGACGCGCTGCCATTTCTCGGGAACCTCCGGGAAGGCGATCGTGCCCTCCTTGGCGATGCGCTCCATCAAGGCCTCGGAGTACCAACCTTCCTTCTGCGCAATGGCGACGAAGTCTTCGTTGACATCCGGCATCATCACGCCGGCCTGGTTGCGCATGAAGGCAACGGCAAAAAGCGGCTCGAGTCCCGAGGAGCACCCCGCGATAATCGAGATCGTTCCCGTCGGCGCTACTGTTGTGACATTGCAATTCCGCAGGAGCTGCATCGGGCGAATGCGCTTCCCTTCCGCGTCGCGCGCGCAGGTCTCGTCGGGGCCCCAGATGCTCCGCGCCCACTCGGGGAACGGGCCGCGCTCGTTCGCGAGGCGATTCGACTCGCGCTTCGCCTCGACGTCGACGAACTCCATCACCTTGCGGCCGAACTCGACGCCCTCGTCGCTGTCGTATGGAATGCCTAACCGCACCAACGCGTCCGCGAAGCCCATCACGCCAAGCCCAATACGCCGAATGCGCTTCGAAAGCGCGTCGATCTCCTGGAGCGGGTACCTGTTTACATCTATGATATTGTCAAGAAAGTGGGTAGAGAGGTGAACGTCGCGCTTAAAAGCTTCCCAATCCATCGCACCATCTTTGACATAGTAGCCGACATTGATTGACCCCAGGTTGCAAACGTCATAGGGGAGGAGCGGCTGCTCGCCGCAGGGATTAGTAGCCTCGTAACTCCCGAGGTGGGGAACAGGATTGTACCTGTTGGCCTCGTCGACGACGTCCCCGTCTTCACCGCGTCCATGAACTTCCTGGTCACGGCGACGCAGATGTTGAAGTTCGTCACCTGCGTCAGATCCTCTTTGCAGGTGATGAACTCCAAGATGTCCGGGTGGTCGACCCGCAAAATCCCCATGTTCGCGCCGCGCCGCGTGCCTCCCTGTTTCACCGCGTCCGTGGAGGCATCATACAACTTCATGAAAGAGACTGGCCCACTGGCGACCCCGGTGGTCGAGCGAACCATCGATCCCTTCGGGCGCAGGCGCGAGAAGGAGAAGCCCGTCCCGCCGCCGCTCTGATGTATGAGCGCCATCGAGGCGAGCGTGTCATAAATCCCATTCTTCCCGTTCGACAGCGCGTCTTCCACCGGCAGCACGAAGCACGCGCTCAATTGGCCTAACGGGCGTCCCGCATTCATCAGCGTCGGCGAGTTCGGCTCGAACCGACGCTGCGTCATCAACGCGTAGAATTCTTCTGCCACCGCTTGCACACCACCTTCACTGGCTCCATACCGCCGATCCGCTTCGGCGACCACCGTCGCCACGCGCCAGAACAAATCCTCCGGCTGCTCCACCGGTTGCCCCTTCTCGTTCTTCACCAGATAACGCTTCTCCAACACGGTGCGAGCGTTAGGCGAGAACGACACGGGCTCCGGAGGCGGGTTGACGGGAAGCGACATGAGACGGCTCTCCCTCTGGTGAGACGGTGAGACGAGTACTTAGACTGTGGCGGAGACGCGCGAGCGGGACGGCCTCGGGCGAGGGCACGATAACGCAGCGGGACTAGCGACGACGAATGGACGCGAGAGCACTGCTTCGACCTGCACTGGGAACGCGGGCGCAGAAACTAGAGCGACACGTGAGTCCACGCCAGTCCCGTGATAAGTGCATTTGTGGAAGAGTCTTACAAAATCAAGATCACGAACGTGTAACGCGTGTGCATACCGCGTTGAAAACAAACTCGTCCGTGTTGACAAGTGGTGGGAATAGCCGGTTATGCCCACGGCAATCGACAAAGAAAGCATCGCCCTTCTCTCCAACACTGCACCCTCATACAACTTGGACGCCGCTCGCCGAGCTCCATCGCTCGCGTTTCAGGCCACCTCGGAAACTTAGCCGAGTCCGGAAGGTGGCGCTGTAACTCCCGTCACTTGCCTAGAAACACGTGCATATTTTGAGCCTCTGTCACAGCTGAGTCACGCTCTACCTGCGTCGCCACGAAGGAGTGGCTTCCTCTCCCATTCCTCTCGTGCCGACCACATCGTCGATGACCACCACGCACTGGAAACCGGATCCTCCGCTGACGCGCGACGCGGCAGCGGCGCTGATCAAGCGCTCGTTCCCGGCGATCGATTCCGCGGCCCTTCAGTACCTCGGATCTGGCTCACTGTACGATGTTTTCTTGACGACCGACGGCTGGGCCTTCCGATTTCCGCGACGGCAGCGGTCAGGGGAGCTATTCGAATCGGAGGCGCGAATCCACCGTTTCGTCGCGGAAATACTGCCATCGCAAATCCGCATCCCCCGGGCTGAGCTCCTCGCCGCGCCAACACCGCATTTCGCATATCCGTTTGCGGGACATCGATTCATCCCGGGAATTCCGGCCGACGCGGTCGACCAAGAGCTCATGCCCACCCTTGCGCGCGAGATCGCGATGCTTCTCAGCGCACTGCACTCGACGCCGATCCCCGTTGCCGGAGCGGCTGGAATCCGTGAGCTCAGCATGAACGAGCCTGGCCGCCGCGAGTGGCTCGAGCACGGGATCGCGGTCGCTGCACAGCTCCGAGGTATGGATGCCGTGGTCGATCAGGCTGTCGATTGGCTGAGCGCGACACCCTTGACACCGCCATCGGCCGGGCCGCTGCAACTGATCCACGGCGACCTCTCGCCGGAACATGTCCTCGTCGATCCAACGACTGGCTTTGTCGTCGGCGTCATCGACTGGACCGACACGATGCTGAGCGACGCCGCGAGAGACTTTGTATTTCTCGTGACGTGGCAAGGCTGGCGATTTGCCGAAGACGTTCTGCGCCTCTATCCGCGAGCGGTCGACCGCGAGTTTCGCGCGCGGCTTCGCTACATGTCTCAGCTCCTTTCCGTGATCTGGCTTGCCTTCGCGCACGAGCAAGGTGCTGATCTGGCGAAGCACGTCCGGGGGGTCCGCAATGCGTTCGCGCCTCACGACGCTTTTTGAGCCGGTGAGCTCACTTCCACCGGCCCTTCCGGTACTGGTCGCTCAGGTCGAGGTACGCATCGATGGTACGTTTGATCCGCTCCCGCTCCTCGTTCGTCGTCTGCCTAACGATTCGGCCGGGCACGCCGATCACCAGCGAGTTCTCCGGGATTCGCTTCCCCTCCGGCAGCACGGCGCCGGCGCCGATGATCGACCCCGAGCCCACGTGCACGCCATTCAATAGAACGGCACCCATCGCGATCAACACATCGTCGTCGATCGTCGCGCCATGCACGATCGCGCGATGGCCGATGGCGACGCGATTGCCGACGCGCGTCGGGATCCCTTCGTCGACGTGGATGACGGCGCCGTCCTGCACGTTGCTGTCGGCACCGATGACGATCGTATCCGAGTCGCCGCGCAGCACCGCCGTCGGCCACACCGACACGCGCGCGCCGAGGGTGACGTCGCCGAGCACGACCGCGGTCGGATGCACGTACGCCGTCGAATCGATCTTGCCCATGCTAGTTCTCCCCGTGTCTCGCTCCGTTAGCGGGGAGAAGCTAGTCGTTACGGTCCAAGCCGGAAGCGTTAGCGGCTGACGGGGTTCGCCGGCGATGGTGCGAGGTATCCGCCGCCCTTCCGATGGCAACCGGCGGCGAGCGTGATTAGAACAAGTGTCGTGATAATGAGAGATCTGGTACGCATTGTAGTGATTCTCCGTGTTGTGCTCTTACCGAATGAAGCCGGTCGCGATCCGAAAGGTTCAGTGTGCCGCGTGAGGCTCCATGCTAGTAAACGCATCAACTGTTGGAACGCGGACAGAGCCGGACACGGCACGGACACGTCGCGGACGACGAGGCTGTCATCCCGAGAAGCGCCGCGACGAGGGATGACATGCTGCGGCTTTTCGTCCGCGCTTTGTCCGTGCAGTGTCCGGCCTTGTCCGCGTTCCAACAGTTGATGCTGGCCCTACACGGAGCCAACCACGCCCGCCGATGCTAGCCGCCGAGATCCAATCTCAACCTAACGAAGAACCGCGCCCCGCACCCGGGCTCGCTCTCCGCCCAGATCTTCCCGCCAAATTGCTCGACGAGCCGGCGACTGATCGCGAGACCCAGCCCGGCGCCGCCATGCTGTCGTGTGGTCGCGGACCCGATCTGCCGGAACTTGTCGAAGATCGCCTCGAGCTGGTCGGCGGGAATTCCTGGACCTTCGTCCGAGACGACGCACTCCGCTGAGCAATCCGTTAGCCGCCAGCGCACGTCGACGGTGCCGCCGTCGGGGGAGAATTTGATCGCGTTGCTCAGAATGTTGACGAGCACCTGCTCCAACCGGTCGTCGTCGGCGACGACGTCGATCACGCTCGCGTCGTTGCGCGTGGCGATGATCACGCCGCGCGACTCGGCGAGCCCGCTCACGGTCTGCAGCGCGCACCGCATCACCTCGTCGGCGTTGACGACGCCGAGGGTCACGTCGTCCGCGCCGCCCTCGATCTTCGAGAGGTCGAGCAGGTCCTCGACCATGCGAATCAGCCGGTCGAGGTTGCGGAGGCCGATGTCGAGCAGTTCCTGCATCGACTCGGGCACGGGGCCGGCGGCGCCGCGAGCGAGCAGGCCTAACGAGGTCTTGATCGACGTCAGCGGCGTGCGCAGCTCGTGGCTCACGACGGAGACGAATTCGTCTTTCGCCGCGCCGGCGTCGGCCTCGAGGGTGACGTCGCGGTACATCACCGTGTGGCCGAGGACAACGCCGCGGTTGTCGAGGAGCGGCGCGACCGTGCGTTGGAATGTCGCGCGCTGGGGGACGACGAGCTCGACGCGATCGCGCAGCGGGCGCGTACTACCGAGCGCATCGCGCTCGGCGGCAATCGCGGAGTTGTCCTTGAGCATTGGTGCCAGCTTCTCGTACACACTATCCATGGTCGAGCCGACGAGATCCTCGCGCGCCGTGCTCGTTAGGCGGGCGAACGCGTGATTGGCGAAGACGACGCGTCCCTTTTGGACCATCGCCACCGCCGAATCGGTCGCGTCGATCAGCGCCTCGAGCCGGCGGTGCTCGACCTTGATCGCGTCATGGGTATCGGCTAGCTCGTCGCGCTGGTAGGAGATCGTCGCGAGAAGCTGCGAGTAGTAGAGCGCCGTTTCGACGTGCCGGCCGATGATGCGCGTCAGCTCGAAGTCTTCCTGATCGAACACCTCGCCGCCCGGCGCGCCGAGGGTAAGGGCTCCAATCACTCGGCCCTCCATGCGCAGCGGGATCGCGAGCACGGAGATGAGACCTTCGTTGACGCCCCTGAGGTCTGGCCGGCCCTCGAAGTCGTCGACGCGGACCGCGTGGCCGCTGACGATCGCTTGACCGGTGAGGCCGGCAGCTATGGGAAAGCGGCCGGGCTCCGTTACAAAACCGCCGCGCTCCCGGTCATACAAGGTATGAATGGCGTACTGCGTCCGGTCCTCGGTGACGAGGGCGACGCTCGCTCGCCGTACGGTGAGCACGCGAGGCAACTTGAGAATGGCCGTCCGAAAGATTTCGTCGAGGTCGAAGGTCGTGTTGATGAGCGTCGCGAGCTCGGCGACGACCTCGAGCCGTGCGACGGAGATGCCCCCGCTCTGGGCGCGGAGGCTGCTGCTCATCGGGTACGCAGCCGCTCGTTGACGATGTCGATCATTGCCGTGAGCTGCGCGAGCGCCTCGTTCGCGCGCGCCATGTCGGCGGCGCCGGCGACGCCTTGCGTCTCCTGCCATTGCTTGCCTAACGACTCGAGGCGCTCGGCGTGAGGCGCGAGCTCGCGCGCGCCGAAAGCGCTTGCCGTACCGGCGAGCGCGTGCGCCGTGAGGCGGAGGCGCTGCGCGGCGTCTACGGACCGACCCTCGGCAAGCTCGTCCAGCGCTTCGCGCATTACCGCGGCGCGCGCCGGCAGACCGGCAGCGAATTCGTTCGCGAGCTCCGCCAACACTTCGGCCGGCACCTGCTTCATCCCGATCATTTCGATTCCTCTCGGCAGAGCCGCAAGATCGACGGTGCGAGCGCGTCGAGATCGAACGGCTTGGTGATGACGCCGCGCGCGCCGCTCAGGCGCACGCGCTCCGGATCCAGGTTTTGTCTTGCCGTCAGCAGCACGATGGGAATGCGCGCCGTCGACTGGTCGGCGATGAGCCGGCGGCAGACTTCGTACCCATCCATGCCCGGCATCATCAGATCTACCAGAACGATGTCCGGGCGCAGCCGCTTGACTGTTTCGATGCCTGTCGGTCCGTCGGGTGCCGTCTCGACGATCCACGCCGCACCGAATTGCAGTGTGAGCTGCACGACGCGTCGCAAATCGGCGTCGTCCTCGATGAGCACCACGCGGACGCGTTCCTCACCTTGCGACGCTGGTTGCAGCTTGGCGGGCTGGGACACGGTGACAGGACTCCACACGAGCGACTGCCGATGACACGCAAGCTCTTCGTTGTGGATGACGATTTGATCTTCGCGAAGTTGCTGGCCGCGAACCTTCGGAACGAGGGAGCGCTGAGCATCGAGCTCTTCTCCGACGCAGCCTCGATGTTGGAGCGGCGCACCCACGAACCGCCCGACGCGGTGATCACGGATCTCATGATGCCGGACATCGACGGCATCGAGCTGACGCGGCAGCTGCGCGCCACTGATCCGCATCTCCCCATCTTCGTGCTCACCGCGAGCACCGAGATCGCGAGCGCGATCGCCGCGCTCAAGGCTGGCGCCACCGACTACCTGACCAAGCCGGTGAACGTCGACGAGCTGTTGACGCAGCTGCGCCGCGCGATCGACGAGCGTCCGATGCGTGAGGAAGCGGCGACGCTCGAGCGGACGCGCAAGCAGAAATTCTCGGCGGGCGCGATCCTCGGCGACGAGCCGGCTATCGAAGGCGTCCGCGAGTTCGTGCGGCGCGTCGCGGGCATCTCGAATTCAACCGTGCTTCTACTCGGCGAGAGCGGTACCGGCAAGAATCTCGTCGCGCGGACGCTTCATTATACAAGTGCTCAAGCCAAGGCTCGTTTTGTCGAGATCAACTGCTCCGCCCTTCCCGCTCATTTGCTGGAGGCGGAGCTCTTCGGCTACCAGCGCGGCGCTTTCACGGATGCGCGCGAGTCGAAGCGCGGACTGATCGAGGTCGCCAATGGCGGCACGCTCTTCCTCGACGAGATCGGCGAGCTCTCTCCCGAGCTCCAGGCGAAGCTCCTCAACGTCCTCGAGTCGCGTCGCTTCCGGCGCGTCGGCGGGACGGAGGAGATCGAGGTCAGCTTGCGCCTCATCGCGGCGACGAATCGCGATCTCGAGGCGCACGTGCGCGCCGGCCGGTTCCGGCACGATTTGTATTATCGAATCTGCGTCGTGACATGCACCCTGCCGCCGCTGCGCGCGGTGCCGAGCGCGATTCCAATATTGGCGGAGCATTTTCGGGAACTGTTCAACCGCCAGTTCAAGAAGAACGTCCGGAGCATCGATCCGGCAGTATTGGCTACCCTAACGACCTGGCAGTGGCCGGGCAATGTGCGCGAGCTCCGGAACGTGATCGAGCGAGCGCTGATCTTCGCCGATGGTGAGGTGCTCTTGCCGGAGCATCTGCCGCTCTTGACCGCCGTCGACGCACCATCCAGCAACGGCCACTCGCCTAACGGCTACGCGATCTCGAAGGGACTGTCGCTCGCCGAAGTGGAGAAGGAATACATCCGCCACACGCTCGACCATCTCGATGGCGATATTCAGCGGGCGGCGGAGTCGTTAGGTATCTCGCGGAAGAGTCTGTGGGAGCGGAGAAAGAGGCACGGTTTACTCTAAAGTTTGTCATCCTGAGCGAAGCGAAGGATCTGCTGCTCGCTCCGCGAGCAGCAGATCATCCTATAGGAGTCGCAAGCGCTGCGCGCTTGCTCCTACTCCTCTCTCCGCGAGGAGCGGGAGCGCGCGCACCGCGCGCGCGACTCCATATAGGATTGGCTGCGAGCAAAGCGAGCAGCCTTCGCTGACGCTCAGGATGACTTATTTCATCGCAATCAGCGGGTCGATCCGCCCAGCGCGGCGTGCCGGCACGTATGCCGCGGCGAGCGCGACAACGAGAAGAAGCACGCTCGCACCGACGAATGTGACCGGATCGAGCGGCTGGACCTGAAACAGGAAGCCCGACAGCAAGCGTGTCGCACCGACCGCGGCAGCGAGGCCCAACACCAGCCCCGGAATCGTGAGAAGCGCACTGCCCGCCACAACCAGCCGAATGACTCCAAGTCGCGTCGCGCCTAACGCGATGCGAATGCCGAGCTCGCGCGACCGCTCCGTGACGCCATACGCGAGAACGCCGTAGATGCCGATCGCCGCGAGGGAGAGCGCCAGCAACGAGAACACCGAGAGTAGCAGCGACCGGAAGCGAGGTTCGGCGACGACGGCGCTCAACCGTGACTCCATCGTCAAGATCGACTCGATCGGTTGATCTGGATCGACAGCGCGAATCGCCGCGCGCATCGCCTGGGCGACGCGTGCGTCGGCCGAGCCATTCGTGCGAGCGATGAAATTGAGATGATCGATGAAGAACGTCTTGTCGACCTGCGCAATATTCTGGTAGATGGCCTGGGCGCGCGCGCCTGCGACGCCTTCCTGCACGACGTCCTCGACGACGCCCACGATCGTCATCCAATCAGACGACTTCGGCTTATCCTCCATCGTTATGCGCTTGCCGAGCGGACTCTGCCCCGGCCACAACCGCTCGGCGACCGTCCGGCTGACGATCACGACGCGCTCGCTGGAGGAATTGTCGGATGGCAGAAAGCCGCGTCCCTCCCGAATTCGGATTCCCATCACCGCGAAGTAGTCCGGCGTGACACACGGCTTGAGCACCATGTAACCGCTCGGAAGCGGGCGGCCATCCTCGAGTGAGAAATCGCCGCTGATCGTCGTCGCCGTGAGCGGCAGCCAATTCACCGCGGCCGAGGCCCGCACGCCGGGAATCGCGGCAATCCGCGCCGAGATCCGGCCTCCGACGTCATGTAGAAGCTCCGGCGTCTGGTAGCGCGTGTGCGGAAAGTCGAGAGTCGCAGTGATCAAGTGTCCCGGCGCGAAGCCAAGATCCACCGAGCGAAGGCGCTCGAAGCTTCGCAGCATCAGACCGGCGCCGATCAATAACAGCAGCGCGAGCGCTGCTTCCGTGGTCACGAACACCGACCGCAGCCTCGAGCGTGACGTCGTGCGCGCCGCTTCGCCTAATGCCTCACGAAGGTCGCGGCGCGACCCAGCGATCGCCGGCGCGGTCCCGGCGATCGTGCCGGCAATTATGCAAGTGACGAGCGTGACGCCGAGCACCATGAGGTCGACATGAATCTCGCTCGTGCGGGGCAACAGGTCGGTCGGCGAGGCAGCGAGCAAGAGCCTCACGCCGGCATACGCCACGCCAAGGCCGATGATGCCACCGGCGACGGCGACGACTAGGCTCTCGGTCAACAGCTGCCGTACGAGCCGCATCCGGCTGGCGCCTAACGCGGCGCGAATCCCCAGCTCGTGCGTACGCGTCGTCGCGCGCATGAGCATGAGGTTGGACACGTTCGCGCACGCTATCAAGAGTACGAGGCCAACCGCGCCGGTGAAGATGAACAGCGACGTCCGGACGTTACCGACGACGACGTCTTGTAACGGGACGATCGCCGTCGTGGCACGCTCGGGGCTGCGGTTGCCATTGGCGCGGTCCTCGTTGTCGGCGAAGATCCGCAGCTCCGCGAGTGCCGCGGCGAGCGTCGCATTCTTGGCCAATCTGCCAATCACCGGGCGGAAACGGAAGTTGCCGCGCTCGGGCGCAATCACGATCGGGACCCAGATCACGGTGTGTTGCGGAAACTCGAATCCTTCAGGCATCACGCCCACGATCGTCTTTCGGTAGCCTTCGATCGTGACGGATCGGCCGACGACAGCCACATCGCCGCCGAAGCGGTTGCGCCAGAGCGCGTAGCCGATGACGGCGATGTTACTGGCACCGGGCGCGTCGTCACCCGCCCGGAACACGCGGCCGAGGCGCGGATCGACTCCGAGCGTACTGAAGAAGGTGGCGCCGACGCTCGCCGTCTGAAGTCGCACCGGCTCACCGGCGCCGAGGAGCGTTGCCGGGTACGTGTTGTAACTGGTCGTCGACGCA
>WNGI01007032.1_pt1 | contig 10280 bp, 5 predicted proteins | sample 5400621 | NCBI WGS metagenome assembly WNGI01 (sample SAMN13153374, study PRJNA577476) | soil metagenome | isolation source: 20 cm soil or saprolite under Garry oak tree replicate 1 | place: USA:California | collected 2016-06-15 | reverse complement strand
TGGACGCGGAACGTCGGATCCTCCTCCGACAACTTCTGCAGCGCGATCGCGAGCTTGTCCTGATCCGCCTTCGTCTTCGGCTCGATGGCGACGTCGATCACCGGATTCGGGAACTTCATCGCCTCGAGAATGATCGGATGGTCATCGTCGCAGAGCGTGTCGCCCGTGCGCGTGTCCCGCAGTCCGATCGCCGCGGCAATGTCTCCCGCCCGTACCTCTTCGATCTCCTCGCGCTTGTTGGCGTGCATCTGCAACAGACGGCCGATGCGCTCGCGCTTGTCCTTCGTCGAGTTATAGATGTAGGAGCCCGACTTGAGGACGCCTGAGTAAACTCTAAAGAACGTCAACTTTCCGACGAATGGGTCGGTCGCGATCTTCGACGCCAGCGCCGCGAACGGCGCGTCGTCAGACGCGGCACGCTCGGCCATATGCTCGTCGTGATGCGGCAGATGCCCCTGAATCGGCGGAATGTCCACCGGTGCCGGCAGGAAATCGATCACGGCGTCGAGCAATGCCTGGACGCCCTTGTTCTTGAACGACGCGCCACACAACACCGGCACCATGCGGCCCACAATCGTCGCCTGACGAATCGCGTGGCGAATCTCGTCCGGCGTTAGTTCTTTGCCGTTGAGGTATTTCTCCATCAATGGCTCGACGAAGGTGACGGCATGCTCGACCGCCGCGTGCCGCGCTTCCTCGACCCTGTCCTTCATGTCGGCCGGGACGTCGACGACCGTGAACGTCTTGCCTAACGTGTCCTCGTCGAAGATGTACTGCTTCCGCTCGATGACGTCGATGTGCCCCGTGAACAGCTCACCCGATCCGACCGGGAGCTGGATCGCGTACGCGTGCTTCGCGAGCCGATCCCGGATCATTGCCATGCACCGATCGAAATCGGCGCCGACGCGATCCATCTTGTTGGCGAAAATGATGCGCGGCACGCCATAGCGGTCCGCCTGGCGCCACACCGTCTCCGTCTGTGGCTCGACGCCGGCGACGGAATCCAACAGCGTGACGGCACCATCGAGGACGCGGAGCGAACGCTCCACCTCGACGGTGAAGTCGACGTGCCCGGGCGTGTCGATGATGTTGATCCGGAACTGAATGCCGTTGCGGGTCCAGAACGCAGTCGTCGCGGCGGACGTGATCGTGATGCCGCGCTCCTGTTCCTGTTCCATCCAGTCCATCGTCGCGGTGCCTTCGTGCACCTCGCCGATCTTGTGCTGCTTGCCGGTATAGTAAAGAATGCGCTCGGTCGTCGTCGTCTTACCGGCATCGATGTGCGCCATGATGCCGATATTCCGATAATGCTCGAGCGGTGTTGTGCGTGACATAACTCCAATTCCTAGGCCTAGCCCTAAACCGTTCTCCCACCAGCAAAAACGCGGGTGGACCTGCGCCCCGCGTCGGGACCGGTATCCATCCGCCACCGCCGGGTGCACTCGCCACTGCAGCACGAGAGGGGACCCATGGCGCGCCCGTGTCCGAAGAGCATCGGGCGTTCGATTGTCCTGCGTTGCTTTTCGGGAGCGTCGACACCGAGTGTCTTGGCCGGCAGCGCGCCACTGCATTGGAGCGCCATCTCTCGCTACTATCGAGCGAGCCCATAAGAGCCGGCGCGCAGTCCGCCGGATGATGCTCGCGGCGTCATGTGCAGTTGAAGCGCAAGACCCGGAGCCCCTTGAATTTATTGGCGCGAAGGCTCATGTCAACCGGCGCGCCGCGAAATCTGAAATGCCTGCTCCGACTCGCTCGAACCCTTCTGAGTGAGGGGCTGTCTCAACCACCAAGACTCGCACCCTTCAAGGAGACCCGTGCGCAGCGACTGGTTCGACGCGTGGGTACAGGACATCCGCTACGCAGTACGCGGACTTCGCGCAAAGCCCTCCTTCACCGCCGCCGTCGTCGTCACGCTCGCGCTCGGCATCGGTGCTAATGCGGCAATCTTCTCGATCGTCGACCGGCTCCTGTTCCGGCCGCCCCCGATGCTCGTCACCCCCGCCATGACTCATCGCCTCTATCTGGCGACGACGTATCGCGAAAAGGAGAGCTATATGGCGGGCGTCCAATATGCACGGTACGTCGACCTAACGAGCTGGACCAAATCCTTCGCGCGCACGGCTGAGATCACCGAAGGGAGAGTCGCCGTCGGCACGGGCGATGACGCGCGAGAGATGATGGTTGGAATCGTCAGCGCCAGCTTCTTCGGATTCTTCGACGCGCCGCCCGCGCTCGGCCGCTATTTCACCGCCGCCGAAGACACGCCGCCTAACGGCACGCCAGTCGCCGTCCTCAGCTATGGTCTGTGGCAGACGAGGTACGGCGGCCGCCGCGACGTGTTGGGCACCAACCTCCAGATCGGTCCGACGCTCTGCACGGTCATCGGCGTCGCCCCCCGCGGGTTCGCCGGCCTTTGGCCCGACACGCCGCCCGTCGCCTTCATACCGATCACGGTCTCGGCTGGCGCGTCCGGCGTCCAGCTCGGCAAGGAGAATTGGTGGCAAAGTTATCACTGGGTCTTCGCGCAGATGATCGTTCAACGCAAGGCGGGCGTCTCCGTCGTCGCTGCGAATGCCGACCTAACGAGCGCGTATCTCCGGAGCTATGAAGCGCAGCGACTGACCAGCACGCATCTCAGCCCGGCCAACCTTGCTCATCCGCGCGCGATTGTCGCGCCGGTTCTCCGCGAGCGCGGGCCCAATCAGAGCACTCTCGCCAAGGTGGCGACGCTCGTCGCCGGCATGGCGATCATTGTCCTGCTCATCGCCTGCGCCAACGTCGCCAACCTCCTCCTTGCCCGCGCGCTGGGACGGCGCCGCGAGATTGCCGTCCGACTCGCGTTAGGCGTGAGCCGTGGCCGCCTCCTTTCTCAATTGCTCACCGAAAGCCTGCTTATCGCGCTCGTCGCTGGCGTAGTCGGTTTGCTCGTGGCGCAGTGGGGAGGGTCCGTGTTCCGGGCGCTCTTCTTGCCGGAGGGCGCAGCAACGACGGTCGTCGGCGACACGCGGACGCTCGTCGTCGCCGGTGCCGCCGTGATCGTCGCCGGACTCCTGACCGGTCTCGCCCCGGTGTGGCAAGCGGGCCGCGTCGACTTGACCAACGATCTCAAGACGGGCGCGCGCGAGGGCACCTACCATCGATCGCGGACGCGCATCGCACTGCTGATCGTTCAAGGTGCTTTGTCGGTCCTGCTGCTCGTTGGCGCCGGACTGTTCGTCCGCAGTCTGCGCAACGTCAAGGCACTCCACCTCGGCTACGACGTCGATCCCGTGCTCGTCGTCAATCTCAACATGCGCGGCGTGAAGCTCGACAGCGCGCACGCCGTCGCCTTGCGAAAACAATTGCTCGACGCCGCCCAGCACATCCCGAGTGTCGAGCACGCGGCGCTGAATACGAGCATACCATTCTGGAGCACCTGGTCCACTGACCTGTTTGTCGCCGGCATCGATTCCGTGGGCAAACTCGGCGAGTTCACGCTCAACGCCGTGACGCCCGATTACTTCGCGACGTTAGGCACCCGAATCCTTCGCGGTCGCGGTATCGGCCCGCAGGACGTCGCCAAGGCACCAGGAGCCATGGTGGTGAGCCAGGCGATGGCGAACAGGCTCTGGCCCGGCAGGGATGCGATCAGCCAGTGCGTGAAGGTCGACGCCGACACCGTGCCGTGCACGTACGTCGTTGGCATCGCCGAGAATATCAAGAGTAGCAGTCTGAGCAACGAGACCGACTTTTACTATTACCTGGCCGCCGAGCAGTTCCATCCTCAGCGAACCGGCCTGTTCGCGCGGACGCGAGGCGATGCCCCTCGTCAGGCAGAGGCGATTCGGCATCACCTTCAGCGACTGATGCCCGGTCCCTCGTACGTTACGGTCACGCCCTTCGCCGAGGTTGTCGGCGGCGAGATGAAGTCATGGAAGCTCGGCGCGACGATGTTCCTGGTCTTTGGACTGCTGGCGCTGACGCTTGCCGCGGTTGGGCTGTACAGCGTCATCGCCTACAACGTCGTGCAGCGCACGCACGAGATGGGCGTGCGTATCGCGTTGGGCGCTCAGTTGCGCGACGTCGTTAGGCTAGTCGTCGGTCAGGGCATCCGCCACGCCGTCGCCGGCATCGTCATCGGCTGCGCGATTGCATTCGCCGCCGCGCGCTGGGTCAAACCGCTTCTGTTCGACGAGTCGCCTCACGATCCGGTGATTTACCTCATCGTGACGGCGGTTCTGCTCACCGTCGCGGTCACGGCCAGTCTGATTCCGGCTCGCCGCGCCGCACAGGTCGATCCCAACGTTGCCCTTCGCAGTGAATGAATGCCGATATCGCTGCGCGAGAATTGCTGTCTAACAATGGCAGGTCCAACTTTGATGACCGCAGAGGACGCTGCCTAACCATCGACCGCGAACACGATGAGCGATTTATTGCACGCTGCGCGATCACTGAGCAAGAGCACCAAGTTCACCGTTGCCGCAGTCGCGACGCTCGCCCTCGGCATCAGCTCGACGACCGCGATCTTCAGTGTCGTACACTCGGTGTTGCTGGCGCCGCTCGCGCTGCCGCACGCGGACCGAATCGTCGTGCCGCAATCGGTGAGCACGACGACCGGACACACCTGGTCCGTCGCGTACTCCGACTTCGTCGACTGGCGCGACAATCACGTGTTCGCGAAGGTCGCCGCCTACGAGTTCTCTGAGATGGACCTCGCCGGCTCGGGAGATCCGGTACGCGTTCAGGCGGCCGTAGTGGGTCCGCAGTTCTTCGAGGCGTTAGGCGCGGCGCCCGCCCAGGGCCGCGCGCTACAGCCGGTGGATTATCCGGTCGACGCGGCGCGTGCCGTGGTGATCTCGGATCGGCTCTGGCGCAGCCAGTTTGGCTCTCGGCCGGACATCGTCGGCCTGCCCGTCGAGCTCAATGCGATCAAGCGGCCGATCGTCGGCGTCCTGCCGCCCGACGTGCGCTGGCCACTCGACGTCGACGTGTACCTGCCGCTCCGATTCAGCACGGAGAACGACCCCGACCTCCGCCGGCGCGACAACTTCGTCTTCCAAGCCATTGCCCGGCTCGCCCCTGGCGCCACCGTGCAGACAACGCGCGCATCGATGTCCAGGCTCGCCCGGTTGGCGGAGATCGCCAATCCCGAGATACGGAAGAACGTGAGCACCATGCCGATGCCGGTACTCGACTGGGCACTCGGACCCACGACACCGAAGGCACTCTGGATCTTGCTTGGCGCGGTCGGGCTTCTCCTCCTGATCGGCTGCGTGAACGTGGCGAATCTCATGTTGGCGCGTGCCAGCACACGCCAGCATGAGCTGTCCGTACGAACCGCCCTCGGCGCCAGTCGCCTGCGACTCGTTAGGATGTCGCTGGCGGAGAGCGTTCTGCTCGCCCTCGTTGGCGGCGGCATCGGCGTCCTGCTTGCCGCCGGGATGCTCCGCATACTCGTCGCGGCCGCGCCAGCCGACGTGCCGCGCATCGGCGCCGCGACGCTCGATCCCATCGTCCTCGCCTTCGCCTTCGTGATATCGATGGCGGTCGCGATCGTCTTCGGCCTCGCGCCCGCACTGCAGGCCGCGCGCAGCGACCCCCAACTCGCCCTCGCCGAGAGCGGCACGCGAACGAGCGGCGGGCGCGCCGGCACTCGCGCGCGGCGCGTCCTGGTAGCGCTCGAGCTGGCCCTTTCCGTGGTCTTGCTTGTCGGTGCCGGGCTTTCACTGCGGAGCATCATGCATCTGCGTCACGCCGATGCCGGCTTCGATACACACAACGTCTTGAGCGCCTCGATTTCGATTCCGAGTATTCGCTACGACACGCCGCAAAAGGTGATCGCGTTCCTGTACGGTCTGCGCGATCGCCTCGCCGCCGTGCCGGGAGTGACGGCGGCGGGCATCGCCAGTGCCAGTCCGTTAGGCGGGGGCGGCTTTTATCTCGGGCGGATGATGCTGGCCGAGGGCCGCGAGCAGTCGCCGAGTAGTGAAGTAGATATTGGATGGAACGTGGCGACGCCCGGTTATTTCGCGGCGCTACGGCTGCCCATTCTTCGCGGCCGTGATTTTACCGTGCGCGACGACACGGCAAGCGCGCCGGTGATGATCGTCAACGAGAAATTCGCCCGTGCGATGTTCCCGAATGAGAATCCGCTGGGCAAGCGGGCAATGTCGTCGCGCGACGAAAAGGTCTACCGGGAGATCGTTGGCGTTGTCAAGGACGTGAAGTATTACGGCGCCAGCGACACGGCCCGCGCCCTCGTTTGGGTGCCGTACGCTCAGCGGAACGCCTGGCATCAAGGAATCGTCACGGTACGCACGCGCGGTAATCCGTTGCTCGTCCTCCCGACCGTTAGGCGCGAGCTTCGCGCGCTCGATCCGGGTATCGCGCTCGCGAACGTGGCGACGATGGATGACGCGCGGGATCGCTCGATGGCCGGTGACCGGCTCGTCGCGGTTCTCCTCGGCGCCTTCGCCGGCTTGGCGCTGGTGCTCGCGGCGGTCGGAATTTTCGGTGTTCTCTCGTATGCGATGGAGCAACGGACGCGCGAGCTGGGCATTCGCGTCGCCCTGGGCGCGCGCCCGGCCGACGTCATCTCCCTTGTCGCGGCGGAGACCGTACCAATGGTCGGCGCCGGCATTCTCGCCGGATTGCTCATCGCGGCGGGACTCACGCGCTTCGCGCGCTCGATGCTCTACGAGATCCAGCCCGGCGATCCGCGGACATTCATTGGTGTCGCCCTCCTACTGGGCGCGATCGGCATCGTTGCCGCGTTCCTGCCCGCCCGCAAAGCCGCGCACGTCGATCCGGTGGTAGCGCTTAGGAATGGCTGAACTGCCCATTGCCTTGCTGAGCAAAGCATCATACCTTGGCCGCCAAAGTAACGCGGCCACAGCATGGATTACGATCGGGAGTTTCTCACCGGAACCGTCGGCGTATTGATCCTCTCGCTGCTCAGCGAGCGGGCGATGTATGGGTACGAGATGCTCCAGGAAGCGGAGCGCCGTAGCGCAAGTCAGTTCACGATGAAGGAGGGCACGCTCTACCCCGCTCTGCACCAGATGGAGCGCGCCGGATTCCTCAAGGCGGCTTGGCGTGAGGGCGAAAGCGGCCGCGCGCGGAAGTACTACTCACTCACCGCGAAGGGGCGGCGACACGCCGATTCCAAGCGCCGCCAGTGGGAGTCGATCTCGGCGGCGATGCGGGCGATCCTCGGAGCCGCGCATGGCTGATCGCGCGCGTATCACTGAGCTCATCGACCGCATCGTGCGGGACGCGAAGATCGAGGACATCCGCGAGCGCGAGGGACTGCGACGCGAGCTGGAAAGTCATTTTGCGGATGCCGCCGATTCGCCTTCCGCCGTCGCCGCCGCCGTCGAGCGGTTCGGCGATCCGCGGGTCGTGAGTGAACGACTCGAGCAGGCGCATCGCCGGAGTCGTTTCGTTAGGCACGCGGCCAGGGTCGCCACGGCCATCGTCGCATCGGCCGTCATCGCCCTCGTGGTTCAGATCATCGCCAATATGCCGCTCGACTGGTCAGCGACTGCGGCCGGGTTCGGACACTCGTTCTTCCGCTCCATCTCGTTTTCATTGATGATCGTCGTCGTCCTCGTCGCGGCATGGGAGCTCGACATCGAGTCGTTATGCGCGCGCCTCGAGCGGCAGCCGCTGCGTTTGACGCTGACGCTCGTCGCGCTGGCGACAACGATGCTGCTCTTTCACGCGTTCGAGGCGACCCCGCTGCTCCCGGCGAAGGCCTTCGTCGAGAGCGGCTTGGACATGATCGTGTGGGCCTGCACCATTGCCATTCTGGCGCGGCTCGATCGCGCATTTGCCGGCGTATTCACTCGCGCAACGCCATGAGACTTCGCGTCGCCACCGATCTTCGCCACAGTTGGCGGACCATCCGGCGCATGCCCGTCGTCGCCGCCGTCATTGTCGGTTCGTTAGGCATAGGCATCGGCGTGAACACCACCGTTTTCTCCTGGGTCCAGGCCGTCATGCTCCGGCCGCTCCCGGGCGTGCCAAACGCGATGAGCTTTCACCTCGTCGAACCGCGCTCGGAGGTGGGCTCGCACCCCGGCACATCATGGCCCGAATACCTCGATCTCCGCCAGCGGCTTCCGTCGCTCCCCGAGCTCATCGCATTCCGCATGGCGCCCTTCACCATCGGCACGAGTGATCACGCGGAACGAACGTATGGCCTGCTCGTTTCGGGCAATTATTTCTCCGCGCTGCGGCTGCGTCCCGCCCTCGGCCGCTTCCTACGGCCCGATGAGGCGTCGCGAGCGGGCGCCGAGCCCGTCGTCGTCATCTCCCACGAGTTCTGGCAAACGCGCTACAACGGCGCGTCGAGCGTGCTGGGGCAAACGCTGCGCGTCAACGATCGCCCTCTCACGATCATTGGCGTTACGCCGCGTGACTTTCAGGGCACGGTGCTCAGCCTGAAGTTCGATCTCTGGGTGCCGGCGACGCTCGCGCCGGCGCTGTTCACCGCGTCGCGCGAGCTCGACGATCGAAGCGTGCGCGGCTACAACGTCATGGCGAGACTCGAGCAACCGGCAACGCGCCCGCGCGCTCAGACCGAGACAGACGTGGCGATGATGCAGCTCGCCCGGCTCTATCCCGAGACGAACGCCGGCATGCACGCCGACGTCCTTCCCTTCTGGCGCGCGCCACGCGGGCCGCAGCTGATGCTCGCGCGCGCGCTCGTCATCCTGCAGGGCGTGATGCTTCTGCTCCTCCTCGCAGTGTGCGGCAACACGGCCAACCTCATGCTCGCTCGCGCCAGCGCACGTCACCGCGAGATCGGCATTCGTCTCGCCCTCGGTGCCGGTGCGTGGCGTATCACGGCGCTCATACTCGCCGAATGCCTAACGCTGTCGACGGCGGGCGCACTCCTTGGCGCGGGTATCGCCGTCTGGGGAACGCAGGCGTTGCGCGCGGTGCCGATGATCGGCGCGTTTCCAATCAAGTTTCAGACGGGCGTCGACGGCCAAGGGCTGACCTTCGCCATTCTTCTTGGTTTGGCCTGTGGACTCATCTTCGGATTGATCCCGGCCGTCCAGCTCGCGCGCGTCGATCCGCAGATCGCCCTGCGCGCCGGTATTCAGTCCGCGGGCCGTAGCCGAACGCGCAATGTTCTCATGGGGACGCAGGTCGCGCTGGCGCTGATCGTCCTCACGGCGGCTGGACTGTTCCTGCGCAGCTTTCGTGAGACGCGGGAAGCGGATCCCGGCTTCCGCCGCGACGGCGTGCTCCTCGCCGCGTACGACTTGACAGCCGGGAATCCTGACGCGTCGCAGTCGCGCGTCTTTGCGGCGTCGCTCATCGCCCGCCTCGCCGCGCTGCCTAACGTCGAGGCCGCGGCGATCGCGACCTCCGTGCCCCTCGACATTCACGGCTTGCCTCTGCGGTCGTTCACCGTCGAAGGGCGCGCCCGCGCCGACGCGGCGAAGGATCAAGCATTGAGCAATGTCGTAACGCCCGGCTATTTCCGGACGATGGGGATTCCACTCCGCGACGGTCACGACTTCGCGGCGCTCAATGATGCCGCCGCGCCCCCTGAGGTCATCGTCAACGAGGCGTTTGTAGAGCGATACCTCGCCGGTGTGCAGCCAATCGGTCGCCGTATCGAATCCCGCGACCGAACCTACACGATCGTCGGTGTCGCGCGAACGTCACTCTACGACTCGTTTGGCGAACAGCCGACGCCGGCGTTGTACTTCTCCTATCGCGACCGCCCGGCACCCACGGGCGAGATTCATGTGCGCGCCGGTCGCGGCGTCGAGCTCCTCGCTCCCGATCTGCGGCGCGCCGTCCGCGAGCTCGATCCGAAGCTCGTGCTGTACGATGTCCGTACGCTGGACGAGCATATCGAGAAGAATCTCTTTCTGCGACGCATTCCGGCGCGGATGTTCGCCGTGCTCGGGCCGCTCCTTCTCATTCTGGCGGCGATCGGCATCTACGCCGTCGTCTCCTACTCGATCTCGCGCCGCACGGTGGAGATTGGCGTCCGACACGCGCTCGGCGCGCCGGCGACTCGCATCGTCATCGAGATCATCAGTGACACGATGCGTGCGATCGCGTGGGGAGCGCTCGTTGGATGGCTGCTCGCCCTCCTCGTCGAGATGCACGTTGCGCGCGGCGTACTCTCGCTGTCAATCGTGATCGGCGTGCCCGCTCTGCTCTTCGCCGTGGCCACGATCGCCTGCTGGATTCCAGCACGCCGCGCCGCCGCCGCGGATCCGGTGGTGGCTTTGCGCAATGATTGAAGGCCAAGCGTTAGGTGCTGGGTGCTA
>WNGI01008840.1_pt1 | contig 10282 bp, 10 predicted proteins | sample 5400621 | NCBI WGS metagenome assembly WNGI01 (sample SAMN13153374, study PRJNA577476) | soil metagenome | isolation source: 20 cm soil or saprolite under Garry oak tree replicate 1 | place: USA:California | collected 2016-06-15 | reverse complement strand
CGACCGCGGCACGATCCAACCGGTGCTGAGCGGCTGGCCGGCTGGAAACCACTCGCGCTTGCGATAGATCGCCAGGTCGTGGACCGTGATCACGGTCGGGCAGCCGATCCGGCGCAGCGGCAGCACGCCGGCAGGACTGAAGAAGGCGTTGGGCCTGAGCGCCCGGATCCGACCGGGCCACTGGAGATGGCGGCCGATGAAGCGCGCGGACGGGAGCGGACGGTGCGCGATAGCGGGCGAGCCGTTGGGCGCATCCGTGCCCTGGGGAACGAACACCGTCATACGGCAGTCGGGCCTCGCCACAGCCATCGCGTGCAGCACCTCTCGCGTGTAAACGCCGACGCCCGCCCTCGGTCGCGCGAGCCCGTAACCGTCGACTGCGAGGTGTAGTCCGGTTATGGCAAGTACTCGATCTTCTTAAAAAGCACAGCCCGTGCTACTGCCCGGGACTTCCATCATTGACCTCCCCACCGAGTGGGGAGGTCGTGCGCCGCAGCAAGCGGCGCCGGGTGGATCCCAATGTTCTTAGAAAGCACAGCCCGTGCTACTGCCCGGGACGTCCATCATTGACCTCCCCACAGAGTGGGGAGGTCGTGCGCCGCTGCGCGGCGCCGGGTGGGGCGTGAAGTGCACACGATTACTCATAGGTGCCACTTCCACGACTCGGATCGGCTTCGACCGTCATGCTTTCGATGCGTGCGCCGACAGAACTGAGCTTGCCCGTCATATCCTCGTAGCCCCGAGCCACGTGCCACGCGTTGTGGAGCACGCTCTCGCCTTCCGCGCACAACGCGGCGATGACCAGCGCAGCGCCTGAGCGGATGTCCGGCACCGCGAGCTCTGTGGCTTGCAGCGGGCATGGACCATGGACGAACGCGTGCAGCCTCCCCTCGACGCTGATGCTCGCGCCCATCTTCGCCAGCTGGTTCACATGCTGGAAGCGGTTCTCGTGCACGTACTCGGAGATGACGGTCTCACCGTCGGCCTGCGTCATCAGCGCCATGAACTGCGCCTGAAGGTCGGTCGGGAATCCGGGATATGGCCACGTCGACATGTCGGTCGGCAGGATCTTCGAGCCCTGGCGCCGCCCGACGCGAAACCACCCATCACCCACCTCGACGCGCGCGCCTGCCTGCTCGAGCTTGAGCAGGACGATGTTGAGGTCCTCGGGTCGGCTGCACTCGAGGCGTAGCTCACCGCCCGCGGCCACCGCGGCGATCGCGTACGTGCCGGCCTCGAGGTAGTCCGGCACCACTGTGTGGTCGGCGCCGCCGAGCTCAGGCACGCCGTCAACCACGAGCCGCTCCGTCCCGATGCCCTCGATGCGGGCGCCCATCTTTCCGAGCAGCCGGCAGAGGTCCTGCACGTGCGGCTCGCGGGCCGCGTTGAAGATCTCGGTCCGGCCCTCGGCGCGCACGGCCGCGAGCAGGATGTTCTCGGTGCCGGTGACGGTGGGCAGGTCGAAGACGATGCGGGCGCCGCGCAGGCGATCGGCGTGCGCGACCAGCTCGGTGGCCGACTCGGTGATCGTCGCGCCCATCTGGCGGAGCCCGCGGAGGTGCTGCTCGACGCGACGCGCGCCGATGTCGTCGCCGCCCGGCCGCGGCAGTCGCGCGCTGCCGAAGCGTCCGAGCAACGCCCCCAAGAGCAGGATGGTCGCGCGCATCCGCTTGCCCAGGTCGTCAGGCACGCGCGGTGCGGACGCGCCGCGGGCGTCGATCGTGATCGCGCCCTCGCCGTTGCACTTCGCGCCGATGCTCTCGAGGACCTGCGCCATCACGTGTGTGTCGGTGACGCGCGGCACGTTCTTGAGGTGCACGGGTTCCTCGGTCAGAAGAGCGGCCGCCATCTCGGGCAGGGCCGCGTTCTTGGAACCGCTGACGCATAGATCCCCGGCGAGCGGTGCCCCGCCCGTGATCTTCAGAACGAGGTCGAGATCCTTACCCGCGGCGTGTTCGCGCGAGCCGCAGGCGCGCCTCCGCGATGGCCAGCGCCTGGTTGAACTCGACCTCCTCCGAGGTGGTCAGCGTGCCGGCGAGCCGCTCCTGGGCGCGCTTGCGCGCCGCCTCGGCCTGCTCGATCGAGATCTCTTCGGCGTGCTCGGCCACGTCGGCCAGCACGGTGACGCGGTCGGGCAGCACCTCGAGGAACCCGCCGCCGACGAAGAGGAGCTGCTCCTCGGTGCCCTGGACGATCTTCAGCGCGCCCGGCTTGAGGATCGTCATGAGCGCCGCGTGGCGCGGCAGCACGCCGAGCTCGCCGTCGGCGCCGTTGGCGACGATGAAGTCCACATCGCCCTCGAACAGGCTGCGCTCGACGCTGACCACCCGGAGGGGTACTGGCATCTAGCCCGAGCTCCCAAAGCCGCTTTTGTGCACAAAATCATGGAATCGCGCCCGAATAACCCGCTTTTGTGCACAAAACTCGGAATGGCTCATTGCTGCTTCTTCTTCATCGCGTCGGCTTGGGCGCGAGCGTCCTCGATGGTGCCGACCATGTAGAACGCCTGCTCCGGAAGATCGTCGTGCTTGCCCTCGAGGATCTCTTTGAAACCGCGCACGGTGTCCGCGATCGACACCAGCTTGCCCTCGCGACCCGTGAAGCGCTGGGCGACGTTGAAAGGCTGGGACAGGAACCGCTGGACCTTGCGCGCCCGCGACACGGTGAGCTTGTCGTCCTCGGACAGCTCCTCCATGCCGAGGATCGCGATGATGTCCTGCAGATCCTTGTAGCGCTGCAGCATCTTCTTCACGCCCTGCGCCGCGTCGTAGTGGTCCTGGCCGACGATGGACGGCTCGACGAACCGGCTCGACGACCCGAGCGGGTCGACCGCCGGGTAGATGCCGATCTCCACGAGCGACCGCTCGAGACGGAGCGTTGCGCCGAGGTGCGCGAATACGGTCTGGATGGCGGGGTCGGTGTAGTCGTCGGCCGGCACGTACACGGCCTGCACCGACGTGATCGAGCCCTTGCTGGTGGACGTGATGCGCTCTTCCAGCTCGCCCATCTCGGTGGCCAGCGTCGGCTGGTAGCCCACGGCCGATGGCATGCGGCCGAGCAGCGCCGAAACCTCGGAGCCCGCGAGCAGGTACCGGAAGATGTTGTCGACGAAGAGCAGCGTGTCCGCGCCCTCTTCGTCGCGGAAGTACTCCGCCATCGTCAGACCCGTGAGGGCGACGCGAGCCCGCGCGCCGGGCGGCTCGTTCATCTGGCCGAACACGAGCGCCGTCTGCGGCAGCACGCCCGCGTCCTCCATCTCCTTGTACATGTCGTTGCCTTCGCGAGTCCTCTCGCCCACCCCGGCAAACACGGAGCGCCCCTTGTGGTGGTAGGCGATGTTGCGGATGAGCTCCTGCACGATCACCGTCTTGCCAGTGCCCGCTCCGCCAAACAGGCCGATCTTCGAGCCCTTGGCGAACGTGCAGATGAGGTCGACGACCTTGATGCCGGTCTCCAGGATCTCGACCTTCGCCTGCTGCTCGGACACCGGCGGCGCCGGACGGTGGATGGGCCAGCGTGTGATGCCTTCGGGCGCGGGCTCGTCGTCAATGGGCGCGCCGATCACGTTGAACATGCGTCCGAGCGTCTCGACGCCGACTGGCACAGAGATGGGCGCGCCGGTCGCGACCACCTTGTCGCCGCGCCGGAAACCGTCTGTGGCGTCCATGGCGATGCAGCGCACGACGTTGTCGCCGATGGCGCCCTCGACCTCGAGCACGACGACTCGCCCGCTCTGGGTACTGACCTCGAGAGCCTCGAAGAGCTCGGGCTGATCGCCGGGAGGGAACTCGACATCCACAACTGCGCCAATGACCTGGCTGACCTTGCCGTCACGAGTCTTGCTCTTCGTTGGCGCCATCGATTCCCCCTTAGTTACCTCTCAGCGGCGCGCATGGCCTCGGCGCCGCTCACGATTTCCATCAGCTCCGTGGTGATGCCGGCCTGGCGGACCTTGTTCGCGTAGAGCGTCAGCGCGTCGATCAGGTCGCCCGCGGCGTTGGTCGCGTTCTGCATCGCGATCATCTTGGCCGAGTACTCGCTGGCCTTGTTCTCCAGCACGGCCTGGAAGATCTGCGTCTCCACATAGCGGGGAAGCAGGCCGTCCAGGACGGACTCGGGGTCGGGCTCGTAGATGTAGTCGGCGCGCGGCCCCGATTGCTCCGCAGTGCCCGCGCGCTTCGGAATCTCGGCCGGGATGAGCGTCTGCACCGTCGGGTCCTGACGCATGGTCGAGATCCACTTCGAGTAGCAGAGGATGACCGCGTCGGTGTTGCCCTTCGTGTACTCCTCCAGCGCGACCGTGATGGCGGGCAGGATCTGGGCCATCGTCGGCCGGTCGGCCACGCCGCTCACCTCGGCGATCACCTGGCGGCGGTAGCGCAGGAGGAAGTCGCGGCCCTTGCGGCCGACCGTGACGTAGCGCTGGCCCTCCGCGTAGTGCTCGTTCATGAAGCGCGTCGCCGCGCGGATGTTGTTGACGTTGATGGCGCCGCACAGGCCCTTGTCGGTGGTGATCAACACCATCACCGCGCGCTTGCCCTCACGGCGGATCAGGAACGGGTGCCGGTACTCTGTCGCGCGCTCGGTGGTCGTCTGCAGTACCTCGACCATCTTCTCGGCGTAGGGCCGGGCCGCCTGCACTGCCTGCTGCGCGCGCCGCAACCTCGTCGCCGCCACGACCTGCATCGCCTTGGTGATCTTCTGCGTGTTCTTGATCGAATCGATCCGCCGAACGATGTCTCGATACGCAGGCATGGCTTAGGCACCCTCCCCGCTACGCGGGGAGGGATCAGGGGTGGGGAGAGTCATTCTTGCTTCTTCCGTGACGAAGGCTTCTTGGGCTTATCGTCCAGCGCCGCGCGGATCTGGTCCAGCTGTGACGAGCGCTGCCCGCCCTCATCGTCGGTCTCCTCCTGGGCGCCGGCCTTGGCCACTGGCTTAGGCGGCGGCGGCGGCTTCGGCGCCGCCTTGGGCTTGGCCTCAACTTTCGGCTCCGCCTTCGTCTCAGTCCTGGGAGCCGCCTTGCCCGCCCCAGGGTCGGCCACATCGTTGTAGCCCTCGACCCCGAACTGGTGGTTGAACGTCGAGATCGCGGCCTTGAGCCGCTCGAAAAGCGCGTCGTCCAGCGCCTCCTTCTGCTCGATCTCCTCGACCACGCCGGGGCGCTCGCTCTTGAGGAAGCGGACGAATCCCGCCTCCCACTCGCGGATCCGCGCCGTCGGCACCTTGTCGACGAAACCCTGCGTGCCTGCATAGATCGCTGCCACCTGCAGGCCGAGTGAGACCGGCTGGTACTTGTCCTGCTTGAGCAGCTCTGTCAGCCGGGCGCCCCGCTCGAGCTGGTTGCGCGTCGCGGTGTCGAGGTCGGACGCGAACTGGGCGAACGCGGCCAGCTCGCGGTACTGGGCGAGGTCGAGCCGCATCTGGCCCGCGACCTGGCGCATGGCCTTGGTCTGCGCGTCGCCGCCGACGCGCGAGACGCTGATGCCGACGTTCAGCGCCGGGCGCTGGCCCGCGTTGAACAGGTCGGACTGCAGGTAGATCTGGCCGTCGGTGATGGAGATGACGTTGGTCGGGATGAAGGCCGAAACGTCATTGGCCTGCGTCTCGATGACCGGGAGCGCGGTGAGCGACCCGCCGCCATGGCTCGGCGCCATCTTCGCGGCGCGTTCGAGCAGTCGCGAGTGCAGGTAGAACACGTCGCCGGGGTACGCCTCGCGGCCGGGTGGGCGGCGCAGGTTCAGCGAAAGCTCGCGATATGCCCACGCCTGCTTCGTCAGGTCGTCGTAGCAGCAGAGCGCCTCTTTGCCCTGTTCCATGAAGTACTCGCCCATCGCGCAGCCCGCGTACGGGGCGATGAAGTTGAGCGACGCCGGCTCGGAGGCGGACGCGGCGACGATGATTGTGTACTCCATCGCGCCCTGCTCCTCGAGCGTGGCGGCGACGCGCGCGATCGAAGCGGCGTTCTGTCCGATCGCGACATAGATGCAGATGAGGTCCTTGCCCTTCTGGTTGATGATCGTGTCGAGCAGGACCGTGGTCTTGCCGGTGAAGCGGTCGCCGATGATCAGCTCGCGCTGCCCGCGGCCGATCGGGATCATGGCGTCGATCGCCTTGATGCCCGTTTGCACCGGGCTGTCGACGCGCTTGCGCGTGATGACCCCGGGCGCGATCTTCTCGACGGGCATCGTCTTGGTCGTCTTGATCGGGCCCTTGCCGTCGATGGGCTGGCCGAGCGGGTTGACCACGCGGCCGATCAGCTGCTCGCCAACGGGCACCTCGAGCAGCCGGCCCGTGGTGCGCACCTCATCGCCCTCGTGCAGGTGGCCGAACTCGCCGAGGATGACAGCGCGGACCTGGTCCTCCTCGAGGTTCAGCGCGAGGCCATAGGTGTCGCGCGGGAACTCGAGCAGCTCGCCGGCCATCGCGTTCTGGAGGCCGTAGATCTGCGCGATGCCGTCGCTGGTGGCGACGATGCGGCCCACGTCGGTGGCGACCAGGCTCGCGTCGAAATCCTTGAGCCGTTCCTTGATGACCTCTGAGATCTCTCTGGTGCTGATGCCCATCTTTGCTCCTAGGAAGCTTCTGTCAGCCGGCGGCGCAGCTGCTGCAGGCGGGTGGCGACGCTGGCGTCGATGAGTCGGTCTCCGTACTGGATCTTCAGTCCGCCAAGGATGCGCGGGTCGACCTCGACCTGCATGGTCACCGTCTTGCCCAGTCGCTGCGACAGCTCGACGGCGACGCGATCGCGGTCGCGCGACCCGAGCTCCACCGCGGTGGTGACGGTCGCGCGCACGCGGCCGGCGGCTTCGTCGGCCAGGTTCTCGAACTGGTCGGCGATGCCGCCGATCTCGTGGACGCGGTCCGCCTCGATGAGCAGCTTCGCGAGATTCAGCGCCTCGGGATCGAGGGACGCCGAGGTGACGAGGCCCATGCGCCGCTCGACCGGGATCGTCGGGTTGGTCAGCACGGCGGCCACCTTCTCGTTCGAAAGCAGATCCCGAAGCTCCGCCAGCCGGCGCATCCACTCGTCGATCTCGCGCTCATCCCCGGCGAGCTCGAACACCGCCCGCGCGTAGCGCTTAGCGGCTGCCGTCGCCACTCGCCACCTCCGCGATCGCCCTGTCGATGAGCTGCTTGTGCTTGTTCAGGTCGAGCGTCTCTCCGATGACCTTCTCGGTCGCGTTGACCACCAGGTTGGCGACCTCGCCGCGCACCGACTGGATCGCCCGGTCGCGCTCCGCCTCGATCTCCTTTCTCGCCGACTCGGCGATCCGCTTCGCCTCTTCCTCGGCCTTCTGCCGCATTTCCTGACGCAGTTGCTCCGCCGACTTGCCGGCAGCGTCGATGACGCCCTGTGCTGTCTTGCGCGCGTCCTCGAGCTTCGCCTGCGCCTCCTTGAGGTGCGCATCGGCATCGACTCGGGCCTTCTCCGCCGCGGCCAGCTGCTCAGCGACGGCGCGCTGGCGCGCCTCAGCCTGCTTGACGATCTCCGGGTACACGTAGCGGGCGAGTATTGCGAGCATCGCGAGGAACGTGATCAATTCGACGATCACGGTGCCGTTGATCTCGATGACGCCCGCTTCGCCCGCGAGGAACATCGCTAGTGGACCTGGCCCAGGAACACGAACCCGAAAGCGAGGTTGATGAAGTACATCGCCTCGACGAGACCGACGATGGTGAACAGCCAGGGGATCATGCGGCCCTGTGCTTCAGGCTGCCGCGCGACGCCGCTGATGAACGCATTGCCGGCGAGACCGTCACCGAAAGCGGCGCCGATGGCGCCGAGGCCCATGAGCAGGCCAAAGCCGATCAGGGCACCCGCAAGCTCAATTCCGTGGTCTGTCATTTCCCCTCCTTAGTGGGCATGTTCACTTCCCTGATGTTGGTGCTCGAGGCCCTCGCGGGCCATGCCGAAGTAGATGACCGTCAGCAGCATGAAGATGAACGCCTGGATGAAACCGATGAAGATCACGTCGAACGCCTTCCACACGGCCAGTGCGATGGTGCTGAGGGCCGAGTGCGGCAGCGGCCCAAGGAACTCCAGGTGCCAACCTGCCGAAGCGATCAGGGCGATCATCACTCCGCCGGCGAAGATGTTCCCGAACAGTCGCAACGACAGCGTTACCGGCTTGACGAGCTCCTCGATGATGTTCAGCGGGATGAAGACGATGCGTGCTGGGAGCGGCAGCTCGAACGGCTTGGTGAAGCGCCGCAGATAGCCGTACCACCCCAGCACTCGAAAGCTGTACCACTGCACTACGGCGATGACGACGACCCCCATCGCCAGCGTCGCGTTCCAGTCCGCGTTTGCGCCGTGAAGGACCGGGAAGAACCCGAGCGGAAGGATCTCGAGCCAGTTCGCGACGAGGATGTAGAGGAACAGGGTCAGTCCGAGCGGGATGATGAAGAGCGCGTCGTCGGCCACGTTCTGTTTGACAAGGCCGCGCAGGAGGTCGTAACCCCACTCGAACACTGCCTGGACCTTGGTCGGCGTCCCCGACTTGAGCTGGCCGCGGATCCAGAACGCGATCGCGAGCGTGACGATCGCAGCCAGCGCCGTCGAGATGAGGCTGTCGTAGTTGAAAGTGCACCACTGTCCGCAGCCCAGGCTGACGGTGGGGTGGTTGACGTTGATGTTCATCGCGTGCCGAGACCCTGACGGACCGAGGTCGCGACCATCACGACTTGAGCCGCGCCAACACCGAGCAGCACCGCCCAGGCATCGCTGCGTAGCAACAGCGCCGCCAGGACTGCGGTCACGCTGAAGAACACGAGGCGGCCCACGGTTCCGGCGACGAACGGCATCCTGCGCTGGAGCACGCCCGCCACGGCATGCGCGTTGAAGCCTCCGATAACCAGCCCGGCGGCGAGACCAAGCCCCGTGGAGACGTGGCCGAGAGCGATGCCGGCCACGACAGCGATGGCGGCGGCGGCCGCACACGCGATGACCGTCTCACGAAGGATCCCGCCGAACCTCACCGCGTGAACTCCCTCACCTTCAGCCAGATGGCGGTACCGCCCGCCACCAGGCCCACAAAAAGGCCGATGAGCACGAAGACCGGAGAACTGTGGAGCCAACTGTCGAGCGCGACTCCGCCGAGGATCGGGAGCAAGGCTGCGGCTGCGAAATAGATTCCGACGCCTGCCATGTCCGGCGGAGGTACGGGTGCTCGAGCCGCCACGCGGACTTCTGCAGGCGGTCGGCCAGGAAGGTCGAGACCAGCACCAACCAGGCCACGAGCACCACCGCGACGAGGCGCTTGTGGCCGAAGAGCATCAGGCCCACGGCGCCCAGCAGCCCGCTGGCGCTGTAGAAGACGAAGCAGGTCTGGCGGGCGTCGAGCCCGAAGTCCAGGAGCCGGTGGTGGATGTGCTTGAGGTCGGGTTGTGCCACCGAGGCCTTCAACCGCCCGCGGCGCACGATCGCCCAGGCCGTGTCGGCGATGGGCACGGCGAGTGCAAGCAGAGGTATCACCAGGGCAAATGCGACAGCCACTTTAGCCACGCCCGCAATCGATATGACCGCCAGCGCCGTGCCCAGGAAATGCGAGCCCGAGTCACCCATGAAGATGCGCGCGGGCGCGAAGTTGAACAGGAGGAAGCCGCCGCAAACGCCTGCGAGCCCGGCGGCAAGCTGCACCACGTCGGTCTGGTGCGTGCCCGCAGCCGCGAAGACGAGCGTGACGGCGACTATGAGCACGACTCCCGCCGCCAGCCCGTCGACACCGTCCAGAAGGTTGACCGTGTTCTGCATGCCGAGGATCCAGAACAGGCTGATCGGGATGGCGAGCCATCCGAGCTGGACGACTCCCGCCCAGGGCAGGCTCACGAACGTGATCTGGAACTCCCTGTCGAAGGCGAACACGGCGATCAGGGCGATGAGGAGCTGCAGCCCGAACTTGGTCAGCGGCGGCAGCGACCAGCGGTCGTCGGCGATCAGGAGGATGGCGGCCAGCGCGGACACGAGCAGCACGCCAAGGACCTCGAAGCGGTCCTTGAGAGCAACGTCGGGCAGGGTGAGGACGATGGCCAGGGCGAAGCCGATGAACATCGCCATGCCTCCGAGCATCGGCATCGGTCTGGAGTGGACGTGGCGTCCGCTCGGGTGGGCGATCACGCCGAGGCGGCGCGAGAGCCAGATCATGAGCGGCACCAGGGCCGCTGTGGTCGCGAACCCGATCAGCATCGGCCACACGCCGGGCAGCAGGTGATCGCGGATCGCAATCAGCGAGTTGACGCTGAAGAAATCGGGTTCCGACGTCGAGGTCGAGGCTGCGGC
>WNGI01007029.1_pt1 | contig 10282 bp, 8 predicted proteins | sample 5400621 | NCBI WGS metagenome assembly WNGI01 (sample SAMN13153374, study PRJNA577476) | soil metagenome | isolation source: 20 cm soil or saprolite under Garry oak tree replicate 1 | place: USA:California | collected 2016-06-15 | reverse complement strand
CTGGCCCCGCCCTCGAGGTGGAGGATCGTCGTCTGCCGCGGCAGGTTCTGACTCGCCACCGTCAAGCTCGCCTTCACGAGCCCGGAGTCCAGCCCAGCCGACCGGTAGAGCCCGTGGGCTTCGCCGCGCAGCAGCACGAACCCGCCCCGCCACACCGCCGAGACCTGGCCCTTCACCTCCGGGCCGATGCCTTCCTGACCCCAGACGCCGACGCGCAGCTGCTGGGAGAGGTCGACGTCCTCGCGCCGTCCGTAGGTATCGAAGTGGTGCAGCACCTGGAGACGCGTGTGCCCCACCTCGATCCCCGCCCCCGCCGCGAGGCTCACAGACCGGGGGAAGACGCTGGTCGACTCGGGCGCGAAGTCCTCGCGCCGCCACTGCGCGCCGAGCCACACCCGCACGTAGTCGCGCGTCGTGGCGCGCAGCGCGGCGCCCCCCATCGCCCCCACGCGCACCACGCGCTGCTGGGTCGAGTCCGCGAGTGCGCCGTCGCGGAATCGCAGCACGCGGGCGCGCGCCGCCTCGCCGTCCGTGGTGAGCGACCAGCGCGCCGAGGTCTGGTAGAAGGGCAACCCCAATCCCCAACTCCCTCCATCCCCGTCGGAGAGGTGCCGGTAGTTGGCGAAGAAGGTCGTGCGACGCCACAGGAAGTGCGGGCTGCGGTACAGGAACTCGACGGAGCGACGATCCGGGGTCTTCCGGTACTGGGCGTCCAGCTCGGTCGCCGTGCCCAGCAGGTTCTGCTCGACGATGCCGACATTCCAGGTCGCGTCGCCGCCGGCGGTCGAGAAGCCGGCCTGGGGCTTGGTGCTCCATCCATCGGCGGTCTCGACGCGGAGCGCCAGGCGCCCGTTCACCCGCAGCGTATCGACCCGCACGTCGCGAAACACGCTCAACGCGCGGAGCGCCCGCTCGCTCTCGACGGCGCGGGCGGAGTCGTAGGGCTGCCCGGCGTCGGCGAGCAGCGAGCGGCGGATCACGCCGGCCCGCGTCGTGACGTGCAGCGCGTTCGCGAGCCGCGCCACGAACGCCGGCCCGTCGCTGTCCCCCGCGAACACATTGTGGTTGATGATGATGATGGTATCGATGACTTGGCCTGACAGTCGGACGGTCGGACTGACGGACAGAATCGACACGAGCAGCCCGACCGTCAGTCCGACGGTCCGACAGTCCGACCGTCGGCTATTTGACCGCATAGATCCGTTGCCGCAGCCGGTAGGTCTCGTGGACGGCGCTGTCCGCCCAGGCGGTGAAGTACAGCTTTGCGTCGATCCGGCCAGTGAGCTGCCCCAGGTTCCTGCTCGAGAGCACGTACGTGCCGCGGACGGAATCGGGCTTGAGCGGCCGGCACAAGCAGCCCACGGTGGCCCACGCGGGGATGCGCGCGGGTGGAGGTCCCAGCGCGTACGAGGTCTCGGTGCGCAGGTCCCGGGCGCGCCCGAAGTCCAACGCGAGGCCCATCGAGAATTCATCGCCGACACCCGGCGCCGGATCGAAGTCGAAGCGCGCCACGAGCACGTCGTGGCCGCCGGGCACCCCGGTGTCGGCGCGCAGGCGCACGATAGTGTAGCGCGGGTCCGTCTCCACGACGATGTGGGCGTTCGCGTACCACTTGGCGGCGCGCTGCACGCCGTCGGTGTCGCCGGGGTGGGGGAGGAGGTCGCAGGCACCGAACAGCAGTGGCAGCGTCAAGCAGAGACGTCGAGCGAACCCGTCCAGCGACATCGTCGAGCGGAAGCGTGCACGGCGATGAGTGCGACGAATTGCGCCATGGCGCGTGATTCGGGTGACACTTCTCCCCTCTGTACGCACAACACTCCTGTTCATGGCGCTGCGTGCCGACGCGAGCACTCTCCGAGTCCATCAGGTGGCAACTGATGTCGCCGTCGCGGTGATTCGGCTCGCCGGGGCGTTCGGAGGGCCGGGCGCTTTCGCGCGGGGTGACCAGATTGTTCGCGCCGCGCTCTCCGTGCCTTCCAATATCGCCGAAGCGTGTGGGCGGGGTAGTGTTCGCGAGTTTCGGCAGTACTTGTCGATTGCGCGAGGCTCAGCCCACGAGCTCCTCACGCAACTCCGAATTGCCGGCCGTGCGCAACCCGTTCATGCGGATGCCGCCGCACGGCTGGGGGGCAAGGTGGTCTTGATCCTGAAGATGTTGAATCGTCTGCACAACAGTCCGCCGCCAACCGCCTGACGCCTTTGCTCGACGTCGTTGCTCGACGCCCCTGCTCGACGCCTTTGCTCGACGCCTCTCAGTATTGCCCCAAATACCTCACCAACTCCCATTCGCTGACCCGGCCGATGTACTCCTGCCACTCTTCACGCTTCGCCTCGACGAACCGCTCGTAGATGTGCTCTCCCAGCGCGCCGCGCACCACGGCGTCCCCCTCCAGGCAGTCGAGCGCCTCGTGCAGGTCCCGCGGCAGCTCGTCGATGCGGTACTTGCGCCGCTCCCGAAAACTCATCTCGAAGATGTTCTTGTCCACGGGGTCGGTCGGCGTGAGCTTGCGCTCCACGCCGTCGAGCCCCGCCGCAAGCTGCACGGCGAGCGCGAGGTAGGGATTGGCGGAGGGGTCGGGCATGCGCAGCTCGCAGCGCGTCCCCGTCCCCCGCTTGTCGGGGATGCGCACGAGCGGGGAGCGGTTGCGCATCGACCACGCGATGTTCGTCGGCGCCTCGTAGCCCGGCACCAGCCGCTTGTAGCTGTTCACGAGCGGGTTGGTCACCGCGCAGAAGCCGCGCGCGTGGTCCAGCAGCCCGGCGATGTAGGCGAGCGCCGTCTCCGACAGCTCCCACTTCCCCTTCGGGTCGTGGAACGCGTTGGCGCCTTTGCGGAACAGCGACTGGTGCGTGTGCATCCCCGAGCCGTTCTGCCCGAAAATCGGCTTCGGCATGAACGTCGCGAGGAAGCCGTGCCGGTACGCCGCGTAGCGCACCAGGAAGCGGAACGTCGCCAGGTTGTCCGCCGTCTCCAGCGCCTCGGCGTAGCGGAAGTCGATCTCGTGCTGCCCCGGCGCGACCTCGTGATGCCCCGCCTCCACCTCGAACCCCATCGCCACCAGGTCCTTGATGATGAGGCGGCGGATCTCCTCCGCCCGGTCCACCGGCGTCAGATCGAAATAGCCGCCGCTGTCGTGCGTCTCGGTGGTCGGGTCCCCCTTGGCGTCGAGCTGAAAAATGAAGAACTCCGCCTCGACCCCCGCCATCATCTCGTAGCCCAGGGCCTGCGCCCGTGCGATCTGCCGCTTGAGCGCGGCTCGCGTGCAGCCGGCGAACGCGGAGCCGTCGGGGTTGTAAATGTCGCAGATCACCCGCGCGACCTTCCCTCCCTCGTCGTCGTACGGCAGGATCTTGAAGGTGGCGAGGTCGGGCTTCAGCACCATGTCCGACTCCTCGATGCGCACGAAGCCCTCGATCGAGGAGCCGTCGAACATGACGTCCCCCTCGAGCGCCTTCTCGAACTGGCTCTCGGGGACCTCCACGTTCTTGTTGATGCCGAGAATGTCGGTGAACTGCAGGCGCAGGAACGACACGCCCTCTTTCTTGGCGAGGTCGAGGATGTCGCGTTTGGTGGGCATGGGGATCGAGGCGGCAAGGACGGAAAAGGCGGCACGGAGCTCCTTGCCGCCTCTGCCGCCCTTACCGCCCTTTCAGTTACACGTCGTAGTACAGGAAGAACTCGTACGGATGCGGCCGCAGGCGCACCGGATCCACGTCCTTGGCGCGCTTGTACGCCAGCCATGTCTCGATCAGGTCCGGCGTGAATACGTCCCCCTGCAGCAGGAAGTCGTGGTCCGCTTCCAGCGCGGCCAACGATTCCTCCAGACTGCCCGGCGTGTTCTTGACGTGCTTGCGCTCCGCGGGCTCCAGCTCGTAGAGGTCCACGTCCATCGGCTTCGGCGGCTCGATCTTGTTCTTCACGCCGTCGAGGCCGGCCATGAGCAGGGCGGCAAAGGTCAGGTACGGGTTGCTCGACGGATCCGGCGCCCGGAACTCGACGCGCTTCGCCTTCGGCGACGTCGAGTACACCGGAATGCGGCAGATCGCCGAGCGGTTGCGCTGCGAGTAGATGAGGTTGATCGGCGCCTCGTAGCCCGGCACCAGTCGCCGGTAGCTGTTCGTCGTCGGCGCCGCGAACGCCAGCACCGCCGCCGCGTGCTTGATCAGCCCGCCGATGTACCACCGCGCCGTGTCGGAAATCAGCGCGTAGCCGTTGGCGTCGAAGAACAGATTCTTGTCGTCCTGCCACAGGCTCATGTGCACGTGCATCCCCGAGCCGTTGTCGCCGAACATCGGCTTGGGCATGAACGTCGCCGTGTAGCCGTGCTGGTGGCAGACGTTCTTGACGATGTACTTGTACATCAGCATCTGGTCGGCCATGCGGGTCAGCGTCTTGAACCGCATGTCGATCTCGGTCTGGCCCGCCGTCCCCACCTCGTGGTGGTGCACTTCGACGTCGACGCCCGAGGCGATCAGCGCCAGCATGATCTTCGACCGCAGGTCCTGCAGCCGGTCCACCGGCGGTACCGGGAAGTACCCCTCCTTGTGCCGGGGCCGGTGCCCCAGGTTCGGGCTTCCGTTCGTGCCCGAGTTCCAGATCCCTTCCTCGGAATCGATGTGGTAGAACCCCTCGTGCGCGTTCTGGTCGAAGCGGACCGAGTTGAAGATGTAGAACTCGGCCTCGGGGCCGAAGTACGCCGTCGTCGCGACGCCGCTCTTGATCAGGTACTCCTCGGCCTTCCGCGCCACGTAGCGGGGATCCCGGCTGTACCGCTCGCCCGTCACCGGATCGACCACGTCGCACACCAGCGCCAACGTCGGCACCTGCAGGCACGGATCGACGAACGCGGTCGCCGCATCGGGGAACAGCAGCATGTCGCTCTCGTTGATCGCCTGGAACCCGCGGATCGACGAACCGTCGAAGCCGAGCCCTTCGGTGAACACGTCCGCAGTCAGCTCCTTGAGCGGGATCGAGAAATGCTGCCAGGTCCCGGGGAGATCGCAGAAGCGCACGTCGACGACCTGCACTCCGGCTTCGTGCGCCTTGCGGATGACTTCCGCGGGCGAGGCCGTCGGCGCCTTCGCGCCTCTGGCGGTGGTGGTGGGTTCCAACGTCGCGGTCATAAGGGCGTCTCCTCCGGGGTCACGGGTCGCACGGGCGTCGAGAGCGGAAACGACGAGAGCCCGCCGCCGGGCTCGGGGGCGACGGACTCTCGAGAATCGCTGGCCATAATTACTGCAGGCATGCGGCAAGGTAAGCGGGTCATGCTCGAGTGTCAAGCAAAACCTGCGCCAATTGCAAAAAAACGCCTCCGAAACCAGATCCGGAGGTCGAAAACCGTAATCCTGTTGTGGAGAACGTGCAGAATGTGCAGATTCCGCGCGACACCTTATCCCGTTAGCGCCTCCACGAAGTGCCACAACTCGACCGCCGAAAACTCCCCGAATCGCTCTTGGACGTCACGCTCCTGCATCTCCAGGAATACCCAGGTCGTCTGCAGGTGCCGGTCCTGGGCCACGAAGTGGAGCCGCCCGCGCACGGCGCTCAACTCGCCGTCCGGCTGCGTCTCGAGAAACACGTCCCACTTCTGGTCGCCGCGCTGCAGCTGGCCCATGTGCCGGGCCCGTTCCTGGCCGGGAAAGGGGATCCCCATATCGCGTTATACGCTACGCTCCGTGCTCCAATCGTGCCAGTTAGATTCCTCGCCTATGACTTGCCCCGCGTGCGGCACGGCCGTTCCCCCCACCGCCAGGTTCTGCCACAAATGCGGCGCGAATCTCAAGGTCGGCCACGCGGCGGCGGGCTGGCGCGCCGGTCTGCCGTGGGGGATCGCGGGGGCGGCGGTCGGCGCCCTGCTGACCGTGCTGGTGATGCGCGCGGGCGGTGAGGCGCCGCCTCCGTCGGGCGACTCGGTCTCCCCACCGGACATCAGCCAGATGTCTCCGGAAGAACGCGCCAGCCGGCTGTTCACCCGCGTCATGATCCTCGCGCAGTCCGGCAAGCAGGACAGTGTGAGCTTCTTCCTCCCCATGGCCGTGGGGGCCTACCAGCAGCTGCCGGCGCTGGACAGTGACGCCCGCTACCATGTCGGCTTGTTGCAGCTCGCCGGGGGAAACACCGCCGCCGCGCTCGCCGAGGCCGACACGATCCTCCGCGGCACGCCCACGCATCTCTTCGGCTTCGTGCTGCGCGCCCACGCCTACCAGCAGGTCGGCGACCGCGGGAAGGAGAGCCGGGCCTACGCCGATTTCCTCAAGGCCGAGCCCGCTGAACGGGCCCGAAACCGCCCGGAGTACGACGACCACAAGACCTCGCTCGACGCGTTCCACGCCGAAGCGGTGCGCCGCGGCGCGGGGACGCGGTCGTGACCATCCGGCTCGCCCACAGCCCCGACGCCGACGATGCCTTCATGTTCTGGGCGATGGCGGCGGGGCGCATCGATACCCAGGGACGCCGTTATGTCCACGAGCTCGGCGACATCGAAACCCTGAATCGCCGCGCGCTCGCCGGAGAACTGGAGGTCACTGCCGTCTCGATTCACGCCTACGCGCGACTGGCGGACCGGTACGCCCTCCTCGCGCACGGCGCAAGCGTCGGCGACCGCTACGGACCCCGGATCGTGGCGCGGGATCCGGCCCCCGCCGACCCGCGGCGCGCCTTGGCCGCACGCGTGGTCGCCGTCCCGGGCGAGCTGACCACGGCGTTTTTGACCCTCAAGCTCTACCAGCCCGCCGCGCGTTACGAGGTGGTCGCGTTCGATCAGATCGAGGAGCACGTCGCTGCCGGCCGGGCCGACGCCGGGCTCCTGATTCACGAGGGCCAGCTCACCTTCGCCGACCGAGGCCTGCACCTGTGGGCGGACATGGGGGAGTGGTGGCACGCCGAGACCGGCCTGCCCTTGCCGTTGGGCGGCAACGTGGTACGTCGCGATCTGGGTGATGCGCTGATCCGGGGGGTGGCCGACGATCTCAAGGCGAGCATCGAGTATGGCCTCGCGCACCGGGAGGAGGCGCTGCGGCACGCGCGCGGCTTCAGCCGCGGTCTCGACGCTGCCCGCACCGACCGCTTCGTTGGCATGTACGTCAACGCCTATACTATCGATTACGGGGCGACAGGCCGGCGGGCGGTCACCGAGCTACTCGATCGGGCACACCGCGCCGGGCTCATCCCGACGCCCGTGTCCGTCACCTTCGTCTCGGCCGGCGGGTAGCGGCCCCGCGCTTGCGCCTCCATTTTGTTGGCCATGGCTGACTTCGTAGGCCCTGTCGCCGTCCTGGTGGTCGACGACGAGGACCCCATCCGTAACGCCCTCAAGAAGTTCCTGACGCAGCAGCAGTTCGAGGTCTACACGGCTGCGTCGGGAGACGAAGCGCTGGCCCAGCTGAAGCGGCACCGCATCGCCCTGATGTTGTGCGACATCCGGATGCCGGGCACCAGCGGTGTGGACCTGGTGCCGCACGCGCTGGAGACGGAGCCGGACCTCGCCATCCTCATGCTCAGCGCCGTCAACGACGCCACGAGCGCCGCGTTGTGCATGCAGCGCGGGGCGATGGATTACCTCACCAAGCCTGTCGAGCTCGCGGATCTCGGCCGGGCCGTGCAGCGTGCGCTGAGGCGCCGGGAGATGCAGCTGGAGAATCGTCAGCTCAGCTCGTGGCTGAAGGAAGAGGTCACGACCCGCACCGCCGAGCTGCACCGCGAGCGCATGCGGCTGGAACGGATCTCCACCGCGACGCTCGAAGCCCTGGTGAACGCGCTCGAGGCCAAGGACCCCTACCTGCGCGGCCACTCGGCGCGCGTCGCCGATTTGTCGGCGACCATCGCCTCCCAGATGGAGTTGAGCGACGAAGAGGTCGAGCAGGTCCGCGTGGCCGGCCGGCTGCACGACATCGGCAAGATCGGAACCCGTGAATCGGTGATGGAGAAGCAGGGGCCCCTGACGCCCGAAGAATACGACCATGTGAAACAACACGTCATCATCGGATCGCAAATCCTCGCCCCCCTGCACCACCTGGGGTCCGTCATCAACCACGTGCGCAGTCACCACGAACGGTGGGACGGCAGCGGCTACCCCGACGGGCTGAAGGGCGAGGACATCCCGGTCGGCGCCCGCGTCATCGGGGCGGCCGAGGTCTTTGACGCCCTCACCACCTCCCGACCCTACCAGGACAAGCTCACACCGGAGCAGGCCGTCGAGCACATGGCTCAACTCTCTGGCACGGTCCTCAATCCCAAAGTCTACGAAGCGCTGGCCACGGTGGTATTGCGGCGTGGGACGCTGGTCTTTCTCGACGACAGCGGGGCGGAACCGGCCTGAAAAACCAAACCCGGGGCCGAACTGCACCCCGGGTTGGAGATCGGGTGAAGTGGCCGTCACACTTCGACCGCGACCTTTTTCATTTACTGTGTACGGGAGCGGACGGCAGCCTGTTTCACCGTCCTCGCTTCCTTAGATGCAGATCCGCCGCGCAGGGTTGCACGCCTACCAGCGCTTGACCCGCCCCACGCTGGAGACGGTCAGCATCTCGACGTCCGTCCCACGGCGGAACACCACTTTCGTGTTGGAGACCCCCCACGCGAGGCCGATGGGGTCGAACACGACCTCCGGATTGGACACCTCGAGCGCGACGTGCCGTGCGGCGGGGCCCGGCCAGCACCGCACTCGCACCCACAGCGGCGGCTCCCACCGGTCCAGGCGCAGGGTATCGGCGGCGATGACCACCCGGGTACGAACCCCTTGCATCGTCGCGGTGGAGCGGGCCACGAACAGCGCGGTGGAAACGTCCCGGGCCGCGGCGTCGGCGGCGAGCCAGTCCAGCGTGCGACCGAGCCGCGGCAGGCCAAAGCCCGCCACCAGCGCTACGATGGCGATCGTGACCACTAATTCGGCGAGCGTGAAGCCGCGGTACATGGGTCCAAAAAGGGGGGTCCGGCTCAGGGAGCGTCATCGAATTCATGCGGCGAAAAGCCAGAAAACGCGGGGGATTGCATCTAACGCGGCTTCTCCCCAAACGCTATCTTCATGCGTCCGAGCGCGTTGCCCTTGAGGCACGACTGCTGCGATTACAGCGGCCGCCCCATCGGTGGGGCCAAACCGAAAGGGAAGTTCTCAAGGATGCCTGAAGTCGCGCCGCGCACGCTGACGCTCCCCCACGCCGTGTTTCTGGAGCGGGCCACCAACGAACCTCCTACCTCCGCCGCCGTCCGGCTGGGGCAGGGGGCGTTTCTCGTGCTGCGGCTCGTGGACCTGCTCGCACCGGATCGCGAACCCCCGACGAGCCCCGAGGTCTTCCGTTATCAGTCGGCCGCGACGGAGCGCTACTGCGCGGAGTTGGGCCCGCTCGGCGCCGAAGTCGCGCACCTCCAGGGCCTGGTGCGCAACGTCCAGGATGTCTACGCCCACCAGGACGCGCGGCTCATCACGCCGGCGCTGCTGGCGTACGCGCACTACCTGGAAGACGACGGCCATTACGTCGAGGCCCTGGATGTTTTGGAAACGCTGTTGCGGGTCGCCGAGCGGCAGATGCGCGACGCGGATCGGATCGCGACGGCGCTGCGGGTCGGGCGGGTGAACCGCAAGATGCACCGCTTCGACGAAGCGGAGCGCTGGTACATGGGAGCGGGAGAGCGGGCAGCGGCGATCGACGACGGCTTCTCGGTGTTGCTCGCCCGCCTCGGTCACGCCAACGCCTTGCAGTATCGCGGCAACCTCGCCGAGTGCGAGCGGACCTATTGGAGTATCCTTGCGGACGCTCGCCATGGTGGTTTCGGCCAGGCGGAAGCTCTCGCAGAACACGGATTGGGGTCTGTTCTCCTCTACCGCGGCCAACCGGCGGACGCCGTGCCCCACTTGTGGAGTGCAATCGAACGCTATCAAGATCCGACGTCACGGCTGCGTACCTTCCATGACCTCGGGCTCGCGCTGTTGAGTCTCGGAGATCCTGATGGCGCGGAGCGCGCGTTGCGCCACGTTGTCGGCAGCGGCATTTCCGTCGACCATACGAACAACGCACTCATCGAGCTGATGCACTGCGCGTCCTATCGCCGCGACCGGCTCACATTCGAACGCTGGCGCGAGCGCTGCGAAGCTGCCCTGTCCACTATGGCGCCGAACATGCACGCCGACTTCCTGCTTAAGGCGGGGATCGGGCACGCGCGATTTGGGAATTACGCGAAGGCAGAGCGGTTGATGGAAGAGGCGCTCCAGATCGCCACAGAGCACAAGCTGCACGCGCAGGAGTTCAAGATTGATCGCATCAAGAGCGGCCTGCGCGAGTGCGT
>WNGI01008070.1_pt1 | contig 10283 bp, 9 predicted proteins | sample 5400621 | NCBI WGS metagenome assembly WNGI01 (sample SAMN13153374, study PRJNA577476) | soil metagenome | isolation source: 20 cm soil or saprolite under Garry oak tree replicate 1 | place: USA:California | collected 2016-06-15 | reverse complement strand
CGCTTCCTGCCGGCGGGTTTTTACTACAAGACGTTCATGGCGCCGGGCTGGGCCTGGGAGCGGCTCTACGAGCCGCTCATCCGCCGGGCCGCGGGCCTGGGAAGGCTCGAGGCGATCGTCGGCGATCACGCCGCCCCCGCCGAGACCGTGCACGATCACACGGATGTGCTGGTGGTCGGCGCGGGCGTCGCGGGGCTCGCCGCCGCGCATCGTCTGGGCACGAGCGGCCTCAGGGTGATGCTCACCGACCAGGATGTCGTACTCGGTGGCGGCTCGCTGCTCGATGCGCGCTGGAGCGCCTGGCGCGAGAGCCTGTGCGCGGGGCTGGCCGGCCTGGCCACGGTGCGATGCCTGCCGCGCACCACGGTGCTCGGGGCCTATGGCCACGGCGTGTTCGGGGCGCTGGAGACGCTCTCACCCGCCGAGGCTGCCCGTTTCGATGGCCTGCGGGAGCGGCTGCGGATCATCCGCGCCCGGCGCGTGGTATTCGCCACCGGTGCGCTCGAGCGGCTGATCGCCTTCCCGGGCAACGATCTCCCGGGCGTGATGCTCGCGGGTGCCGCGCTTCAGTATCTGAGACGCTACGGGGTGGCCGTGGGTCGCCGCCCGGCGAATGCGCCGTGATCGACGTGCGCGAGAGTTCGCACGCGGCCGAGCGCGCGCGAGCGCTCGGCGTCGAGGTGCAGGGCGGCGCGGTCGTCGAAGGGGCGTTCGGGCGCCGCGGGGTGCGCACCGTCAGGGTCGTGGACACGAATGGGCGCCGTCGCCGCGACCTCGAGGCCGACTGCCTGCTGATGTCCGGAGGGTATAACCCGGCGACCACGCTCGCGAGCCAGCTCGGCGCACGGCTCATGTGGCAGGAAGCGATCGCAGCCTTTACCCCCGATCTCGCACCCCCCATCGGGCGGGTGGCGGGCGCGGCGCGGGGCGTGCTCGGGCTCGCGGCCGCCGCGCGTGACGGCGACAGCGCGGGCCGCACGCTCGCGGCGGAACTCGCCCGGCCGGTGAGCGCGGCGGACCCGGGCGTGGATCTGCCGGTCGATAAGGACGCCACGCCCATCGCCGCTCTGTGGGAGGTGCGCGGTCGCGCCAAGGCTTTTGTCGATCTGCAGAACGATGTGACCGCCGCCGACGTGCGCCTCAGCTTTCGCGAGGGCTACGAGCACGTCGAGCACATGAAGCGCTTCACCACCCACGGCATGGCGACTGACCAGGGCCGCATCGGGGGACTGGTGGGGAGCGCCGTGCTCGCGCAAGCGCGCGGCGTTCCGCTGTCCGAAGTCGGGCAGGTGAGGCCACGTCCGTTCGCCCAACCGGTTCCCTTCGCGGCACTCGCCGGCGGCGAAGTCCGTGAGCACTTCAGACCCAAGCGCCGGCTGCCGCTGCACGACTGGCACGAGGCCGCCGGCGCGACCTTCGTGGCCACCGGGCTGTGGCTGCGGCCGCTGGTCTACTCGCGGCAACAGGGGTGGGGAGCGGTGCTGAACGAAGCCCGCGCCGTGCGCCGCTCGGTCGGCATCACCGACGTGTCGACCCTCGGCAAGATCGACGTGCAGGGAGCGGACGCCGCGCGGTTCCTGGACTTCATCTACGCGAACTCGTTTTCCACCCTCGCGGTCGGTCGCGCCCGCTACGGCATCATGTTGCGCGAGGACGGGATGCTGCTCGACGACGGTACGACCTCGCGGCTCGCTCCCGAGCACTTCCTCGTCACCACTACCACGGCGAACGCGGCGGCGACGCTCGAGCACATGGAATTTCACCTGCAGGCCCTGTGCCCGCGGCTCGATGCGCTGCTGACCGATGTCGGCGACCAGTGGGCGCAGTTCGCGGTCGCCGGTCCGCGCTCGCGCGAGGTCGTGGCGGCGGTCGTCGCAGGCCTCGATCTGTCCAACGAGGCGTTTCCCTTCATGGCGGCGAGCGCCGCCACCATCGCCGGCGTTGCCGGACGGGTGTTCCGCATCTCGTTCTCGGGCGAGCTGGCGTACGAGCTCGCAGTACCGGCCGGTCACGCCCTGGCGGTGTGGTCGGCGCTGCTCGAGGCGGGTAAGCCGTTCCGTATATCGCCCTACGGTCTCGACGCGCTCAACACCCTGCGCATCGAGAAGGGTCACGTGACCGCAGCGGAGCTGAACGGCAACACCAGCGCCGACGATCTCGGCTTGCAGCGGATGCTGAAGAAGCACGGCGATTTCATCGGCCGGGCGCTGTCGCAGCGCTCCGGCCTCGCGGCGCCCGATCGGCTGCAGCTCGTCGGCGTGCGGCCCCTCGAGCGCCGGCATCGCCTGCGTAACGGCTTGCAGCTCGTCGCACCGGAGGCGCCCACCACGAGTCTCGGCTACGTGACCTCCGCGACTCCATCGGTCGAGCTCGACGGCTGGGTGGGCCTGGCGCTGGTGGCGGGCGGCCGCCGGCGCCTGGGTGAGCGGCTGATCGGCACCTCGCCCGTGCACGACGAGGCCGTCGAGATCGAGATCGTGAGCCCTCATATGCTCGATCCGGAGAACCTTCGTGTCCGGGCCTGAGTCCGGCATCCGGCTCGCATCCTGCGCGGCGGATATTGTCGAGATCGCTGCGTTTCACGGGCGCGCACCTGAGCTCGAGAGCCTGGCGGTCGGTCGGGGCATCAGACTGCCGGCGCTCGCAGGGGTGGCCGCGGCGACCGATCAACTGGCGCTGTGCGTGCGCCCGGCGCGCTGGCTGCTCCTCAGCCCGCCGGCGTCCCCGGGCGCGACCGCGGCGCTCTGGCAGGGGGCGTGTGCGCGCGTCGGCGCCGCGGCTGACCTGTCGTCGGGCCTGGCAGCGTTGCATCTTTCCGGCCCGCGCGTGCGCGAGCTGCTCAGCCGGGGCTGCCGACTCGATCTGGATCCGCAGGTTTTTCCGGCGGGGCGCGCCGCCGCCACGATCATGGTGCAGGTGTCGGTCATTCTCGCGGTGCTTGCGTCGGGACTCCTGCTGCTCACGCCCTCGAGCACCGCGCGGCATTTGCGCGAATGGCTCGCGTTGACGGCGAGGCCCTTCGGGCTCGTGCCGGGGACGGATGTTACTGTTGCGGCACTGTCCGGAGATGCACTGAGATGAAGACTTCCGCGAGAGCCGTGGTCATCGGTGGCGGCGTGGTCGGCGCCAGTACGCTCTATCACCTCGCCAGGATCGGCTGGAGCGACGTGCTGCTGCTGGAAAAGAGTGAATTGACCTCGGGCTCGACCTGGCATGCGGCCGGGGGCATGCACACGTTCAACGGCGAGGCCAACATCTCGCGGCTGCAGAAATACACCATCGATCTGTATCGCGAGATCGAGGCGCTCTCCGGCCAGTCCTGCGGGCTGCACCCGAACGGCGGCCTGATGCTCGCGGCGACCCCGGGGGAGCTGGACAGCCTGAAGCTCATCTGCTCACGGGCGCGCTACCTGGGGATGGAAACCGAGATGATCTCGCTCGAGGAGGCGCGCAACCTCAATCCCCTGATCGATACCAGCCACTTCATCGGCGCGCTGTGGCGCGCCGACGGCGGCCATTGCGATCCGTCGGGCACCACCCACGCCTACGTCAAGGCGGCGCGCCAGCTCGGGGTGTCGGTGGAACGCTTCACGCGCGTGTTGTCGCTCGGGCAGCGCCGCGACGGCACCTGGGACGTCGTCACCGACAAGGGCACGGTGCACGCCGAGCACGTGGTGAACTGCGCCGGTCTGTGGGCACGCGAAGTCGGCCACATGGTCGGCATCGAGCTGCCGGTGCTGGCCATGGAGCACCACTATCTGCTGACCGAGGATCTCCCGGAGCTCCTGGGACGGGACAAGGAGATCGTCAACACCACCGACTACGCCGGCGAGATCTACCTGCGCCAGGAGCGCGGCGGCGTCCTGATCGGTACGTACGAACCTCACGGTATCGTCTGGTCGCCGGTGAAAACGCCCGACGACTTCTCGATGCAGCTGCTGCCCGAGGACTTCGAGCGCCTCGCGCCGTACTTCGAGGTCGGCTTCAGGCACTTCCCGGCACTGGGACGCGTCGGCATCCGCAAGGCGGTGAACGGTCCGTTTACCTTCGCTCCCGACGGTAATCCGCTGGTCGGACCGGTCCGGGGTGTGAGGAACTTCTGGGTGGCGTGCGCCGTCATGGCCGGGTTCAGCCAGGGCGGGGGCATAGGGCTCGTGCTGTCGCGCTGGATGGCGGAGAACGATCCGGGCCAGGACATCATTTCCATGGACGTCGCACGGTTCGGCGCGTTCGCGACGCCGAAATACACTTCCATCAAAGTCCCCGAGAACTATTCGCGCCGCTTCCGGCTCGCCTACCCGAACGAGGAGCTGCCCGCGGCCCGCCCGGTGCGCCGCTCACCGATCTACGACAAGCTCAAGGCGGCCGGCGCGGTCATGGGCGCGAACTTCGGACTCGAGAACGCCCTGTGGTTCGCACCGCAGGGCGTCGCCCCGGCCGAGACCCCGACCTATCGGCGCTCGGAAGCCTTCCCCGTCGTACGGGCCGAGTGTCAGGCGGTACGCAGGACGGTCGGCCTCTACGAGACCACCAACTACGGCAAGTACGAGGTCACCGGGCGCGGAGCGCGCGCCTGGCTCGATCGGGTCTTTGCCTCGCGCATACCCAAGCCCGGACGGTTCGCGCTGGCCCCCATGCTGAATCCCGCCGGCAGGATCATGGGGGACCTGTCGATTGCGTGTCTCGCGGAGGACCGCTTCCTCATCGTGGGGTCGGGCTTTGCCGAGGAGTTCCACCTGCGTTGGTTCATGGCATCGGAACCGCCGGCGGATGTGTCGGTGCGCTCGGCCGCCTCGACGCTCAACGGCGTGTCGATCGCGGGCCCGCGGTCCCGGGAACTGGTGCAGCATCTGGTGCGCGACGATCTGTCGCCTTCCGCGTTCAGGCTGTTCCAGGTCAGGGAGACGGCCGTGGGCTTCGCGCCGGCCATTCTGACGCGCGCCGGGTTCACCGGCGAGCTGGGCTACGAGATCTGGACCACGCCCGATTATTTCGCCTCGCTCTACGATGACCTGTGGAACGCGGGGCGCGAGCTGGGGCTCGTACACTTCGGCGGGCGCGCCCTGTCCTCGCTACGGCTCGAGAAGGCCTACGGCTCGTTCAACAAGGATTTCCGGCCTGACTACACGCCGGGTGAAACCGGGCTCGATCGCTTCATCGATTTCTCCAAGCCCGATTTCACCGGCCGTGCGGCGGCACTCGCCGAGCGCGCGGCGGGACCCAAGCGCCGCTTCGCCGTCATGGAGGTGGCGGAGGCCGATGCCGACGTGGTCGGCTACGAGTCGATCATGAAGGACGGCGCGGCGGTCGGCTACGTGACCTCGGGCGCCTACGGCCATTGCGTCGGCACGAGCCTCGCCGCCGGCTACGTGCCGGCCACGCTGGCGCGCGAAGGCGCGCGCCTCGAGATCGACATCCTGGGCGAGATGCGTGCCGCGACGGTGCGGCTGGAACCGCTGTACGATCCGCAGGGACTGCGACTGCGCAGCTGAGGCGAGCCGCACTGCCTCAAAGCGTGCCGAACACCTTCTTGATCAGTGAGCTCGCCTGCCCGAGCGGATTCTTGCGGATCTCGCGCTCCTCGTCCGTGATGCGGCTGAACAGGCCGTCGAGCGCCTTGGCGGTCACATAGTCGTTGAGATTCGCGTCCTGTGTCGACAACAGCCCGAGTTGCGCCGCCTTGGCGGCGTACTCGTTGTATTTTGCGGTCAGGCCGAGCTTCGCGGTTTCAGTCGCCACGATCGGTTTGAACTTCTCGGTGAGCTGCGCGCTCGTAGCGCGGCGGAAGTACTGCGTGCCGGCGTCATCACCGCCGGTGAGGATGCCCTTGGCATCCGACAGCGTCATGTGCAGCAGCGCCTGCTTGAATACCGGCTTGGCCTGCGCCACCGCCTTCTCGGCCGCGTGATTCATGGTGGCCTTGAGCTCATCGGCCTGCCCACCCATGCCGATGAGACTCAGCGCGCGCTCCGCCTTCTCGAGAGCCGACGGCAACGGTATCGCCACCTTGGGGTCGTTGAGAAATCCATTGTTGGTGCCGAGCTGCGCCACGGCCACATCGATACCCTTCGACAGGGCGGCGCGCAGTCCGCCGGCGGCGTCCCTGGAACTGAGCGCATCGATACCCGCCGCGGCCGCCAGGGAGGCCCCGAGCGCTGCGCATGCGAGCACCGTGATGTGCCGCGATGGCCAGGAGGACGTTCGCATCATGCAAGGTCCCGAGGGCAGCTGCGCGCGTCGGGCGAAGGCGGCAGTGTAGACTTCTCCGCCGACAAAGCCTATCGCGGCGGGGGCGAATGAGCGCAGGCGCGGATTTCGACAACATCATCGAGCGCGAGCGCGGCTTGCGGCGGGAGCTGAGCGCCCGCCGCCTGACCATGATCGCCATCGGCGGGGCGATCGGCACCGGGCTCTTCCTGGGCAGCGGCTTTGCGATCAGTCTCGCGGGACCCGGGGTGCTCGTGAGTTACGCCATCGGCGCGGTGATCGCGTTGCTTCTCATGGGGTGCCTGGCGGAAATGACCGTCGCGCACCCAACCTCGGGATCCTTTGGCGCCTACGCGGAGTACTACATCGGTCCCCTGGCGGGTTTTCTGGTGCGTTACGCGTACTGGACCTGCATCGTGCTGGCGGTGGGAACCGAAGTCACGGCGGTCGCGCTCTACATGCGCTTCTGGTTTCCCACGCTCCCGGGCTGGCTGTGGATCGTGGCGTTTTCAGCGCTCCTGATCGGGGTGAACGCCCGCAGTGTGAACGTCTTTGGCGCGATCGAGTACTGGTTCTCGGCGATCAAGGTCACGGCCATCGTGATATTCATCCTGCTCGCGAGTTACATCGTGTTGCGCGCACCGTCTGCGGTGCCGGCGGCGGCCGCGGATGTGAGCGCGCGCAGCGGCGCCGCCGCGATCGGCTTTCAGAACTACACCGCCCACGGCGGCTTCCTGCCCAGGGGCGTGTGGGGCGCGTGGGTGGCGGTGATCGTCGCAATATTCAGCTATCTGAGCATCGAGATGATCGCGGTCGCCGCGGGGGAGGCTGCGCAGCCCGAGGTCGCCATCACGCGGGCATTTCGTTCGACGGTGTTCCGGCTGATCCTTTTCTATCTGCTGACGCTCGCCCTGGTGCTGGCGATCGTGCCCTGGACCGCGGCGGGCATCGAGGAGAGCCCGTTCGTGAAAGTCATGCGCGCGCTGCGCGTGCCGGCTGCCGCCGGCATTTTCAACTTCGTCATACTGGTCGCCGCGCTCTCGGCGATGAACAGTCAGCTCTACATCACCACGCGCATGATGTTCAGTCTGTCGCGGGCGCATCATGCGCCGCGGCGCTTCGGCCTCCTCAACCGGCGCGGCGTACCGCTGCAGGCGCTGTGGTTCTCGAGCATCGGCATCGCGCTTGCGACCGTGCTCAGCATCGTGGCGCCGAAGTCGGCGTTCATTCTGATGGTGTCAATCTCCGCCTTTGGCGCCATGTTTACCTGGATGATGATTTTCATCACCCACTATCGCTTTCGCCGCGTGCGTGCGCGGCAACGGGCTGCGCCGTTGCGCTTCCGCATGGTTGGCTTTCCCGCCACGACACTGCTGGGTGCAGCGCTCATGGGAGCGGTGCTGCTGACGACGGCATTCACCGACGCGTTCCGCATGACACTCGTCTTCGGGCTGCCGTTTCTGGCCTTTCTGAGCGCGGCGTACTGGATCTCGCACCGACAGCACGCGCACCCCGCCGCATCCAGTGCCGGCGCCGCCTGAGCGCTGGACGGATGTCACCGCAACGCGCGCGTCATTAACTTGGCTGTATCTGGAGGATGTGGACGCCGTGTTCGAGCGCGCCCTCAAGGCCGGGGCGAAGGCGCAGCGGCCGGTGGCGGATCAGTTCTACGGCGACCGCTCGGGTACGCTGGAAGATCCGTTCGGTCACGTCTGGACCGTCGCCACGCACGTGGAGGATGTGCCACCGGAGGAGATGCAGCGCCGGGCCGCGGCCGCCATGAAATCATCCCCGAATCCTGAAGCTCGCCCCTTGTGATGTTCTGAAGCGCGGTACCTCGAGAGGATCAGGATGGGTTCTTCACCCAGCCGCGCGGTTTGCGGTTGAACCCGAGCTGCACGTCGACCAGCTTCTTGCCGCAGCGGCACCTGAATCTCGCGATGATGTTGGCGAGCGGCTCATCCCAGCCGCAGCGGCAATGACGCGCGAGAAACGCGGGCGTCATCTCGCGTGAGTGCCGGCAGCTGCGGCAGGTGACGACGATGACGTAATCGCCGAAGTGATCGCGCAGCCGCTCGACCGAATTCCATGGGAGCATGGCGCGAGTGTGGGCAACGCCGCCGGCGCCCGTCCACACAGTGCTAGAGTGCTCACCATACTGTCCGGGGCCAAGTCCATGTGCGGCAAGTACATCCTTGCGCAAGCCGCCAAGGCCGAGCGGGCCATGGGGATCCGGCGCGGGCGCTGGGAGTATCCGCTGAGCTACCGGGTGCTGCCGACCGAGCAGGTTCCGGTCGCCGTGGCGGAGTCCGGCGAGCCTGAAGCGGCGATGATGCGCTGGGGCCTGATCCCGTACTGGGCCTACGGCGTGCCGCTCAGAGCGTCCACCATCAACGCCACCGTGGAGCGCATCGCGAGCGCTCCGAGTTACAGGGAGCCGTGGCATCGCGGTCAACGATGCATTCTGGTCATGGGCGGCTTCTACGAGCCGCACGTGAACGAGGACGGTACGCGCGATCCCTTTTTTGTGCGGCTCGCCGGGCGCGAGGTGTTCGGCGTCGCAGGGCTGTGGGATCGCTCGCGGCGGGAGGACGGGTCGTACGTCTTCTCCTGCACGCTGATCACGGTGCCTGCCAACCCGCTGCTGGCCGAAGTTCACAACGCGAAGCAACGCATGCCGGCGATCCTCGCTGAAAGCGACCACGAGGCCTGGCTGTGCGGGGCGCTGCACGACGCGTTTGCGACGCTCAAGAGCTACCCGCAGGAGCTCATGATGGCCTGGAAGGTGAGTCGCCGCGTGAACAGCCCGAAGCTGCCGAACGATGCGAGCCTGATCGAGCCGCTGTAGAGTGCGATGCGCGTCACAGTTCACGGTGCGTTCAGGGCCGGGCGAGTGTCATGCGCTCCACCCCTTGGCATAGTGCGCGCCGTGTGGGCGAACGGTGAGTCGTCCGGAGGAGTACTTATGAGAGCGATCCCTTTCGTATTGCAATCGGCTCTCGCCCTGGTGGCGGTCGTGCCCCTGGCGCGTGCGCAGAATGTGAGTATCAATGCGACGATCACCGGTGAGATCGTTCCCGGTGTGTATGGCCGGGTAGTGCTGGGTAACCGGGCGCCACCGCCGCTGGTGTACGCGCAGCCGGTCGTCGCGGTGCCGGTGGTGGTGGCCGAGCCGGTGCCGCTGCAGCCGCTCTATCTGCACGTGCCGCCGGGCCATGCCAAGCACTGGCGTAAGCACTGCCACGAGTACAACGCCTGCAACCGGCCGGTGTATTTCGTGCGATCCGCGGAGTACGAGCCCGGCTATCGTCCCGAGCGCCGCCAGGAGCACGGGCATGGTCACCATAAGGACCATGGAGACCGCGACGATGAGCGCGGCGATGACCACGGCCACGGACATCACGACGACTAAAGCAGCCGCCGGCGCGGCGGCCCCCACACCGGCGACAAGGTCACGGTGGAGATGGCGGTGAAGTGAGCAACCGGAGCTCGCGGGCCGCAGGCTTCGCGCGGCGCGCGCCGTCGTACAGCCCCCAGTGTGCCTCCTCGGGGTGCGGGCCGGGCACCGGACTCGCATCCTCGCTGCGCCACGGGGCATCGAACGCGGCGAAGTACGCGAACGCGCGGGCGTTGGTTGCGGGGAATCGCTGGCGCAGCTCGCGGTAGAAGGATGCCTGGCGGGCATCGGTGAAGCCGCCGCTCGCCGGTGCGGTCGGCACGCCGGTCTCCTTCACCAGGATGGGCCCGCAGTAACTCTGTGCGAGCCTTGCAACCACGTTGACCACTAGCTGCGCGCCGGCGCCCTCGGGCGCATCACGGAACCACGGCTGGAAGATGGGATGCACGTTCGCCAGGAGAAAATCGAGCTCTCCGAGCAGCTCAGCGGCCGACTGCGGGTAGTACATGTGAAACGGCTCGCTGGTGGACAGCGGCGTGTGCGGCAGTCTGGCGCGCACGCGCGCAATCACGGCCATGAGGCCGGCGAAATCGCTGCGCCCGCTGAACAGCCGCTCGTTGCCGAGGGACACCCCGGCCACGAGGCGCGGATAGTGATGCGCGGCGTCGATTGCGGCGCT
>WNGI01028287.1_pt1 | contig 10284 bp, 10 predicted proteins | sample 5400621 | NCBI WGS metagenome assembly WNGI01 (sample SAMN13153374, study PRJNA577476) | soil metagenome | isolation source: 20 cm soil or saprolite under Garry oak tree replicate 1 | place: USA:California | collected 2016-06-15 | reverse complement strand
TCGCCGTAACGATGGCTGGGGGCGGCGCGAACAGTGTGTCTGCGTTGATCGTGGTGTCCGCATGGGCAGCCGCAGTATCCGCGCGCGTTGGCGCGGAGTCGGGCCGAGCTGCGGTGCTATCGGGCTTGGGTGCCAGCGTGTTGACGTACTGCGGAGATGACGCTACGGGCGCGGTCGCCGTCGCCGTGTCTGCCTGTGCCACGGTCGTCTCCGCGGATTGCAGTTTCGACACGACGTCGGGCGGCGTTGCCGGCGCGTGCCACGGGCCTTTGGGATCGGTTGCCGAGTACCACGTCGTGCCGTCGGTCAGCCAGTAGATGCCGGTGGTCGTGTCTTTCACTACACCGAATGGCGTGTTGACCACAAGCGCCAGAGGCGTGCTGTCGATCGCCTGTAGCCGCGGCTCGCCGTCGTACAACAGCAGCACGGCGAGCTGCTCGGAGAATACGATTTTCGGCGCGTCGTTCTTCAGGCCTTCGGTGTGGCTGCGTTCCGCCTCCGCCGATGCGAGGCTCGCCTGGAGCCGCGCGATCGTCATACGAAAGCCGGAAGCCGGAAAGTCCGTCTCGACGTACTGCGTGAACCGCGCCTGCTGCTCCGCTGTCGCGTCGGGCCAGCGGACCCGCGTAATCTTGAGATCGCGCAGCCACACCATGCCGGAGTCTCGATCGACGTCTACGGTGGCCCGCATCCACATCGCACCGAAGATCGGATCGGGCCTGCCGGTCACCTTGAGCGCGATCGCGCCTCGCGCCGTCAACTCGTTGCCGCTGAGCTTCTCGGCCTGCGGCTGGTACAGTACGATCGTGCCTGCCGCGCCGCCCGACACGGGGATTTCGCGCGGCCAGCTGTAGTCCTGCGCGTTCAGTGCGGAAACGCCGAGAGCGAGCGGCGCCAAACCAACGGCGACTGCTCGAGTGAATGCTTTCATGTACCTGATAAAGTATGCCTCCGCGTGAGTGTGCCGGGATGGGACTAAGGGCGTATTCCCCCGCGTGTAGTCGCCTGCGCAATGTGGGTGAATCAGCATGACCGCACCATATAAGGAGAGACTGCCCATGTCGTCACGACTTCTGGCGCTGACCCTCGCCACGATGGCTGTATCCGCCACCCAAGTGTACGCACAGCACCGGGGGACGGTGGAGCTCGGCGGGTTTGCGCGGTACGGCAAGTACGATACCGACCTCGGTCTGGAAAACGCGGCGGGGTGGGGCGGCCGACTAGGGTTCTTTCTTTCAGACAAGGTTTTTCTGGAAGGCGACGGCGCGCTCGCACCGACAAAGGTCAGCGGTACCGACGTTGATCACACTCCCGTGCACGTGCGCCTGATGGGCAATCTCCCAATGGGGAAGCGGATGGCCTTTCTGATTGGTGGAGGGTGGGCATACAACAAATTCAGTAAGGGGTTGACCGCAACGGAAAATGGTGTGGGAGGTCTGGCCGGACTGCGACTGAGTCTGGGTCAACGCGTTTCCGTGCGCGGCGAGGGACTCGCCGACTATATGTTCGACCACGCGGGGTCCGGCAGCGCGACCCTGCACTACGCAGTCCAGGCAGGCGTCAGCGTGCAGCTCTGGGGAGGGCCGGGAGACAAGGACCACGACGGGATAAAGGACAACCTCGACAAGTGTCCCAACACGCCTGAAGGCACGCGGGTCGAAGCGAGTGGATGCCCCGACGCAGACGGGGATGGAGTCGCGGACCAGGGCGACCGTTGCGCAAACACGCCGGCCGGCAAAGCGGTGGATGCCGTCGGATGCTCGGACTCGGACGGTGACGGCGTCGTGGATCCCCAGGACCAATGCCCGAACACCCCGGCGGGTACGCAGGTGGATGCCACCGGCTGCCAGCCTGACGCCGACCACGACGGTGTCCCCGATACCGCCGATCAGTGCCCCAACACGCCCGCCGGCGTGCGCGTGGACGTGACGAACGGCTGTCCGGTGGATGCGGATGGCGACGGCGTGTTGAATGCGCAGGACAAGTGCCCGGGTACACCGCCGGGCGTCGCGGTTGACGCCAACGGTTGCCCGGCCGACAGCGACGCCGACGGGGTGCCGGACGCAACTGACAAGTGCCCGAGCACGCCCGCGGGCACAGCCGTCGACGCCACCGGTTGCCCCGCCGCGGCAGCGGCGGTAGTCGTCCTCGAGGGTGTGACCTTCCTGTCGGGGAGTGCGAAGCTCACGTTGAATTCGCAGGGGCCACTCAACCGCGCGGTCCAGGGACTACAGCAGCGCCCCGATGTGAAAGTGTTGATCGAGGGGCACACCGACAACGTCGGGAATCGGGACGCGAACGTCCGCCTGTCCAAGGCGCGGGCGGACGCCGTGCGCGCATACTTCATTTCAAAAGGTGTGGCAGCGAGCCGACTCGCCACGGTAGGCATCGGCCCCGATCAACCGGTCGCGCCCAATGATACGCCGGAAGGGCGAGCAAAGAACCGGCGCGTGCAGCTGCGATCGCAGCCGTAGAAGCCTATTGAATCTTCCGGCCGGGGAGGTGCTGCCCGTTCTGGTGCAGCACCATCCCGTCCGGCCGGAAGGCTAGTATCTTCTCGCCTTCGTGCTCGTCCCCAAGCTCTTCACTACACTCAAAGACTACACCCGAGCGCAGTTCACTCGGGATGTCATCGCCGGCATCATCGTCGGCATCGTCGCGTTACCGCTCGCCATCGCCTTTGCCATCGCCAGTGGGCTGAGCCCGGAGCGCGGTCTCTACACGGCGATCGTCGCTGGGTTTCTCATTTCGCTGCTGGGCGGCTCGCGCGTGCAGATCGGCGGGCCGACCGGTGCGTTCGTCGTGATCGTGTCGGGCATCGTGCAGAAACATGGCGTCGATGGGCTCACCGTGGCGACGCTGCTGGCGGGCGTCATGCTCATCGCGTTCGGCCTGCTGCGCTTCGGCGGCGCCATCAAGTTCATCCCGTATCCCGTGACCATCGGATTCACGAGCGGCATCGCCCTCATCATCTTCTCGAGCCAGATCCGCGACCTCCTGGGACTCGAGATGCAGTCGGTGCCTTCGGCGTTCCTGCCGAAGTGGGATGCCTACGCCCGGGCATTCGATACCGTAAACCCCTGGGCGCTCCTCGTCGCGGTCGCTACGCTCGCCATCATTCTGGTATGGCCCAGGATCTCGACGAAAATCCCGGGGCCATTCGTTGCGCTGATCGTGACGACACTGCTCGCACGGCTGCTCCACCTTCCCGTCGAAACCATCGCGGCGCGGTTCGGAGAAATCCATGCGGGGCTGCCGCGTCCCACTCTGCCGCACGTCTCATTGGACACGATCACGCCGCTGGCCGGCGCCGCCTTCACGATCGCACTGCTCGCGGCCGTCGAATCACTGCTCTCCGCGGTGGTTGCCGACGGCATGATCGGGGGTCGGCATCGGTCCAACATGGAGCTGGTGGCGCAGGGAGTGGCGAACATCGCCTCGCCGCTGTTCGGCGGGATGCCGGCTACGGGCGCCATCGCGCGAACCGCGACGAACGTGAAGAATGGCGGCCGCACGCCTGTGGCCGGGATGACGCACGCGATCACGCTGCTCCTGATCACGCTCTTCTTTGGGCGCTGGGCGGGGCTCATCCCGCTGGCCACGCTGGCCGCGATCCTCGTCGTCGTCGCGTTCCACATGAGCGAATGGCGGACGTTCGCGTCGGAATTCCGGGCTCCGAAGAGCGATGTCGCAGTCCTGCTCACGACGTTCCTGCTGACCGTGCTGGTCGATCTCACGGTCGCGATCGAGGTGGGCATGGTGCTCGCCGCGTTCCTCTTCATGCGGCGCATGGCAGAGGTCACGAACATCAGCGTGCTGACGCACGAGTTCATCGATCCGGTCGACGATTTCGAGCATGACCCCAACGCGGTGCGGAACCGCGCGATTCCCGAAGGAGTCCAGGTGTACGAGATCACCGGCCCCTTCTTCTTCGGCGCGGCGGAGACGTTCAAGGATCGCGTGGGGCGGATCGCGGGCAAGCCCAAGGTGCTGATTATCCGCCTGCGGCACGTGCTCGCGATCGACTCGACGGGGCTTCACGCGCTGCGCGAGCTGGTTCACCGCAGCCGCCGCGAGGGCGTGCTCGTGATCCTGTCGGACGTGCACGCCCAGCCGGTCGTCGCGCTCGAGCGCTCCGGTTTGTACGACGAGCTCACCGAAGACAACATCCACGGCAACATCGACGACGCGCTGAACCGCGCCCGCGAATACCTTGGCCTGCCGACAGTTCCGCGTCCCGCGTTCGCCACTCCCACCGTCGCGCGCGAGTCGAAAGACACCCTCACGGAGCCTTCATGAAGTCGAGAGCCGTCACGGGCTAAGCTCCGCGCACCTCTACCGGAGCAGCGGCCTAGCGGCGCTCCACCGACCAGCGACCGGTCTGTGTCTCGCCCGACGGCAGCATCGTGGTATAGCTGCCGGTGATGCTGTTGCCTCTCAGCTCACCCGTGAACGTGGTGAGAAGCCGCGCTCCGGTTCGCGGGTCGGCGTACGGATCCAGCGTACCGCTGACATGAGCCTGCTCTACTTGCACGAACCGGATCTTCAGCACGGTGGACTGTGGCGCCTGACTGGCGCCGGTCGGTTGAGCGCCAGGAGCGTCGGTTGAATGCCATGGCGTCAGCGGAACACCGGTTGCGCTCGGCACCATGACCACGTCCCCGAACGCCGAGTCTCCAGCCGCGCGGAGCGTGAATTTGATGCTGCCCGCGCGGCCGGACTCCGCGCTGCTGTAATCGCCCGACCACTCTCCAATTAACGATGACACTTCCGCGGCCGTGCCAACCAGCGGAACCGGCGGGTGGGACGCGCCGCAAGCGACGACTGACAGGGGGAGCAGGAGCGGCAGCACCATCGTGGAACGGAACATAGTCGCCTCGCGAAATGGGTTATATGGCGGTCATGCGCGACGGCGACGCGCTCCTCGTCCCTAAAGAATGAAGGCCGAAGGGCGCATTGTCACTCCTTGAGTGATGAGACATATCTACTGCATGATCCCCCGGCCCGTACCCGCCGAGGTCGAACTGGGGGAGGATCGCATGAGTGACCAGCCGATGGGCCAACATCCCAAGGGCACGCTGCTGCTCGTTGGGCTGTACGGACTGCTGTTCGCCGCGTCGTGGTTCGCCGTCTATGTGTTCGTGTATCTGCGTCGCGGCGGGGTGACGCCATGAATGTGTCCTTCTACGAGAAGCTGTGGATGTGGGCATCCGGCGCGCTCATCATCGCGTTCGTGACGACGATCCTGGTGGGGCTCGCCGGCAGCGCGCTGCAGCCGCCCAGTCATGTCGAGACGATCGATCCGACGAAGGTGTGGAGCGACGCGCGCTTCCAGCACCGCGGCGCAACCCTGACGCCGGACGGCGCGACGGTCGTGATGATCGCGATGATGTTCGCGTACCAGCCCGCCGAAATTCATGTCGCGGCCGGCAAGCCGGTCACATTCCGCTTGACGAGCGCGGACGTGACGCACGGCTTCTCGATCGTCGGCACGAACGGCAACACGATGGTCGTCCCCGGCTATATCAGCCAATTCACGACGGTGTTCCACACGCCGGGGGAGTACCTGATCGTGTGCAACGAATACTGCGGGCTCAGCCATCATCTGATGTCCGCGAAGCTGATCGTGGAAGGAGCGCAGCCATGACGCGCGGCGATCGGCGTCCGGTGGAGGTGCCGACGCCGTCACGCGCCGGTCCCCGCTTCACGGAAAAGCTGGCGCAGGCGCATCTGTGGGTGGCCATTCTCGCGTTCGGGATCGCCTCGGCGATGGCCCTGATGCAAGCGCTTTCCCGCGCGAGCCTCGATCTGCCCTGGCGCACCGCCGGCATGTACTACCTGTCCGTGACAGCGCACGGCGTGCTCATGGCGCTCGTGTTCACGACGTTCTTCATCATGGCGTTCGGATACGTCGTGGTGTCGCGGACACTGAGCAGAGAACCGGCGCCGCGCGCGTTGGCGTGGACAGGATACTGGCTTGCCCTTACAGGCACGCTAGCGACTACCGGGACGATTCTCGCCGGCAAGGCGAGCGTGTTGTACACGTTCTACCCGCCGCTCATGGCACATCCCCTCTTTTACATCGGCCTGGCGCTCGTCGTGGTGGGCTCGTGGTGCTGGTCGGCAGTGATGTTGTTGTCCTATCGCGCCTGGCGCCGCGCCAACCCCGACGCGCCGACGCCGCTGGCGATGCACGGGATGATGGCGACCGTGCTTGTCTGGCTCATCGCGACCGTGGGTGTGGCCGCGGAAGACCTGATTCAGCTGATTCCCTGGTCCCTCGGCCTGGTGCCGACGATCGACCCTGTGCTGGCGCGGATGCTGTTCTGGTACTTCGGCCACCCGCTCGTGTATTTCTGGCTGCTGCCCGCGTACGTGATCTGGTACACGCTGCTCCCCCGGGTCGCGGGCGGAAAGCTGTTCAGCGATCCGCTCGCCCGTCTGGTGTTCGTGCTGTTCATCCTGTTGTCGACGCCCGTCGGGTTTCACCATCAGTTCATGGATCCGGGCGTGTCGGCGGGATGGAAGATGGTTCACACGTTTCTCACCTTCGCCATTCTGTTCCCGAGCTTCATCACCGCATTCACGGTGACGGCGTCCATGGAAGTCGGAGGCCGCGCCAAGGGAGCGACGGGGCTGTTGGACTGGATCGCCAAGCTGCCGTGGCGCGATCCGCTCTTCTCGAGCATCGCGCTGTCGATGATACTCTTCGCCATCGGCGGCATTGGTGGCGCGATCAACGCGTCGTTCGGCATGAACGCCGTGGTGCACAACACGGCATTCATTCAGGGACACTTTCATTTGACGGTCGGGAGCGCGGTTGCGCTGACCTTTATGGGGGCTGCGTACTACCTCCTGCCGCGTCTGTCGGGCCGCGAGCTCGAGCTGGGACTGCTGGCGCGGGTGCAGCCCTATCTGTGGTTCGTCGGGATGATGCTGTTCTCGATCTCCAACCACATGACCGGATTGATGGGGATGCCGCGCCGCATTTATGACGCGAGCTATGGCGGCAGCGCGGCAGCCGCGGCGTGGCGCGGCCTGACCGGCATCTCGGCCGTGGGCGGTGTATTTCTGTTTGTGAGTGCCGGCTTCTTCATGCTGGTGATGATCGGGACTGCGTTGGCGGGCCGGCGGCGCGAGCCCGAACCGATTCTCTGGGCCGAGTCGTTGTCTCCTGAGATCACGCGCCGCACGGTATTCGATCGGTACGCGCTCTGGACGGCGATCGCCATTCTGCTCGTGATCGTGGCCTACGCGTATCCACTATGGGCACATCTGCGCATGGCGCGGTTCGGCTCGCCCGGGTTCAGTCCCTTCTGAGCCTGCCCCGGGCGCTGGTGCGCCGGCCTCACTGCTTGTGGCGCCGGTAGGCGTTTCGTCTGAAGCGTTGCGGAAGCGCGAACAGCGCATGCCGGCGAGCGCGCTCGCCCGAGTGACCTGAGCCGCGGCAGTTAGCCGCGTCCGACGCCTAGCGCGTCGGCCACGCGGTTGATGTAGTTGAACCACGCGGAGATGAGCGTGATCTGCAGGATCGCCCGGTCGTCGTAACCGGCCGATCGCAGCTTCGCGTGATCGGACGGTCCGATGCGCGTCGCATCGCGCGTGAGCTGCACGACGTAATCGAGCATGGCTCGCTCCGCCGCGGAGATGCGCGCCTTCGTGTAATCGTCCTCCAGCGCCGCCACCAGCTCCTTATCCAACGTCACCCGACGCAGAAACTCTGCGTGAGACTCGATTCAGTAACGGCAGCGATTCGCGACCGAAACGACCGTCGTGATCATCTCGTGCTGCCGCCGCGTGAGCGGCAGGTCGGGCGACATCAACGCGCCGAACGTCGCGAACGCGTGATACAGCGCGTCGGGAATCAGGCTATGTGATGCGACGATGCCCGACGTGTTGCCGTCCGGCGTGGGATGGACCGGGTCGGCGTATTCCTTGGGATAGAGCGCGCGCTGGGCCTCAATCGCCCAGCGCAGCTTCTCGTCCGCTTCGGGCAGCGGGATGGTGCGAATCCAGGTCATCAGCGGAATTCCGGTTGCGAGTGAGCCTTCCACGAAATGCGAGCCAATACACTGGTGCGCCGAGTGCCACGATACCCACGCCCAGCGCGGCCTGCAGCGGGTCGTGGCCCGCGAGCAGCACCAGCAAGACGGCGACCAGAACCAGGAAGAGCAAAGGCGTCACGGGGTACCCAGGGATGCGATACGCCGCCGCCCCTTCGCGGCGCCGCAGGACGAGCAGGCCAGCCACCGTCAGCGCCAGGAACCCGACCGTCACGAAGATGAAGTAGGACAGAATCTGTTGAAATGTGCCGAGCACGACGAGCAACGAAGCGAAGGCCGCCTGAACTGCGACCGCTCGGACCGGCGTGCCGAAACGGGGGTGCACGACGGCAACGGCCTTGAAGAACACGCCGTCGCGCGCCATCGCGTAATACACGCGGGGCAGGGCCATCAGCAGCGCGAAGAGGCTTCCCAGCACGGCGACGATCACGATCGCAGCGAAGATCTGGCCTCCGGCCGGCCCGAACAGCGCCTCTCCTGCCTGCGCCGCGAACGTCTCGCCCGACGTCACACGCTCGAGCGGCACGAGATACAGAAATACGGCGCTGGTGAGAATGTAGATCGCGGTCACCGCGAGGACGCCGAGCGCGAGCGCTCGCGGCATCGTCCGCGCCGGATCCTTTGCCTCGCCGCCGAGCTTGGTGATCTCCCACCACCCACCGAACGCGAAGAAACCGCCGATCATCGCCGGAGCGAGGGCGCCAGGGAGAGGATCCGATCCTGGCCGTTGCGCAATGAAGGGCACGAAGTGCGACCAATTGCCCGCCTGGAGTGCGAGGGCAAGGACAGCGATGAGTGCCAGCGCGCCGACCTTCAGGATCATGAGCCACTGCATCACGCGCGCGCCGAGCCGGATGCCTAGCATGCTCACGGCCGCCAGAATCAGCACCGAGCCCACGGCGACACCCTTGAGCGCGATGCCGGAGATTCCCAACGCATACCCGACGTAACTCGCGAGCGCCGCGGCGAGCACCGCGGTGATGCCCGGGTCCATGACGAGCAGGCACTTCCAACCGTAGAGGAACGCCACGCCGGGCCCATAAGCTTCGCGCAGATAGACGTATCCGCCGCCGGCCTCCGGGAAACGGGCGGCGAGGGCCCCGTAGCAGAGCGCCCCGCTCAAGGCCATCGCCCCCATCAACAGCCAGACGATGAGCAGCCACAAGGGCGAGCCGACGGAGCGCGCCATGGTCGCCGGGGTCAGGAAGATCCCGATGGCGATGACTTCGCCGACCACGAGCGCGGCCATCGCCCGTACGCCGAGATGGCGCTGGAGTCCATTCATGGGCTGCCTAAGTTCGCCGTCGTGAAGGCATTCTCAAGCCCCCCTCGATCGTCTACGGCACCGCCCATGGGCACACGCGGAAAATCGCGCTGAAGGAGGAGGGCGACCGATCTAGCGAGGATCGCTGATCGGCGTATTGTTGACGCTCAACTGCAGTAAGAGATCCTCGAACCGTGCCTTGACCGTGAACCCCTTTTGAATACGGAGACTCTATGAAAGTGCTGGGATTCATCACACTCACCTTGTGTTGTATTGCTGCGCCGCTCGCGGCGCAGGACACGACACACGCGCGCCATCCAGGAATGCGCCCAGGGACGGGACGCGGGATGGACGAGATGATGGGGATGATGCGCGAGATGATGGCTCCGATGATGGGTGTCATCGCATACACACCAGGGCATTTGCTGGCGCAGAAAGACTCCCTCAAGCTGACCCCCGACCAAGTCACCAAACTCACCAACATTGAGAACTCAGCAAAAACGGCGCACGAGGCCGGCGCGGCCGATTTCAAGACCCACATGGGTGCTGTCTCGCAAGCATTCCAGACCGCCGCACCCGACACCACGGCGCTGCGGCCGCACTTCGAAGCCGCCCACTCGGCGATGGGGAAGGCGCATTGGGCCATGGTGGCGGCCGCAGCGCAATCGCGCGCCGTACTCACGGATGCGCAGCGTCAGAAGGTCGATGCCTGGGTGACCACGATGCAGCAGCGGATGCAGCAAGAGCACACGATGTAACGTCGTCGCGCGATTGATTCACAGTCGCTTCACCACGCGACTGCGAACGACGCACCACGCGGGGAAGTAAGCAAAGCGCCCCCGATCGACGGTGATCGGGGGCGTCTTTGTGCCCCCAACATTGGTCGTTTATCTTACTTCATGGTTGAGATGCGCCAGGCGACGGTGGCGTGCCCTTTCTGCAGCACGCTCAATCGAG
>WNGI01027832.1_pt1 | contig 10284 bp, 6 predicted proteins | sample 5400621 | NCBI WGS metagenome assembly WNGI01 (sample SAMN13153374, study PRJNA577476) | soil metagenome | isolation source: 20 cm soil or saprolite under Garry oak tree replicate 1 | place: USA:California | collected 2016-06-15 | reverse complement strand
CGTTTTCGAACGAGCGTCGCAGCGGCCTGGTCTGCGTTTCGGTCACGGCGAAAATTCATTCTACGTCGCCAGCTACCCGATCTTCGCCGTCGGGAATGAAGCACTGTGGTCTCTGGAGGGCAGGCTGTTGAGTGAGGCGCTGCGGGAGAGATCAGTCGCCAGGAAACGCGACCTGGCGCGGCAGTTCGTCGCGGTCAGGCGGACGCGCGAATCGCGGCTCGATTCGAACTTCGCCGAGTTCGAGACGGCGAGCGAGCTGAATGAGGGGCTGGCGGAGTACGCGCTGGTTCGGGCTCTCCAGTTGCTCGCCAACGACTCCGATGTCTCTCCCGCAACGCGGTCGGGCGCTCGAACCACGCTCGCTGACAAGCTCGCGGCTCTGGAACGTCTCACCGCCAACGTGTCGCAATCCTTTCGCTTGCGATTCTATCAGACCGGGCCCGCTGAAGCGCTGCTCATGGACGCGATCGGGCCGGCAGACTGGAAGCGGCAGCTGATGGATCAGAGTCAGACGCTTCAGGACGCGCTGGCCGTCGCGACGGGTCTTGATGATCCGCAGCGGACAGCGTTCCGCGCAGCAGTGGCGTGGCTCGATTCGGCCGCCGCTGGGCGCGAAGCAACAACACGAATCGCGAATCTGGTCGAGTTGAGGCAAAGGCAGGTCGACAGCGTTCTGTCAGCCCCGGGAATCCTGCTCGAGCTTTCCGCGAAAGAGATGCCCGGCAAGGATTTCAACGCGTGCGGGTTCGATCCACAGAATCATCTGCAGGTGTCGCCCACCGTTCAGATGCAGACTCGCTGGTGGCGACCGTGCGCCGGATCTGTCACCGGCGAATTCAACGTACCTTCAGTGCACGACGACGAGAAGGGAACGGTCCGCGCCGTGATTGGCGCAGCCCAGGACGTCAAACTGACAATCGGCGGATCGCCGGTGACACTCAGCGATGGACAAGTGATCGAGAACGCGTCCAACGTGAAACTCGATGCACCCCGCGCGAACGTTCAGGCGGGACGAGCGAAAGTATCAATGCGGGGCAGGACGTTGCAGATCATGGCGCTTCCGCTCTAGGTTAGGAGCCTCGAGACCAAGCGAATGCCATGAATGCAATTGTAAGAACGGTGAAGTTCGCTGCTTCCACGACATCTCTCGTCGCGGGTATTGCAATCGGTCGCCCTGGTGGCGCGCAGGCAGTCGATGGTGAGTGGCGCGCCTATGGTCACGACGTTCTCGCATCGCGCTACTCTCCACTCACCGAGATCAATCGCGACAACGTAGGTCGACTGACGGTCGCGTGGACGTATCACACTGGCGAGCCGTTGCCGACGCGGGACATGAAGCGGTCCCTCGAAGTGACGCCGCTCATGATCAACAACACGCTCTACGTCAGCACACCGTTGGGGAAGATCGTCGCGCTCGATCCCGAGACAGGGAGCGTGAAATGGCAATACGACGCGAAGGTTCCGCCGCGCGCCGGATTCGGAGATTTCACCAACCGCGGCGTCGCGTTCTGGAACAATCGGATTTATCTGGCGACCACCGATGGGCGGCTCATCGCCGTGGACGCTTCTACCGGTGCGCCAATACTCGACTTCGGCGATCATGGGACCGTCGATCTACGAAAGGGACTCCGGAACGCGCCGTTCGAGTTTCAGGAGTATGAGGTGACTTCGCCTCCCGCGGTCGTGAACGGTTTGCTGGTCGTGGGATCGGCCGTCGCCGACAACAATCGGGCCGACGCGGCGAGCGGGGAGGTCAGGGCGTACGATGCGCGAACTGGTCAGCTCAGATGGACCTGGGATCCGGTGCCGCAGGACGCGTCGGATCCGGCTTACGCGACCTGGGAGGGCGCCGAGGCGCATCGGACCGGCGCCGCGAACGCGTGGTCGGTGATCGCCGCCGATCCGGAACGCGATCTCGTCTTCATCCCGACTACATCGCCGAGCCCGGACTACTACGGCGGACGTCGTCTCGGCCGCAACGATTACGCGAGCTCGATCGTGGCGCTGCGAGCGTCTACCGGTAAAGTCGTCTGGCACTTCCAGACGGTGCACCACGATCTGTGGGATTATGACAACGCGTCGCCGCCGCTGCTGGCGACGGTGAAGGGCCAGCCGGCGGTGATTCAAACGACGAAGACCGGAATGATGTTCGTGCTCAATCGCGAGACGGGCGCACCGATCTTTCCCGTCGAGGAGCGGCCGGTTCCGGCGAGCACGGTTCCCGGTGAACGTGCGTGGCCGACGCAACCATTCTCATCCTTGCCACCACTGAGTCCTCACCGCTGGGACGGGCAGTCTCCCGACACCGCGTGTCAGGCGCTGACGCGTGGATTGCGCAACGAAGGCATCTTCACCCCTCCGAGTCTCGAGGGGACGATCGTGGTGCCGTCGAACATTGGCGGCGCACACTGGGGTGGGGTTGCATTCGATCCGGTCCGACAGATCGCGGTCATCCCGGTGAACAGACTCGCGGCGGCCGTCCAATTGATCCCCGTCGCGGGAGTGAAGCTCGATACGCTGTGGGAGTCGCACTCGCGGATGGGGTACGATTACACGGTGATGCGTGGGACGCCCTACATCATGCGTCGCCGCATCCTATTCGTTCCGCCGCGAACGCCGTGCACGCCGATGCCGCCGGCCGAATTGGTGGCGATCGATCTGAAGAATGGCACCAAGGCGTGGTCCACACCGATCGCGCCGAACCTGGGCGGCGCCATCGTGACTGGCGGCGGGCTCGTCTTCATGGCGGCGACGATCGATCGACAGCTGCGCGCGTTCGACATCGAGACGGGTCGGGAGGTGTGGCACGCCGACCTTCCAGCGTCGGGCAAAGCAACGCCAATGACATATCGCGGGACAAATGGACGACAATACGTCGTCATCGCCGCCGGTGGTGACGGCGAGACGTGGGGCGCCGGCGACTCCATCATCGCGTTTGCGCTCCCGCGTTAGCGACGCAACGAAGTCACACCCGTCGGGAAGTTGTTGAAAATGTCGATTGGACATTGGATCTCAGGCGCATGGGTGATGCTCGCGGCTGGGTGCGTCACCGGACAATCAGCGAGCGCGCCGGTGCCGTTCTCCGAATTATGGCAGAGCGCGCCGCCGATGTTGCACGCCCGCTCGGCACACGCTGTGGCCAGCACTGGTGGTGCGATCTACGCGATCGGCGGCACCGGGGAAGGTGGTGCGGTGCTGGACGTCGAGCGATTCGATGGCAGTGTGTGGCGGGAAGAGACGCGATTGCCCGGTGAAGGTCTCAATGCACCCGCCGCCGTCGCGATCGGCGATCGGATCTATGTCATCGGTGGATTCAAAACAGTCACCAACGTGCCGACATCCGACGTGCTCATTTACGATACGCGAAGCCATGCCTGGAGCAGCGCGGCTCCATTGCCGGCGCCGCGGGGCGGGCACGCGGCGGTACTCCTCGGCGGAAGGATTCACGTAATCGGTGGCGGAAACTCGCGATCGACCCTCGCCGATCATTCTGAGTACGACCCGGTGAACAACTCGTGGATCGATCGAGCGCCATTGTCGCGGTCGAAGGGAAGTCCCGCGGCGGTGGCGTTCGACGGAAAGCTTTACTCGATTGGCGGACGCAGCGGCACCGGAGATTTTGGTGATGTCGAGATTTACGATCCCTCGAGCGATAGCTGGAGCGCGGGTCCGCCGATCGAGCCGCGCGGAACCGCTGGTGCGGCGGTGTATTGCGGGCGCATCTACGTATTCGGCGGCGAGTCGCAGGCGAAGAAGTCGACGCTCGCCGAGGTTCTGCGGCTTGATGCGACGCGCGGCGCTTGGGAGCAGGCGAGGCCGATGCCGGAGGCACGCAACTACGCGCGCGCCGTCGTCCTCAACGGTTCGGTGTATCTCGTCGGCGGAAACCGTGACGTGGCGATGAGCCATTCCGCGGCTGGAAGCACGCACGTTGAGAGGTTCACCGCGTGTCGCGATCGTTGACCTGTTAGTTCGTAACCCTCAGTCGATCGTCGACACCAAACATTTACCTCTCGTAAACATTATTCGCCGGTACCCGCTTGTAGCGTTGGTGTACGCAATCCTGACGCTAATCAACGGACTGCATGGCGATCTCACTCGAACAGCTCTCTCCGACAAATCAATTCGCTTACGACCTCCGGCTGCTCTATCAGCTGTTCGAGGAAGCGCAGCGCTCGCGCGTTGCGCACGGCGAACGGTTACGCGCGATCTTTCAGGGACGAACCAGTGCGGGGGGCGAAGAGCGGCCGGAAAAGGCTGACTCGCTGCTGAAGACGATCGTCCGCGGCAACACCGTCGGCGCACCGAGGGTTCTCGAGAGAGCGTACGCGAGAGCGGCGGGTGACGAGGCCGACGCCGCGGAGACGCTGCGCGAGGTAATCGAGATCCATCCGGCGTGGCCCTGGCTCTCGAGCAGGAAAGGAGTCGGTCACTTGCTGGCAGCACGCCTGCTCTCGCGCCTCGACGTCACTCGCGCAAAGACTCCGTCAGCGTTCTGGGCATACTGCGGTTTGGCGACGATTCCCGGAGTTGCATATCGTTGTGGCCGCTGCAACCTGGAAGTTGCATATCCGGTTGGGTACAAGCTTCACGAGCCGCACTACGCGCGCTCCGGTTTGCGCGAATGCGCCGGACGACTGGAGCTCGTGAGCGACGAGCGGTCTACGCGCGTCGCGCCGCGGCGGAGTGCACTAGGCGGTCGCCGCAGCTACGATTCGCACGCGCGCAAGTCGTGTTACCTGATCGGCGTGTCCCTGCTCCGCTGTGGCAGTGATTACAGAGCGTTCTACGATTCGGAGCGAGCGAGACTGGCGAGCCTTCGTCCGGGATGGACGCCGCGGCACAGCCACCTCTCGGCGCTCCGTCGAATGGAAAAAGTATTTCTGCGCGACCTCTGGCTCGCCTGGCGTCGCGCTATGAATCTTCCGCTAGTGAATTCGTACTTTATCGTTTGGAACTGAAGACTACCAGCTGGGGGCTTTGAGCGGAGCGCCTCGGAGCTGCGCGCCTTTAGGCAATCAACTCCCTACGATTATGCGAAGACTTTCCGTCATCCTCGCGGCGTCCCTCATCGTTCTTGCGCAAGAATCGTCAGCTCAGACGTCGACGAGCGGTAACAGTACCGCCAGTAACAAGTCGCAGGCGCCGAAGGGGCCACCCACCGTATGCGTCAACGATCCGGAGCGGCATCGCTTCGATTTCTGGATCGGGGAGTGGGATGTCACCACGCCCGACGGGAAACGGGCCGGCAGCAGCGTGATCGAATCAGTTAGCGGTGGCTGCGCGCTGCTCGAGAACTGGACGAGTCGGAGCGGGGGAAGGGGGAAGAGCCTCAATGGCTACAACCCGTCCATCAAGCAATGGCAGCAGTTCTGGATCGGGCAGGATGGCCAGGTGAGCGAGTATCGGTCGAGCCAGTTCGACGGAACGAGCCTGGCGTTCTTCATCAAGGATGACGCGAAGCCGCTGGCGCTGCACCGACTGACCTTCTCGCCAATCGATGCCCAGACCGTTCGGCAGCACTCCGAGAATTCCGAGGACGGCGGCAAGACCTGGAAAACCGAATACGACCTGTACTACCACCGCAAGCAGAAGTAGCAGCGGCGACGGAAGTCAGATCTGAAAGCGATACCCAGCCTTGCGCACCGTGAGCAGATGCCGAGGCTGCGCGGGATCCGGTTCCAGCTTGTTCCGCAGACGCGCTACGTGCTGATCGACCGTGCGTGACGTCACGCCGTTGCTGTAGCGCCAGACCTGGCGCATCAGCGTCTCGCGCGAGACGATGTCGCCACCCGACTCGATCAGGAACGCCAGGAAATCGAACTCCATCGGGCTGAGGTCGATCGTCCTCCCGCTCCGCTGCACCGTCCGCGTTCTGAGATCCACGACAATGTCGGAAAAGTGGTGCATCGAATACCGGGCCGCGCCTTCGCCATTGGTGGCGTGGCTTTTTCCTACATGCGTGACGCGCCGCATGATTGCCTCGACTCGCGCCAGAAACTCGAGCACGCCTACGGGCTTTACGACGTAATCGTCGGCGCCGATTCGGAAGCCCTGCACCTTGTCCACTTCCTGATCGCGCGCGGAGAGAATCAGAACCGCCGCGTCGCCGCCCGTCGAGCGGTAGCGACGGAGCACCTCGAATCCATTCACGCTCGGCAGCATCAGGTCGAGCACGATCAGATCCGTGTCGTTGTCGATCAGCCACTGGATGGCGTCAGCGCCGTCGGTGATGCAGTCGACCTTGTAGCCCTCTACCTCCAGGCTGGTGCGAAGCCCAAGGGCCAGAGTCTCGTTATCCTCGATTATCAATATCGAGCGTCCGGGGGCATGACCATTCTCGGACGGTTGTGATGCGTGCGTCATACCGCGCTCCCGTTTCTGTTGCGCTGCAGGTTTAGCGTAAACCGGGTCCCACCAGTCGGCCGCTCAGCGAGGCCGACGGTTGCTTCCATCGCCGTCGCCAGATCACGGACGATCGACAAGCCGAGTCCGGCGCCGCCGGTGGAATCGTCCACCGTGCCGCCGAGTCTGACGAACGGCTTCCAGACGTTCTGGCTCTGTGAGGCGGGGATTCCCGGTCCGCAGTCGTCGACCCACAACCTCACCGTGGTCGGGTCGGTCCTCACGCCAATAGTGATCGTCTGACCGATCGGCCCGTACTTGGCCGCGTTGTCGAGGACGTTGATCAGAATCTGGCGTATGGCGCCCGGATCGCCGCGCGCGATCGCCGGCTCCGGAACATCGAGCAGAATTCGCATCTTCCGGGCTTCCGCCATTGGGGTGAAGAAATCCGCCGCTGTCTCAGCCACGTGCACAACGTCGACTGGAGTCGCGGCGAGCTGCAGCTCAGGCTTCGCCGCGGCCAGTACTGAATTGGACAACGCAATGAGCCGATGAGTTTCACGCTCGATTATTTCCAGAGACCGCTCGCGCTCGTCTTCGGTCCGGGTTCGGCCGAGGCGGAGCAGCTGAACGAACATCAGAATCTGCTGGAGCGGCGTCCTCAGCTCGTGGGAGACGTTGGCCAGGAAGCGCTGCCGCGAGTTGACCAGTCGAATCTCGCTGCGCAGTGAAGCGAAGCCGGCAATTGCCAGCACGATGCTGCCCGCCAGAAGAAGAAGTGAAACCGGCACGTGCGAATCGGGGATGCCGCCAACGACGAGGAATTTTGCGATATCCGGTCTCAGCGAGACCCAGAAAACGGTGCCGCCGATGAATCCCAGCGGGGATACGCCGGAATAGCCGGACTTGTAGCCGTCACTCGGCGCCTGGTAAATCTTTCTGCCCTGGAGGTCGGTGATGGTGAGCGTGAACAGTGAATCCGCCGGCATCCCCAAAGGCCACCGGCCACGCATCATCTCGGAGCTCACCGTCTTGAGCGCGCTCTCGCTGGCCACGGCGTGATAAGGCTTGTAAGGACGCCAGGCGCCGGACGACGACCCCGAGTCCTCCGTGTATCCGGGCATCATCGGCGGCAACACGCGGACGACTTTGTACATCGCGTTGTAATCCGTGGTGTCGCGCACGCCGTAACAGGAGCGGTAGCCGTAGACGGCGAGAACGTTGCCGGCGGAATCGACCGCCGGCGCGTAGGAGACGGCTTCTCGGCCCTTCGGTACGTCGACGAACAGATATCCGAATCCAGCGATCTTTACCCAGTGCTCGTTGGCGAGCTTCGGGATGGAATCGCGAATTATCGGTTCAATTGCCGGGTCGGGTCGCGTCGCTCCCGCATACTTGATCCGGCGGGAAGGAAGATCGACGCGGAATCGGTAGATTGGCCAGCCGGCGCTAGGCCCGCAGCGCTCAGTGGTGTCGGGAATCGCCGGTATGGCGGCCGGGCCGGGCAGCGCCGCGTTGTGCGCCCACGGCTCGCTGGGATGCAATGCCGCGTACGCCTGGAAAAGGGTACGATCGCGCGCGAAGAGATAGGCGCGGCTCGTATAGATGTAGCTCGCGAACTTCGCGTAGTCCTTGACGGTGCGCGATGCCACCGCCCTGCGCTCCTGCGCAGTGCGCATCGATTCCCGCACCGCGAGCGCGGATACGATGACGATGCCGAGCAGCGCGCTGCCAAGCAGCAGCGGACGGGCTCCAATGGCTCGCATGCGACCAAGAAGTGACATGTATTGGACGGGTGTGAATTGCCGCGAACAAATACAATATGACGCCGCACGTGTGACTGCTTCCGGGGTCATTGTATGCAAACTGTAAAATCTCCGGCGGCTGGATACAGAGTCCCTACAACCGCCTACAACTCCTTCACAGCTTCGGCACCCCAAATCTCTTACGCGGTTTTGCGCCCACTCTCACATTGCGCTTCGACATGTGGTGCGGGCCCGGATCGCGATGACGACGACGCAACGCCGTCGCCTTGGACCGGCTCCGTGCACATCGCGTAAGCCTTGGTGGCTTACGCACACCAGACCACGGAGGTCCAATGAGACTCCTACGTAGTGCGAGTAGTGCATTTGCGCTCCTCGTCACGCTCGCTTCTGCGCTTCACGCGCAGTCAGGCATGACGGTCACAGGGTCGGTAACGAGCAATCAGGGCGTGCCGCTTCCCGGAGCAACGGTGTTCCTGCAGGGAACGAACATTGGTGCTCAAACCAATGAAGACGGGCGATTCACGTTCGTGATCCCTGGCACGCGCGCCAATGGCCAAGCCGCGGTATTGACGGCTCGCGTCATTGGCTACACGGCGTCGTCGACGCCGATCACCTTGTCTGCGGGTTCCGCCATCAACCACGACTTCCTGCTGACGGTGAATCCATTTCACCTCGGCGAAGTGGTCGTCACGGGCGCCGGAACGTCGACAACCCGCGAGCGGCTGACGACGACGATCAACACCGTCGACAGCTCGGCTCTGCGCAGGGCGGTGCAGCCGCAGAACCTGGTGTCGGCACTCGCGGCGCAGGCGCCGAACGTCGAGGTGCGCACTCAATCCGGTGAGCCTGGCGCTTCAGCGTCGATCCGAATCAGGGGCGCGACTTCGCTTACGGGCGCCAATCAGCCGCTGTTCATCGTTGATGGTCAACCGATCGACAACTCGACCACCTCGACCCAGGGCGGCAACCAGGGTACGGTCGCGACCAACCGCGCTTCGGACATTAATCCGGAGGACATCGAATCGATCGAGATTTTGAAGAGCTCGGCGGCGGCCGCCATTTACGGCGCGCGCGCATCGAACGGCGTCGTCGTGATAACGACGAAGAGCGGCCACGCCGGTCCGACACGTTACAGCCTCACCTCGACCGAGACCTGGGACAAGCCGCGCATACCCGACATGCTTCAGCGCAGCTATGCGCAGGGCTCCAACGGTGTCAACGCCGTTTGCGGCGGGCCTGACTGCCGGGTTACCGCGCTCAGCTGGGGAGCGCCGCTGGCGGCAGGCACTCGAGTCTACAATCACGAGAACGAGCTGTTCGACACCGGGCTGACTGCTGACAACAACCTGCAGATCTCGGGCGGAAACGATCGCACCACTTTCTTTGCATCGGGCGGACTGACCAGTCAGGACGGGTACTTCAAGGGCCCGAACAACAGGTACAATCGCGCCACGGCTCGACTCAAAGGATCGCAGGTAGTCTCGTCGAAGCTCACGATCGGCGGAAACTTCAGCTACATCGACGATCGCGGAAAGTACATCCAGAAAGGTTCCAACACTTCTGGCATCATGCTCGGCGCGCTTCGTACGCCTCCCAACTACAACAATTTGGATACGTACACGGCCTCGGGATTACAACGGCCCTACCGCTTCCCCGAGCCGACCAGCGTCGCGGTGATGCAGGCGAGCGCGTATTACGACAATCCATTCTTCGTTCTGGACAATCCGGGCAATCGTAGTGAGGTTGGCCGCTCGGTGTCCAACGTCAATGCCGACTGGAACCCCCTCGAGTGGCTGAACGTCAAGTACACGCTCGGAGCCGACTACTACAACGATTCGCGTCTGCAGGCGCTCCCGCTCACCTCCGCCAACGACAAGCGCGGAAACGTAATTCGCTTCACCGCCAGCAACCTCGAGATCGATCACAACCTGCTCGCCATAGCGCGACACGATTTTGGCACGAGTCTGAACGCGACGTTCACGCTCGGACAGAATCTCAACTCACGCCGGTACCGTCAGCTCGCCGACGAAGGTGATGGGCTGATCGCGCCGTCCCCGCTCGCCATCCAGAACACGGTCAACAAGGGTGCGAGCAATCTGCTGAATCTGGTTTTCCCATTCTCGGGGACAGCCGAATTCCGGTCGCTGGCGCACATCGAGTCGTATTTCGCGCA
>WNGI01018780.1_pt1 | contig 10284 bp, 8 predicted proteins | sample 5400621 | NCBI WGS metagenome assembly WNGI01 (sample SAMN13153374, study PRJNA577476) | soil metagenome | isolation source: 20 cm soil or saprolite under Garry oak tree replicate 1 | place: USA:California | collected 2016-06-15 | reverse complement strand
TAGCGTTCGACTTGGCGCGTTTCGTTTTTGATTTTGATATTACTCGTTTCAACAAACTGGCGATTAGCATCGAGTGTTGCCTGAATTAACCGATCGTCCCAGCGAACAAGGAGGTCTCCCTTTTTAACGATATCGCCAATCCACACAGGGACCTCGAGGACTCGAGCAGCGATCTGTGTGGTAAGGAGGACCGAGTAAAATTGCTGCACCGTGCCGCTTCCTCCGATGACTTCTTCAAGCGTTTGTCTGCGTACCGGAATGGTTTCCACGGGCGACGGTGCATGCACGATACGAGCCTTTTTAGAATCAGTGTGAATCAGGTGCAGAGCGGTCTTGAACACCAACAGACCAAGCACGCAGCAGACGACCAGGAAGATTATCCAGTGGGAAAGTTTCGGCTTACCAACAGTGAATTCCTGGCGCCTGGTAGAGAGCGCATCGCGCTCCGGATTTTGTACGCTGTGGCCGATAGGCCGTGCCGGTATGTCAGGGGATTCTTTCATTGGATTGCATCGGGTTGGAGTTGTAGACAGCGCGCGCCGGCGTTTCCCGCTCGTGAGACATGGCCTGATTTTTCTGATGTCGTACCCATAACGCCAGCAGAGCTGCCGTGAATACGCCGAAGATGAAAAGCTCATAAAGGCTCGACTGGAGATTTTGCATACTGAACAGCATGGGAAGGTCCTTATGTTTGACCCCGACGATGAGTACCAGTGGCGAGCTGAAGTCCTTCTTCCACGGCCAGAATAGAGGAATGCCAGAAGCAGTCGAATTCCAGCCTAGCTTCGTCCCAGTGCACAAGTCGATCAGCAGATGCGAGCTGTATGCTAAAAAATAAAGAGTGAAGCTCCGCCGAAAACTCCCAGCTATCCGCCACACGCAGCTGACAGCAAGCGCGACAAGAAATGCTGCTACGAAGCTGTGCGTAAACCCACGATGGAAGGCGTCCGCATTTGTGCCGACACCAAGACCGAAGAGGACATCGATGTCAGCCAGATTCGCAAGCAGCACCAGTAAGATCAACTGCGGCAAATATCGGCGGCAAGCACTGATGAGATGCACCTTGGAACGGGCGGCCCAAAGCATGAATGTCCAAAACCCGGCGATACTGTGTGCTACTGGCGAAGCCACGGGATAAAAAGGCTCAGGATGGCAGCCGCGCAAACGCATGGTGTTCTTTTTGAATGTCGGCGGACTCTGGCTTGCCGAGCAGGCCATCGTAAATGCGCTCGATCCGCTGGCAAATTATTCGCCAATCAAAATTGGCAAGGACGGTCGCGCGGGCGTTCGCTCCAAGCCTGGCAGCGAGCTCGCGATCCTGCAGCAATGTCACAATCCCACTGCCGAGCGCTTCACAATCGTGATCAGGGACAATGAAGGCGTCGTGCAAGTGGCGCACCCCTTTGGCCGCGCCTTCAAAGCAGACAATTGGCTTTCCTGCCAGCATGTAGTTCAAGAGTTTGACCGGATGCCCCGGGCATTCCGGGCGTGAAATCACCGTCACGTTAGCGAGCGCGAGATAGCTCGGCAAATCCTCGAGCGAATGGGGCGCGATCCACATGATGGAATCAGAAATGCCGAGCCGCTCTGCTAACTTCTTGTGTTCCCTTTCATGGGACTCGGACACGAGCGGACTTACCATCACCAGCAGAACATCTGGTAGCTGCTTTGAAACGACTGCGAACGCGCGAAGCAAGTAGTCGATCCTCTGGAAGCCGTTCAACACTCCCGTATACATCACGATCGGGCGGCCATGAATTCCATGACGACGACGGATCTTTTCTGGATCTGTGTTATCGAACATTTGCGGCACGATCCCCGCCGGAATCATATCGAGTTTTCGCTCGGCAATTCCGCGCTTCACAAACCACTGCTTCAATTCGGGAGAAACTGCTGTGATGCGATCCGGGAAAATTGGGACAAACCAATCTAGTCCGCGCGCAATTGCGCGGGCAAGCCAGGCCGGACGAATGAAATGATATCCCGCCAGCTCGTCAGACATCAAGTTCACGGCATTGTAAAGTAGTGGACGGCCGGTGATCCATTTTGCCATCACGCCGGTCAGCGCGCCTTCATAATTGTGCGCGTGAATGATATCGATCTGTTCGCGCTGAATGACGCGGCGGAGCAACCGGCAAAGCGCTAAATCCTCCAAAAACTTCTCTGGTGAGGGCCCGACCCTGGCGTTCGTCTCAGGCCGGAATGGGCCCGTCCTGTGAACCTTGGCATGTCCAACGGCGATTTCCTTCTGGCCCGTCTGGTAAGTTACGATGTGCACGGCGTGTCCCATCTGCGAAAGCGTATCGGACATTTCTCGGATGCTCGCCGCCGACCCATGATTAGCAGGGAATGGACACGCCGCCACCATGGCGATCGAGTAGCGCCCCGCTCCGCTCCGCGGACGTAACGCAGTTCTTACTTCGGATCCGTTTGAAGCTTCGATTTCAAACATATTTCTTAGCGGATCAGTTATTCGAGGTATCCCAGGGCCCGAAGGCGCTCTTCAACTTTGGCTGATTCCTCATTCGTGTAACCCCTGGTGCTATACGTCTCCGAAACGCCAGAAGCGTTGCCGGCTTGAAGCGGATGCGCGGCAATGAAGTCCGATCGGAAAATCGTCGTCAGGACTTTGCCGTCCATGTCTTCCGGCACAGGCACATCGAGCAGGTACAGAAGCGTGGGAGCAATATCGATGAGCTGGGCGTTTTCAATCTCCACACCGGTTTTCAAAACAGGGCCGCGGCCGATTAAAATTCCGTGAAGCCTGTGCGTCCCGCCCCATTCGCTATCTTCTGACGGACGATGCTCACGAATGATAAGTGGCGGTTTGCGCCTGTCCTTTCTAAAACTTGGCTGCGTCGAGAAAAGGCTATCTTCGCTCCACCAGTCGAGGATCAGATCGGCGCCTTCCTCGGAAAATGGTCCATGAAAAATCTCATCACGGCGATACACGCGGGCGATTATCGGCTTGCCCGTGCGCGGATCTTTCAGCTCGGCCAATTTCTCAATGATGAATTCCGTTAGAGTGCCATACTCCGCCGGTTCCACAATGCCTTGGGTCTTTATTCCTTTTAGGTTGATCCAGATGCTCGGTGGCGAGGCGAGCACTTCGCTGCAATATGCTTTGGTGCGGTTCCAATCGATATGTTGAAATGACGTGTAAGCGAGTTCCGCTTTCTTTCTGAGCGAAGGAAACAGTTCCGCAAGAAGCGTCTTCTGGCGCGACGAGAGCGACTTGCGCAGATACGAAAATCCCCCTCGCAGAGCGGTCGCGCCAATCCTGCGCAGAAATTTTTCTTGTTTGCCGCGGGTTCCGCTCTTGCAGTAGTACAGGAGGCCGAGTTGGTGCAGGTAACGATTTAGGAACAGCGTGCGATCAACGACCGGGCCGCCACCGTGATCGGAAACAACCAAAACAGTCGTATCTGCCGGAAGCTTCGCTATTATCTGGCCGGTCACCGCATCGAGTCGTTCGTACACCTCACGCACTGCATTTCCAAAACGAGCTTCGGCTTTTGGGTCATGAAGAAAATGACTGCGATCCATGTACTGCCAGAAATAGTGTTGGACGGTATCGATCGACATGAAAACGAACATCATCACGTCTTGTGGATGGTGTTCCAGAAGGTAAAGAGCGATCGCCGCCCATTGCTGGTCGATTTTTTTCATTTCGGCGAGCACTTGAGCGCGGCGCCGGTCCGTAGACATGAACCCGAGGAAGCGGACGTCGTGATTAATTTTGCCGAAATGATCGACCAGTTCGCCTTTAAGTGAGGGCGGATGGACGAACGGACTGTTCGCAGAGGGTGTATCCAAACCGGAGATTTGGAACCCGTTCAACGCCTCAGGCGGATACGTAAACGGAATATTCATAGTGCCCACGGAAAACCCAGCAGTATTGAGTAGCTTCCAGATGGTAGGTGAGCGGCGTGAAGCGCCGTTGGCGTAATTCATCTCGTAACCGTCTGGTTCGGTTTCGACAAAATGAAAGACGCCGTGCTTGCCAGGATTCTTGCCAGTCATGAATGATGTCCAAGCAGGCGGAGTAATTGGCGGAAGAACCGACTGGAGAGGGCCGGACACGCCCGCATTCATCAACTTTGTTAGATTCGGCATGCCGCCTTCGGCAATCCAGGGACGGATGAGTGTCCACGTCGCCGCATCCAGACCGATGATGACTACTTTTGGGTGTTTCTTCACTTTGCAGTGAGGGTTGTGATCGCAGCGGCCAAATCGGTATTGGCCGCCAATGAGTCAATCTCGCCGAAAGAATCCGCAAAAGAACATGCCAAAGCCCTGCCCTCCATATCTTGCGGAACTGGTAAGCCAAATAATTGCAAGATCGTTGGCGCGATGTCTGTGATTCGCAGACCGTCGATTTGGCGGCCACCCGGGATCCCGTCTCCCCCGGGGCGAAAAACGAAAATTCCATTCTCCGCATGGTTAGCGCCGTCGGGGCCGGTGTTGTTCTCGAACGTGTGTATTTGTCCGTTTCCAACAGTGCCGACAGATCGCCAGTACAAGTCGCCAAAATAAACAATCAGGTCCGGCGCGACGCCGCGCACTTCTTTATACAGTTCCTCCGGTCGAAAAACTTGAGTGCCGATTTCCTGTCCGTTTTCATCGGGAATGCTTTGCAGTCCCGATGCGATTTCCTCCCGCACTTTTTCGTAATCGTTTGGTGCAATGGTTCCGTTCGGCTCACGGCCTGCAACATTGAGAAAAACGCGCGCGTAATAACCGCCATCGCCCCACGCTTTTGTTCGCGACCAATCAACCTTGGCTTTTGAAAGAGGTGTGGGGCTGGCAGGCTTTTCGGCTAACCGAAGGTAGCCGTTTGCAATCAACCATTCGTTAATGCAGATGCCGCCATCCATGCGTTTGGCGCCGTGATCGGACACCACGAGCACACCCGTTCCGTCATCGGCGAACGCAAGCAGCTCGCCAATTTCACGATCCACTTCCTGATAATAGTCATGAATTGCATTCTCGAATTCATTGCCTGCCTTGTAGAAGCGATGCGCTGGATCCATATCGTCCCAAAACGCATGGTGAATTCGGTCGACGCCCATTTCCACTATCATAAAAAAATCCCACTCTTCCTTCGCAAGAAGATGGCGGGCAACTTGGAACCGCTTACGGGTCATCTCGTAAATGTCAGCCAGCACCTTGGTCTTATTGCCGGAGCGAAAATCGCGTACGTCCACAACGTATTCGCCGACGAGACTCGCAATTTCGTCTTTGAGCTCGGGCGGATGTGTGTAATTGCAAGTGATATCGGGAGTCAGAAAATCTCCGATCAACAATCCATTGAGTGGTTGGGGCGGATAGGTTCCGGGTACGCCGATGACAATCGAGTGCTTCCCACTTCGCGAAAGGATGTCCCAAACGCGGTCCTCTTTTATAGCGAGTGAATTTGCGATCGAGTATTGGTCGTATGAGTGATCAGCTCGGTTTCGAAAGCCGTAAACTCCAAGTGTGCCCGGGCTCTTGGATGACATCATTACCGACCATGCCGGCACCGTGATAGGTGGGTCGCACGACCGAAGCGGTCCGTGAAAACCGTTTCGGCAGAGACGCTTTAAATTTGGCAAATCCTCAAGCCAACGATCAAAAACCAACTCTGGGGCCGCGCAGTCGAGCCCTATGAGGATTACTCGTCGTCGCGCTTGTCCGGAAGCAGCGTGGATGGATTCGGGAGAAGGCAAACTATTCAAATTACGATTCTGTCCTGCGACAAACGCAGGTTATTGCCTCATCATCTAAACAGGTCTGCTCCGAGGAACGCTTGTTCGCACGGTCTGCTAAAATTGCGGGGGGCGGCGCTTCGTTATCGACCGGATAAAGCCCGGACTGGTTCAGCGCCACACGCCGAAGTTTCCGCCAAAGCCGACAAAGTTCACCAAATGCCTTAAGTATAACACGGAGGTTTGCCCCAGACTGTCTCCCGTGACGCCGCGGGAGATGAGTCACTTCGACCTCGCGTATGCGCATGCCAAGCTGTGTTGCCTGAGCAAGAATTTCAGTGTTAACCATTGCGCCAACGCACCTAATTTGGACGTGGTTGAAGACTGAACGTCGGAACACTTTGAAAGCACAATCGATATCTCGAACTTTGATGCGAAGCACTAGTCGCACCAGCACGTTCCACCCCAGCGCATTCATACGGCGGTAAAGCGGATCCTGTCGCTTTGCGCGGTAACCCGCGACAATGTCATAATCCTCTGACCAACAAATTAGTTGCTCTAGGTCGCTGTCCGTGGCAAATCACCTCAACTTCAGGGTATTGAGCTTTCAACTCTTGGCAGATCAGAGCGGTCGCGTCGCTGCTGCCATCGTCCACAACAATGATCTCCCAGCTCGTCGCGACCTTCGGGAGCACCCGAATCATCGCTTCAACCGTGCATCTGATGTTTCCTTCTTCATTGAATGCTGGAAAGATTACAGATAGGTCTCCCACGATTAAATTCTCCTTTAGTTTAGATGGACCCCGACAATTGCACCTAACGTGCTGTGCGTTGTTAGGCAAGCATTTAGGAGCATGGCCACGAATATTGATCGCGCTGTAACACCAATATAGATGCCGCAGAAATCGGGGCAACTTCCGAAGGGGCGGTCGCCCGGATGTTCAGCGAACGCGACGTGATCGTCGACACGACGTACTAAACACCGGCGGAAGGATGAAGTTGCGCACGCGCTCGGACGTTTATGAACACGCCGACGCCGGTTAGGCAGCGAACCTGTTTTTCGCGATCGATGCGTTGAAACCGACATCGGAAGGGCTGCATCCGCTGGTCCTTAACATCGGAACTGAATGTTCAACACGGCGCTTTCGCAATTGCGGTTGAGTATAGCGGCCCCAACGAGTGGCTGTGTCGAATGATCTACCGTACACAAGCACTTCTTACGGCAACTCAACGGTGAAGTTTCCAAAAAAACCGTGCGAAAGGAAAAACGTACTTTCTATGTTGCTGTTTGGGTTACCCGGTGGGACCCCCACCCAGCTGGTGCTGGAGCTTCCAATTGACCAATCCCTCACACTCACGCGAAAGCAAACAACGGTAAGAACTCCGAGACTTGCCGAACGGAATGAACAGACATTCGATGCAGGCTGTGACCCAGTACATATGCGCTCCCACGTCACACGAGATTGAAACAGTGAACCAATCCGGCCGTGGCTCAGAAACCAAGATTCTCGGAGTACCCAAGGGAAACGCTCGGTGCCAAACCTGGCATTGGACGTTGAGCGTTGGGCGTTTGCCCCCTAGATTGGGCAACCAATCTCGGCTTATCGTTTGAAACCGACCACGACATATTTGAGACCGCCGCCGGGGTACCGCTTTCGGCGGCCGTGGTATTTGAAGCCGTGGTTTTATGTTCCCGTCGGCATCGTTGCGGTGCTGATCGTTGCTTTAGCTGTTTTCGTTTCCAGTCTCATCGCCGATCTCAAAGCGCAGGCCAGAACGTTCGATCTAAACAAGCTCGAACAGATGGAATCGGCCAGCGTCATTTTGGATCGGAACGGCAAGATCTTTGGCCAAATTTACGTGGAGAACCGCGAGACGGTTCCTTACGAGCAGTTGTCTCCTGATCTCATCAACGCAGTCGTTGCGGTCGAAGACGCGAAATTTTATCAGCATCACGGGTATGATTTGCTCGGCATCATTCGCGCAGCGTTGAAAAACGTGACGGCCGGCCACGTGCGCCAGGGTGCAAGCACGATCACGCAACAATTGGCGCGCAACAGTTTCTCGCTCAAGGAAAGAACCTTCCGCCGAAAGCTGCTGGAGATTTTTCTGGCGCAACGAATCGAAGAGCAGTTCGGGAAACAAAAAATCATGGAGCTGTATCTTAACCGGATCTATTTCGGTGGCGGGCTATACGGGGCGGAAGCGGCGGCGCGAGGGTACTTTGGCAAGTCGGCTCGTGATATGTCGCTGGCGGAATGCGCCACGCTCGCCGGTCTGGTCAAGAGCCCGAATAGATTGTCGCCATGGAGCGATCGCGCTAATTCGCGTGAGGTGCGCGACTACGCGCTCGATCGGATGCGCGATCTCGGCTTTATCAGCCGCGAACGATGCGCCGCTGCGCGAGCGGAACAGATTGTCATCGGCAGTCGGCAAAACGCGCAGGGACAAACCTACGCAGTCGATTATATCCGTCAGCAGGTCATCGCAGCGGTGGGATGGGACCGCGCAATGAACGAAGGCTTTCGCATTCACACGACCATCGATGTCGATTTACAGAAGGTCGCGGAGGATTCTCTCCGGGCTCATCTCGAAACGGTCGAGCAGCGCCCCGATTATAATCATCAGACTTACTCCACGTACGCTGCCTCATTCCGAAAGGCCAAAACAAACGGCACAATGTCTGATCAGCCTGCGCCCGAGTATCTGCAGGGCGCAGTCATTGGCCTCGACAATGCAACCGGAGACATTTTGGTGCTCGTAGGCGGGCGGGATTTCGAGCACAACCAGTACAACCGCGCGCTGCAATCCCGGCGGCCCGCTGGGACTGCAATGTTGCCGCTTGTTTATGCAGCAGCTTTTGAGAAAGGAATGTATCCCGGATCGTTGGTGGAGGATTCGCCGCTGGATAATCGCGCAGTCATGATCGGCGGGACAACGGGAATTCTCGGCGAGTGGGGCCCGGAAAGCGCTGAGAACCGTTACGAAGGCACAATGACGGCGAGGCAGGCGCTGGCCAAATCAAAAAACGGCGCAACCGTCCGCATCGGAATGAACGCAGGAGTCGATGCAGTGTTGCAGCTTTGCTCCGCGGCGGGCGTTCATTCCACGCTTCGTCCTTATCCGGCGACATTTCTGGGAAGCAGCGAGGTGACCCTGGCCGAACTCGCACTCGCATACACGATCTTTCCAAATGGCGGATGGCGGCCAAATACACCGCACATTTTAGGGCGGATTGAAGAAAAGGATGGAACGCTGGTTTGGGATGGAAAGCAGGAGAGCATCCGGAAATTAGTAATCAAGCCCGAGACCGCCTACGAAGTGCATTCCTGTTTAGTGGACGCACTTCAATCCGGAACGGGCAAAGCTGCTTTTACACACTTTGGGCTCAAAAAAATGCCCGCAGCGGGTAAAACCGGCACCGCTTACGATTTCACTGACGCGTTGTTTGCCGGATACGATTCCAATTTCACTTGCGCCGTCTGGGCAGGCTTTGACAAGCCGCAAAAGATTTATCGCGGTGCGTTCGGGTGCGAGCTCGCGCTGCCGATTTGGGTCGATGTTATGAATACCGCCGCCAAGAGTTATCCACCGCGAGAAATTAAAGAGCCAAGCGGACTCAAGCAGATTGAGATTTGTTCGAGGTCCGGCTTGCTGGCGACCGACAAATGTTATGACGCTGTAAACACGGCCAACGGCGACGCGGTTCAACGGCGCACCACTTACCCGGAGATTGCGACACCATCGCAAGCGCCCACTGAACCTTGTAATGTGCATGGTGAACCGCGCGCACGTCTCGCTCGCGAGTTTTCTTCCAGTGATTTGCCGCGTGCTGCCCTCGCTGTGGACCTGAGCGAAGTCGCTCCAATCGAAATCAGGAGTCCGACTCTTGTAGCCGACAAAGATCCGTACAATTCTCTCAAACCAAAGCTCAAACCCGAGCCGACGCCGCAAATACCAGCAGAGACGGCGGACAATCAGAAGAGCGAGGATGCAAGCGGCGCGAGTGAAGTAAAGACGGCAAGCAACGCTGCGGACCGAAGCGCGTCCATTACTCAGACACAACAACCCAGTTCAGAGATTCGAAAAGCGATCCCGGTTGAATCCATCAGGAAGGCCATCCCGGTATCACCGCAGGAAAAGAAACCTGTCGAAATCCGGCGCGCGAAACCAGTCAAACCGCTCGACCAGGAGGACGAGGAGGAGACGCTCTTGAGATCTACAGTACGCTCGCCCGATGCTGATGAATAGGCGCTGAAGCGAATCCGCTAACTGATGACATCGCAAGGCGGGGAGCATTTTCGACTAACGGTCCTCAATCCAGGCGGTCGCGATCCCGAACAGCAATTTCAAAATGTCCCTGCTCCAAGCGAGGGCGCACATCCGCCGATCAATTTTCATGCTTTTGCTGCGTGCACCCTTGGAGCGTTTCACTACAATCCGCGCCGCGCCGTCGCCGAGAACGCACCGGTCCTTCTGCTTTTGCGCAGCGATTTTCGCACCGCAGAACGGGCATTGAGCGATCTAAAGAAACAAGGTTGCACGGTCGCTGTTTCGCTGAAGGAGACAGGGCTCCATCAGATCGCACAACAGTTAT
>WNGI01007024.1_pt1 | contig 10284 bp, 7 predicted proteins | sample 5400621 | NCBI WGS metagenome assembly WNGI01 (sample SAMN13153374, study PRJNA577476) | soil metagenome | isolation source: 20 cm soil or saprolite under Garry oak tree replicate 1 | place: USA:California | collected 2016-06-15 | reverse complement strand
AGTTGATCGAGACCTCGAAGCCCTCGTACACGCCCGAGTCGTCGCGGATGCCGATCCCGCTCGGCACGCGCAGCACGACGATGCGCCCCGGCGCGGGAAGGAAGCCGTTCTCCGGATCCTCGGCGTAGATGCGGCACTCGATCGCCCAGCCGCGCTGGACGACGTCCGCTTGCGTGAAGCCGAGCGGCCGCCCGGCCCCGATCTCGATCTGCGCCTTCACGAGATCGACCCCGGTCACCGCCTCGGTGATCGGGTGCTCGACCTGGATGCGGGTGTTCATCTCGAGGAAGTGGAAGCGCCGCTCCTGGTCGACCAGGAACTCGATCGTGCCCGCGCCCACGTAGTCGACCGCCTTCGCCGCCGCGACCGCGACGCGGCCCATTTCCATTCGCGTGGCCTCGTCGAGCGCCGTGGACGGCGACTCCTCGATCACCTTCTGGTGCCGGCGCTGGATCGAGCACTCGCGCTCGTAGAGGTGTACGACGTGGCCGTGCGTGTCGCCCAGCACCTGCACCTCGATGTGGCGCGGGCGGACGATCGCCTTCTCGATGTAGACCCGGTCGTCGCCGAAGGCGGACTTCGCTTCGGAGCGCGCGGCGCGCAGCGCGCTCTTCAGCTGGCCGGCGGACTCGACCAGCCGCATGCCCTTGCCCCCGCCGCCGCCGGCGGCCTTCAGCATGACCGGGAAGCCGATCTCGCCGGCGAGCTTTTCCACCTCGGCGTCCGAGCCGAGGGCTTCATCCGACCCGGGCACGACCGGGACGCCTGCTTTGCGAATGAGCCGCCGCGCCTCGACCTTGTCCCCCATGGCGGTGATCGCGTGCGCGGACGGGCCGATGAAGACGAGGCCGGCGTCGGCGCACGCCTCGGCGAACGCGGCGCGCTCGGAGAGGAAGCCGTAGCCGGGGTGGACCGCCTCGGCGGCGGATGCCTTCGCGACCGCGATCAGCTTGTCGATGCGGAGGTAGCTCTCCGCGGCCGCCGCCGGCCCGATCGGGTAGGCATGGTCGGCCTGGCGCACGTGGAGGGCGCTGCGATCCGGCTCCGAGTAGACGGCGACCGACTCGATGCCGAGCTCGCGGCAGGCGCGCATGACGCGCACCGCGATCTCGCCGCGGTTCGCCACCAGGATGCGCTTGAAGAGCGGCCGGGAAGCGGGGTCAGAGTGGAATGTTGCCATGCTTCTTGGGCGGGTTCCGGTCGCGCTTGTTCTGCAGCATCTCGAGCGCGCCGATGAGGCGCGGGCGCGTGTCGGCGGGCTGGATGATCTCGTCGATGTAGCCGAGCTCGGCGGCCTTGTACGGGTTGGCGAAGGTCTGCCGGTACTCGGCGACCAGGCGCTCGCGCTCGGCGGCGGGATCCTTCGCCCGCTCGATCTCGTTGCGGAAGACGATGTTGACGGCGCCGTCGGGCCCCATGACCGCGATCTCGGCGGTGGGGTAGGCGAGGTTCACGTCGCCGCGGATGTGCTTGGAGGACATGACGTCGTAGGCGCCGCCGTACGCCTTGCGTGTGATGACCGTGATCTTCGGCACGGTCGCCTCGCAGAAGGCGTAGAGGAGCTTCGCCCCGTGCTTGATGATGCCCCCGAACTCCTGCGCCGTGCCGGGGAGGAAGCCCGGCACGTCGACGAAGGTCACCAGCGGGATGTTGAAGCAGTCGCAGAAGCGGACGAAGCGGGCCGCCTTCACCGAGGCGTCGATGTCGAGCACGCCGGCCAGGAAGGCCGGCTGGTTGGCGACGATGCCGACCGAGCGGCCGCCGAGGCGCGCGAAGCCGCACAGGATGTTGCGCGCGAACGCCTGCTGCACCTCGAAGAAGTAGCCGTCGTCGACCACCGCCGCGATCACCTGGTGCATGTCGTAGGGCTTGTTCGGGTTCTCGGGCACGATCGAGGCGAGCGCGGGGTCGCGGCGGCCGGCCGGGTCTTCGGTCGCGACGAAGGGCGGATCGTCCAGGTTGTTCGACGGGATGAAGGAGAGGAGCTCGCGTACCATGGCGAGCGTTTCGGCCTCGTTGGCGCCCTCGAAGTGCGCGACGCCGCTCCGCGTGTTGTGGGTGTCGGCGCCGCCCAGCTCCTCCTGCGTCACCTCCTCGTGGGTGACCGTGCGGATCACGTCAGGGCCCGTGATGAACATGTAGCTCGTGTTCTTCACCATGAGGATGAAGTCCGTCATGGCGGGCGAATAGACCGCGCCGCCGGCGCACGGCCCCATGATGACCGAGATCTGGGGGATCACGCCCGAGGCGAGCACGTTGCGGAGGAAGATGTCGGCGTAGCCGGCGAGGCTGACCACGCCCTCCTGGATGCGCGCCCCGCCCGAGTCGTTGAGGCCGATCACGGGCGCGCCCGCCTTCATGGCGAGGTCCATGATCTTGACCACCTTCTCCGCGAAGGCGCCCGAGAGGCTCCCGCCGAAGACGGTGAAGTCCTGCGAGAAGACGAAGACCAGGCGGCCGTCGATGCTGCCGTGACCGGTGACCACGCCGTCGCCGTAGATCTTCCGCTCGGCCATGCCGAAGTCGAGGCAGCGGTGGGTCTTGAAGCGGTCGAGCTCGACGAAGCTGCCCGGGTCGAGGAGCTGGTCGACGCGCTCGCGCGCGGTCAGCTTGCCTTCGGCCTGGCGCCTGGCGAGGCGCTCCTCGCCGCCGCCGAGCAGCGCCTCGCGGTTCCGGCGCTCGAGCTCGGCCAGATTCTCCTTGATGCCCATGCGTTGGATCTTCCGGCGAGAAGGCGAATCCTTAGTATGCGCTCCCCGCGAATTCAAGGTTGCCCGCGTCGACGCTGCGGGCCCTGCCTCGGAGACGGCATCCCCTGATTCACGCGCCTCCATCACTCGCCGTGCCCTCCGCCGGCGCGAAGAAGACGAGAATCCGCAACTCCTCGGTGATCGAGTGAAACCGATGGGGCACCCCCGGCGGCACGAAGATGACGCTGCCCGCCTGCACCTCGCGGTCCTCGTCGCCCACGCGAACGGTCGCTCGGCCGGTGACGACGTAATAGACCTCGTCCTCCCCGTGCGGCTGCTGCGCATCGACGCCGCCAGCAGGGAGGACGTACAAGCCGACGCTGAGGGTGGGCGCGCGAAGGAATTCGAGATAGAGCTTGCCGCCCTGGACGCGCTGGCGGTCGAGGTCGGAGAGTTCGAAGGCGTTCATGGTGTGGAGACTTTCGCGAGTCGAGCCACGCAGCGTCAAGCTTCCACCTGCGCGATACATAGTCCAAAGTAGGCCGCACCGTTTGACAGGCCGGAAGCGCGGGCGCTTAGCTTCTCTCGAAAAGGGTCCCAATCGATGGAGAAGCGATCCGTTCCCGGACGGCCGAAGCCGGAAGCCGCCCCCGCCCGGCCCGTGGGTCTGCGGGCGCTCCCCTGTGATGAAGGCAGCTTCATTCGAGACCGAGGGGACGCATGAGCTACGAGCTCATCGGCATCCTGTTGCTCGGGGTAGGGCAAGTCTATGGCTTCTGGATGATGTCCCGTGAGATGAACCATACTCGGCGGCTTCTTGGTGCGCTCATCATCCAAGAGTCCGATAAGATCCAGAGACTCCTGCATGCGTAACGAGCCTGGCCACTCCGTAGCAAGCCGTCGTGCTTGACGAGCGATACACTCCCGAGCGGCTGGAAGGCGCTCTCGCCCGGCCCATCGACGCGCGACCGAGGAAGGTCGCGCTGAAGAAGCGCTTCGAGGAAACGGAGCGGGCGGTGAAGGAGGGGCGGGTCCTCGGTCCTTTCACCTCATCGATCGCAGCCATGCGTGCCCTCGAGCGCGAGCGACGGGCGTGTGCGCGCCGTTCTCACTGAGCCGTTCGTCGAGAGCTTCCTCGAGGCCCCTCCGGACCTTCGGCACGCAGCTCGCGCACCTGCTCCGCGACCCACGCCACCCCTCCCTGCGCGCACGCCGCACCGAAGTTGCCTGCCCGTCCGGCCGGACCGTCAGAGCCGCTGATCAGCGCTGCTGGGCTCCGTCACCGAGGGTGTTCACGCCGCGGAAATCCACCCGCGCCCCCGCCGAGATCCCGTGCCGCGCCGCCCAGCCTCCCGGGACCTCGAGCACGTAGCGCGACGGCTTCCCGACCGCGATGTTGGCCGTCGAGAGCGGCGTCGCGTTGGCGTGAATGCCGACCACCGTCCCGTCGCGCGCGATGAAGAGCAGGTCGAGCGGGATGAGCGTGTTCTTCATCCAGAAGCTCTGGTTGCCGTCCGCGTCGAAGACGAAGAGCATGCCGCGGCCCTCGGCGAGGGATCTGCGGTACATGAGCCCGCGCTCCCGCTCGGCGGGCGTGGCGGCCACCTCGAGCGAGACCTCGACCGCGGCGCCGGGGCCACGGATCACCGCCACCGGACCGCGGTCCCGGCAGCCGGCGAGGGCCAGCGCGGCGGCGACCGCCGCGCGCATGACGCGTTGTTGCATGGGGGAAAGTCGTGGACTAAGCGGGGAGCATGCTGACCGCCATCCTGTTCACCGTGTGCCTGCTGGTCGGGGTGGGGCTCTTCATCTACCAGGTCTGGGGCCGGTTCAACCTGCTGCGCGCGGCCACCGGAAGGTTCACTCTCGACCGTATCGCGGAGCGGCTGTGGGCCGTGGTCACCATCGCGCTCGGGCAGAAGAAGTTCATCCGTCCCGAGGTGTCGTGGGTGCGCGAGACGCTCGCCGGCTGGCTCCACTTCTTCGTCTTCTGGGGCTTCACGGTGCTCGGCCTGCAGATCGTCACCATGTTCGGGCGGGCCTACAGCGAGCACTTCTACGTGCCGCTCATGAGCCCGTCGCTGCTCGGCGGGCCCTACATGTTCGTGCGCGACTGCTTCGAGGGGATCGTGCTGCTGTGCGTGCTCGTCCTCATGGCGCGCTGGGCGATCACGCGCCCGATGCGCCTCATGGGCTTCGCGCCGGCCGAGAACCGCCAGCGCGCCCACCACCACTGGGAGGCGTATCTCATCCTCTCCTGCATCGGCATCATCGTGAGCGCGGGGCCGGTGTACGACGCGAGCCGGCTCGTGCTGCACGCGGGCGAGCCGGGGATCGCCGGCGAGGGCGCGTGGGAGCCGCTCTCGAACCACGTCGTGCGCCCGCTGCTCGCGGGGATGGACCCGGGCTTCGCGGCGACGGCGGGCGGCGTGGCGTGGTGGGCGCACAATCTCTCCGTGCTCGTCATGCTGAACTTCCTGCCGCTCGCCAAGCACTTCCACGTCATCACCTCGTTGCCGAACGTCTTCTTCCGGAAGCTCGAGCCGCTCGGCGCGCTCTCCAAGCAGGACCTCGAGAACGCCACCAGCTTCGGCACCTCGCACATCGACCAGTTCACCTGGAAGCAGGTGCTCGACATGTTCAGCTGCACCGAGTGCGGGCGGTGCTCCTCGCAGTGCCCGGCGACCGCCACCGGGAAGCCGCTCGCCCCGCGCCAGCTCCTGCTCGACCTGCGCGACTACCTCTACGCGCACCAGGACGAGGTGATCGAGAAGCGCGTGCGCCAGCGCGCCGACGGTGACGGCGCCGAGCCGCCCGAGGTGGGCGAGAACATCGTCGGCCCGGTCATCCAGGACGAGGTGCTGTGGTCGTGCAACGTGTGCCGGGCGTGCGAGGAGGCGTGCCCGGTGATGATCGAGTACGTCGACAAGATCGTCGACATGCGCCGCCACCTGGTGCAGGAGGCTGCCCGCTTCCCGAACGAGCTGACGCGCACCTTCAAGGGCATGGAGACGCAGTCGAACCCGTGGGGCCTCGGGGCCGAGAAGCGCTTCGACTGGGCGCAGGGGCTCGGCGTACCCACCGTCGCCGACAAGCCGAACGCCGAGTACCTCTACTACGTCGGCTGCGCCGGCGCCTTCGACGACCGCAACAAGAAGACCACCCAGGCCTTCGCCCGCCTGCTCGCGAAGGCGGGCGTCGACTTTGCCTGCCTCGGCAAGGAGGAGCCCTGCAACGGCGAGACCGCGCGCCGCCTCGGCAACGAGTACCTCTACCAGACCATGGCGCAGGCGTGCATCGAGAGTTTCGATACCGCGGGCGTGAAGAAGGTCATCGTCAACTGCCCGCATTGCTTCAACACCATCAAGAACGAGTTCCCGCAGTTCGGCGGTCGCTACCAGGTCATCCACGCCGCCGAGCTGGTGGCGCAGCTGATCGCGCAGGGCCGCCTGCAGGTACCACCCGAGTTCAGGAAGAAGACCGTCTACCACGACTCCTGCTACTACGGTCGCTTCAACGAGATCTACGACGAGCCGCGCACGGTGCTCGCCAGGACGGGCGCCGAGGTGCAGGAGATGCGCCGCCACAAGCAGTTCGGCATGTGCTGCGGGGCGGGCGGCGGGCGCATGTGGATCGAGGAGGATCCGGACAAGCGCGTCAACCTGCTGCGCACCGCCCAGGCCCTCGAGACCAACCCCGAGGTGATCGCCGTCTCCTGCCCGTTCTGCATGACCATGCTCTCGGACGGGATCAAGGCGAAGGAGCTCGAGGACAAGGTCCAGACGCTCGACGTGATGGAGATCGTCGCCAAGGTGGCGACCTAGGAGTCCGTCCGGGTAATGGTGGCGAGCGAGGCGAACGAGCCGGGAGCGAGAGCGGCAAGCGCAGCGACGACCGACGAGGTGCGGCGCGCGGGACGCGCGCCGGGTGTTGGTCGCCGCAGGAGGGAGGAGCGAGCAACCATCTGGCAGCGCGGTTGCCGCCGCGCTCCCCCGGATCGTTCGCCGCAGCCGCCATCATTACCCGGACGGCCTCCTAGCGCGGGCCGGCGGCGGTGAGCCCGGCCTCCCGGCTCCAAGATCAGCGAGACCCGTGACTCCCGACGACCCAGGCGCTGCGCCCGCCGACGGTGCGCCGTCGGCCACCCGGCACGACCTGCACCTCGGGCGGCGCCTCTTCCATCTCGTGAACGGGGTGTCGACCGCGACGGCCTACGCGCTGTTCTTCACGCACGAGCAGGTGATCCACGTCTTCGGGACGATCGCGTGCATCGTCTACGTCGTCGATCGCGTCCGGATCGCGTACCCGGAGGCCGTCGCGCGCCGCGTGTCGTGGGTGAACCGCCTGTTCGTGCGCGCCGAGGAGCAGGTGCGCGAATCGGCGATGATCCCCTACGCGATCGCCGTGCTGCTGACCATCCTCACCGTCCCCAAGCTGGCGGCGCTGGTCGCCATCTACACGCTGGCCGTCGCCGACCCGCTCGCCGCCGTCGTCGGCATCCGCTACGGGCGCCGGCGCATCGCGCGCAACCGGACGCTCGAGGGCTCGCTCGCCTTCTCGGCGGCGACGCTCGTGATCGCGGCCTTCGTGCTCGGCTGGGGCGCCGACGCTCCGGCGCTGGAGGTCGCCGGCGCCTCGGGGACGATCGCGCTCGCCGCGGCGGGCTGCGAGCTGCTGCCGCTGCGCATCGACGACAACCTGACCATCCCGCTCTTCGTCGGCTTCACCACCTGGATCGTCGCCGCGCTCTTCGGGGTGCTGACCTGAGCGCCGGCGTAGGGGCGGCTCAGGAAACCGGTACCAACAGCACCACTCGGGCACGCACGAACCCGGCAGCAGCCATTACGAATTGCTGCGCGCGTTCGCGGACGAGGCCACGCTCCGCCGGGCCGACCGGGAGCTGGAGACCGGCGGGTACCGCACGCACGAGTTCGGCGATTCCGTGCTCATCGAGCGGAGGGCGCGGGACGCGGTCTGCACGCCGGTCTGCCATCGGGCGACCGCGTAGCTGCGCCGGAATCAGCGTGAACCGCGACCGGCACGTCCCTGCCCTTTATGTTGCCGACGCCGCCCACTCCTGCTACTAGCGCCATCTCGACGACATCCACGACGACCGTGCGGCGTGCTCCGCCGCGGAGGAGGACGTCGAGACGCTCGAGGCGATGGAGACTGTCGCCAAGGTGGCGACCTAGTGGAGGAGGAAGCCGATGGTGGTCCTGGCCGTACTCGCGGTCGTCGTAGTGGCCGTGATCGCTATCTACAACGGCCTCGTGCGCCTGCGCGCGCAGGCCGACAACGCCTGGGCGGACATCGACGTGCAGCTGAAGCGCCGCTACGACCTCGTCCCCAACCTGGTCGAGACCGTGAAGGGATACGCCGGCCACGAGCGCTCGACCCTCGAGGCCGTGGTCAGCGCCCGGAGCCGTGCCATGACGGCCGTGGGACCGGTGGCCAAGGCCGAGGCCGAGGGGGCCCTCACGCAGGCCCTGCGGCAGGTCTTCGCGCTCGCCGAGGCCTACCCGCAGCTGCGCGCCGCGGAGAACTTCGCGCAGCTCCAGACGAGCCTCGGCCAGATCGAGGACGCGGTGCAGAACGCGCGCCGCTACTACAACGCGGTGGTGCGCGACCTGAATACGCGCATCGCGCAGTTTCCCTCGAACGTGATCGCCGGCTCGTTCGGCTTCACGCCGCGCGAGTTCTTCGAGCTGAGCAGTGAAGCGGAGCGTCAGGCCCCCAAGGTCAGCTTCGAGACCGCGGGCCGCTAGAGACCGACCCGAGACCTTGTCTCGGGTCGGGACGGAGGGCGAGAGTGCCGCCCGGTGGACAGGGCCGACGGCGTGCCGCGGCCGGCAAAAGCCGGCGCGGCAGACTTTCCGGAGCGTGAGCGCGTGGCTGGAGACGACGCGCGCGCACCCCGGCTCGCGCGCACGGCCGAAGAGTCTTCAGTTTTGCCGCGCCGGCTTCGCCGGCCGCGGCACGGCGTTCGCGCGATCCACCGAACGCCACACGATCGCTTCCGATTCCGACCCGAGACCCGGTCTCGGGTCGGTCTCTAGCCGGCCTGGGCCGGTCGCCGGCGCGCTGGCGGCCCTGCTCCTGCTCGCGGCGACGGGTGGGCGGGCGGCGGCGCGCTCGCTCGCCATCGAGCGCTTCGACGCCGAGGTGGTGGTCGCGCGCGATGCGACCATCGAAGTGACCGAGACCGTCCGCGCGCGCTTCACGGGTGCCTGGAACGGCCTCTACCGTACGATTCCGGTCGCCTACCGGACGCCCCAGGACTTCGGCTACCGGCTGTTCCTCGAACCGCTCGCCGTCACCGACGGCGCCGGGCGTCCCCTCCGCTGGCAGGCCAACTCCGAGCGGCACTACCGGAAGTTCAAGATCTGGATCCCGAACGCGCAGGACGCGGCCAGGACGGTCGTCTTCCGCTACCGGGTGGCGAACGCGCTCCGCTTCTTCACCGACCACGACGAGCTCTACTGGAACGTGACCGGCGACGAGTGGGACGTGCCGATCGAGGCGGCGAGCGCCCGCGTCCGGCTGCCCGCCGGCGCGACGGACCTCCGCTCGCTCGCCTTCACCGGGAGCTACGGCTCGCGCGCGCAGGACGCCGACGTGCGCACGCTGGGCGACGGCGTCGACATCGACATGCGCCGGCCGCTCGCCTTCCACGAAGGGCTCACCGCGGTGGTGGGCTGGAGCAAAGGCGCGGTCGAGGAGCCCGGCGTGCTCGCGCGCGCGCTGCTCTTCCTGCGCGCCAACGGGCTCTTCACCGTCCCGCTCGCGGTCTTCGCCCTCATGCTCCGGCTCTGGTACACGCGCGGCCGCGACCCGCGGCTCCGCCCCATCGTCCCGCGCTACGAGCCGCCCGACGGGCTCTCGCCGGCGGAGACCGGGACGCTGGTCGACAACCGCGCCGACCTGCGCGACATCACGGCGACCCTGGTCGACCTCGCCGTGCGGGGCTTCCTGGTGATCGAGGAGCGGGATCGCGAAGGCCTGCTGGGCCTCTGGTCGAGCAAGGACTTCACGCTCCGCCGGCAGAAGGCTCAGCCGGGCGACCTGAAGCCGCACGAGCGGGCCGTGCTGGACGGCATCTTCTCCGGGCGGGGCGACGCGGTCGAGCTCTCCGACCTGAAGAACGAGTTCTACCAGGAGCTGCCCGGCATCCGGGATCGCATCTTCGGGGCGCTGGTCGGACGCGGCTACTACGCGCGACGCCCCGACCAGGTGCGGACCACCTACTGGGTCCTGGCCGCCATCGTCGGCGTCGCCGCCTTCCTGGCGGCGGCCCTGGCGGCCAATGGGGGGGTCGACATCCTCGGCGCCCCGCCGATCACCATCTTCGTTGCCGGAGCGCTCTCGGGGGCCGTCGTCTTCGCCTTCGGCTGGGTGATGCCGGCGCGCACGGCGGCGGGCGCCCAGGCCCTCGAGGGCGTGCTCGGCTTCGAGGAGTTCCTCGCCCGGGTGGAGAGCGACCGCATCGCCCGCGTGGAGAAGACCCCCGCGATGTTCGAGAAGTTCCTGCCCTTCGCGATGGCGCTCGACGTGGAGCAGAAGTGGGCGCGCGCCTTCGAGGGCATCTGCCAGAAGC
>WNGI01024786.1_pt1 | contig 10285 bp, 8 predicted proteins | sample 5400621 | NCBI WGS metagenome assembly WNGI01 (sample SAMN13153374, study PRJNA577476) | soil metagenome | isolation source: 20 cm soil or saprolite under Garry oak tree replicate 1 | place: USA:California | collected 2016-06-15 | reverse complement strand
ACTTTTTGATGTCTTTGCGCTTCGGCATATTCTCCCGTGAAACCTTTTTCACTGCCGCGAACTGCCCGGCTGCGCGAATTCCTTCATCAAATCCGTGAATTGCGCGAACAAGTAGTGTGAATCGTGCGGCCCGGGCGATGCCTCCGGGTGATACTGCACGCTGAAGAGCGGCAACGACTTGTGGCGCATACCTTCATTGGTGTTGTCGTTCAAATTGATGTGCGTGATTTCAACTTTGCTGGATGGCAGTGATTCCGGATCGACGCAAAACCCGTGATTTTGCGCGGTGATCTCCACTTGTTCGGTGAGCAGATTTTTTACCGGGTGATTCGAACCGTGGTGCCCGAATTTCAGCTTGAATGTTTTTCCGCCGAGCGCCAGGCCGCACAACTGGTGCCCCAGGCAAATGCCGAAGACCGGCACGCGGCCGATGAGCTTCTGAATATTCTCCACCGCGTAGGTGATAGGTTCCGGATCGCCCGGCCCGTTCGAAAGAAAGACTCCATCCGGCTTCATCCCCAGAACGTCCTCGGCGGAGGTTTGCGCCGGGACCACGTACACTTCGCAGTGGTGGTCCACGAGCAGCCGCAATATGTTCTGCTTGATTCCGTAGTCGTAAGCCACCACGCGGTGTTTGCGCGTCTCCGCTTGCGCGTCCGATTCGCCCATCTGCTCGGACCATGGCGAAATCGCGACATCGACGGATCCCTTATCCCATCCGTATGATTTCCCGCAGGTGACGCGGCCGGCGAGTTCTTGTCCCGCCATGCCCGGCAATTGCTTGGCTTCGAAAATCAATTGGTCGGCGGGTGTCCCATCCGTTGATACAATGCCGCGCAGCGCGCCGACGTTGCGAATATGCCGCACCAGCGCCCGTGTATCGATATCCCAGATCACGGGGATCCGGTGCCGGTTCAGATACAACTGCGCGGTCTCCGCCGATCTCCAGTTGGAAGAGACCTGCGAAAATTCCCGCACGATGAGCGATTCGATGTAGGGCCGCGAGGATTCCTCGTCCTCGGCGTTCGCGCCGACATTTCCAATGTGCGGATAGGTCAAACAGACGATCTGCCCGGCATAGCTGGGGTCGGTGAAGACTTCCTGATAACCGGTGAGGCTGGTATTAAAAACGACTTCGCCGCCGCGGCGCGTGATCGCGCCCGCCGCGCGGCCGTTAAAGATGCGCCCGTCTTCCAGCGCAAGTATCGCGGGTCGGTGCTGAACTTCGGCCAGTGGCTCCTCCCGTATTTCTCATCAAAATGTGCCGGTCACTTGGTGTCGGCGTCCGTGGCCGAAAGCGAGCCGAAATGATCCACGGGCCAGTAGGCAAAGACGGCGCGCCCATAAATATACCGGCTCGCCACCGCCCCGAAGACGCGCGAATCGTTTGAGCTGATGCGGTGATCGCCCATCACGAAATAACTGTCGGGCGGCACGAGTTTAGGCCCAAAATCGCTCGGGTCCTCGTACTGCGGCGGAACATAGGGTTCGGGCACAACCTTCCCGTCGACGTACACGGCCCCCTGGCGAATTTGCACAGTCTCGCCCGGCAAACCGACCACGCGCTTGATGAACGATTTTGAGTGATCGAGGGGATACCAGAACACGACCACATCTCCGCGCTGGATCGGCTCGAAGCGGTAGACAAATTTGTTGATGAAAATGCGTTCCTGATCGGAGAGCAGCGGGGCCATGCTGGTGCCTTCGACTTTTACCGGCTGGTACAAGAAGACGATGATCACCAGTGCGAGACCGATGGCGATCAGCAGGTCGCGGGTCCAGATGCGAATTTCGTTCCGCAAGGAGTGCAGCGGCGCCGACCGCTCAGCGGCCGCACTGGAATCTGACTGCTCACGTCTCACTTTTGCCGCCGCTAGGTCAGCAGTCACAACAGAAGCCGGTGCCGGAACTTGGGTCTCCGGCAAGGTCGCGGGCTGTTTCTCGTTCGGTCTTTCCATTTTTGGCTGCCTTGTATTTATAGCATGGCCATCGCGGCGCGCGCCAGATGCGTTTTATAACAATGGCCCGCGGAGTGCTCAGGCTGCCGCGCTTTCCTACACTTCGTGAGATTCACCAAACGCCGCCAATCGTTGCTCGCTGATGCTGGGTATTTACCTGAAAGGCGTGGAGGTTCTTGGAACCGCGGCGCAGTCGACTATTCGTCGCCGAGCGCGTAATTTAGCGACACCAGTGCGGCAATGACAGCGGTCTCTGTGCGCAGGATCAACCGGCCGAGAGAAGCTTCCAGAAAACCACAGCTTTGAGCCGCCTCGAATTCCGCATCTGTCCAGCCACCTTCCGGACCGATCGCGATGATTGCATTTGTCGCTTGCTGACCCTTCAAGACCATTCGCAGCGGCGAAGCGGTTACTCGCTCGGAGAGCATCACGCGCAAACCATCTTTGCGAGAAGCAAATGTGCTCTCCGGTTTTGCCACTTCGCCCAGAACCGGCACCCGAACGCGCCGGGATTGCTGCGATGCTTCGAGCAGAATCTTCTTCCAGCGCTCCGCTCGCTTCGCTGCCCCTCGGAGCAAGGCCTTCTCACTTCGCCCGGCCGCCAACGGCACAATCGTGCTCACCCCCAGCTCCGTGGCCTTTTCAAGCGCCCATTCGAACGCGTCAAACTTCACCACGGCCAGCAGCAGCGTGACATCCACGCTGGGGTGGAACGCCGGCAACTCCTCGACCAGGGCGAATTGCACGCGAGCGCGGCCCACACTTTCGATCCTGCCGAGCCACACTCGTTCGCCGTCGCTCAACTCGTAGAGCTGCCCGGTTTGGGCGCGCAACACGCGCCCCAGGTGATGCGCCGCTTCGCCTTCCATGACTGCGGTCTGACCCTCAAATTGTTCCACGAAAAATCGTCTTCGCACGCGGAGATTCTATCTCAGGAGGAGGCTACTACCCGAAGATGTCTTTCACCTTATCGAAGATCGAGGAGTTGCGGTCCGCGGGCTTATTGTCCACCTTCATTGTGGCGCCAAGTTGCTCGATCAATTTCCGCTGGTCACGCGTGAGCTTCGTTGGCGTCATCACCCGCACGTGATAATACAAATCCCCTTTGCCGCCTCCGCGCGGATCGGCCAGTCCCTTGCCTTTGATGCGAAATACGGCGCCGCTCTGCGTGCCTTCGGGAATTTTTAGTTTTTCTTCCCCGTTCAATCCCGGCACTTGCATTTCCGTGCCGAGAGCGGCCTGCGCGATGCCCAGGGGAATCGTGCAATACAAGTCCGCGCCGCGCCGTTCGAAGAACGGATGTTCTTTGACTTCCAGCACAACGTACAAATCGCCCGCCGGCCCGCCATTCGGCCCGGGCTCGCCTTCACCGCCGACACGCAGCCGCGTTCCCGTGTCCACGCCTGGCGGAATCCGCAGCTCAATGGTCTTTTCGCGCTCGAGGCGTCCCTGACCGCGGCACTCCATGCACCGCTCCTTCACAATTTGTCCTGCGCCCTGGCACGCTGGACACGTGCGCGAGATGGTAAAAAATCCCTGCTGATAGGCCAGCTGGCCGCGGCCGGCGCACGTCTGGCAGGCCTGAACGCCCGTGCCCTTTTTCGCGCCTGTGCCGTTGCAGGCCTCGCAGTATTCCTGGCGCGGCAGCTTGATCTTGGTGGTCACGCCCGCGGACGCTTCTTCGAACGTGAGCGACATGTCGTATCGCAAATCGGACCCGCGCTGCGCGCGGCTGCGTCCACGCCGTCCACCGCCTCCAAACAGATCCTCGAACCCGAAGAAATCTCCGAAAATGTCGTGGAAATCCTGGAAGACGGTGTGGTCAAATCCCTGACCGCCGCCCTGGCTGGAAAGCCCTGCATGACCGTAGGTGTCGTAAAGTTGCCTCTTTTGGGCATCGCTCAGCACGCTGTAAGCTTCGGTGCATTCGCGGAACTTTACTTCCGCCTCAGATTTGTTTTCCGGATTGCGGTCCGGATGCCATTTCAGTGCAGACTTACGGTACGCGGATTTAATCTCTTCGACCCCCGCCGTTCGCGTCACACCCAGCACTTCGTAGTAATCCCTTTGATTCCCCATGGCCATGGAAACTCTCGAGCTCCTTTAGTTCACTGCTTTTTTCGATGCAGGATTCGGATGTACGGCTACACGCACCATTGCCGGCCGCAGCACCCGTCCGTGAAACACATATCCCGGCTGAAACACCTGCAGAATGGCGCCATCTTCGCGGTCCGTTGTTTCCGCGCGATCGACCGCCTGATGCAGGTGCGGATCAAATGACTTTCCAACGGGATCGATCCGCTCTACTCCGAGCTTCGTCACACTGTCCAAAAGCTGCTTGTAGATGAGCTCAAATCCCTTGCGGTAATTGTCGTATTCGGCCTCGCGGTGCGCCGCCAGAGCGTGCTCAAATCCGTCGATCACCGGAATGAGGCCTTCGATCACCCGCGCCGTGGCACGCCTCGAATCTTCAAAGCGCTCCTTCTCGATGCGCTTCCGGTAATTGTCAAAGTCGGCTTGCCGCCGCAGCAGCGTCTGGCGCAATTCTTCCAGGTCCGCCGCGAGTTTGGCCATCTCCCCGTCGGCTTTCGCGGTATCAGCAGCTACGGCCTGAGCTTCCACGGAAGGTTCGACGTTCGCGTTGTCGAGATCTTTGCTGATTGATATTGAGATTGATCTTTAGTTCCTTGTCGCTCACGTTTGCACTTCTCCTATGCCAAAAAGTTTTCAAGTTTTGCTCAGCGCTTCGCTGAAGAGCTGCGCGACGTAGGCCACCGCGGTCATGGCCCGCTCGTAATGCATGCGCGTCGGCCCCAGCACCCCAAGCGAGCCCTGCACAAAATCGTTCCTGGTGTACGCCGCGCTGATCAGGGCCAGGTTTTCGCCCGCTTCGGAAATTTCCTTTACCCCGATCTGGACGTGCACCGGTTCGGGTGTCTCAATGCAAGCATTCAGCACCGTCACGAGCCGGTGCTTCTCCTCGATCGCTGCAAGCAAATCGCGCATTTGCGCCTGGTTCGCGAATTCTGCAGCGCCGACGATTTGTGACGTTCCCTCCACGTGCACGTGCAGCGCCGCTTCGTCTCCCAGCAGCGCCGGATCGCATAGCGAGAGAGCGCTCTGCACGATGCCTTCGTAGTGTTCGCGCTCTGTGGCTAATTTTTGCAGCAAGTCGCTGCGAATCGCTTCCAGCGTCCAGCCCGAATAGTGCCGGTTCAAGAACTCGGCGGTCGCATCCAATTCCACCTGAGCAAACAAGCGGTGCGGCCGCAGAATTTTGTCCCGCGTATTTCCGCCCGGCGAGATCAGCACCACTACCACGCGGCCGTCCGGCAGCAGCCACATCCGCGCATGTTCTAAGACGGTTTTGCCCAGTGGCGGCGACACAATAATGCCCAGGCCGTTGGAAACCTCCGCCAGCACGTGCCCGGCGCGTTCTGTGATTTCCGCTGCGCTGGTGGCGCCGCCCATTTCCCGCTGGATCCATTCGCGGTCCACCGCGGTAATCGTGGCTTGCGAGGCAATCTCTTGGGCAAAAAACCGGTACGCCGCAGCCGTTGGCACACGCCCTGCGGAAGTATGGGGCTGGTAGAGAAACCCGCCGTCCTCCAGGTCCGCCATGACGTTGCGAATGGTTGCAGTGCTCAACGTCTCTTCGAAGCCTTTCGATATCACGCGCGAGGACACCGGCTCGCCCGTCTCGATGTACGCGCGCACGATGTCCGCCAGAATCTGGCGGTTCCGCCGTTCTTGGAGGGCAGAATTCCTCATAGCAGCACTCTACTCCAAGTGTTAAAGGGCGCTATCTATATTGTAGAAAGCGTGTCAAGCGCGGTCAACACGGGTTCCCGCCCATGTTGGCCTAAAAACGGAAGGGGCAGGATTTGTCCTGACCCCAGACCGAATCTCGCCATGTCCATGGGTACAACGAAACGAGCGTCAGTTCGCCGGTTGCTTGACAAACTAATTGTTATCGATTTGCGCGCGCTGGAGCTTGTCGGAATAATCGATGTACACCGTTTTCCACTCGGTGAAAAAATCGATGGCGGCGATGGCCGCTTCGCGGTGGCCGTTGCCGGTTTGCTTCGTGCCGCCGAAGGGGAGGTGCGTCTCTGCGCCAATCGTCGGCGCGTTTACATAGACAATTCCGGTGTAGAGATCGCGAGTGGCCTGGAAAGCGCGGTTCACGTTCCGCGTGTAGATCGAAGCTGACAAGCCGTACGGCACGCCATTCGCAACATCTATGGCATGTTCCAGATTGTCGATGGGAATCACAGACACGACCGGCCCGAAGATCTCTTCCTGAGCCACGCGCATTCTCGGCGAGCAATCGCCAAACACGGTCGGCGCGTAGAACCAGCCCTTGGCGTGAGCGCCGCTGTCCAGCCGAACTCCCCCGGTCAGTAATTTCGCTCCTTCATTCTTCCCGATCTCCACGTAGTTCATGACCGTTTTCAATTGTTGCTCGTTGATGCAGGGCCCCATTTCCGTGTCCACATCCAGCCCATTGCCAACCTTTAGCAACTTCACGCTCTCCACAAAGCGATCCATAAAGTCCTTGTAAACGCTCTTGTGAACCGCCACGCGGCTGGCAGCGGTACAGCGCTGCCCGGTCGTGCCGAAGCCGCCCCAGACCGCTCCGTCCACCGCGAGATCGAGATTGGCGTCATCCATGACGACGATGATGTTCTTCCCGCCCATCTCCAGGCCGTAGTGCTTGAAGTCCGGCGCGCAGGCCAGCGCGATGATTCGCCCCACCGCCGTTGAGCCCGTAAAGCTGATCACCGGGACATCCTTGTGTCGTGACAAAGGCGCTCCCGCTCCCGGGCCGTCGCCGCTGACCAGATTCACTACGCCCCGCGGCACGCCCGCCTCCGTCAGAATCTGCACCAGGTGATACGACGAGAGCGGCGTATCCTCTGCCGGTTTTAGCACCACGGTATTTCCACTGATCAGCGCCGGCATCATCTTCCACGACGGAATGGCCATCGGAAAATTCCATGGTGTGATCATTCCGCAGACGCCAACGGACTGTCGCACGCTCATCGCAAATTTATTGGGCAATTCCGAAGGCGTCGTCTGTCCGAACAGCCGCCGCCCCTCGCCCGCCATGTAATACGTCATGTCGATGGCTTCCTGGACGTCGCCGCGGCTCTCCGCCAGGACTTTGCCCATCTCGCGCGTCATGTCCTTTGAAAACTCTTCCTTGCGTTGGAGCAACAACTCTGCCGCGCGAAACAAGATTTCCGCCCGCTTCGGCGCCGGTATCAGCCGCCACGTCTGGTACGCCTCTTTCGCCGCGTCCACCGCGGCGTTCACGTCCTCGTCCGTCGAAGACACGAACATCCCGATCAATTCGTCGGTGTTCGCCGGGTTGCGGTTTTCATACGCTTTCCCGCTCCGCGATTCCACCCATTCGCCGTTGATGAAATTCTTAAAAATCCGGGGTGCAACTGCCGTGGCCATATTCCTCCTCAATCCCTGAAGCTTGACGCTTTGCTTTTCGACTGGTCCTCTCCTGGATCTGAACGCGAGACACTACCCCGTGGAAACTAAAGTCTACCGTCGCCCGTCGATGTGGTCAAATTTCGACACTTTCCGGTATCTCCACCGCGCGGGAGTGATCTGAGACCAGCAATTCCGGCGAATCCCTTGTGTTTCAACGGGCATACAATGGGTGGTATGAAAGCTCCCCGCTTTAACGGCTGACTTGCCTGCTTCCTCGTGGAGGGGTCCCTCTACCTAATCGCAGTCACGGTCGGCTTACTCATCCGTCTGTTCAAACACAACACTTAGCAGGGGTCGGGCTTCCAGGAGTAAACGCCCGATCGGACTAATTTCTCTTGTCCACCATTACCGCTCCGCCCTTCATTACCCACTTCACGCTATTGAGCACAACATTGACGTCAGTCAGGGGATCGCCCTCTACGGCGACCAGATCCGCAAAATATCCGGCCGCCACTGCTCCCAACTCTTTTTCTTTCCCTAATAGCTCCGCCGCATTGGACGTCGCGGTACGCAACGCCTGCTCCGGCGTCATTCCCGCTTTCACAAACCAGCCCAGCTCGCGCGTGTTCTGCCCAAACATGGTGTAGATCGCATCCGAGCCCATGGCAAATTTCACGCCCGCCTTGAATGCCTTGCGTGCCGTCTCCAGATTTCTTGGAATGAACGCTTGAAGCTTTTCTTTGTATCCCGGCGCATAGCCGATCTTCTCGCCGTTCTCGATGTAGTAGCGGTTGTGATCGATCGTCGGCACATAAAGTGTTCCGCGCTTTACCATCTCCTGAATCGTGGCATCCTCCATGTCCGTCGCATGTTCCAGCGAATCCGTCCCCGCGCGTACCGCATCCCGCGCCCCCTTCGGTCCGTACGAGTGGATGGCAATCTTTTTCCCAAACTGGTGGGCTATTTCCACCGCCGCCTTCATCTCTTCGTAGGTGTACGTCTCGAATCCCGTCACGTCGTCGTCCGTTCCGGTCGATCCGTACATCTTAATTACGTCCGCTCCCGCCGCAATCTGCTGCCGTACCACCTTCAGCACTTCGGGAACGCCATCGGCGATCCCGCCCGCGGGCGGGTTAAGCCCCTGCTTGTACGGTGTATTCGTGATGTAAAGCCCGTACCCGCACACAAACATGCGCGGACCGATCATTTCTCCGCGGTTGATCAAGTCCCGCATGGCGATGTCCATGTACTGATCCGCGCCGAGATCGCGCACGGTCGTCACGCCTGCCTCCAGAGTGCGCATCGCGCCTTTGCGAGCCAGAAACACCTCTACAGCGGGCGGGTTGCTTGTCAGCTGCTTCAGCATCGGCTCGCCCGGAGTCTCGTCGGTGTAGATCGTCATGTGCGTGTGCACATCGATCAGACCCGGCAATCCCGTATATTTCGACAGATCGATCGATTCCGCGCCGGCCGGGATCGCCGAAGCATCGGTCGTCACATTCTGAATACGGTCACCCTCCACGATCACGATGGCATTCGTCCAAAGCTTGCCCTGGGCATCCCAGAGCTTCCCGAAGCGCACGGCCTTGACAGTCTTGGCGCCCGGCTTTTCCTGAGCGCAAGTCCCACCCACATACGACGCGCCGAGAACAGCCGCCAGGAGAATCCTCATCGGTTTCATGGAACATTCACCCCTTCATCTGCGCACACACGCTGTGCAATGTCTGACTTCTAATTCAGTTGCCGATGGAATGCAATCGCGAAGACTGCGGGCGTACTACTGGCGGCGGACCGTCTGAGAGGGTGTCGTTTTCTGCAGGGAAGAAGAACTCATGGGAGGCATGGGCGGCGCAACACCTGCGGTCTGGGAGCCAAGCCCCAATTGCTGAAGGGTTTTCGCATCGAGCTTTCCCGTCGGATTCAGCCCATGCGCTTCCTGGAATTTTCTGGTCGCTTCCATTGTCGAAGCGTCCCATTTCCCGTTCGGTTTTCCAGTGAACGAACCGTCTTTCGCGAGCGCTTGTTGGATCTCGGAAATGCGGTCGGGAGTAGGGGCTTTCTGCCCCCGCTCCCGGCGCGGTGATTTTTTCGATGACCTCGCCCGTTGCGAAGAGTTGCGAAACTTGGAAGGGGCGGATTTCTTTTGCGTCGCGCCTTGCGTTTGCGCCGAAGCTGCACACACACAGAACCCTGCTGCCACGAGCAGCGTCAGGGCTAGGTGGGTCGCTTTTGGCACTCGCATAGGCGTCTGTATTGGCTGTCGCTAAACCGCTATTGCTGATTGTCGGCGGGTACCTTGCCCGGCAAATAGACTGTCAGGATCCGGTCGCTGTCCTGCCGGCGAAGAACCTTGAATACCACATCCTCGCCATGCTTCAGTTTTGACACGGCTTTACGGTAATCGGCAACGGAACTCACCGCTTCCCCGTTGATCAGAGAGATCACGTCTCCGCGGGTGAATCCCAAATCGTCGGCAAACGACGCCGGATCGATCTCCGTCACCAGCACGCCCTTTTGCCCTTCCATTCCGACGCGATGCCCTCGGTCGGGCGTCAACTCTTCCACGTGCAGGCCAAATTCCGGCGGCGCTGTTTCGCCAGGTTGATCGCCCATGCGCCCCGCCGTGGTCGGGAACACACGGGTGCGGTCTCCAACCTCTGCGGTAGCTTCTTTCTGCGCGCGGTCGCGAATATAGTTCAGCTTCACCTTGCTGCCAATGGGCGCTTGCGCAATGGGGTTCACCAAGTCATTCCCGGTCTTCACCGGCTGACCGTTCACGCTGGTGATCACGTCGCCGCCCTTCAATCCGGCCTTCTCCGCCGGACTTCCCGGCTCGACGGCTTCAATCACCACGCCGTAAGAAGCGCCCAGCGATTTCA
>WNGI01013874.1_pt1 | contig 10285 bp, 9 predicted proteins | sample 5400621 | NCBI WGS metagenome assembly WNGI01 (sample SAMN13153374, study PRJNA577476) | soil metagenome | isolation source: 20 cm soil or saprolite under Garry oak tree replicate 1 | place: USA:California | collected 2016-06-15 | reverse complement strand
CCTCCGCTTCGCTGTCAGCGGCATCGCCGGACCGGTGTCGGGCGCGACACTCAGGCTCTACGCGCTGAGGAGCAACTCCACCGGTTTCGACGTTCGCGGTGTGACTAACAACTCATGGAGCGAGTCGAGTCTCAACTACACCACGGCGCCACCCGCCGCTCAGCAGGTCGCGGGGTCGTCCGGACGTTTGACGGCGTCCGCCTGGACCTCGATCGACGTCTCCTCGCTTGTCTCAGGAAATGGCACCTACAGCTTCGCGCTCAAGAGCTCGAGCTCGAGCTCGATTGTGCTTGCGAGCAAAGAACGAGGCTCGGCAACCGCGGCTCAGCTGGTGATCACTGAGGCGACGGCGACCTCAGCCGATACGACGCCTCCGAGCGCCCCCACCAACCTCACCGCGAGCGGGCCCACCACGAACAGCATCTCGCTCTCGTGGTCCGCGTCGACGGATGACACCGGCATCGCCGGATATCGCGTCTACCGTGACGGCACACTCGTCACGTCGACCGCTCAGACGAGCGCCAGCGTCTCCGGGCTCTCCTGCGGCACCAGCTACGGCTTTGCAGTGGAAGCTTACGACGCCGCAAACAACGTCTCGCAGCGCACTTCTAAGTCGGCGTCGACGTCGTCATGCCCCGACACGACCGCCCCCTCGGCCCCGACGAGCCTCGTCAAGGCCGGTTCGACGTCATCGAGCGTTCTGATGTCATGGGCAGCCTCGACGGACAACGTCGGCGTCGCTGGGTACACGGTCTACGTCGACGGCACCAGGGTCGGCAACACGACGACGAGCTACAACTTCACCGGCCTCGCATGCGGCATGAGCTATACGTTCGGCGTTGAAGCCTACGACGCTGCCGGCAATGTCTCGCCGCGCACCACGACGTCGGCGTCGACCAGTCCCTGCCCGAGCGGCCCGCGGACCTACTACGTCGACAGCGTGGGCGGAAGCGACCTCAACGCCGGCACCTCCGACACGAGTGCGTGGAAGACTCTCGCGAAGCCGAATACGGCGTCGCTGGCTCCCGGCGACCGCCTTCTCTTCAAGCGCGGCGACGTGTGGACCGGCAGCCTCAAGATCACCGCCAGTGGGAACAGCGCCAGCCCGATCACCGTCGGTGCATACGGCACCGGGAACCTGCCGGTCATCCAGGGGATCTACGGAGCGTCGAGCTGCGTCATGCTGGCGGGCTCGTACGTCGTGCTCGAGGGCGTCCAGGCGGATGGTTGCTCCTGGGCCGGGGTCGAGATCACGGGCACCGGTGACACAGTCGAGCAGACCGTGCTCAGCCACAACGTCGCCGGCGTCGATGTCAAGGCCGGCTCGGTCGGGGAGGTGGCCTACAACCGGATCTCCGGCTCGGACGCCTTCTCCTACGACTACGGCCGCGACGGCGCCGCGGTCGAGGTCTACGGCGGCCAGGGCAACAACGTCCACCACAACGTCGCCGTCGACAACCACGACTTCAGCGAGCTCGGCAACCCGCGCTCGGCCGACAACACCTTCGCCTACAACCTCGTCCGCTCCTCGCTCGCCGGCTCGACCTTCCTGATCACCCGCGGCGGCGCCAGCAGCCTCGGCCCGGTCCTGCACACGCGCGCCTACAACAACACGGTCTACCTGAGCGGCAGTTCCAGCCAGGGCTTCATGTGCAACGCCGGCTGCAGCCCCAACATCCTCACCCTGCGCGACAACGTTATCCAGGCGGTCTGGAAAGTCGGCTACGCCGACGCGCCGCTCGACGAGAACAACGACCTCTTCTACAGGGGGAAGGTCCAGTTCAGGCGCGGTCATCGAAGTCTCGTCGCAAACCCGCGCTTTGTAGCCCCACCGAGCAACCTGCGCCTCCGCCGGGGAAGCCCGGCGATCGACCGCGGCGTCGACGTGGGCTACCGGCGTGACCTCGCCGGTCGCCGAGTGCCGCTCGACGGGGACGGAAACGGCATCGCTACCGTCGACCTCGGCGCGTATGAGTACCGCCGGGGGCCGGGGCTGCGCTAGCCCCCGGCTGCGAGATCCCATCCATCAGCCGAGCACGCGGGGCCACACGAGGATCAGACCGATGGCGAGCAGGCTGTGCGCCAAGATGACGCCAAGAAGCGAATCCGTCCGTTCGACAACCCAGCCGAAGGCGAGGCCCACCGCCGCTGCGAACAGCACGTACGTTGCCGGGTGTACTCCGAGGTACGCGACAGCGAACAGCAGACTGCCCCAGGCAATCCCGCTCCGCCCGTAGAGGTCTGTGAGGGCGTCCTGGAGCAGTCCGCGAAAGATCACCTCTTCGAGGAACCCTACGAACACGACCACGATCAGCGACCCCCAAATGATTTGCGCCACCGAGGGATGGCCCAGAGGGTGCGGCCGAAAAATCAGGAACGCGAGGAGTCCGAGCGGTACGCCGCACATCCCGATCCCTGCTTGATGCCACGACCACGCACTGAGGCGGCGGAGGAGTCGACGCGGTCCGACAAGCTTGGAGACCAATGCCGCGGCTCCTAGAACAGGAAGTCCCACGAGTGCGTACTCGACCAATAGCGGGACCCCCTTCACCGTCATCGTCAGATCCGAAATCCGGGCGATCGGGACCAGCGGCAGCGCTAGCAGGACGTCATGTGATCTAAGTCGGCCTGTTTCGGAAGCGCCAGCGGCGCGTTCGGCGAGGAGGTACCGATTGAGCGCGGCCAGCACGACCACGGCGTCGATGACGACGCCGAGCGAGACGCTCGCGAAGGCGATCGAAGCTTCGGCTCCAACGATCGCTGCGATGTAAAGGGGCACGACGGCGCGGAGCGGCAATGCTCGGTCTTCGGAAGGAACGGCTTTGCGCCGCCGGAGCCGGTCGCGCCCGAATTGGAGCGCCGCCTCGGCTTGGGTCGAGGTCGGTACGAGTGCGCGGAGGGGCAATGCTCGGTCTTGGGAAGGGACGGCTTTGGGCTGCTCGAGCCGTTCGCGCCCGAAATGGATCGCAGCCTCCGCTTCCTCCTTTGTTCGAAAACGGCGGCGGCGCTCGCCCTCACCGTCGCGCCAGCGAGCCTCCCAGCGTGTCTCGCCGCTCTTGAGCACGATCTTCTTGATCAAGACTTCCTTAGTGGCCTCGAACGTAGAGCTCGAGGTCGTCGCGATGGATGCCCCACTGTCCGTTTCCGCTTATGGCCGATCCGGGAAACGCCAGGGACATTTGTCAGCGAAGATTGAGAGCGCGTACGACAACGATCAGCACGAACGAGAAGAGAAGTGGAACGATGGCGATTCCAAGCACGCGCGTTGCCGCTCGTCCCCAAGCGGCGTTCCACGCCCTCAACAGCTCCACCTCGATGAGAAGGAAGAGAAGCAGCAGAATCGCCGCGACGTCGATGCCAAGCGCCGAAGAGCGGTGGCTCTTCAACTGGATGAGGGTCACGGCGTCGCCGATCAGAGCGTTCAAGCTGCTGCGCTTCCCGGTCTGCGCGTGGCGCGAATGGTTTCCACCGTTGCGCCGGCAAGTGTCAGGGCGAACACGGCTGCGAGTGCGCCCCCCGCCGACCATCTTCCGGCATAGACCATCGCGCCCGGAAGTGCGGCGTCGATCGCGACGCTAAGGGCGATGGCAAGCACGACCTCGGTGAGGCGTTCGTCGAGCCTAAGCAGGCGTATCCACGCCATGCCCGGGCAGATGAGCAGGAACGAGAGAACGGCTACAACGCGAACAGGCGAGTGCACGTCGCCGTAGACAAGGATGGCGATGACGCCTTCGGCCGCCGCGAGCATCACCAACCACAGAGCCGGCCGTGGGATCATCGGCGGAAAGCTCTCTGACGAAGAACGAAGACATCACCGTCAGGATTCGCGTAAACCGATCGGAAACTGGGCGAGTGGGCAATCGCGTTCTGGAATCGGGTAAGCGAACCCTCCGGCGCAAACCCGAAACCTTCCAGATAGACCTTCTGGCTTCGGGTCACGATGAGATAGGAACCACCCGGCCCACCGCTTTTCATCAGCGACTCGACCTCCTTCACGACCGGCGCCATGTCCCCATTAGTCCTCACCAGGCGCTTCCATGCCTCCGTCTCGGCGACGATGCGGTACTTGAACTCGTCGTAACCCTTGAACTTCCAGGGGAGGTTCCGGGAACCGGCCACGAGGATGTCGCCCGGGCGGGCGAGTCGATACAGCTCACGAGTCGCCGCCACGTCTCCTCGGGTGAAGTACTCGAGCCGTTCGTTTCCGTACCTGGCGATTAGGTTTCCGCCCAGTAGACCCGCGCTGACGAGGATAAGCACCGCTGTCTTCGGCCACGATCCACGAGCGGCGGTCGTCGAGTCGAAGAGGGCGCTCGCAAGGAGCGCGACGAATGGGAGCGCGAACAAATAGACGCGGAGCACCACCTCCCCTCCATAGGGCTGGAGCACCACCAACGCGAAGGGCGCCGCAGCAAGCAGAAGGTAAGCGGCGTAAGGCCGACGATCCTTGAACGACCGGATCGTCCCGAGCGCCGCGAGACCCCAGACGCTCGCTGAGAACAGCAGGCGCTCGTTGGCAACCTCTCGATGCTCAGGGCTTCCGCTGAGCCGGGCCCCGACGTTCGACTGCACGTTCTCCTCGAGGTGGCCGATCTTCCCCGTGACCGAACTCAGGTGACCCTTCAGATATGCAGTCGCCATGAACGTGATCCAGGCACCTGTCAGCACTGCCGCGATCAGCGGCAAACCCCGGGCGCTCGTCTGGTTCGCGAGCACGAGCGCCGCGAGCGCGAGCAGGATCGCGAACGGCGTCAGCTGGTGCGTCGCCGACACGACGGCAATGACGACGATTGCCACGACGATCAGGCCGACCCGCTGGGCCGGGAGTAGCTCGCTCTCGCCGGGAACTGCAACGGGGGTGCGCGCCGCACGACGAACCGACCGGACTACCCAGGCGGGCTTCGGGAAGCCGAAGCGCGTCGTCAGATGAAGGCGCAGGTGCCGGCTGCGGACGAACCAGCGCAAAAGGAGAGCGAGCAGCGCGAGGTACAGGAAGAAGGAAAGCGCCTGCGGCGAAAAGTAATCCTGTCCCACCCAATTTGCCGCGTAGAAGAACCAGACGGCGACCCATACCGCCCGCTCATCACGTGTCGCCGTCCGGAAGATGACAAGCAGCGGGAGGAGGAAGAGAAAGTTGAAGAAGATCGGTCCCCAGCGCACGAGTGTGATTGCGCTGCCAAGGCCCGCCACTTTCGTCAGAAAGGCGCCGGCGATGAAGAACCCGGGCCAGTCGAAGTACGCGTCGATCCGCGGATCGACGTGGCCGGTCCGCGTGATGTTCTCGATCACTCCGGCATGGCGCCACGCCGCGGCGAGCTTCGGCTCGTGCTCGACGATCGGCGCGATCGCGTAAAGCATGAGGATGAGCACGAGGACGTTGGCGACGACGAGTGGCTTATGCGCCTCGATGTCGCGCAGGCTGAGGCAGAAACTGATCGTGACGAGAGCGAGGGCGAGATACAGCGTGCCGGGGAGCACTGACACGAGGCCGAGATCGTTCATTCGTCGCAGGTCGATCTCCGTGAGTGAGATCGCCCAGAGGGCGAGCGCCCCGGCTGTCAGTACCGAGAGTGCAAAGTACGCCCGCATGGACCGCGTGATTATTTCGACCGGCGGGCGTTGTTCTGCCTCGCCTGCGACCCCTGCGGCGTCCGCCATCAGCGTCTGAGTCGGTGTGATGTCATCGGCGGCGCGGAGGTCGTCACGTACCGCGCCCCGGGATCCCAGCCGGGAGAGGCTCGGCCTCGGAGCTACTCCGATCCACCGCCACCCGGTCAATCCGTCGCGACGCACGGCTAAGCCGGGAGAGCCTCCACACTGCCCAGACACTTACCACGACTTGGATGACTACCCAGACGACCGCTATCCCGACAAGTCCTGTCGCGAGCGCCGCCAACGCGGCGCCGCCGATGCTGGCGAGCGCCCCGATCACTCCGGTCGCAATTCCTTCTTTGAGCCTGCCGGTGGAGCGGCAAACGACAAAGTAGGCCTGAATGAAGGCGAGCGGAACGACGGCGAGCACGAGGATGCGGAGCGGCGTGGATCCTGCCTCAGCGTACCTGGGGCCCAGAATCGACAGCAGCTGTGGCGCGAACAGCGCCACGACCGCCGCGCCGGCGACGCCAAGCACGAGCGATGACCGCAGGCCATGACGAATCAGCTTCGTGAGCGATGCTGTCTTGTTCGCAGCCTCGGCGAAAAGCGTCATTCCGACCTGGATCGGGATGATGTAAAGGACCCACGCCATCATCCACGCCGCGTACCAGGCGGCGTTGGCGGCGGGGGAGACCAACTCCGTGACGATGATGGGCAGGATCAGTCCGGGCGCCCGCTCGGTCAACGTGAGCCAATGATTCGGAACACCGACGCGGAGCAGCGGCCAAGCGACGTGCCAGCGGAGGCGCGGGCGATACCGATAGCGTAGAGGCGTCCGCCATAACTGCACTGCGCCGAGGACGACCGCGGCGCCGGCTGCACCCACCCACGTCGCGAAGATCCATACTGCGCCGCCCGCGCTGGACCAGACTGCCACCGGCGCGAGGAGCGCGATATTGGCGAGGCCGAAAAGGAGCGCGCGCACGAACATCTGATCGCCTCGCCGAAGCACGGTGGAAACTTGGTCGAGCAGGATGCCGATCGTGCCGAGCACGCTCATTCCAGCGAACGCGAGTGCGAAGACCGGATCCGTCGCAACCACGCTCAGTGCGTGAAAGGCGCTCGCAGCGATAGCGAAGAAGATCGCGGTGGCGATCACGGAACTTACGGCGACGACGCTGAATGCGGTGTCGAGAAGAACGTCAGGATCGTGCTTGTGGCGCGGGTAATGCACGATCAGGGACGAGCCGATTCCGACCAGCGCCAGCTGCGTGCACAGCATCACGGCTGAGACGGCGCCGGCCGCCAGTCCGACCTCCGACACCTCGAAGGTGCGCGCGGCCACGAGCCAGAAGAGGAAGCCGAGCCCCATCGTCGCGACCTTGCCGACGATGAGCGCGAGCGAGCTCTTGAGCATCGACAGCGAGCGCCCGCCGCGCGCGCTCGCCGCGCCGCCGGGATCGCGGCCGAACGCCCTCTCGACCAGGCTGGGCCCGTTCAGGCTTCGGGCGCTCATCGGGCCCCCGCCAGCGGGCGCGGCAGGACGACTGCTTCCCTGAGGAGACCGACATAGTTGAAAGCCGCGAAGCAGATGTAGTACGGGATCCAGCGCGGTTGGCCCCGCACGAGGCTCAGGAAGACGCCGCGAGTCGCCGCAGCCAAGGGGATCACCGCGTGCGCCGCGCCGCGGAGCCCGTGCTTCCGAAGCATCCTGCCGTGTCCGTGCCCGTCGGCGAGCCACTGTCCTTTCGCGAACCCGAACGTATCGCCGAACCGGTGCGTGACGACTGTGTTTTGCGATACCCCGATTCGCGAGTGGGCGCGTTCCAACCGCCATCTGAGCTCGACGTCCTCCCCGGACAAGAACCGATCGTCGAAACCGTAGGTAAGCAACGTCTCGCGGTCGAAAATCGTCGCGACGACCCCGAACCAATTCTTGCTCCGTCCGGTTCGGTGGTGGTCAACGAGCGCTCGGCCCCAGTAGCCCGGTCCGGAGGTGCTGCTCAGGCCCGCCTGGAGAGCTGCGTAGCCGCCGTCTTCGAATTCGTCCAGCAGATGCGCTAGAGCGCCGTCCGGGAGCACGACGTCCGCGTCGATCAGCGCGATCCGACGTGACGTCGCCGCCTCCGTGCCGATCATCCGGGCGGCCGGCAGGCCCTTGCCGCCGTCTGAGAGAACCCTCACCTGGTGGCGGGAGACGGCGTCGAGGGTGGCGTCGGTCGACTTTCCGTCCACGACGATGATCTCGCGAGGCTTCTCCCGCACGATCGCGCCGAGGCACTCGTCGACGAAGTCTTCGGCGTTTCGGACGGGCACGATGACCGAGATGTCGAGCATCAGGAGCAACCTCGCAGGGGCGCGTGCACGAAGGCCGCCCACGCGGCGAGATATGATCGCGCGCTCGCCGCGGCGGCTGCAGCCGCCGGACTGCAAACCCTGGAGGTCGACCAACGGCGGTGGCTAGGCGAACATCGATTGTTACAGGCGGAGCGGGATTCATCGGCTCGCACCTCGCCGACGCGCTGCTCGCAGCAGGGGACTCCGTCGTGGTCATCGACGATCTCTCGAGCGGCAGGACCGATCTCGTGCCTTCCGAAGCTCAGCTCGAGACGGTGAGCGTCACGGACCTGGACGCGATCGACGCCGTGGTCGGCGCTACTCGTCCGGCCCGCATCTTCCACCTTGCTGCGCAGGCGAGCGTCACTGCTTCCGTCACCGATCCGTACCGAGACTGCGAGGTCAACGTGCAAGGCACGCTCAACGTGCTCGAGGCTGCACGCCGGCATCGGAGCCCGGTGGTGTTCGCATCGACGGGGGGCGCCCTGTACGGAAACGACGCCCCGCTCCCGACGTCTGAGTCGCAGATCCCCGCCCCGCTCTCGCCCTACGGGGCGTCGAAATGGGCCGCGGAAGCGTACGTCGTCACCTGGGCGCATGCGAACGACGTACCACATACGGTCTGCCGTCTCGGCAACGTCTACGGTCCGCGCCAGAGCCCGCACGGTGAAGCCGGGGTCGTGGCGATTTTCAGCTACCAGCTCTGGCACGGCGAGACACCGACGATGTTCGGCTTCGGCCGACCAACGAGGGATTACATCCACGTGGCGGACGTCGTCCGCGCGCTGCTCGCCAACGCTGAACCCGCGCTCGCACCACTTCGGGCCGGCGAGCTCGAGCGCAGCTGTCTCGACCCCGGGCGAGCGGGGCGGGAGCTCGGGTGGAAGCAGGAAATCGAGTTCGGCGAGGGCCTTCGAACCACCTACCGCGAGCTCGCGGCCGAGTTCAGCACCCGCGGCTAGCATCAGGTGGCGAGCCGCTTTTCCGCGCTCGCGACGGACCTGCGCCTGACCAGATCTGGAATGCGTCCCCGCGCGTAGCCGACCGTGGTCGCGGCGAGCCCAATCGCGATTGCGGCGGCCCGGCCCAAGCCGTCGGGTCGGCGGCGAACGAACGGGTCGAGCAGACCCCGCAGCACACCCGCCGGGAGGACGTGGAGAACGTATCTGCGCTCGCTCTCGAGGCCGTTCGAGGTGCCGACGCGTCCGACGAGTAGCGCCTTGCTCTTCCCCTCGCCGTAGCAGCGCTGCACGAAGTAGCGGAAGGTGGCGCGCTCGGACGGGACTCGGTGCCGGACCCGGGCCATAGGCTCGAAGAGCCAGGTGGAGGAAGGAAAACTCTGGCGGGCGCGGATGAAGAGGTCCGTCTCCTCGCACCCCATCGTGTTCGTTCCGCCTCGGCCGAGCGCCGAGGTAAAGCCGCCGATCTCGTCGACGAGTCTCCGTCGAAGGGCCATGTTGGCACCGATCGGATTCCGAATCGGCGCGGTCACCGTGGGAAGGCCGCGGTAGGTGCAGCCGACGACCCAATCGAACTCTTCCGGAAACCAGCGCGGTCGGCGATCGCTCCACCGCGGCTCGACCGAGCCTCCGGCTCCCGCGACCGATGGATCTGTGAAGCACGTCCTCAGGTGCTCAAGCCAGCCCGAGTCGGCGACGGCGTCGTCGTCGAGAAAGGCGACGATCTCTCCGCTCGCGGCCGCGACCCCCGTGTTGCGCGCGCCCGAAAGGCCGCGAGGGCCGTCGTTGGCCACGACGACGAGATCGTCAAACGCCCCTTCGAGACGACTGCGAAGCTCATCGTTGTGGTCGACGACTACAACGACCTCGCCGTCCGCGGTCTCGCCGCGTACTGATTCGATTGCCGCCACGAGATCTCGCCACCGATCGAGCGTGTACGCGCAGATCACGACCGAGGTCGAAGGCTGTCGCGCTGTCGCCGCCATCAGCTGCCGGGACTCCGGACGGCGATGTTGTCGGCTGCGAGCGTGAACGTCTGAGCTTTCGTCTCCTTGCCGATTTGAATGGTGGGGACGCCGGCCAGGCTGGCTGCCGCAACCCGTGTCGCCTGACGCACCCAGTGAATGGCGCCCCTACGGGCCTTCAGGCCCGCCCGGTCGGAGCGCCACAAATTCACTGAATACCGGCATTTGCGGTAGAGGCTGAGGCTTCGATTGCGTCCGCCCGCCTAAACCGCTCACCCACGATGGTCCGAAGGACACGGAATCCGTCGCGGAACGTCCGTAGATTGCTCTCCCCGAAGAGCCGATCTCGCTCGAAGCTGGGCACCTCGATCACGCGGAGCTTCGCCTTCGCGACGCGGATGTTGATCAACGTCTCCACCTCGAACCCGT
>WNGI01007023.1_pt1 | contig 10285 bp, 6 predicted proteins | sample 5400621 | NCBI WGS metagenome assembly WNGI01 (sample SAMN13153374, study PRJNA577476) | soil metagenome | isolation source: 20 cm soil or saprolite under Garry oak tree replicate 1 | place: USA:California | collected 2016-06-15 | reverse complement strand
TGCTACAGCAGTCTTGAGCTGATCCAGACGCCTGCCTGGCAAATGGAGTCCCTCAACGGCTTCAGTGACTTGCTCCATTGCGATGCGTTCGTTGCCTGGTTGGCTGGGCACTGTCAATTCAGCAAGTGTTTGCCAATCGGTGCCGTTGCTCGAGTTCCCTTCTTCTGCCGGACTGGCGGATTTAGTAGCAATTTCAGATACTCCATAACCTTTTGATCTTTGAAGAGTAACCATCGTAATGTCATCTTCTTGTTCCCAACCAGGTCCTGTGAATTCTGCCAGGTCCTCAAGTACGACATCTTTCAAGGAGGAATCCTCATCATACTCCCCTACCAACTTCATTAATCGTGGGAAGCCATACATCCCGCGATCAGGATTGTGAGCTTCTACTATGCCATCGCTGTGAAACAAGATGATTTCACCGTGAGCCAATGTGGTCTCTTTTTCCTCATATTTCATACCAGGCATCAGGCCAAGGGGCATGCCAGTTGCTCGAAGTTCAGTAACTTCACTTACTTGATGACGATGGTAAGGTAAATCATGTCCTGCATTGGCGTACAAAAGTTGTCCGGTTTCGGGATCCAGGAGCGCATAGAGGCAGGTGACAAACATTTTAGGTGGGATGTCTTGATAAATGATCTCATTGACCCGTTCTAGCACCTGTCCTGGTTTCACTACTCTTTGAGCCACGGCCCTCAGAACACTGCGTGTGGTTGCCATCAGAAGTGCTGCGGGGACCCCCTTATCGGTCACATCTCCTATCACAAGCCCTAAACGACCATCATCTAAATAAATGAAGTCATAAAAATCACCACCAACTTGCCTGGCAGCCTGGTAATATGCATTCACTTTCCAACCGGGGAGCGCTGGGAGATCCTTGGGTAAGAGTGTTTTTTGTATCAATTGGGCAACACGGAGTTCATGCTGAATGCGTTCATTTTCGCGGGCTTGAGTTTGTTGATCTTGTACTAATTGAGCAACCCTTACTGCTGGTGCAGATTGAGTAGCAAGGGTATTGAGAAGCCCACGGTCGTCTGTAGAGTAATCTTGTTCACTCAATCGAGGTCCCAGATTGAGCAGGCCAACGAGTTCTCCTTGACTAACCAGTGGTATCGCCAAATTTACTCCTGCATTCTTCATTGCTTGTAATGCTGGTGAATCAAGATGTAATTTATCGACTTCTATTGCCCCCGGGGCGCTCAAGAAATATGCAACAATAGGATCATTGGGCGCGATATCCATTGGAGGAGGCGTCATTTGTTGAATTTGACCTGCATCGCGTATTTGTATCACCTCGGATTCGCCTTTGGCCAATCCTCCTCGCCTGATTCTCAAGCGCTGCAATATTGTAGCCATATGAACTCACTCCATCATCATTGTCATCTCGCAATTTCCTGCGCATCATCGCCAGTCTTTATGAGATGTATCTAATTCTCTAAGCTAATTATAGCGAGTAAACGTCTTCTAATCGTTACGAAAACGTTACGAAATAGCTCAGAGTTGCAAATTACTATGCATATCATACTCCGAAGAGGGGTTTTTGGAAAGTATGGGAGTAAATATCATTTCCTGGTGACTATTTCATGACTGTGTAACCAATATCATCCAGCACCGCTTCGATTTTTTCCATGGTGACCTTGTTGGGATCGAAGCGCAAAAGTACTGTCTTTGTCGGAATATCTGTGTTGACTGTTTCTACCCCAGGTAAGTCTTTGAGCGCTCCATTGATGGCGTTTACACAATGCTCGCAACTTACATCGGGAACTGAAAGAACGGTTTCCTGTACTGCTGTCATAAAAAACTCCTCCTTGGATGTGTCATAATCCGAGGAAACATGAGTGTTAATATCATTCAAGCGAATAAACCTACTAATTTTCAATAGACGGCACTCAGCGATTTCCAGCTAGATTGTAGAGTTGTATTAACTCTGCAATGACAGCTTCTTCCCTCCCATCGCGAATTCCCTCAGGAACACACGTCTCCAAATGGTTTTCCAGGATAATTGCTTCAAGTTTTTCTATTGCCTTACGTACAGCGTACGTCTGACGCAGAATATCGACGCAGTATTTGTCCTCTTCAACCATTTTACGGATGCCGCCAAGATGACCGTCGATGTAGTTAAGTCTTTTTAGTACGTCTTGCTTTTCAGCACGCATGCCTTATTCCTCCTCTTGTTTCACCCTTACCCAGTGGGTATGGGGAAATTCTATCACATTTATTTGTCTTAATGCAAGCATTATTTTGATTTACAAACGCTTAACCATTTGACAGAGCAGTTAGGAACATATATACTTAGTTGTACCCCTATGGGGTGGGGATGGGTATACTTGTTTACTTGTTTTAGAAGGAACCAAACATGGCTACAAAGACCGAGCGCAATCAAGAAGAAAACAAGGCTACGCTTTCGGATCAAAGCTCTGAGATTAGTCGCACGGTTTTAGCGATTGAAGGGATGACCTGCGCTTCCTGCGCTATGCGTGTCGAGAAAGGGCTGAAGAAAGTGCCAGGAGTAAGGGACGCGAATGTAAACCTGGCGACTGAACTGGCTACCATCATATACGAGCCAACTCAGACAAATCTTGAACAGATGGTGCAGAAAGTAGAAACTGTTGGATATAAGGCAATGCCCCAAGTCATATCCACACAGCAACCAGCACAAGAAACGGCAACTAGCGTAATTACCGAAACATATGGCACGCCTATTTTAGGTATCCCACAGGAAGATGAGCTGAGTAGGAGGAGACAGGCAGAGATCATCCGCAAGCGCAACCTATTGATCCTGGGTATCGGCCTCACTGTGCCCGTGGTGATCCTGAGCATGTTTTTCATGAATCGTTTTCCTGGTGAAAATTATCTCTTACTTGTTCTTACAACCCCTGTGTGGGCAATCGTTGGTTGGGAGTTTCACCGGGGCGCTATCAGGTCGTTGCGCCATGGCAGTGCGAATATGGATACTCTCGTCTCACTCGGCTCAACAGCAGCCTACATCCTGAGCGTGTTGGCGACCTTCTTTCCGCAAGTTGTTGGTTCCGTTACCTTCTATGACACCACGGCTCTGATCGTCACTTTGATCTTCCTGGGTAAGTATCTTGAAGCCCGCGCGAAAGGGCAGACTAACGAGGCGATTAAGAAACTGATCGGGCTACAGGCCCGTACGGCTCATGTCGTGCGTGCAGGGCATGAGCTCGAGATTCCTATTGAGCAGGTGCGGGTCGGTGACGAACTGATAGTGCGACCGGGAGAAAAGATCCCCGTTGATGGAGCAGTTCTCTCTGGTATCTCATCGGTCGACGAATCGATGATTACTGGGGAAAGCCTTCCAGTGGAAAAGATTGAGGGTGAACCACTCATCGGTGCAACCGTCAACCAACGAGGACTGTTGCGCATGCATGCAACGAAAGTCGGGACAGACACTGTGCTTGCAAACATCATTCGCATGGTCGAACAGGCCCAGGGTTCGAAGGCTCCGATCCAGCGTCTGGCAGATACCATTTCGAGCATTTTCGTTCCTGTTGTGCTGGTGATTGCGGCTTTCACCTTCATTGGCTGGGCAATTATCGGTCATGTGAATGCCATGTCGAGCAATCCCTGGATAGTTGCAATTGTGGCTGCAGTAGCGGTTCTCGTCGTTGCTTGTCCTTGCGCATTAGGGCTTGCCACGCCGACCGCTATCATGGTTGGTACGGGCAAAGGCGCCGAGCAGGGTATTCTGATCAAAGGTGGTGAAAGTCTGGAACGCATCCACGCGGTACGTGTAGTCCTGCTAGACAAAACAGGAACCATCACCAGGGGCAAGCCGGAACTAACCGATGTGATCTCACTGAGTAACATCCATACCGACGACATGCTGCGCCTTGTTGCCGAAGCTGAACAAGGTTCTGAGCACCCCCTGGCAGCAGCTATTGTTGAGGGTGCCAAAGCGCGAGGACTTTTACTAGGAGTGGCACCCGAACATGTTAGGGCGATTGCTGGTCGAGGTCTGGAAGCAACGGTAGAGGGGCATACGCTCCTCATCGGTACCCGTCGTCTCCTGAGTGAACGTTCTATCAAGTACGATATTCTTGAGGAGCAACTGGTTGCGTTAGAGCAGCAGGGCAAGACAACCATACTCGTCGTCATCGATGGCACAGTAGCGGGGCTGGTCGGGGTGGCTGATACAGTGAAGGTTGGCTCAGAGGAAGCCATCAAGCAGTTACATGCGCAGGGACTCGCAGTCTGGATGATTACTGGCGACAACCAGCAAGCGGCACAGGCTATTGCAGCGCAGGTTGGTATTCCTCACGAACATGTGCTGGCAGAGGTTCTTCCAGAAGACAAAGCCAACCAGGTCAAGCGTTTACAGGCGCAAGGTCTTGTTGTGGCTTTTGCGGGCGATGGCATTAATGATGCTCCTGCATTAGTGCAGGCGGATGCTGGTATCGCAATGGGCACTGGCACAGATATTGCTATGGAGGCTTCAGATATCACGCTCGTTAAAGGCAATTTGAAGAGCGTCGCAACTGCGCTGGCACTCTCACGTGCTACCATGCGCACCATCAAACAGAATCTCTTCTGGGCTTTTGCCTATAATGTCATCCTGATCCCAATAGCGATACTTTCGCCTGTGATCCCGTTCTTGCAAGAGAATGCGCCGATCTTCGCTGCGGCAGCGATGGCGCTGTCATCGGTGACTGTTGTGAGCAATTCATTGCGATTACGTAAGTTCGGACAACAGGGAAATAAGTAGCGGTAGAAGATCGACGGCGAGATTCTCCACTTGCATAGATAGAGACGTGATCTCCTGGTTTCTGAACCTCCCGCATTGTCATGCATCATTGAACGTCCCCCATTATGCCTTTTTTTGAAGCAGAATCTGCGTAACAAAGAGAGAAGTTTCTTCCGTTTTGCTGCTATCAACAATTGCGAAACATTGGCAAGTGCAAATTATTCGTGTTATACTATGCTTTGTGAGAGGGCCATGCTGTGTTTCTCTCTTGCGTACAGATCTGTTCGTCATGTTGATGCTGTACATTATTTCTGTAGCGCTACTTGTAGTCATGAACGATGGGGTTCTGCTATCATTTCCTTCGTCCCAAATTTGAGGAGGAGTACCTTCAGGAGATTTCATGAGCAGTAACTTTGGTCTTTCTTCACTCTCACGAGTGTTCAGTGAAAGCGGTCATGAGGTACGTGTCAGAGTCATCGCTATCTATACGTTCCTGGTGAGTTTTAATGTCCTGGTTTGGGTGCTTGCTTTCATCGCATTCGGAAGATCTCCCGCCCTGCTGCTGCTGGCATTAACGGCCTATACGTTTGGCCTACGTCACGCGTTCGATGCAGACCATATCTCGGCCATTGATAATGTCACTCGCAAGCTGATGCAGGAGAATAAACGACCTGTCGCTGTTGGCTTCTTCTTCTCGTTTGGCCATTCTACGATCGTGGTGTTGTTGACGGTCTTCATTGCAATAGCTGCCGTCGCCGTCAGTAATTTTGACTATCTCAAATCGCTTGGTGGGCTGATCGGTACGTCCGTCTCGGCGCTTTTCCTATTTCTCATCGCCATTATTAATATCGTCATCCTCCTGGATATCTACAAAACGTTTCGGGAGGTGAGGAGTGGTGGTGAATATAATGACAAGACTTTGGACGAGTCATTGAATAAACGTGGACTCATGGGACGCTTCTTCCGTCCGTTGCTCAGAATGACGGACCAAAGCTGGAAAATGTACCCTATTGGCATTCTTTTCGGACTAGGTTTCGATACGGCCACCGAGGTGGGACTTCTGGGGATCGCTGCGACCTCGGTTGGCAAAGGTGTTCCCCTCGTGGCTATTCTGATCTTCCCCGCATTGTTCACTGCCGGAATGTCCTTGCTCGATACCACAGATGGCATTTTGATGCTGGGAGCATATGGCTGGGCCTATGAGAAGCCAATCCGGAAATTGTTCTACAACTTGAACATTACCCTCATCTCGGTCATTGTAGCCCTGGTCGTCGGCAGCCTCGAGGCACTCAACATTTTAGCGACGGAGTTGAACCTGAGTGGCCCTGTATGGGATCAGATCGGCAACCTGAATAATAGTTTTGGCTTGCTGGGCGTCTTCATTGTCCTCCTGTTCCTGGCAAGTTGGGCCATCTCAACCATTATCTATAAAGTGAAGCGCTATGATGAGTTCGAGGTCAACATAGCGCCCGGATCGAGTGAAATAGCCATTGCTGAAGGGAATAGCAAGTTCAAGGTCATGTCATCTTCCAGTGAAAGATGAACATGATCACTCTCGAAAGCATCCAAGGTATTAGCATGTCACTTTGTTAAGCAAGACAGGAGTGATATGACTTGGAGATGGTCATATCGCTCTCATCCCAGAACCATGTTTGCTCTTTATTTCGGGAGTTGTCACTTATTTCAAGTAACGGCTGACAAAAAAGTCTGCATAGTAATTCTCCCAATGTGCGCCGGGTGCTTCGCTCATCTGCTGTTTATCTACCAAAACCAGTAAATAAATCAAATCACTTTTCAACAATTTTGCATCGAGTAGTTTTTCAAATCCTTGTTCCAAAAGGTGTCCTGCGTACCAAATTGACCAATCCGGATCAACTCCATCGGTTGCTTTATAAGCGACGTGATGATCCTCAGCAGTTTGATGGAGTAGAGCAGCAATAGTTTCTTTCCGCTGTCTTTTTTCTTCATTCATGGGTCATCTACTTTCTTTTTTTGCTTTCTTGAATCGGAGAGAAGAACCAACCAGCACATCAAGCTTTCGTAGTGCGTTGGAGTCACCATTTACGTATCTGGACAATGTTTACTATATCATGTTTCTATCGTATTGTAACCTTGCAATTTGTTACACTTCGCATGTTCTGTAACGAATTTGCGTGTTGCTAGACCATATTTCCGAGACATGGAAACTATGATGAAATGCTCAGGCATCTAACCCAGGGCAAAGAGGCTATCAAGGTCTACATCGAGGTCGCGCAAAGTTTGTAGGAGAGAAATCCTGGACTAACCTGACAGGTTGTCCTGCGAAAGATAGAGGATGATAAACATGATACATAGCACAGCACATGATACATTACAGACCCTGGAACTGAATGCGGAGCGTACCAGACTTGCTCAGGCGCATGAGAATGCACAACCCTGGTATCACTGGGGGCCGTATCTCACCGAGCGCCAGTGGGGGACAGTTCGTGAGGATTATTCACCTGCTGGTGCTGCCTGGGACTTCTTTCCCCACGACCATGCTCGCTCTCGCACATACAGATGGGGTGAAGATGGCTTGCTGGGTATAAGTGACGAAGAGTGTCGGATTTGTTTCGCTCTAGGCCTGTGGAATGGAGAAGATCCCATCCTTAAAGAGCGCCTCTTTGGCTTGACCGGCTCAGAAGGCAATCATGGTGAGGATGTCAAGGAATATTATTACTTTCTTGACAATACTCCAACGCATTCCTATATGAAGGCGTTGTATAAATATCCACAATGCGCTTTCCCCTATGAGGAACTGGTGGCAGAAAATCGCCGTCGTGGACGAGAAGAACCGGAATATGAACTGATCGATACTGGTGCATTTGCCGAGGATCGCTACTTTGATATCACTGTTGAATACGCCAAAGTCGATCCTAAAGATATCTTGATTCGCATCACTGCTATCAATCACGGTCCAGGTGCAGCACCACTACATCTGTTGCCCACGCTCTGGTTTCGTAATACCTGGGCGTGGGGTTCTGACGATCATGATCCTATACCGCGTCCAGAATTACGCGCCGTACATGTGCCTTCAGTTCTCGATGGTGAGGAGGGTTACAGTCTCGTTCATGCGACTCATAGTACCTTAGGTGAATACTGGCTTGCGAGCCGGTATAGCGGAAAGCAGCCGCAGTTGTTGTTCACGGAAAATGAGAGCAATGCTGAGCGGTTGTGGGGCGTGCCGAATCGCACGCTTTACGTCAAGGACGGCATCAATGACGCTGTAGTAAATGGAGTCATTGATGCCGTTAATACGAATAATGTCGGTACCAAAGTTGCGGCTCACTACGACTTTTCCATAGCCCCTGGAGCCTCACAAACGATTATACTGCGTTTATCAGCTACTCAACATATAGCTCCTTTCGAGAATGTTGAAGAGGTTTTCAAGGCACGTCAGGAGGAAGCTGACAGTTTTTATCTGGCGTGTGGTGCAAAAAATATGTCAGAGGATGCTTGTTTAGTGCAGCGGCAGGCATTTGCAGGCTTGTTGTGGAGTAAGCAGTTCTACTATTATGATGTCGATATGTGGCTGAACGGTGATCCGTTAGGACCACCACCTCCGGAATCACACAAGCAAGGGCGTAATGCTGAGTGGCGACATCTCAATAATGCTGATATCATCTCGATGCCTGACACCTGGGAATACCCCTGGTACGCTGCCTGGGACCTGGCGTTCCACTGTATTCCGTTGGCGCTGGTCGACCCCGATTTCGCCAAGAAGCAACTCATCTTGCTCCTGCGTGAGTGGTATATGCATCCCAATGGTCAACTTCCGGCCTATGAGTGGGCATTCGGTGATGTGAATCCACCTGTCCACGCCTGGGCTGTATGGCGTGTTTATAAAATCGAGAAGCGCACGACCGGAAAGGCTGATCGTGACTTCCTGGAGCGCATATTCCACAAGCTACTACTGAACTTTACCTGGTGGGTAAACCGTAAAGACAGCGAGGGACACAACGTCTTTCAAGGCGGCTTTCTGGGACTGGATAATATCGGGGTCTTCGACCGCAGCGCACCACTGCCAACTGGTGGGCATCTTGAGCAATCGGATGGGACTGCCTGGATGGGGATGTACTGCTTGAATATGCTCATGATTGCTCTCGAATTAGCTCGTGAAAACCGAGCGTATGAGGACGTCGCCACCAAGTTTTTCGAGCACTTCCTCTACATTGCCGGTGCGCTCAACAACATTGGTGGAGAAGGCATCTCACTGTGGGACGAAGAAGACCAGTTTTTCTACGATGTGCTGCATATGCCAGATGACTCGCATGTCCCGTTGAAAGTTCGTTCACTGGTGGCGTTTATTCCCCTCCTGGCAGTGGAGACGATTGAACCTGATTTGCTGGATGCATTGCCTGATTTCAAGACGCGTTTGGAATGGTTCCTCGAGCATCGTCCGAACCTGGCAAAACTGGTATCACGCTGGCACGAACCGGGAATGGAAGAACGTCGCCTGCTGGCATTGGTACGTGGTCATCGAATGAAGCGCCTGCTCAAGCGTATGCTCGACCCCGAAGAATTTTTGAGTGACTACGGCATCCGTGCGATCAGCAAGTATCACGCGGAACATCCCTATGACTATCGTGCGCATGGCATGGACTACGTTGTCACATACGAACCGGGTGAGTCAAGCACTGGACTCTTCGGAGGGAATTCCAACTGGCGAGGTCCAATCTGGTTCCCCATCAACTTCCTGCTCGTCGAGACGCTGCAGAAATTTCACCACTACTATGGTGACGATTTCTTAGTAGAATGCCCCACAGGATCGGGCCAGAAGCTCACGCTCTGGCAGGTCGCTGATCAGATCTCCTGCAGACTTACGCACATCTTCCTGCGTGGAGAGGATGGATGCCGCCCAGTTTTCGGCGCGAACGAGACGTTTCAGACCAACCCACAGTGGCGTGACTACCCGTTGTTCTACGAGTATTTCCATGGCGATACGGGCCGAGGCGTTGGTGCAAGTCACCAAACAGGTTGGACAGCCCTGGTGGCAAAGCTGTTAGAGCAGACCGGGGGAAGGTAGGCTTCTAGCAGAAATTCGCTTGCATCGACAATGCTACTCATATCAATCTGTTCTCTCTACCACAGTCGTACGACATTTTGTAGTGCTAGTTGACCATCCACGTAGTTTGTTGTTCCAACGTAGCGGCGTATGAAGTGGTTATGCCCATTGATAATGAAGTCGATATTCGCCGTTTTATTCTCCTCGTTTCTAATTTTCCTGGCTGTCAGTGCCTCTGGTGAATGATCTTCCACAGTTTTTCGGGACTGAAAGGCATCTCAATGTATGCTTCACCCAGCGCATCTGCCACAGCGGCGGCAATTGCCGGAGTCGAGCCAATCGTACCTGCCTCACCAACTCCCTTCACACCCAGTGGGTTGACGGCCGTTGGCGTGATCATATGATCAAGCTCGAAGACTGGTAGTGTTGAGGAGAGCGGCAGCGCATAATCCATGAGTGATGCCGTGAGCAATTGCCCATCCTCGCCGTAGACGACGCCCTCGTAGAGCGCTTGACCGATGCCTTGCGCAATGCCACCGTGTATCTGACCGGAGACA
>WNGI01015271.1_pt1 | contig 10288 bp, 9 predicted proteins | sample 5400621 | NCBI WGS metagenome assembly WNGI01 (sample SAMN13153374, study PRJNA577476) | soil metagenome | isolation source: 20 cm soil or saprolite under Garry oak tree replicate 1 | place: USA:California | collected 2016-06-15 | reverse complement strand
GCGGGCACCTCGGGCAGGGGGGCCTCGAGCAGCTCGAGGGCGGCCGCAGCCCGCTCGCGGACAGCCTCGGCCATGCCCGCGATTGCCTCGCGCACGACGGCCATCACGTCGAAGTGGTCGCGGATGAACCCGACTTCCGCGTCGAGCGAGGTGTACTCGGCCAGGTGCCGGCCCGTCTCGTGCGGCTCGGCCCGGAAGACCGGCCCGACCTCGTAGACGCGCTCGAAGACGCCGACCATCGTCTGCTTGTAGAGCTGCGGGCTCTGCGCCAGGAACGCGGGACGGCCGAAGTAGTCGAGCGAGAACAGGTTGGCGCCGGTCTCCGTCGCGGAGGCGACGATCTTCGGCGTCGAGATCTCGACGAAGCCGAGCCCGTCGAGAGCGCGGCGGAAGCCGGCAAGCGAGGCCGCGGCGATCTGGAACTTGGCGCGCTCCCGCGGATGCCGCAGCGCCACCGCGGCGTGGTCGAGGATCATCGGCAGCGTCTCCTTCAGCACCGGCCGCCGCAGCTCGACGGGCGTGGCCTCCGCCGGCTCCGCGACCACGCTGAAGCTCGGCTCCTGGAGCTCGACCCCGCCCGGCGCCTGTGACGCCGCGACGGCGAGGCCCTCGACCTCGAGAACCGTTTCGGGCCGCAAGTCCAGCGTGCCGTCGACGACGGCCTGGGCGAGGCCGGCCCGGTCGCGCACGAGCACGAACGAGACGGCTCCCAGCTCGCGCTTCGCGTGCAACCAGCCCGCGAGGGTGACGCGCTCGCCGATGTGCGACGAGAGGTCTGTCGAAAGTACACGCATCGGGATCACCTCCTTCACACAGTCGCCCTACCTGTGCGGGCGGGAGGCGTCCCCGCGGTGCCACCGCACTTCGCCGCCGGAGCGGCCTCGTTACGACCGGATGACGGTGGTCGGCCGGACGGCTCGGCGGACGTCACCCCGCGTCGTCGCCGTCACGCCAGAGGATACGAAACCGCGTGTCAGGTGGTCTCGGGCCGCGGGTTCAGGCGCTTGGCGATTCGCGCGATCACGCGGTCGAGCTTCTCGATCACGGAGTAGTGGCGGCCCCGGCCAACCACTCGCTCGATCGGCCCCTTGACGTGCCCGGGGCGCACCACGAAGTGCGTTGGGTGCTCGCGAACGCGCTCGTACTCCTCGAGCGGCACGCGGATGTGCTCGGTGCAGGTCGAGTCGCCGCATTCGCAGATGAAGTCGCCTACCTCCGACTCGAGGCGGTCCGAGGCCTCCCGGATGCCCTCGTTGACGTTCCTGAAGAGCGCCTCGGTCTTTCCGATCCGTTCCCGCGTTCGTTTCACGTGGGGAGACAACGGACGAGGCGTCGATTCGGTTGCGCGGGCTAGGCTGGAGACGTGGCGAAAGAAGCGTGGCCCGACCCGGTCGAGCGCGTGACCGCGTACCTCCGGGACGCCGGCGCCGAGGTGCGCGTCGAGGAGTTCTCCGACGGAACACCGACGGCCCAGGCCGCGGCAAAGGCCGTCGGCTGCGAGCTCGCCCAGATCGTCAAGTCGCTCGTCTTCGAATGCGACGGCAAGCCGGTCGTCGTCATGGTCCCGGGCGACCGGCGGGCCGACTCCGAGAAGATCGCGAGTGCCGCCGGCAGCCGCTTCGCGCGGATCGCGGGAGTGGAAGAGGTCCAGGATGCGACGGGTTTCGAGCCCGGGGCGGTCGCGCCGTTTCCGCTCCCGCGCGTCGAGCGCGTCTTCATCGACCGGACGCTGCTCAGCCACCGCCTGGTCTGGATCGGCGCCGGCTCGGACCGGCACATGGCAGCGCTCTCGCCGGCGGAGCTGGTCCGGCTGTCGCGGGCCCGGCCGATGGACGTCGTCGCGGCCCATACATAACATTTGGTCAAAAGGAGGCTTTGCTGCATGCGTGAGACCGAGAAGATCTGGATGAACGGAGACCTCGTCGACTGGAACGATGCGCGCGTCCATGTCGGCACGCACGGGCTCCACTACGGCTCCGGAATCTTCGAAGGGATCCGGGCCTACGAGACCGCGAAGGGCTCCGCCGTCTTCCGGCTCACCGAGCACCTGAAGCGGTTCGAGAACTCGGCCCGCCTGCTCGGGATGGAGCTGGGCTACTCGGTCGACGCGTTGCGCCAGGCGTCCCACGACGTGATCGCCGCCAACGGCCTGCCCGAGTGCTACCTCCGCCCGATCGCGTTCTTCGGCTACGGCGAGCTCGGCGTCTCGGCCGTGGGAAATCCCGTCGACGTCGTGATCATGAGCTGGCCGTGGGGCGCCTATCTCGGCGAGGAGGGCCTCAAGAACGGGATCCGCGCCAAGATCTCGAGCTGGCAGCGGATCGGGCCGAACGTGATCCCGCACGCCGCCAAGGCGACCGGGGTCTACCTCAACTCGATGCTCGCGGTCACCGAGGCGAATCGCGCCGGCTACGACGAGGCGATCCTGCTGACCGCCGAGGGCTACGTGGCGGACGGCTCGGGCGAGAACGTCTTCATCGTCAAGGACGGCGAGCTGTTCACGCCCGACCTCTCGACCTCGATCCTGCCGGGGATCACCCGCGACACCGTGATCCAGATCGCGCAGGACCTCGGCTACACCGTGCACGAGAAGTCGCTGATCCGCTCCGACCTGTACCTCGCGGACGAGGCGTTCATGACCGGCACCGCCGCCGAGGTGACGCCGTTGCGCGCGGTCGACGACGTCGAGATCGGAGTGGGGGCGATCACGCTCGAGATCCAGGAGGCGTATCTGGACACCGCGCGCGGTCGCAGCGAGCGCTGGGCCCAGTGGCTCGAGTACGCCACGCCCGCGCCGGCCGAGGCTTGAGCACCGGCCTCCGGGAGATACCGCTCGCCCGTCCGTTGCTGGACGAGCGGGAGGAGGAGCTCGTCCTGGAGGTGCTGCGGTCGGGTCGCCTTTCGCTCGGGCCGACGATCGACCGGTTCGAGGCGCTCATCGCGGAGCGGGTCGGGGCGCCGTATGCGGCCGCGGTCTCGAGCGGCACGGCGGGGCTTCACCTGCTCGCACGCGCGGCGGGCCTGGGGCCGGGCGACGAAGCGATCACGTCGCCGATCTCGTTCGTGTCGTCGGCGAACTGCTTCATCTTCGAGGGCGCCACGCCGGTGTTCGCGGACGTCGACCGGCGGACGCTGAATCTCGACCCGGCAGCGGTCGAGGCTGCGATCACCGAGCGGACGAAGGCGGTCGTCGCGGTCGACATGTTCGGGTACCCGTGCGAGCTCGACGAGATCCGCGCGATCTGCGAGCGGCACGGGCTGGCGCTGATCGAGGACGCTGCGGAGGCTTTGGGTGCCGAGTACAAGGGGCGGCCGATCGGCGGGCACGGCGTCTCGGCGGTGTTCGGCTTCTATCCGAACAAGCAGGTCGCTACCGGCGAAGGCGGGGTGGTGGTGACGCATTCCGAGGACGAGTGGAAGCTGTTGCGCAGCCTGCGCAACCAGGGCCGCGATTACGAGGGCGGGGGCTGGTTCCACCACGTGCGGGTTGGGCTCAACTACCGGTGGACGGACGTGCAGGCCGCGATCGGGATCGGGCAGTTGGAGAAGCTCGACCGGCTCTTGGCGCTGCGGGCCGAGGTGGCCGAGCGCTACGGGCGGCTGCTCGAGGGCGCCGACGTGGAGCCTCTGTGCCCGGACGACGACGACCATCGAAGGTCATGGTTCGTGTACGTGATCGCGCTGCCGGCCGGGTCGGACCGCGACCGCGTGATGGCGGAGCTGCGCGCGGCGGGTATCGGGACGGCGGACTACGTGCCGTGCGTGCACCTGCAGCCGTACATGCGGGACACCTACGGCTTCGCCGAGGGGTTGTGCCCGGTGGCCGAGGACGTCGCGTCGCGCACGCTCGCGCTGCCGTTTTTCCCGCAGCTCGAGGCCGAGGACCAGGAGCGGGTCGTCGAGGCCCTCCGAACCGCGCTCTAGGCGTCGGAACAAACCGGCGCACATTCGTCACGGAGCGGTCATACCCAGGTGCGCTTTTGGCGGGTAAGGTCGACCGCGAGGGCGGCGGGTGATTCATCCCCACCCTGGGTGGGGGGAAAGGTTCATGCGCGCGCGTGAACATTTACGGTGCCTCGGCTCCGCCCGGGGCGCGCGCACCACGCGATAATCCCCACATGTCGAACGGCAACCGGATGGTCTTCCTCGGCTTCGGCAAGTACGCCCGCGCCGACAAGATCTACGCGATCGAGCCGATCCGCGACGACCGCCGCGGGCACGGCCGCCGCACGCTCGTGTGGGTCGAGGGGGTCGCGGAGCCGATCGTCGCCTCGCGCACCGAGCGCACGATCCTCGCCGACATGGGCCAGGACGCCGCACTGCGCAAGCCGCTCCTCGACGATGCACTCGACCTCGCCGAGCGCCTCGCGGAACAGTCGCAGAGCGGCCGCGTCGACCTCGCCGACCTGGGCCGCCGCGCCCGCCGCCTGCTCGAGGCGACCGCCCGCCCCGACGACCCCGACAACAAGCTCTTCTAGTTGGAACCGACGGAAGTACGACCGCCGAGCGGGCTCCGCCGCTTGGCGATCGACATCGGCCCGCTCCGGCGCTACCCCGCCTTCCGCCGGCTCTTCATCGGCCAGACGGTCTCGACGTTCGGCAGCGAGATCGCGGCAGTCGCCGCGCCGATTCAGCTCTACCACCTCACGCACTCGACCCTCCAGGTCGGGCTCCTCTCCCTCTGCGAGCTCTTCCCGCTCCTGACCCTGACGATCGTCGGCGGGGCAATCGCAGACGCCGTCGACCGCCGCAGGCTGCTGCTCGTTACGGAGGTCTCGCTGGCCGTGGTCGCACTCGGCTTCGCCGCGAACGCGAGCCTCGCCCACCCGCGCGTCTGGGCGCTGTATGTCCTGGTGACGCTCGCGATGTCGGTCTTCTCGCTCGGCGTCGCCGGCCTGAACACGGTCATCCCGAGGCTCGTCGGCCCTGACGAGCTGGCCGCGGCGAACGCGATCGAGAACGTCTACGGGAGCACGACGAACGTCGCTGGGCCCGCGCTCGGCGGCGCCCTGATCGCTCTGCTCAACTACCGCGGCGCGTACCTGCTCGACGCTGGAACGTTCGCCGCTTCGCTCTGGTCGGTCTGGCGTCTGCCGCCGTTGCCGCCGGCGCACGACGCCGAGCGTCCGAGCCTCCGGACAATCGCCGAGGGCTTTCGCTTCGCCCGCAGCAAGAAGGTCCTGCTCGGCATGTTCCTCGTCGACTCCAACGCGATGGTGTTCGGGATGCCGCGGGCGCTCTTTCCTGCACTCGCGTTCGGCCGATTTCACGGCGGCTCAGGCGTGGCCGGCCTGCTCTACGCGGCCCCGTACGCGGGCGCGCTCGTGTCGTCGCTGCTCTCGGGCTGGATCGGCCACGTGCGCCGCCAGGGCCTGATCGTGGCGATCGCGGCAGCCCTGTGGGGAGTCGCGATCGCCGCGTTCGGCTTCGCCGGAAGTCTCTGGCTCGCGCTGCTGCTGCTCGCTGCCGCCGGCGCCGCGGACAACGTCAGCGCTGTCCTGCGCGGGACGATTCTCTGGACCGTCACTCCCGACCACATCCGCGGGCGCGTGTCCGGAATCGAGTTCGCGCAGGTCGCCGCGACGCCCGCGCTCGGCAACGTCGAGGCGGGCGTCCTGGCGTCGCTCACGAGCCTCCGCTTCTCGATCGTCTCCGGCGGGCTCGCTTGCGTCGCCGGTACCTTCCTCGTTGCTCTCGCCGTCCCCGCGTTCATCCGTTACGACGCCCGTGCTCGGGACTGACTTCTTCGCCCGCAGCGTCCACGACGTCGCGCCTGACCTGATCGGCGTGACGCTCCTCGTCGACGGCATCGGCGGGCGCATCGTCGAGGCCGAGGCCTACGACCACGAGGATCCGGCGAGCCACGGCTACCGCGGCCGCACCGAGCGCAACGCCTCGATGTTCGGTCCGCCGGGACACGCGTACGTCTACCGCTCGTACGGGATCCACTGGTGCCTCAATCTCGTCTGCGAGGAGGAGGGTGTCGCGAACGCCGTCCTGATCAGAGCGATCGAGCCGACCTACGGGCTCGATGAGATGCGCAAGCGCCGCGGCGTCGATGACCCGCGCCTCCTCTGCTCCGGCCCCGGCAAGCTCTGCCAGGCGCTCGGCGTCACGCGCGAGCACGACGGCCTGCCGCTCGACCGGCCGCCGTTCGAGCTGCGACCGCGCGAGGGCCACGTCGAGGTCGTCGCCGGCCCAAGGATCGGCATCACCCGAGCCGCCGAGCTCCCGTGGCGCTATGCCGAGACTGGTTCCCGGTACCTCAGCCGCGCGCTACGGCCAGCCTGACGACCAACCCGGAGGTGGCGGCCGTCTGCCCGTGGGGGCTCTGCCAGGTCACGATCGCCGAGCCGGGCGGATGCCCGTCGACCTTCCACTTCAGGTGGAACCGCTCCAGCCGAGCCTTCGCCCGCGCGAACCGCAGGCCGACGACCTTCGGGACGATCCCATGGAGCGCCTTCGGCAGCACGAGCGTCACCTTCTGGTACGACGAGAGCGTTCCCTTCGCCGGGTACTGGCGGAGCACGATCCCCAGTCGCTGGCGCGGCTTGGCCGGCTGGTAGACGTAGAGCGGCCTGAGCGGCATCGAGGCAAGGCGCGCGTTCGCCTCGGCGACCGTCTCGCCGACGACGTGCGGGACGTCGACCTCGTTCACCTTGCAGTCGGCCGTGCGCGCGGGGCCGCGGCCCGAGAAGTACTCGAGCACCTTGGGGCTGTGGCAGTTCCCGTTGTCGAGCTCGACCTGGCCGTTGCGGTAGACGACGTACTTCGGCGAGGCGTACGGAACGGAAGGCGCCGGAAAGCCCGCCGGCTCGTCGTGCAGGTACGGCAGCGCCTGCTCCACGAAGCTCTTCCAGATCAGCGCCGGAAACGTGCCGCCCGCGACCGGGCCGCCCTGGTAGTCGGTCAGCATCGGGTGGAGCGTGTTCGGGTAGCCCACCCAGACGGCCGCGACGAGCTGTGGCGTGTAGCCGACGAACCAGGCGTCGCCGTAGTTCTCGGTCGTGCCGGTCTTGCCCGCCTGCGGCCGTCCGTCCGAGAGCTTCGCGAGCTTGCCGGTGCCGCCGGCGACGACGGTCTCGAGCAGCGAGGTCTCGAGCGCCGCGGTGTTCTGCGAGATCGCGCGCGGGTGGTTGCCGAACGCCGCCCCGTCGATCCGTTTGCCGCCGTTCGCGAACGCCGAGAACGACCGCGCCATCTCGAGCGGGTTTACGGCCTCCGCGCCGAGGCCGATCGCGAAGTAGCTCTTCAGGGGGCTGGTGATCCCGAGGCTCTTCGCCGTGGCGGCGACCGCAGCCGGCCCGACGAGCTGCGTCAGCTGCGCGTAGACCGTGTTGTCCGAAAACTCGGTCGCGGCCGCGAGCGAGATCCGGCCGAGATCGGAGTTCTCGTAGTTGTGGACGTACCAGATCTTGTCCCCGAGAGGGATTGCGACGGGCCCGGACTCGAACTGCGACGAGGGAGCGATCCCCTGCTTGAGCGCGGTGGCGAGGACGAACGGCTTGAAGGATGACCCCGGCTGGCGCTCGCCCTGCACGGCGAGGTTGAACTGGCTCTTGAGGTAGCTGTTGCCGCCGATCATCGCAAGCACCTTGCCGGTGCGCGGGTCGACGGCGACGAGCGCCGCGGACGGCCCCTTCGGGTTCGTCAGCCACTTCGAGATCGCCCGCCGCGCCATGCGCTGCACCTTGAGATCGATCGTCGTGTAGACGCGCAGCCCGCCGCCGAAGACCCGGCCCGAGCCGTACCGGTCGATCAGCTGCTGTTTGACGTAGTTCGTGAAGTACGGCGCCGGGCCTTGCTTGCCCGAGAGATGGACGTCGGCCGGCGTCGGGAGTGGGCGCCGGTTCGCGGCGACGAACTCCGCGCGCGTGATGTCGCCCTGCTCGAGGAGGTCACGGAGCACGACGGTCCGGCGCTCGCGAGCTGCCTTCGGGTTCGCGACGGGGTCGTACAGGTTCGGGTCCGAAGGAATCCCTGCAAGGAGCGCGGCCTCCGCCCAGTTCATGGGGTCGGCCTTGTGGTGGAAGTAGGTCAGCGACGCCTGCTCGATGCCGTAGGCGCCGTTGCCGAAGTAGATGGTGTTGAGGTAGGCGGCCAGGATCCTGTCCTTCGGCCAGCGCTGCTCGAGTTGCCACGCGAGGGCCGCCTCCTTCAGCTTCCGCCCGATCGAGCGCTGCCGCCGGTGGAGGCAACTGTTCTTGACGAACTGCTGCGTGATCGTCGAGCCACCCTCGACGACCTTCTTGTTGCGAACGTCCTGCCAGACCGCGCGCACGATCCCGTGGATGTCGACGCCGCGGTGCTCGTAGAAGCGCCGATCCTCGACAGCGACGATCGCCTGCTTGACCCGCGGCGAGATGTCGCCTGACGGAACGATGATGCGGCTCTCGGAGCCGCGAAGGACCGCCAGGACGCGCCGGCTCGGCACTCCGGCGTAGACGTAGCCGTCGACCTCCTGCTTCTGGCAGCGGACGGGATCGAGCGACGGGATCTGGCTCGCGACAGCGGTGATCAACCCGAACGTGAACGAGATCGTCCCGAGCGCGAAGAGGATCAGCAGGAGGCCGAGCAGACGCAGCTTTCTGATCCTGCGCCGCGGCTTGCGGGGCGCCTGCTTGAGGGCGGAACGCGGCACGAGAAGCGCCAGATTGTAACGCTAGACTCGCCGAGCGTATGCCTCTCCCCGAGCTCACTCGTAACGCCGTGCACGTGCTTCCCGAAGGAGGACTGGAGCGCAAGCTCGCGCTCGGCCGGCCGCTGCGGGTGAAGCTCGGCATCGACGTCACGGCCCCGGACGTGACGCTCGGCAACGGCATCCCGCTGCGGCGGATGCGCGCCTTCGAGGACGAGGGCCACACGGGCGTGCTGATCGTCGGCGACTACACGACTCGGATCGGCGACCCGTCTGGCCGGAAGACCGAGCGGCCGATGATCGATCCCGCGGTGATCGACGCGAACGCGCAGCGCTACTTCGAGCACGCGTCGACGATCATTGACCCGGAGAGAACCGAGCTCCGCTTCAACAGCGAGTGGCTCGCGAGGCTCGACTTCGCCGACGTCCTTCGCCTGACGAGGACGACGACTGTCGCGCGGATGCTGGAACGCGACGACTTCGCGAACCGCTTCGCCGCGAAGGAGCCGATCTCGGTTTCCGAGCTCCTCTACCCATTGATGCAGGCGTACGACTCCGTGGCCGTCGAGGCCGACGTCGAGCTCGGCGGGACCGACCAGCTCTACAACCTGCTGATGGGCCGCGACGTGATGGAGGCCTACGGGCTCGAGCCGCAGGTCGCGCTCACGGTTGAGTACCTCGACAGCTGGGACGGAATCGGCATGAGCGCCTCGCGCAGGAACTACATCGGCCTCAAGGAGGCGCCCGAGGAGCAGTTCGGCAAGGCGATGCGGATCCCGGACTCGCTGCTGCCGCAGTGGTACCGGCTGGTGATGGAACGCGAGGACGTCCCCGACGATCCTTTCCAGGCGAAGCTCGAGCTCGCCCGCTTCATCGTCCGCAGGGCCTGGGGCGAGGAGGCGGTGGCCGGTGCCGAAGAGCACTTCACGCGGGTGGTCCGCGAGGGCCAGGCGCCCGAGGACGTGCCGGAAGTCGAGCACGCGGAGCCCGTCGTCCATCTGCCGGCTCTGCTCGCGCAGACGTTCGGCGAATCGACCAGCCACTGGCGCAGGGTGATCGATCAGGGCGGGGTGAAGGCGAACGGCAGTGCCATCACCTCGTACGACGTCGACACGAGCTCGGTCGAAGGGGCCGTGATTCAGGCCGGAAAGCGCCAGTTTCTGCGCATTCGCGCTGCTTGACACCCCCCTGGCCACTGCTATCATTCCCGGGCCGCTCGACAGGGTGGCGTGTGGGAAGTCCCTGTAACTCGACCAGGAGCGCCTTCGGACGCAGACGGATACGACGAAAGATCCGAGCTAACGAGGGCCTCTGGCGCGAGTCGGAGGCTTTTTTACGCGCCGGCCGCGGCGCAGGTCTTTGAAAACTCAGCAGTGCGATCACGCCGAGACCTCAAGCCTTCGGGCTTGGGGCCTTAAGAACCCGTCAACCCTTCTTCGGAAGGGAAGACAACTTTGAGCACAAGCTCGAAGTGATCGATTTGCCGACCACCTTCGGGTGCCGGCAACAATCTTCACGGAGAGTTTGATCCTGGCTCAGGACGAACGCTGGCGGCGCGCTTAACACATGCAAGTCGAGCGAGAACCCAGGCTTCGGCCTGGGGGAAAGCGGCGAACGGGTGAGTAACACGTGGGTAATCTGCCCTCGACA
>WNGI01007017.1_pt1 | contig 10289 bp, 10 predicted proteins | sample 5400621 | NCBI WGS metagenome assembly WNGI01 (sample SAMN13153374, study PRJNA577476) | soil metagenome | isolation source: 20 cm soil or saprolite under Garry oak tree replicate 1 | place: USA:California | collected 2016-06-15 | reverse complement strand
CAATTTCTAATTCATGGTCCTTACTGAATTTCTCTGCGAATTCGCCCGCGCCGGCTTCGAGCATTTGCGCCTCGAGCTTGTGTCCTTCAGCCATTAGTTGCTCGAGGACGCGTTGTGGCTCTCGCACGAGCGCCGCGCTCACGCGCAACTGCGTCAGTCCGGAACCGGCCAGATGGAATTTGTAATCTCGAAACAATTTTTCAAATACGGTCAGCAACCCGCGCGCTCCCGTTTTTTCCGTCGCGGCAGCTTGTGCCAGTAGACGCAGCGCTTCGTCCTCGAAGCTGATCTCGATTCCGTATGCGCGAAACGCGCGCTCGTATTGCCGGAGCAGGCTGCCCTCGGAATACTTCATGATGTCGAAAAGGTCATTCGCGTCGAGTTCTTCGCAAACTACACGCACCGGCAAGCGCCCAATGAATTCCGGCTCGAACCCGTACTCGATGAAATCCTGCGTCGTGACGTGCTGGAACAACTCGTTGTCCATCACCTGAACTGGTTGCGCGCTGAACCCGATCTGGCCATGACGAACGCGCCGGGCCACCTGCTCTTTCAGTTTTTCGAATGCGCCGCTTACCACAAAAAGAATGTGGCGGGTGTTGATCGTGTCGCGTCTGGCTTTGCCGCGTCGTTGGAATTCGAACGCCGCCTGTAGCTGCGCCTGGAGATCGTTCATGCTGCGAACAGGCACTTCTGTTTCTTCCATCAACTTCAGCAGCGTGGTTTGCACACCGCGCCCGCTCACGTCACGGCCTATTAAATTTCCAGCCGACGCGATTTTGTCGATCTCATCAATGTAAATGATTCCGAACTGCGCGAGGTTCACGTCGCCATCCGCCTTGTGCACCAGCTCGCGCACCAGATCTTCCACGTCGCCACCTACGTAACCGGTCTCGCTGAACTTTGTTGCGTCAGCTTTCACAAACGGCACCTTGATTAGATCGGCGATGTGTTTGATCAGATACGTTTTGCCAACACCCGTCGGTCCGACCAGGATTACGTTTTGCTTGATGTATTCAATTTCCTGAGCGCGGTTCGGATCCTCTTTCTCGAGACGCCGGAGGTAATTCGCGTGGTTGTAATGATCGCAAACCGCAATCGCGAGGACTTTCTTCGCTTCCTCCTGTTTGATGACGAACCGGTCGAGATGCGCTTTGATATCGCGCGGCAGCAGATGGAACTCGAATTGCTCGTGCTCGGTTTTCTCCGGCTTTTCGTCCTCCTCTGCGACCGCTGACTCCGGCTCGGCAATTGTCGCCACTGAGACGTGATCCCCGAAGTTCTGTTTCATGAACTCCGTAATCTTGGACTTCAGCTCCTCGGGCGAGGGAAATTGTGGTGGTGGCGGTGGTGGGTTTTGTGCCATCGTGAAGACAAACATCGAGTCAAAGAGGCTTCGTGGCAACGCTTCGTCTAGAGTCTGACCCTCACGCGTGCCGTTTGTTCAGAGCTTTCAGTGATGTCGAAAAAGTCCAGAGAAGGGCCAGCGCGATGAGTGTCGCCGAGCATCGGCAATCTCGAGTGCTCGTCGCGCCGCATCAAGTTCCGCGAGAAGGTCGTCGTAGAAAGGAGCACGCTGCTTTGGGTCAGGTGCGATCATTCGCTGCAAAACGCGCGCAGTCGGCGAAGATACGTCCGGTGCGATAGACCGTAACTCTGCCGGGTGCTGCTTCAATTCGCACAACTCTGTCGCGGAATTTGTGTTGCTGTCGATGGGCAGTTTGCCTGCGACCGCATGAAACAGCGTTGCGCCAAGACTGTAAATGTCGCTGCGAACGTCCTCTGGTTGGTTGCACAATCTCTCGGGCGCGACATAAGGCGGCGTTCCCCAGACCACACGATCGCTTTCTGTATGCTGCGATTGTTGCGTTGCAAACGCGGCGAGGCCGAAGTCGCCAATCTTTGCCGCCTGTTCATCGACAAACAAAATGTTGGCCGGCTTCACATCTCGATGAATCAAACCCTTCCGGTGAGCTGCGCGTAGTCCTCTCGCGATCTGGATGCCAATGTCGAGCACCTGGTGTTCCGTCAAGCGGCCCTGCGACTCCATGACATCGTCGAGACTTCCGTGATCGATCAACTCCATGACCACATAAAACTGCCCATGGTCCATTCCCAACGAGAATATCTGCACGACATTGGGATGATTCACAGAGGCAGCGATGCGCGCCTCTTGTTGCAATTGAGCATCGTGATCCGCTTCGCTACTAACATCCTTGCGCAACAATTTGAGCGCAACGAACCGCTCCAGTTGCGTGTCGCGCGCCTTGTACACTGTGCCCATCCCGCCGGCGCCAAGCGTCTCCACAGGCACAAAATGATCGAAGGTTCGTTGCAGCAGGTTTCTTTGACCGCAGTTCCGGCAGACCACCCGCACCAGAGGTTCATAACCGCCGGCATCGAGCGCGGCACCGCATATCCAACACGTTGGCGTCATGAACAGCTTCCTCTGATCGACATGGAAATCGACTGTAACATTGACGAACTTGGGGGCAAAAGGATGACAGTGACGGCGTTGAAAGCGACAAGCGAGGCACCGACAACGTTCAAATTGGTCGTGCCAAAAGAGCATGCCCGGATGCGCCTTGATCTTTTTGTGGTCAAATCACTTCCGGAATTCTCGCGCTCTCGCATTCAGCAATTAATCCGCGCCGGCTTCGTTCGTGTCGGTGGCGCAACTGCGCGACCGAACCAGCCCGTGCGATCTGGAAACGAAATCGAAGTGACAGAACCGCCACCCGAAAAAATCGAAACGGAGCCGGAAGCAATTCCGTTAACGATTCTGTACGAAGACGACGATCTGATCGTCATCAACAAAACAGCCGGGATGACTGTGCATCCGGGCGCGGGCCAGCGTGAACACACATTAGTCAATGCGTTGCTACACCACTGCTCCACGTTGTCGGGCATCGGCGGAAAAGAACGCCCTGGCATCGTTCACCGTCTCGACAAGGAAACAAGCGGCTGCCTTGTCGCAGCAAAAAACGACGTCGCGCATCGCGAATTATCGAAACAGTTCACCGCGCGCACAGTGGAAAAGATTTACCTTGCCTTGGTCGCCGGAAAATTGCGGAAGCAGACGGGCGTAATCGAGAACAAAATCGGAAGACATCCGGTGCATCGGCAAAGAATGAGCGTGAATTCGCCCAGCGGTCGCACGGCCAAAACTCAATATCGCGTTTTTCGTTCGAGCGAGCAGGCGAGTCTGGTTGAATGCAAATTGCACAGTGGCCGGACACATCAAATTCGGGTGCATCTGCATCATCTTGGTAATCCTGTGTTGGGCGACAAGATCTACGCGCCGAGGCTGGCTAAAGATTTTCCCCGCCAGATGCTGCACGCATGGAAGCTCGGTTTTCGTCACCCGCGCACTGGCGAATGGAAGCACTTTGAAGCTCCATTGCCTGAGGATTTCAAAGAAGCGGCCGCGGTAAGCGGGCTGCAAGTCTGAACGAAAAAGGATCCGCACTCGCGAATCAATTCCGCGAAAGCGATGCGAGGACGCATCGCACTCCAAAAGCATTGCGTGCGAAAGCACACCATCCTCAAAGTCTCTTTCGTACTAGCATTGGGAGTGCGCACGCGTCCTCGAGTCGCTCTTTGTTAGTCGGCTTGTTGGTGTTTAGCGCGCCTTGGCACCATGGCGCTCGCCAGCATCGTTTGCACGACTTCGCCACGCTGATTGGCCGTCACGTTGCGCAAGCGGATGATCCCATGGCCAGGACGGGATCGTGAGAGGCGCAATTCAAGAATCTCGGTATCCACCGTCAGCACGTCGCCGGGCCGCACCGCATTCGGCCAGCGCAGTTCATCTACGCCAAGACCGATGGCGCCCTCGGCGAAATTCAGTGTTTGCACAAATAGACGCATGCTTATAGCCGCGGTGTGCCAGCCACTGGCAATCAGGCCTTTAAAAATTGTTCGCTCAGCACGGTTGCGGCTCAGATTAAACATTTGCGGATCGAACTTGTGGGCGAACTCGATCACCTCTTTTTCCGTCACGGTCAACGGCCCCGATTTGAACCGATCACCTGTTTTCAGATCGTCGAAATAACGCTCCTTCATGATGAGAATGGCCGAAGCACATTGTTGCGTGATCGCTCACAGTCGAGCAATACATAAGTGAAGGCGTCGGCACTACCTGCTGGTGCTCGGGCGATCGTGCGAAATGAGTTTTGTTTCGCGCACTTGAACACTGCGCGACAAGGCTCAAACTTCTTTTCATGGCCCACGTTGCTCTGCGGAGTCCCTCAGAGAAAGTAGGCGGCCTTTTTTATTTCGGTCGGATGCTCGACAAGATCCGGCTGCACGCCAAAGGCGAATTGCCGTCAGATTATCACGCGAATCTTGGGACAGGGTTCGACGAAAAATGCGTGAAGTTCCTTCGCGTCGATTACGATGAGCTGGTCGAGTGCGTGAAACAGGGCGGCAGCGATGACGAAATTTTAGATTGGTGCTTCGCAGTCGGGCGCAAACCAACTGAAGACGACATTTACGTTTGGAACGAATTCATGCGGAAGCGCGGCTGGAACGACGACGTTTCGGAAATGGTGGTACGCCGCAAAGCCGAGGCAGGAATGATCGACCGCTCCGATATTCAGACCTCATTCCAATTCATCGACGCCGATGAAGGGCGTCTGCCGAAGCCTGGGTAGAGTCGGCACGCCGCGGCGTTCACAGACGCAGCGTGCCGTCGCCACCATCGTTTCTATTCCTCCAAGGTATCGATTCGTTCGGCCAGATTAAAATCAAGTTCCGTCAAGCCGCCTTTGCTGTGCGTCGATACGGTCAGACGGACTTTGTTGTAACGGATGTCTATGTCGGGGTGATGTTCTTCTTCCTCAGCCACCTCAGCGACCCTGTCCACAAAATCGATCGCATCGACAAAATCGTCGAATTCGAAAGTGCGCTCGATCTGGTTTTTCTCCAATTCCCATTCCGGAATCTTTTTCATTCGATCCTTGAGCTCGCTTTGTTTGATCAAGTCAGCCATAACGGGACAACGAGTATCACCCGAAAATCGTTTTGCAACGGCAAATCGAGCGCTTAAAAATCGAGTATTCGGCGAAGATTTCGGACCGAGTCGAAGACCTCGACTGCGCACTGCCCCGCTTGCTTCGAAAGCCGCGACCAATCGTGCAGCACCTCGCGAACAGCCGTCTCCGCGTCGGCGGCGGATCGGATAAGACGGAATCCGTTTTTAGCGGGAAGATAACGTTGTGCACCAGTGTCTTCTGTAATCACCGGACGCCCCAACGCCAAAAAAGCCGCAGCGCGGTCGCTGACCCAGCCGGTGCGCCACGCCACATCGACGCCCTTAATCGCGGTAAATTCAGCAAGCGCGCTGGCGAGATAGCGGCGGTATGACCGGGGAGTGCGGGCAACGCGGTGCGGATCTACGACTTGCCAGCCGCACCGGCGGAGTCGTTCCCTTTCGAGATCCTCTGTGGCGATGTTCATCGCAAGCTCAAACCGCGCCTCGGGCACGCGCGCTGGAAGACCTAGATAAGGTTCGAAGGCGAATCTTTTGGACAGATCCGGAAATTCGCCGGCGACCTCGACTGCGCCACCCCAATACCATTGCCCAACCGTTGTGAATTTCGGTGAGCGTGGCCGCGATTGTGGCCGAAACAATTTCGTGTCCACGAGCGGATAAAAGGTTTTCCAGGCGAGCGCAGATTTCGGCAGCCGACAATCGTCTCCGTGAACGTTGAGTCCGATCGTCCAGAATTCGTGATGAAACGACTGCCCCACTTCCATCTTTGTCATCCAATAGAAGATTTCGCTCGGGTCGAGATCGCAGAAAATGCGTCGCTCAAATTTCAGCAGCAGCGGCGGATGAATCGAATATGCGAGATTGAGCAGGACATTGGGTCCATCGAGGCGCTCAAGTAGCTCTCGTTTGGAAATTCCGATGCACTGCAGCAAGTCCAGGTCGTGCGTATCCGCTGCGGGCTTCTGGTAAAACAAACAATACCGGCCGGCGAATCCATGCGCTCGCAATTGCGTTTGAAAACTCCTAATCTTTGGCTGGTCAGCCAGGACATCTTCCGTGCCCGGCAGGAGCTCCAGCCAGATCGCATCGAGCTTCAGTCGCCGGAGACCGAGCATCCATTGCAGGGGAACGGAAAAATTTCCACCGCCTTCGCGATATTTCGCCGCAAACCCGCAGCCGAGGAAGATTGTCACGCGAGCAGAATCGTCATTCTGCTCGCGCGCTCAAGCTCCAACGATTCTGTATTTTTACCAGACGCGGCCGTGCGCCGGCATGTTTGCTCTTCCAGGGAACACCTGGCTCTGCTCCGCGTGAGGACCGCAGAAGTCGCCGTTCGGCACCGGAATCACTCGACCAAGGAACCGCGGCTGTCTGCGCACATTCATTTGCTGCTCCAGATCGTAGCCTAAGCCGATCAATTTTGCTTCGCGCAGAAACGTGCTGTACATGAGCATTCCTGCAGGCCTGCCATCAGGGCGAATCCCCACGGGAAGCGACAAGTTTGGATAACCCGCCACGGCGGGCCCGGTCGAATTCGTCAGGTGCGGTGCGACGATCGCATCGAGATTCTGGCTAAAGATTGCATGGTCAATTCCAGAACGGGCTAGATGCTGTGCGTGTGTTCGCGCGTGCACGTAAATGGGATTGCTCGGATAACCGTGGGTCTGTTCTGCTGCTTCGAAGACGTCCTGATCGTAGTAAACGAGCTCTTGTTGACAATGCGCTACATTGAAAGCAATGAGGTCAGCCAAGGTCCGCATATTTGTGTTACTGAGCGTTGCGAGGTACTGCGCGATTTGCACTTTGAATTCATACAAGAGCGCCGTGAACTCGTCGTCTGAGTATTCAAATACGTCGCCTGTATCACAGTCGACGATGGTTGCACCAAGGTGCCGCATCACATCCAATGCGTGCTCCGCATACCCCACCGTCGAGTGGTCGCCCGGAATGCCGCTACCGTAGTAGCTGTAATCGAAAAAGCGAACGTCGCGTCCGATCCGCGCGCCTTGCAGGGCGCCGCGTCGCAGGAATTGCGTATAGTCAGCGGGCAAGGGCTGACCAACTACGCGACCAAAGGGCGACCGCAATACGTTGAGAAGAATCGCAACATCGGTGACGGTGCGCCCCATCGGCCCAGCCGTGTCCTGTTGATGAGAGATAGGAATAATGCCCTCTTGCGAAACAAGGCCAAGAGTCGGTTTCAAACCAACGATGTCCTCCACGGCCGATGGCCCGGTGATTGATCCATCCGTCTCCGTGCCGACTGCGACCGAGCACAAGTTCGCAGCAACGGCATTCGCGGAACCGGAACTGGAACCCCATGACGTGTAGCTCCTATCGTATGCGTTGATTGTGTTTCCACCGCGCGCGCTCCAACCGACTGCTAGAGGATAGGTCTCAGCCTCATCGTCCCGGAAGTTTGCCCATTCGCCCAAGTTTGTTTTGCCGAGGATCACTGCGCCGGCACTGCGCAGCCGGCGAACGATCACTGCATCGCCTGGCACACGGCTACCAACTAACGCGAGGGAGCCCGCCGTCGTTTCCATGTGGCCGGCTCCGCAATCCTCATCAGCGGTCGCGATGTTGTCCTTAAGTAAAACCGGTATTCCGTGGAGCGGCCCTCGAACGTGCCCGTTTCGTCGCTCCTGATCGAGTTGCTCGGCGACGCATATCGCATCCGGATTTGTTTCGATGACCGAATGCAGCAAGTCATTGAGCGACTCGATACGTTCCAAGTAGCCCTGGACCAATTGTACGCTGGTCAACCGACCCGAAGCCATTGCGTCCTGAAGCTCGGGGATTGTCTTCTCAACAAAGTGGAGAGCGCCCGCAGCTGAAGCATCTCGCGAAACGAGCGAAGCAAGTCCCCCGCTTAACAGCGCCGCGCTTCCCAGCGCGGTTGTTCCGAGAAAGTTTCGGCGAGTAATAATGTGTTCGAGGTTGGGATCGTCAGACTGTTTCTTATTCATGTTGTTCTTCGGTTAGCTGTTTCGGGAAGTGGTTATGCTCGTGCATTAAGGGGTTGAAAAAGAAAAATATCTCACCGCCCCTCCATCCTATTTAGTTCGGATTCGCGATGTCAAGCCTATAATAACGCCGGAATAAAATTTTGATTGTAATATGCCGCTCGTAGAGCGGGTCACTCCGTGCGCGCCGTCACGTGAACTTCAATCCGGTGGTCTGAGGACTGCCCGCAATACCCTTCTCGCGCTTCGATTTATCGCATGGAAATCCGTCAGATTTGACGCTCGCTATCTCCTCCGCAAATTAACTGCCTCTCTCGGGCGCCCGTAGCTCAACTGGATAGAGCATCTGACTACGGATCAGAAGGTTAGTGGTTCGAATCCTCTCGGGCGCGTTTCTATAACTCTTGCTCGTGCTCGTAATCAAATTATTCACTGAAAATACGGCCGAATTTGCTTGTATTTCTTTTCGCCGATTCCGCTCACTCGCTTCAGATCATCAGCACTGCGGAACGGTCGTGCGGCGATAATGCGCGCCGCCATCACGTGGCCGATTCCCGGCACGGTTGTTAGCTCTTTTTCTGTCGCAGTGTTGATGTCGATCTTACCGAGCGGAATCTTTTGCTTCGCGTGCGATCCATTCATCTCGACTGGACTGCGCGTAATCAACGCGGCCGGTGTCGCAACTGGAGAAAGAACGGCAGGCGAAATCGCAGGTGACAAGCCTGAGCGGGTCCTCTTTTTGGGAACAAAAGCACTGAATGATGACGGTGCCTGCGCGTGCACGTTCAATCTCCCGACGTTTACACCCCAAGCTCCGATTTTCTCTCGTTTCGCTTCGTCCTCGAATTGCTGAAGCTTTTGGGCTTCGATTCGTGAATTCGTTAGTCCCGGAGGGGCGGTTTTGAAACCGTAAGATCGAGCCAAGCCATTGCGCACCAGTTGCTCGCCCAAATCACTTTGTTGGGTCTCAACGAATGCATAGAAGCGTTCCAGTCTGCTCTGACCCATCGCATCGGACATGTGCGTGAATACAGTGAAGGGCTGGGACAACTTCTCCTGCGTAGAATCTTTCGCCGCGCGACCTACTTCGATGGCTTGCGGCACAGTAACACTAAAATATTTCGCTTGTTCAATGAGGCGTCGTGGCGTCATTTCGTCCGTTTCGGGCGCGTCAACGAAGTACAGGCGAAACAGGTATTCCTTTTCACCAGCACTCACATGAAAGCTGTCGCCGTCATTAGCCGGGTTCGGGATGAGTCGGCAATCTTTCAACACAATCCAATCTTTTGATTGATCTCGTGCGCGAAGATCGACAGACGCGCTCCAAACAACAATAGCCGTGAGCACGCTTAGACTGACTCGCGAGAAAATCGAAAAGCGAAGGATCAATCGGGCACCTCGAATTGGCTCATGATCTTGAACATCTAACAACGTTCGCTCAAGCCATTTTGAGCCGCGCCAAATGCACCGCGTATGTGGCGATCAGTGCGCCTAACACGCTGCCGGCGATCACGTCACTGACAAAGTGATAATTCATCGCCACGAGACTCACGAGCATAGGAACAGAAAGAACCAGAGCTATGGCTCGAGTGCCGGGCATCGCAATCATCCATACTCCGGCGAATCCCAGGATTCTGCAGGCATGACCTGACGGAAAACTGCCAACGTCGTCGCCTCGCTGAAACGGATGGAACCCGTATGCGCCGGTGCCGATCAGCGAGGGATTATCATGCGTCCAGGTCTGCGGCCAATAGCGGCCGAAAACGTCGCCTAACGAAATCCGGAAATCGTCGGCAACAATCAAGCTGATACATGCGACGAGCAGTACCTTTTGCCATTGCAAAAATGGGCCCCACGCCCGTCTAACAATCAAGATCGTTAACACCAGAGCTGACCAGTTCTGCACTTCCGGCGGCGGGTACGTGAGCCAGCGAAAGACTGCGATGTTGTTGATATGATGATCGTAAACAAAAAACGCGACGCTGCGATCAACCCAGAAGTAACAGATCACCACTGCTAGAATGCACGAACCCGTTACGACCAAGTTGCGCCGCAGCAGATTGCGATACTCGTCATTGATCATCATTCTGGCGGCACTTCGAATTGGCTCATCAATTTGAACGTCTCGTAGCGCTTTGCGACTTCTTCCATTGAGAGATTGCGCAAACGCTCCAGGCTGAATGCTTCGACGCAGAAACTGGCCAGTACGCTTCCGTAGATTATTGCCTTGCGCAGATCGTTGAAGTGCACGGTTTTTACCGTGCCTGCGAGATAGCCTGCCATCCCGCCGGCGAACGTGTCCCCTGCTCCGGTCGGATCGTGAATGT
>WNGI01007015.1_pt1 | contig 10289 bp, 10 predicted proteins | sample 5400621 | NCBI WGS metagenome assembly WNGI01 (sample SAMN13153374, study PRJNA577476) | soil metagenome | isolation source: 20 cm soil or saprolite under Garry oak tree replicate 1 | place: USA:California | collected 2016-06-15 | reverse complement strand
CAAAGAATCGGATAACCCAGTATAAGGGTCAGCTTCAGCATATGCGGCGGCGCTAGGGGCGATTCAGAATGATATTCAGCAGTTGTTGAGATCAATTCCGGGAATCTTTTCGTTCGCGGCCGTTAGGTCGGGTTTTGTCGAGAACCGAGACTTCCAGACCACCGGCGTCGTTGCCTTCGCCAAGCGCCTGCTATTTTAAAAGTTGCAAGCCGGAAAGACGTCGATCAACGGGCACTGGGTTCAGGTGAAGCAGGAATACCTTGTGAACAGCATTAGGGCCGTTGAAACTCTTGTCGCATAACTGTGAGCCACAGCCGGCCCGGTAGCTAAGACTGGCGAGCCGATTGATTTTGAACAAGTGCCCGCGCGTCCCCATAAGGGAAACCCGAGGTAAACTCCGAGACCTACGCAACTCCGGTCGTCTAGAAAACATGCACTTTCAAAGGGAATCTGGTGGACGTGACCGGGATCGAACCGGTGACCCCCGGCTTGCAAAGTAAATTAAAGAAAGCTATGTGGTTGTTTCGTCTAGCCTTTACCTATGTCTTGTATGACGGTTTTAGATGGTATTCGGCAGTAATTGTTCCCATATTGTTCCCAGTCGTGGGATTGGCCCATCGGCATCACTAGCTGTCTTTAGGTCCGCGTTCAACCTTGTGATGAGACACAGATCATACTTCGCACGGTCATTTGCAAAACAAGATTTAGCCGGGATTAGTCCCTGAAGATCGTCCCAAGTATCGCGGATAAAATATTTTCCAATTTGGATCAAACTTGGGGTTCTTGATGCCGTGACAAAGATAGAAGTCAAAGTTTATCGCACTTGCTCGGGCAAGCATCCGGTCTGCATCCGCGTAGCCCGCGCGTGTAAGGTAGAGGCCAATGGATTGGTGGTACGGATATGTATGGTCGAGCTTGCGTAAGATAGCCATTATTTTCGTAACAGATATCCGTTGCTTAGCGGATCTAAAGGCCTGGAGGACGGATGATACGCCGCCGCTATAGGCCGGTCGAACTGTGATGTCGACGAGAGTTCTCTCCAGTGAAGTGACTTCCACTTGATGCCCAGATGGGGCTATCGCCGATTCCACTTCTAGCCGGCCACTGTGTTTCCCACTCAATATGGTAATTGTGGCACCCTCGTATCGATAAGTCAGCTTGGAGCATCTTTGTTCGGTCCGAAAAGCCCGATCAATTGCTTCCTGAGAGAGCTGCGTTAAAGTTCTCCGTTTTTCGGATTGCTCCTTATTCAGGAAAATATGCTTGTGATTGTCGCTCAGACCGTGAATCCACATCGCAGAGGCATGAGAAAAAAATGACTTTTCTTTCTTGATTGAAAGTGCGATAGCGGTGGGCGATGCCTTGCCGTCCCATCTGTATCGCAGAAGGGAAGAGTAGTGAGGAGATCGCAGTTGTATTTCGTCAAGCTTTGTTCGGTCGAGCAACATTTGAGTGAACGCACGTGATGTCATAGTTTGAGGAAGATTCCAGTGAGAGCGGTTCTCGAGGAAAAGTAACTCGAGTTCGGATCGCGCGAATACCCGGTCGGAATCTTCCTCAAAATAGTGGGTTATTGAATCGATCTTGATCTGCGACTTCGGCATCGGGAATTACTCAATTCAGTTGTCCAATGGCTCTTGGTATGTATACCAAGAGCCATTCGGATACTAGATCTCACTTTCCGCCGCCTAGGTATATATACCTAGGCGGCGGAAGATGGGCTAATTTCTATGTTATATTCCCCGGAAAGGACAGATGTGTCTATAAAAAGGCATATAATGAAGGACAAAGGGATCATTTACATACGTATATGTCCGTTCTTGGGAATATGATACAATGACCCTAGGGTTAAAAAGAATGGACCTCGCGAAACAGATCGCCAAGTACGAGACTAAGGGCTTCAACCGAGAGCGAGCCGAAATCAATACGCTCATGGAGAATGCGGCTTTCACAATATTTAGAGATTTTCCAGATGCATTTGTACTCTTTGGTGGCGCAACGCTAGTGTTGTACCACGACAGCGTGAGACATTCGGCAGACCTAGACTTACTGACAATGGCATCTGAGTTGCCATCCCGCATACAGATAATTTCGTCTTTGGAACGTGACGTAAAACCAATTGCCCAGATCATGCATTTAGGTGACATTCGATTTGACACGGAGGATTCCCACGCTCCAGAAGGAAGAATCTCAGTAACTACCAGCGCTGGTCAACATCTGTTTCGTGTCGATCTAACCAGATTCGGTTCGGCAATCGAGAGCGAAATCGACCTTCATCCGGTAGAACTGGAAGAGGGTATTACAGCGGTTATAAGGTCCGCCAGCAAGGAACTCCTCCTCCTTCAAAAAGCCGAAGCGTTTTTGCTGAGGCGAAATGTAAAAGCAAGGGACGCTTTCGATATTCACCTACTAATACAAATCGGCGCGACGCTCAGTGCTAATTTGCGTGGCCATCTTCAAGATACCATGCTCGCAAACGAGATTGATGCGGATGTCATCTCCGACCGCATTACAAAAGTAGATTCGAATCTTTGTCGCCTGGAACTTAAGCCCATACTACCGGAGAATGTTTATTCTCCGCTTGAACAAGCTGGATTCGAGTCTCTTCGGCAAGCAGTTAATGATTTATATAAGGAATGGTTATGAAGACTCCCAAAACGAAACTGCTGGATTGGGCGAATATTCTGACGAATGAGGCTCGACTGACCGATATAATCCTGGCGGACGAAATAGCCGCTAGATATCAGTTACCTGTCGCATCAGTTTCGAAAGCACTATCGCGATTGGAGGATCGAGGGCTGGTAAGTCGAGTTGCAAACCGGATCTACGTAAACAAATTGGTGCGAGACAGCTCCCCGCTGGATTTCGTGAGCGTTCTTAAACCCAATTCCTATGTATCTCTTGAATCTGCACTCAGCCACTGGGGGTTAAGTACACAAAACCCCGTGACGCTGACCTGTGTAACACCGGGAAAACCAAGGGAATATAAAACGTCCGAGTTTGCAATTCAGTTCCGCACAATTTCAAAGCGGCTGTTCTGGGGGTTCCTTGAAAAGCGGACGCGATATTCGAAGTATCAGATCGCCGAACCTGAAAAGGCGTTGCTGGATTGGGTTTATCTTTCGTTGCAGGCGGGACTTAAGCCCTATCTCGATGAGATCGATTTTAAGCCGGTCGACAAAAGCAAATTGGTTAAATATGCGGCCAAGTATCCCGGTACAGTCCGAAACGTACTGCTACACTCGCTCGCTTTTGAACATTTTGCCGCCTGACACAGTGCTATCCATTTGTTCTACTCCGATATTCAATATTCGCATGAGACAGCGGTAATCTCGTCTTCACTTATTCTCAATCCGCAGCCAATGCTCCGGCTTGATGATCTGGCTTGCGTTAAACCTGTCCCTCGCCAAAATGTCGTCCGCGCCGGAAAAGAGAGCAATTCCCTGCTACGAACGTTTAAATAGAAAATGCGAATTGAACCAAGAGTCTTCACCGACCCCCGGATGGTCACTACCAGCAATCTGCGAGCAGGGCTAGCACACATATATGTTAAGAATCGTATTCGCGCACAGCGGTTTCCGAGCTAAACGTTTGGGTTAGGCCGCCCGGTCGTAACGATGGTGCAATCCGCCCAGCCGCTCATGAGAAAGGATGCGACCAGAGGTCACCGAACGAGTTCTCCGGTGGGGCGTTGCCTTCCCGAGTCCGAGATGGGTGCGGTCCTCGTGGTAGTAGCGAATATATTCCGATAGCAGTCGCTTCAGATGGCGTTCGTTGACTGCGATGATGTGGTCCAACAGGTCACGGCGGCAGCTTTCGACCCATCGCTCCGCGACACCGTTTTGCCAAGGGCTCTCGAACGAGGTCCGCACAGCTCTCATCTTCAGGGACCGCACCGCTGCCGGAACCTCGACTCCATATTTGCCGTCACGGTCAAAGATAAGAAAGCGAGGAGCTGATTCAAACGGAAACGCTTCCCGGAGCTGCTGTACGATCCATAGGCTCGTCGGATGTTTCGTGACATTGAAGTGGAGAATCTGACGACGATCATGACTGATCACGAAGAAGCAGTAGAGCACGCTGAACCTGACGGTTGGAACGGTGAAGAAGTCCATCGCCGCAATGGCCTCCCGATGATTCCGAAGAAAGGCCAACCAGCGTTTGGCTCGCTCGGGATCTCTCGGCACTCGTTTCATCCAGCGGGAGATGGTTCGTTCGGAAACATCGAATCCCAACATCAGCAGCTCCCCGTGAATGCGCGGCGCGCCCCACGTCGGATTCCCGGCAGCCATCCGGAAGATTAGATCCCGAACTTCCTTTGAAATCTTCTTTCTGCCAACCACTCGGCGGGCCTTGGAGATGACTCGCCAATAGAGCGCGAATCCCAATCTGTGCCAGCGCACAACGGTCTCGGGGTTCACAACAATAAGCGCCTGTTTCCATCCGGACCAGTACTTTCGTGCGAAAACCCAGAAGAGCTTGTCGAATACTGTGAGTCTTGGCCTGGGACGCCTTCGCTTCAGTGCCGCGAGTTGCTGGCGAAAAGCTAGATTTTCAAGCAGAAGGCTTCGACGCGCGCGGAAGAGGCAAAGAATCGTGCCGAGCAGCAGTCTGAAGGTGTCTGTCATGCGCGATTGCTATCGCAGTTTGCCTGTGGAACGCAACGCTGTATCCTGTTGAAATTACAGGCGGACACAATTTTGTCGAACGACAGGGGAGGAAAGAATGCCAAGAAGCGAGCCGTCGTTGCGGTGGCACGGAAGTTGGCAGTATGGCTTCACAAGTTGTGGGTGAGCGGAGAGGTGTATGAGCCACTGCGGAACAATCACCAAGCGGTGAGCGCAGTTGCATAGGGTTTGCTTGCGAAGAGTCGAGCTGAACCGCCGAGATCAGGTGACTGCGACCAACTCCTGGCCCAGCTCCCGTCGAACAGAGGGGAGCCAAGGTCGATTATCAGGTAGCAGCACCTACGGAAACGAGTACGCCCAACTTGCACCGAGCGAAAATCGCTCAACCAAAGAGTGCGGATGGAAGGATGGCGACAGAGGCGGCTCGGCTCAAACGCAAAACCCCACAGGGAGGAAAAAGAAAAACCGACTTGACACTAACCGGCCTTCTCATGGAAGGACTTAGCCCGTCGTCGCTTCACCGAGGACTGATGGCACGTCTAATTTCCAACATAGGCATCAACTAATCATATCTTTCAGCATAATTTCTGCGGAGCACAGCGGCAAGGTTGCGCGAAATGATCCGAAATAAAGACGGATTCAATCGAAGAAACGAACTGCTGTGACGCAGAAATACAGAACTAGCTTTACGTGATTCGTTCGTAGCATAATCCGCAGCGAGCGGGAGGAACATCTGCCATGAGAAAAACTTTGTTTGTTGTCGGTGCTTTACTTGCAGCTGCTGGGGTCGCTTCAATGTCGGCACGCACCCAGCAGGTCACGAAGCAGGACGTCGACGGAGTCAAGAATTTCAAGCGGCTGGAGACAACCGTCGCCTGCGCCGGCGCGACCAAGGCTGACGCCGTGCCGGAAATCAAGAAGATGGGGTTTGCATCGATCATTAACTTGAGGGAAGCGAGCGAAGAAGGCGCAAACGTCGAGGCCGAAGAGGCGGCTGCAAAGAACGTGGGCATGCGTTACTACCACATCCCGTTTAACGGCTCCAATCCGGATCCCGCCGTGGCCGAGAAATTTCTCAATGCGATCACGGCCAGCGGTAGCGATCCGGCTTTCATCCATTGTGCCGGCGGGAATCGTGCGGCTACAATGTGGCTCATTAAGCGCCTGGCGGTTGACCATTGGGATGTCGATCGCGCCACGAAGGAAGCCACCGAACTCGGAATGACCAGCGACAAACTCAAGCAATTCGCGATTGACTTCGCACAATCACACAAACGCTGAACGCCGCGCGATTGCACAGTGGTTGCTCGTCCAACAATGAAATTTACAAGACGCGATTTCATTAAAACCAGTGCCGCTGCCGGCGCAGCGGCCGGTATTTCGGATTTTGCCGCTCTGGCTACGGGCCGATTGGCTGCAACAGAACAGCCTCGCCTGGAAACGCTCAGCGAATGGCTGCGAGCAGATCGCGATGCCCGGAAACGCGCACTGGACGTCTGCCTGCAGCGGATCCGAGAGCTCGACCCATCCATTCATGCCTGGGTCCAAGTGCAGCCCGAAAGGCCCACAGCGGACGGACCGCTTTCCGAAATTCCCTTTGGCGCTAAAGACATCATCGAAACGCAGAATATGGCGACCGAATACGGTTCGCCGCTTTACAAAGGCCGATTCGGCACGAAAGATGCAGCAATTATTCGCGACATGCGCAGTCGCGGGGCCATCCTTCTCGGGAAGACTGTGACCACCGCTTTCGCCTATCGGTCACCTGGGCCCACGCGGAACCCGCGGAATTTGGATCACACCCCGGGCGGAAGCTCCAGCGGCTCCGCGGCAGCGGTCGCCGCGGGCATGGTGCCTTTCACGATAGGCGAACAGACGAGAGGGTCGATGATTCGGCCCGCTTCATATTGCGGCATTACAGGTTTCAAGCCGACCCACGATCTTCTCCCAATGGAGGGTGTGCTGCCCTTGGCCAGGAGTCAGGACACCCTTGGTCTTTATACGCACACGCCGACGGACATGCTTGCCCTCTGGAAAGCGCTGGGACATCCGGAAGGCGGCGAAGAGCAATTTTCGTTTGGCGCTCCCGAACCGATTCCTGAATGCGAGCCCGAAATGGCAAACGCCTTTCGGCAATGTTTATCGTTGTTGCGCCGCGCGGGCGTAAGCATCAAGTCAGTCGAAATTTCGGAAATGCTTAAGAAGCTTGAGGCAGCGAACGACTTGATCACTACCTACGAGGGCGCTCGATTCCATGAACCGCGCCTGAAAGAGTTCGGAGACCGGCTGGACCAGCCACTGGCGGCCATTGTTCGTGATGGCCTGAAGATTTCGACAGAACGGTACGACGAGGCCACGAGATACGTTTCCGATAGCAGGGTCCGGATAGCGGAGATCTTCAAATCTACGCCCGTGATTCTCACACCCGCCGCGACTGGACCAGCGCCTTTGGGCTTATCCACGACCGGGGATCCGGCCATGAACGCCCCCTGGACAGCGCTGGGAACTCCTGCTATTTCGATTCCCATGCCGATCGCAAGCGGGCTTCCGCTTGGATTGCAGATGACTGCCGATCTTGGGCAAGATTCAAGATTACTTCGCGCAGCGATTCAACTGCAAATGCGATTCAATGCAGGACCCAACATTTCGCCGGCATGATCGGTCGGCAGGTTTCAGAGCAAAGCATATTGACAGGATGAAATCGGAATTTCAGGGAGGTTTATATGCGTTGGATGCGTGGATCGGCACTCTTCGTGGCAGGAACGCTTGTCGGGATTCAGTTCATGGCAACGGCTGCGTCACCGCAAAAAAAGTTGAATGGTCTCACGCTCAATCATTTTGGACTTTATGTTAAAGATATGGACGAATCCACGAAGTTCTACACAGAAAACATGGGCTTTCGCAAAGCGTTCTCGTTCACGGACGGCGCAGGCCACCCAGTTGTATATCTCCAAATTGATCACACCACGTTTCTCGAAATGACGCCGGCCGACAAGGATCACCCGGCCGGGTTCTCTCACGCCGGTATCTTGGCGGATGACCTGGAATCAACTGTCGCTGCGCTACGGAAAAAGGGTCTAAAGGTGGAAGACGTGCATCTCGGCGGAACCAAAGCCCTTATTTCGAATACGCTCGATCCCAACGGCGTGCGGCTGGAATTGCTCACCTATCCTCCGGAGTCGCTGCAGAGGAAGGCGATTAACACCTGGAAGTGAGCGGACAGCGCGGGCACGAATGATGCAGCGAGTTCAAAAGTTCGTCTTTTAAGGCATTTCTAAAATTCAATCGAGATAACGAAATTGACTGGCGGACATCTCTTTCGCCAGCGATTCAGGAGGACGAAATGAATAAATTTCTCAAGCTGGTCTTTATTTCGTTGTTTGTGTCCACCGGGTATGCGGCCGCGGGCGGAAACATCGCAGGGACAATCAAAGGGCCGGACGGCTCTCCCTTCAAAGCTGCATTTGTACGTGCCCAGAATGTGCAAACCAAGATGGTCACGATTGTGCTGTCAAATGCTCAAGGAAAATATCTGGTCAATGTGGCTCCAGGTACTTATGAGGTCTGGGCCAATTCCGTCGAGTACAAGAGCGACCCCGCCAAACGAAGCGATATCAAAGTAGATGACGGCCAAACGGTAAATCTGAATTTTAAAATGCAGAAGGGCACGCTCCAATGGAGTCAGCTGACCAGGTACCAGGCCGGGATGCTGCTGCCGATACCGAAGTCTGCACCGGAAGCGAAGGACAGAGACGTGCTCCTGCAGAATTGTTTTGGCTGCCATGGCATGAGTAAGTGGGGAATGCGCACCGATCACGATGGCTGGGCACACGCGATTGGCATGATGCGGCAAGTGGGAGTCGCGGATATTAAGCCAGAAATCGCGGAACAGGCCGCGACCTATCTGGCCAGCGTCTTCGGCCCTGACTCCGATACCCCTTCTGTTCCGACCCAAATGCCGGGATACCAAGCCGTCAAGCAGGATCACGAGAGCTGGAGCGATGATGCTCTAAATATAATGTACGTGGATTACCAGTTGACGGGAGAACCTAAGGATCGTCCTGGAACGGGCAGACCTGACAAGACCGGTTTCATTTGGCTGGAGATGGGTGGTGGTTTAGCTAAGCTAAATCCCGAAACTGGTGAAGTGAAGATATTCCGATTGGATGATCCGACGCGGCCTTCCATCCATGAAGTCTTCCCCGCTGCGGATGGCTTGTCGGTATGGCTGACTGTGCAAGATCAAAATGCCCTGGTGCGATTCGACACACACGCGGAAAAGTTTGACCCTGTCTATAAGGATCAGTACGACGGGCCGAGGCCCAGGCAAACCAACACCATTGCCCCGTGGCCCCAATTCCGAAATAACGACACGGAGACGATTGGTAACGCTCCTAGGACTCACACGGCGGTGGCAGATCCTGCAGGAAATATCTGGGCGTCCGGCCGACCACTTAAAAAATTCGATATCGAAACAAAAAAATATACCAACTTCCCTGACGTTCCCGATACATATGGAATTGCCGTGGACAAGGAAGGAAACATTTGGGCTGGAGAGTTTACCGCCAGAGATTATCGGAAGCTGGTCAAGGTGGACTCGAAAACAAATAAAGTTACCAAGTACTTGCCGCCCAATACCGATGACCAGTTAAATGGCGCCCCACGACGCGTAAAAGTAGATTCCCAAGGATACGTATGGTGTGCAGATTATTTCGGCGGCAACCTGACTCGATTTGATCCCAGGACCGAAACCTTCAAGATATTCAAGATTCCGGGGCCAACCGCGACGCCTTACGGAATGGGCGTCGATCACAATGATGATGTCTGGTATACCTCTTTCTACACAGACGTGACCGGAAAGCTCGACCCCAGGACCGGCAAATTCACCGAATATCCTTCGCCCTACGGAGAAAGAAGTACAAGGGACTTAAACGAGGATTCCAAGGGAAGAATTTGGTACGGGGCGGAAAGCTTATTCAGAGTGGGTTACTTTCGAGTGCGAACCACGCCCGAGATGGCAGCGGTGCAGGACGTTAAATAGTAGACGCCCAATGTGTTAAATTACTTATTTTAAATATCCTGATAAACGGAATATGGGAACGGCCAGAATCCCAGTTACCTATAATGCCCTTTAGGTTCAATTCGCTCTATGGGACTCATCTTGGAACGAGAACTCTTGCAACCCATAATTAACTGGAAACATCCGACCTGGCACGGTGTCAAAGTATAAGACAGAGATATGCAAGAAGGGAGCGCACTGGAATGAAGCCCTTGCGACTGGCCCTCACGCTGTTGATGTCGGTCCTATCTTTACGCGCACAGCAGGATAGCGGAGTTTCTTTAACGATCCGCTTCGTCGATGGAACGAATCGCTTTCATGTCGGCGAAGTCGTCCCGATCGAATTGTTGTTCAGAGCTTCAATCTCGAACACGTACGCCATGGAAATGCGTAACTACGACCGTTGTCCCTACCAAAAAGTCCATTCTTATTGAAGCGGTTGAATTTATGCGGCTGAGGTGTGTACTCTGCCAGAGCCATGTTTACCCTTTTTGGCTCCTTACTCTCCTCCGTGCCAGCCTGCTTCCGAACTCGGGCAGCTTTGCAAGCTGAAATCCTTGCCCTGCGTCATCAGCTCTTGGTTTTGCAGCGTTCCAGCCGTG
>WNGI01026266.1_pt1 | contig 10290 bp, 10 predicted proteins | sample 5400621 | NCBI WGS metagenome assembly WNGI01 (sample SAMN13153374, study PRJNA577476) | soil metagenome | isolation source: 20 cm soil or saprolite under Garry oak tree replicate 1 | place: USA:California | collected 2016-06-15 | reverse complement strand
CATCGGCGCCGGCCGCTGCACCCGATCGCAAAAGCTTTCCGTGAATTTCTCAAGTTGAGCTAAACACGCGATATTTTTCGCGTGGGGTCTTGACTTGAGCCCTTCCATAGGCAAATCCTATTAACTATATAGCCAAAATCAGTAGTGTCCCAACGTTTAGTAATTGGGGTTTATCAAGTTGTTAAACGACTTTAGAAAATTCATGTTTTTGCCTGGTCTCGATTTGAACTTTGAACCGGTAATTTGCCAACCTGCGATGAATATTTTCGCGGGGGTAATCGATGCATACAGGCAAGCTGGTTTTTGCGCAGTTAATGGAGCATCTGCCGCTGACGACGTTTCGTCGCTGTGTGGCGCGATATGGGGGACATCACAAGGTCAAGCGTTTCACTTGTTTGGATCAGTACCTCTGCATGGCCTTTGCGCAACTGACGTTTCGCGAGAGCCTGCGCGACATCGAAGCCTGTCTGCGTGCTCAGTCCTCCAAACTTTATCACTTGGGTTTCCGCAGCGCGGTGGCGCGCAACACCCTGGCCAACGCCAACGCAACTCGCGACTGGCGCATCTACTGCGACTTCGCCCAGAGCTTGATCGCAATGGCCCGAAGGCTCTATGCCAACGAACCCTTTGGGGTCGATCTGAAAGATACCGTCTACGCTCTGGACGCCACCACCATCGATCTGTGCCTGTCGGTGTTTCCGTGGGCGCCGTTTCGCTCGACCAAGGCGGCCATCAAGCTGCACACGCTGCTGGACTTGAGGGGCAATATTCCTTCCTTCATTCGCATCAGCGATGGCAAGTGGCACGAAGTCAACTTGCTCGACGAACTGATTGCCGAGCCGGGAGCCTTCTACGTGATGGATCGCGGTTATATCGACTTCGAGCGCTTGGGCCGACTCAGCGAAGCGGGCAGCTTCTTTGTTACACGCGCCAAGTCCAATCTCAAAGTCCAGCGCCGCTACTCCCACAAAGTGGACAAAACCACGGGATTGATCTGCGACCAAACCGTTTTGCTCACCGTCTTTTATTCGCGCCAGGGCTTCGACGCGCCGCTGCGCAGAATCAAGTTCAAAGATCCCCAGTCCCAAAAAAGTCTGGTCTTTCTGACCAACAATTTCGTCTTGCCCGCGCTCACCATTACTCAACTGTACGCTTGCGCTGGCAAATCGAATTGTTCTTCAAGTGGATCAAACAGCATCTTCGGATCAAAACGTTTTTCGGTATCACCGAAAACGCCGTCAAGACTCAAATCTGGATCGCCATCTCCGTTTACGTGCTCGTGGCCATCGTCAAAAAACGACTCAACCTATCGGCGACTCTCTACGAACTCCTACAGATTTTAAGCAATAGTAAAAATTAAAGAGTAAAAGAAAGATGGTTAAGCGAGGGAGGGAATCTGTTCCAATTTATAAAGTATGGAATTAGTGGATGCATAGCCGTGTCGACCCATATCTTAGTTTTTCACCTTATAGCGTGGAAAATGTTTTTTGCGTTACAGCCGGATGATTGGTTCGTAAGACTCTTGAAGCTGCCTATTCAGGAGTTGGACGATACCACACGGTCGCGAAATTCCATGAGGGCAAACGGTATTGCTTTTGTAATCTCAAATTTGGTCGCTTATCTTATCAATATTTACTGGGTTTTTGTTTCCGGCCGTTACAACTGGCTCGTAGAAATTGGTCTGTTTTATCTTGTCTCGGGCGTCGCAATCATCATAGGTACTGTGCTCATGGGATTTCTGATCCGCCGATTTGGCATGCTAACGACGTATGCTTTTGGGTCCAACATTTTTACTGCCTTAATGATTAATTATGCGATGCGCAAATATTTTATTTTCAATGGATGAAAAGGATTCGGCGGCAAGAGTTTCAGTTCCACGAGCACGTTAACCTCCACCGTGAACAAAGTAAATCCCTGGACAAGTAGTGCGCCCTATTCGTCGTCGGCACAAACCAAGCCCTAATGGAACTGATTTTTCCATCGACGCGATCTTGCCAGATTCGACCATTGCGTCGTTCAGTTCAAACCTGCCGGATTTCTTCTTTTACGAAGTGGAGAAAGAAACGGATAAACCTAACAGCGAGGCCATAGACCTGTTCAGAAGCACCGACCTTTAAACTCGCTCCACTCGCGCGTGTGATTTTAGTGTTAGATCCTACTTTGGAACCTAACTTAATGTGATCGGAATCTGTGAATACAATTTCCGCTTGGCCACGCGCCTCCGCGGCAGCCTTCAAGGCTTTGCAGAAGTCTTCCTCAGTCGCTCCAAGCTCAATCCAGATTCCCCTCCAAGAAACCGCTTCGTTCATCCCGGTCTTACGGTATCGGTCCTCAAGGTTTTTGATGATTCGTTCTTTTAACTTGAGGGTAATCAGAGTGATTTCGACGTTCAAAAAATATCCCTCCTCGGGTTAGGCAGCATGGTTGCGCGTTATACGCGGAAATCGCATCTTTTTCGGCGGCGACAAGCGTCAATCGCGACCGCCGATAGTCTTGGTTCGGCATAGTTTTCCATTTCGGCAACCATAAGAATGAATAAATGTTGAGAAAATCCGAAAGCGAATGACGTGCCGTGCACAGACTGCCTTAAAGGGGCACAAAAATGCCGAGCATTCCTAATAATACAGCTCGGGATTGCCAAAAATTAACCCTCGGGCTGACGGAGATGACCACGCACTGAACAGTGTTTTTGTGATAAGAAGCAAGGTGGAATTACACGGACTACATAGTTAACTTAAACCTTATCCGGTGGCCCAAAGGGCGAGCGCCAAAGGCCGAGCAGCGGCCTGTGCGACGATTACGGAAAATTTATGGAGTCGGTATACATTAGCCGTCTTTGACTTTGCCGAGGCACAGATGATGTGCTTCTCTCCGAATATATACCGACTCCGCCAAGTCCTGAGCATACCGGGATTAAGCTAATTCCGAAGATCCTTTCTAATTTCCACCGACACGAATGATCAATCCCGGTCGCTACCTCACTCCGGCTCATCACAGCTCCAGCGTTACCTGCTATAGCTACCCGGGCTCGTGCCCAAGCGTTGTATCACCCAACCACGCATGAGCAGCCACAGGCAATGGAGCTCCTGGTTGTCAACTCAGCTCGATCCATTTGTTTCATTCGCTGAAGAATTGCTGCGCTTTGATATTTCAAAACTGGTGGCACGATCTTGCCACCGCGTTGGCTGCGTGTCATTCAACCAAAAGCACCCGAGAGTAACGGACTTCGGTGAGAGCCGGACGTACTTACGACCACACAAGGTTAGCCTGTTAGCGACTAAAAATTGCTCAGTTGACGTGCAGATACTTTCCTCAAATTTCCTAATTCGCGGGCGATTTAGCACTACGAGGTCACGGTATATGGCTTGCGTCAGTTTCGCTCGCTTGCGATGAAATTAGACCTAGTAGACCAAAAGCAAACCGCGAAAAGGAAAGTATGAAAATAAATAGCATCGTCGCGTCCACCGTTTTGGCCACACCATTGAGTGGCGCGGAGGTAACGACGGCGAAATGGTCGTGCTGTTAGACGACAAAGAAGTCATCCGAACCGTTGACCGCATCTACGATGACGCCTTTGACGGGTTCAACATCGTCAATAAAGTTGGGGAGTTTGAAATAAAGCAAGTGTCTATCTTTGGAACGCAGCGATAAGTTTTGAAACATTTGTTGTCCCGCTGATAACCGAAAGACTCAAAGTCTAGCTCAATCAAAGGAGATATTATGAAGGGCAGAAAAGCATTCACCATCCTTATGTTCGCGATTGTCCTTATCTCAGCAACGTCGGGCTGCTCCGCGCCATTGTCAACGAGGGAAAAGGGAGCAGGAATCGGAGCGCTCGGCGGCGCTGCGGCTGGAGGCCTGATCGGTGCCGCCGTTGGTCATCCTGGCATTGGGGCTGCAATTGGCGGAACTCTTGGACTAGGTGCCGGAGCCCTCATCGGTGACCAACTTCAAGGACAACAACAAACGCAATATCAACAACAGCAGCAGATAGATCAGAATCAGACCGAACTTCAGCGTCAACGCCAACAGATAGACCAGCTAAGACGACAGGAATATTAGACCTCCACTCCTGCTCCAGTCGAATAAATGCAAATGACAGGAAGAGTACTTTCGCTGGCCTATCCTTTGCGCCTTTCGCTAGCACCCGATGTACGCTTGTTAGGGTTTTTTCATGGGTAAGGCTGGATCAATCTCGGTCTGCAGACATAAAGAGTGCGCGGAGTGCAGCGCTATTTCCGCCAGCTCACAAAACAGCCGCTTTTATATTGCAGGTGTTTCGACCTTCACCCACGGGGAAATGCCTTGCCGGTAGTCGTAAACGGCGATGGGTTGCGAGTGGACGCGGTTAGCCCATCAGCGCCCCTTCAATCTCGGCATCGATAACCTTTCAGGCGTATCTTCCTCGGATATTCTCGGCTTTTGCGTTTGCTCATGGGCGTCCTTTCACGTCGTCCATCGTCGCCGATTTTGTCCCGCCAGGCTAAACGGCAACGCTGCTGCTTTTCCTAATAAACGGGCGGTTACACTTAAAAAGGCCATGGCATTCGCATTGCGGTTTGGACCCCCATGACAAATGATCTTGAGCCCATGGTGCGTTTTCTGACTCTCAAGCAGACAGCTGAGTTGCTGCAGCTGTCTACGCGAACGCTACTACGCATGGTCAAGAGCAACGAATTGCCCGCTTTCAAGGTCGGTGGCCAATGGCGTGTCCGTGAAAGCGACCTCACCAAATTCATTCAAAGCCTCAACGAGCTGTGACAGGTTCATGGCCTTCACCTACAATTAAGGGCGGGCAAAACGATTATGCAGTTAAAGACATTTTTCTGGGCAATTCTCACGAGCTCTGGGCTGTTCTTATTGGTAGTCGGTGGCGTCATGCTTTTCCGGACCTTGAACTGATGAAAACCGTCGGACTTCGCCTCCCACTAATGTATTGGAGTAGATCCAAAAGCCGGTGAAACTGATTGCTTCAGTTTGTTCAGTTTCAGTCTTCACGCCTGATCCAAGTTTGTGTAAAAGATTCCCCTAAAATGTACCAGCCTGAATTCATGTGGATCCTGGTGGTTCTTGTTGTCGTCGCCGTTGTTTATCTTTTTCTTCCCAAGTAGGCGTAACGCAGCGGTGTCCATCAATCCGCCATACTGTTGACGGCTGTATGATCCCATCCGGCTTGCATCGTCAACCACGCCAAAACCCTATTTCGTTATCATTTAGGGCCCTTTCTCGTCGGTTAAGGGTAACCTGCCAGTAGGCCCAAAATGCCACTTTTTTCTCATTCATAATCAAGTAGTTCTAAGCCTATTTCGTAACGCCCGTGACGTTCTCACTCTGTCGCGGTAGGCCCGCTGTCTTTTCGCCGCCGATCCGTGCACTTTTTTCCGCCCTGCTCTCGGATGCGGATGAAGCGGCCCGCAGTCTACGGAGAAAGTCACGGGGCTAGGACTTTCATGCCGCGCTGAGTGGTCACGCGATACGACGCCCATCAATTCAACCCGGCGTGTTTGTGCTTCGAGAAACTCAACCGCGGTGTTGCTGCTCATCTCGCCCCCTCTGAGTCGGCGCCGTTGCCGTTGCCGGGCGTGTCGTCGTCTTGCTGGCTCAGGATGTCGGGAGTTCATCGCGCAAGATAGATAGACCGGTTTTGGCGTTGAGGACTTTGGTTCGACCGTAATAATGGGAGTCAACAGGAGACGGGATTGAATTGACGCGTCATTCAGTTCAATGTCAGGCCGAATCTGGCCTTTTTCCTCTCGACAAAATTGGTTTCCCTTCCGCCTAAATATTACTTTTCTCAGCTTCCGTGTTCATGATAAGTCTTCTCACGAACGAGGCGCGCAATGAACAAAGCTGGTTGGTCCTCAATCTTGGTTGTAACGTTAGTGCTCTTTTTTGGCGTCGCTGCCGAGGCGCAGCAGTCGAAGAAAGTTCAGCGAGTAGGCATTCTGTTGGTTAGTACGCGCGAAGCAACAGCACATTTAGTCGAAGCATTCAGACATGGCTTGCGTGATTTTGGGTATGTCGAGGGCCGAAACATCACCGTTGAGCAGCGATTCGGGGAAGGGAAAGTTGAGCGTCTGTCGGATCTAGCCGCCGACCTGGTTCGTCTTAATGTCGATGTTATCGTCGCGGCCACCCCACCCGCAATATTAGCAGCACAGCAAGCAGCCAAAACCGTTCCCATCGTCATGGTGGCGACTGGCGATCCTGTCGCTCTTGGGTTCGTCACCAGCTTAGCCCGCCCCGGCGGGAACATCACCGGCTTAACGATCCTATCTGTGGAGCTGAGCGGAAAACAACTTGAATTGCTCACCGAGATTGTTCCAAGAGCTTCACAAATTGCTGTCCTCTGGAATCCAAACTCACCGGACACGAAGCTTGCCTTCAAAGAGACTCAGGGAACAGCAAAGGCCCAGAAACTAAAGCTTCTGTCTCTGACGGTACAACGCGGGGAGGATTTCGATAGCGCGTTCCAAGAAGCGAGCAAACATCGTCCTGACGCCCTCATAGTGCTGCAGGACGCGCTTACCTTTACGAACCGAAAGATGATCGCAGATCTCGCAGCAAAGAGGAGGTTACCCGCGATTTTTGGATTGACCGAAGCTGTGGAGGCGGGCGGCCTGATGGCCTATGGGCCAAATAGCCTGCTGATCTCCCCGTCGAGCAGCCGAAGAAGTTTGAGTTCATCATCAACCTTAAAGCAGCCAAGCAGATCGGCCTCACGATTCCGCCGAATGTGCTGGCGCGGGCGGATAGGGTGATTCGATAATAGTCGTCAGTGATTAGTAATAGGTTGTCGGCGAGGACGCGGTTGCAAGAAAAACGTTGACTTGTGACGCCGAACATTTGATTTGGAAATCACGACGGTGGGGGAAATTTACTCCAGAGTGTGCGAGCTGATTCGCTTAGCGACGTATCTGTTCGAGCAGGCTGTTGTCGAAAAAACGCTTCGGATCAGCATCCTTGGCTTTCGGATGATCGAGGAGCTGGAGCAGGTTGGCGTAGCTTTTCTCGTCGACCTTAAGCGTATCACCGAAGTACTTCTTGTAGTATTCGAAGGTGGCCTGCAGCACTGCCTCGTCGTCGACTCGGGTGTACTTGCGCAGCACTTTCTTGCTCAGAGCAACGTCTGTTCTGGCCAACGTGAGTCCGTCAGTGAAGGCGCGCAAGAAATTTACTGCGATCTCTCGGTTCTTGGAATCCTTCAACCAGGATTCTCGGGCAGCGATCGCCGTGGTGGGGAAAGTTCCATCTTCGCCTTTGGCCAGAACCGTAAGCTGACGGAAACCCTTCTTTAGTGCTACTTCGCTCGCTGGGTAGCCGAGCATGGCTGCATCCACCCTACCGCTCGAAAGCCCGGCGATGGCTTCCGAACTGCCTCCGATTTGAATAAAAACGACGTCGGTTGGCTTTAGACCACCCAAATGCAACATGGACAGTCCAGCAAAGTGAGTCGATGTTCCGAAGCGCGTCACTGCGATCGTTTTCCCTTTGAGATCACGAATGGACTTAATCTCAGGCTTGGCAAAACAATCGGTCGTATAGACACCGGTTTGGGCACCAATGGTGATCAGATCACCTCCGCTGAAACGATTCAAAACCACGGCACCACCGCCCACTGCGCCGATGTCGAACTGCCCCGAAGTCATTGCAGGAACGATGGCACTAGAGCCTCCGGAAATAAAGAGCGGCGCTATCTCTAGGCCGTATTTTTGAAAAAGCCTTTCTTCGATGGCGATCCAAAAAGGCGTCGAGGCACCGGTGAGAGGAGTGTAGGGCACGATCATTTTTTTGAGTTCCGCTGCATTGGCGGGGGAGGTTACGAAAATGCCGGACAACACAGCCGACATCAGCAATGCCCACATGATTTTCATGAGTTGTGTCCGAGGTGTTGCAGGTTTGTTAGCGTAATTTTGAAGTCAATTTTATCCCTAAAATTTTACGCGCTTCCTCTGCGTTAGTCACAACCCGCCTGCCGAGTATGGTTGCGATGTCTACTGTCATTTTGACGACGTCAGAATTTTTCTTAATGATTTCATCCCGATGCGGATACAGCCAATAACAGTCTTCAATTCCGACTCGGACGATATCAACGCCGGCCATAATACCCATCGTCACCATGGGCAGCCAATTTCGACCGCCGGGATATAAACCAATAAGACTTTCAGGAATATTTGCTTTCACGATGTTCATATTAGCTATGAGCTGCAAATAGGACCATGGGTCCTGGTTAGAAACATGCGCATCATGCTTCCCCAATTGGATATTCATGATACGGGGCCTGACTCTGTCGATATCTTTATCAAAGATGTGCCGTTTGAACCCGAGGTGCGTGTTGGTATCGAAGAGCTGATAAACCGGCTTTACATCATGTGCATCAAGCCACTTTACTCCTTCTACCGCACCTCTTACGCTAAAATAGGATGGCTGACCCCTGCGACGGTGACCAACGGGAACCATCAAAGATCCCTGAACGTATTTGTTGCCATTTCCCAATTCCAATAATCTCTCAGTGCCGATGATGCAGTCAACTTCGGCGTTGAGCACGGGATAGAGTGAATCGGTGAATGTGACACAATCCCCGACCTCAGAGAAGATGCCGTCCAAGACCTCTGCCAGGAGCTCATGATTCATTTGCGCCAACCCGGTCTTAGGGTCTCTGGGATGAATGTGTGCTATGGCGGCACCCGCCTTGAGAGAGTCGACTTGTTCCTTGATTTGGTCTTTCATAGCTGTTGGAACCGCGGGAAACCGCGCTTCTCCTAGCTGCCATCCGGGACAGGCGCTTTCTATAATGAGTGGCTTGTCCATCGTCGGAATCTTAGGTTCGGTTTCCACTGGAAACATTTCCGTTACGACATCTTTAGTGAGTGCGAATGGAATGTACTTAGGTCGCGCTGTGTCTGTCTCATTCTTCACGATGATTTCCTCCTGCGATGACTCACGATATCGGCGAAGCTGTGACCGAAGAGTTGAATGATAGGAATAAACGATAGGAATTTGTTTTTGGAGCCCGACGCGAATACTGGACCCCGGCTCAGTCAGCCGCTTCCGATACAATTATCAACAGTTCGATAGCGAGTCGGACAAAGAAAGCAGTCTCCATTCATAATTTAGGCAGATAGTATTCGAGTCGGAAGCGTTATGTCAACTTGGCCGACGCGTATTTGTTGTTCCCACCGAACAGAGCGCCACGATTTCAACTTGACTCATCGCTGCGACTAGCGTTATCACTGCGCTTTTCGAAGACCCGTGGCGTCGAATGAAATACGCTCTTGCAATCGTACAGCTCGCTTTCTGCCTTGGGCTATTATTCTGCGCAATAATTCCTCCATACCCACACCGCGGCGGTCTCGATGCCTGTCGCAAAGCGGGCGGCTATCACTGCCATTGCGATGGCGATCGATCCGACAGCTGCCGATAACTTCCAACGCATTGCGCCTGAATTCCGGCAGTTCATCGCGCAAGGAAGAGAACCCCATTACAGAGAGAATAGATAGACCGGTTTTGGTGCTAAGGGCCTCAGTCCTAGATTGATTTTCCCATAGTGGTTTGCTTCTGGCAAAGTAATGGCAAAGTGAAAAAATTCACGTGTGATCTCAAATGCTTACAGGTGCTAAGAGAATCAACAATTCTCGTGTCGGGTGGGTTTGGTTTGCGCTGCGGTCCGTCAGGCAATCGGCGGGCTTGGTGCACTTTAGATTTGGCCCGCAGACGCCCGCAAGCTTTCGTTTAATCACCTCATTGCCTCGTCTATAAAACTGTTGTCGAAGGACTGCCTCACGTCGAACTGTTTGGCCTTAGGATGGTCGACAAATTTCAGTGCGTTCGCCATTGCTCTCTCGATCACCTTGAGCGAGGGAGGGAACGCACCCCTGTAGTATTCAAAGCTACCCTGCAAATACGCGTCATCATCGACTCGGGTAAATCGCCGCAGCGCGCGTTTGGCGGCCGCGGCATTTTCTCTGGCGAGCTGTTGTCCTTCGTTCAGCGCGCGTAAAAAGTCGACTGCGACTCTACGGTTCCTCGCATCCTTAAGCCACGACTCCCGCGACGCGACGACCTCGCTGGGAAACAGGCCATATTCGGTCTGCGAAGGGTGGAACAGCAGGTTGAAGCCGGCGTTCTTGGCGTATAGCCCGAAGGGGTAGCCGATCATGCATACATCCACCCGGCCGCTCCGTAGCGCTGCGAAGGACTCTCCGATGCCGCCGTTCTGGATAAACACGACCTCGTTAGCTTTCATCCCACCGGACTCCAACATCGATAGCGCGGAGAAGTAAGTCGATG
>WNGI01010790.1_pt1 | contig 10291 bp, 10 predicted proteins | sample 5400621 | NCBI WGS metagenome assembly WNGI01 (sample SAMN13153374, study PRJNA577476) | soil metagenome | isolation source: 20 cm soil or saprolite under Garry oak tree replicate 1 | place: USA:California | collected 2016-06-15 | reverse complement strand
CAAGACCGATGCGACATGTAAGCCGGATCAGATAATTAAGCTGCCGTTGCAAACGAAAAGGGCATTGGATCTCGCCCACTCGTTCAACTGGCGCGGCCACCTTGGAATGCGTAGCTAGCAGCTACTGGACGTCGACGAGCAGATTGCGCTCTAGGATGAACTTGCCTTCTTTATACTTCTGGGACGGCTCGTATGCTTTGTCCTATCGCGAGGGTGATGAGTCAACACATGAAATCTCGCAAGCTAATGCACGCACATATTTCCACCCAAGGGTTGTCCCACATTTGCAGCAATAAATATCGCGCACAGTGTGATTACCTGTGGTCATGGGCCTATCATTGGGTTCTCCTTCAATTATGTTTACGCTAATGAATGCGAGTTAGGAGATAAACTGTGATGACATGCAATGAGCTTTACACGATGTCGAAAAGATACGCTCTGCCGTGTTGGCCGTTGAAAGCCTGAATAGGGGATACTGTTGGGGGATGTGTTTCGATCGAAGGTGACACAAAACTCACGCGAGAAATCATTGAATGAATGGTGGCCAAATGCGTTTTGCACGTAGAACAGCCGTAAATGCGTTCGCCAGTAAGGTATCGACGGTAACTCATTCCCATCTTCGCAAGCGACAGGAAAGGTGCTGGAGACAATACCTGGAGGCGTGAGGTGGTAAATGGAACGGAGGGACACCACGGAGTGAAATGTAACAGTTTGCCGCTTATATATCGACTCAATGTCGTGTGAAGGAAAGATAGCAAGATAGCACGGCAGATGTGCTGAGGTCGGAGTCAGGAGGGCGTCCCGGTAGCCGAAGATGCCGTCTGTTGACATGCCTGGCTGGCACTTTCTGTGACCTCGCCGCACATGGTCTGGAGTGCTTTCTTTAAACGCGAATCAATGACATACTGAAACAAATATGTACGTATTCATGGATTTAAGATACACCGTCGACATATAGCTGTGTCACTATCATGAGTTACCCAGGGTTGATTGCAACGGTTTCACTATTAAAATGTATGGTAACAAAAACATATGCCCTCTGCAAGGCTCGAACTTGCGACCTCAGGATTGCAGGGTGTGACACCCCTCACACGATAGTATGAGACCTGCGCTCTAACCAACTGAGCCAAGAGGGCTTGATTTTATGAGCAACGGAACTATCTCAGCTTGTATCGCCGTGATGTATGATTGTGACGGGGATTTGTGGCTTCAGCGTTTTCACGAGAACATTTACTTGATCTTAGCTGCTTGGGCCCTTGACTCGTCGTGGGTCGCCCCTCACCGCCTTTGTCGTACACGCGCGTGCCACGGATTGCATGCTCTACACGTAGAGGCCACCTTCATCAGGTTAACCGGTTCCGCTCACATATTCGCCTCGATGAACAACCGTAAACGTGCAGCACAGGAACCCTTACTTCCGATCCGCGCTGCAAAACAACCGCGTATTTCCACTCATCGCTTGGATGGTGACCCAGCGAGTCCGTCGGAGTACCAGGGTATTCTATCACGTTGGATTTCTCTAGGGCAGGATTTCTTCAAGCTGAGCGTCGAAACTGTGTTCTACATTATACCTGGTTCGCAAAATACATCATCTCTATGGACCTGTACTGACTATTCTGAGTAGTTAGAGTCAAAACCTCGCCCCTTTATCTGTTGCCACCTCCACAGGCCCTGCCAGCTCCACGTCAGACGCTAAAAATGACGATACCTGTATCACATTCAATCCCAAACGCGGCGACTGCTCAGTCGAGGTCTGAAGAAAGAGTCAACTCAACATCAGCTTTGCTCGTTGGGGATCCTTCAACATGTGCGATCAAGTCGAACCCGGAAGAGTCGGCTAATAATGGTGTCGATGCCACACATTCAATACAACAAACGGACCAGAATTGCGCCCCGGGACCCTCGGAACCCGGTCCTGCAGCGGATTTAATTGAAGAACGTAGCAAGAACCGCTCTGTCATGATAAATCAGGCTCTAGAAGGACTATCACTTACAAACGGCCCCGAAATCTCCACTAGGAGGAAGCGCGTCAAAGAACGTGAGCATATATACGCGCAAGCGGTATGTTCATACCAACTTAATGTCTCTACTCACGTGTTAACTGTAACGTAGCATAGAAAACACGTATTGGAAGACAGAAAGCGACTCCAGGAGGAGCTACGTAAAGAACTTTACAAAACAAAGCGTAAATCGGGTGAGCAGTGTGGAGATCATACTTCAGTCCTCAACTAAAAGAATCAAGGCTTTACTTCTGGTTATGCTGACTTCAAGAGTAGGTTGGACTCAAATGTAACGTACGCTCTGTTTTGACGCCCTCTTAGGTTATCTTGAATACCAAGCCCTTCTGCAAAAGTTAGGCAAGGGAACCAGTCACTTGTGTACGTTTCATTCAGAAATTTTTGCAAGAGACCTGACCTGACGAACTCCAGCATCACGATCCTTGGGGGATCTGCGGTTCAAACCTGCTGAAGCCTTGCGTGTAAGACGCTACTCCGTGTCTGATGTTAGTTGCACCATTAAAGTATTTTTTGGTCTTACCTGACGCACTTCCCAGGAAGATGATACTGCATTTCTTCAAAGAGCTTTGGCTAATGCCAAGGCGACATTGAACAGGTGAGCTCAAGATGCTGGTGCATATAGTCTTGCCAACGGGACCTAGTCCCAAGCCCCCAGAACCGTTCACGCCCACATTAGAACAGCGCAGGAGAGTGAACAGACTGAAGGACGAGGAGCTTAATGCTAGATTCCAGCCCAAGTTACCTACTTCTCTTTCTCCGGAAGACGAGGCCAAGGTTAATGCCTTGCTTCACCACCAAGGCGCCACCTACAAAGTAGCCAGGGAACACGTAACAAACGAGGATTTATCTCGGTTAAAGCCGCGTCAATGGCTGAACGATGAAATCATCAACTTCTATGGTGCTCTTATTCTTGCACGTTCGGAGGCCTGTAAGGAGAATCCAGGGAATGGCCGCGGAACCAAACCATTAAACGTGCATTACTTCAGCACCTTTTTCTGGTCCAAGCTAAGGACGGAAGGGTATGACAAGGGTCGACTAGCCAAGTGGACTAAGAAGGTAGTTCATTCAATGAGTCATTATTGATTAACATCTCACCCTTAACCCATCAGTGTGACCTATTCTCAAAAGATATTGCGCTTATCCCTGTCAATCACAACAATGCACATTGGACATGTGCCGCAATAAATTTCCGGAGAAAACGGATAGAGTCATACGATAGCATGGGAATGGCAAAGGATGAGATTTTCAAGGTAAAGCAAGATTACATTTTTCACTTGTCAGAGTTTAAGCGTCGATTGTATAGTATCTTCGCGCCTATTTAGACGCAGAGCATAGGAATAAGAAAAAAAAGCCCTTTGACTTCACCGGTTGGGAAAATTATGCTCCTGATGTGAGTTTCCGAAACGGTCTTCAATACATTTCTGACAAGCGCATCCAGTCTACGCCACAACAGGAAAATGGATACGATTGCGGGGTATTCACTTGCCAATTTATAGAAGCTCTCTCAAGGGGCGTGGAATCATTCATCTTCACACAGAAAGATATGCCCTACCTGCGACGGCGCATGATCTGGGAGATAGGTCATGCAACATTACGGGATGATTGAATTATTATTATTCGCATTCATACCTACATTATTGCATCTTTTGAGGACGCTTCGATTTTATATCTTGCTGTAAATTGATAATGCATGTGTCATAATACCGCTAGGGGAAATAAAGAACACGTAGCATATGGTGAAATATGAATATTATATGTGATCCCTTGTTTCGTGGTGTGGATAGCAGCAAGACATGTGAAGGACGTAAAGCAAATGCGGGGGATGGTGAGCAGATGTAGATGCTACCGTCGAAGCCACCACACCACAATGAAAAACCAGAATACGATCGATAGGAAGACAATATACCACAACCAGCGGCAGCCATGGCGTGCGGCCATATTGTTCATTCGTCGGAATGTACCTCCGAGTATGCCAGAGGTCTCAGAGAAGGCGTCGTTCTAAAAGTTGGAGACAGAATGAGCATTGGGTGAAGAGAGTTCAATGAGCGCACCATCTGGCTGAGCTGTATCGTCGATTCCTTCACCTCATTCCCTATTCCTATCGTTATCTTTTTTTTTTTGAAATAAAGAGTCAAATGTGAAGGTATGATGACTAAACAGACAGAGCAGACTCACATCCTTCAAGAGCTTCACCTTTGCACTCAGTCCTTCTAGCATCTCGTCGTTTTGCCCCTCGAGGTCATCGGCAAATCTGTGTCCCTTTGGTTGCATATGCGAATCATTGAATGGTGACGAACGCCCAGATGCAGGCGGCGTAACCCCCAGGAGACCAGACCGGTCACGTAAAGAGCCAGGCGCGCGTATTCTGGGGATAATCAGAGCACCGTACAGCAAGATACTTGAGATGAAACTTCACCTATGGGACATAATTCTGATGGACAAAATAGAGACGCATTCGCATAAGGGACGTGTTTGTTACACGTATGGTATTACAATAGCAAATAATGCTGACGTTGCTATTTTTGGCGCTCGTCCCTTCAAAGCAGCATGCGATCGCATAACAATAACTAAAATACATCTAATGTATTTGTACGGATAAACGAAGAGAAGCAAAAGGGGGGGGGACACATCCGGATCAACCATGGATGCAGAGATAGAAACAAACTAGGATGATATAAACGATATGGTGTAGGTCGTCAGGGTGCTGGGCTGACGGAGTTGCGCTATTGTGGTAAGTATGTCAACGTCCATGCGTAGTAAGTACAATTTATAATCGTCATGGTCATGGGGGTCGAGGAGCTTTGAATTCTTTTTATTCAATGCTCATGCGGTTGAGGTGCGTGCTCGTAGCACGGCCTTGATGCTGAGAAGCTAAGCGTCCATGTTGTTGGTGACTATTTTTCGCCACTAGTTGAATATTAGCCATCTTCATTTGGATAACAACGCAATATGATTCTTACAAGCTTCTTTCAGTCCTCGCCCGAAATTCCTGAACACGAGGATGGAGTAAACAAAGGTAACGAACAAGAGGACGATGGCAATGACAGCTAAGATTATCATTAAATTTAGAAACAACACGCCCAATATAAGCGAACGACTTACAGAAAATGGTGAGAGATTTCCACACAGATTTGAACGGTTCGACTTGCACGTTCAAGAGGACTTTGATAAGCTATAAAGGCACTCAGCATAATACACCTCGATGAAAATCAAAACTTGCCTTGTAGGAAAAGTAAACCATTGCCCCAACACAACCTGACATAAAGGCGACCATCATCATCGTATTCTCATGCCGAGCTGCAAGGTGCCCTTCGACAAGTAGCACAATCGATAAAGGAAGGGCAGCGATTGTAACGTAGTATTGCCAGTCATTCTTCGACAAGACAAGTCGGATTAACTGTATTGAAAATCCAGCCCAAAAAAACACGTCGAACTTGATGAGGCATTCATATACTTGATAATTAGCATACATTCTCTTCTTTTGCCGATCAGCCCCAAGTAACTTGTAGACTTTCCAGCCAAATTCATTGTAGATTTTCCAGCCGAGAGCAATGTATGCAACCTCGGCTACAGCGATAACGACGGGTATTATAGTGGTGAGGACGGCGATAGGTATTTTTGCGAGTCCCCCTGTCCCGGTTGACGTGGTAACGGAGTCTTGCACTTCGCCTATTTGAATGATTGCGTAGGCAAGGAATAGGGCGTTGAAAACGCTGGTCGACGTTAGCTGTTAACATCTTGGATATCGACATCAACTCACGTCAGACATATGAATTGCAGTGTATTCCGGGTGTATACGGCATGAACAGCCATCACGAACTGGAACACACTAAGGAGACCGGTATGTCGGAACGTGACAACCAAGAGTAAGAAGGTGACGTACTGTGCAAAAGCGAAAATCGTAAGGTATGTTGGCATCGTCTGAGCCGTTTCACTTGCAGAAGCAGATTGCTGGATACGCAGAGCCAATTCTCCTTCTACGGCCAAGTCTACTGCGGTCTGTATGAGTACTGTAAGTACATAGAGGCGACAAGCTAGTGATTCGGGAAGTATCTGTCAAGCAGTCAGACTTAGTCCTCGTTACGGGCGGCTCTCGGACCTTCTGCCAGAAGCTAACGGAGTTGGCTTCCTTCGTCACATGCTGAGGAGGATAGACCGCACGGGATGTATGTTGCGACAGATCGTCAGACTGCTTGGCAGAGAAGTGGGTCTTGTGCGAAAGAGGCGTGGCGGGACTACGGAGGCTCCCACCAAGAGAATCGACAGTATAGGTTCGATGACGTGCAGTCGGTGCATACGGAGTTACATTCTCGTCTAGCAGGTCATCATACGAAGCCTTGAACTCGTCTTGTGTTGGTGTTTTGGGGTCTGACAAATTGTCTAAGGGGTAATGAGACATAGTGCTGAAGTTGGACGCTCGACCCGCCAGTGGCCAGTGTTGAAACGAAGGTGGTGCAAAGGAGCGGGTGGGACGAGATGATCGGGGAAACGGTTTACCTTGTCCGTGTTTACTGTTGTTGTACATGATAATAGTACGATCTACGCTACCATCCTTCTTTTTTTTAGAGAATCCATCTACAATGCCAAGAACCGTTCTATCTGAGTTCTGCCACTAGAGCACCTTTTATGACCAAACAATTAACGCTTACGCGTCTTGTGAGGCTTTTCGCCCGAACAACGAAGAGCCATTTTCGTTTCCCTGCCAAGACCTATGTCACAATAGGCCTTGAATGTATTGAATTCTGATTTGCCCAGGGCGAGATCCATCCTCTCCTAGTGTAGTGGTGCGTACATGCAGATCTGTATCTTGCATAGTACAAGGGTGGCATGTCTGGTCACCAAACTAATGATTCCATCACGCATGAGCGCTTGCCAGAGCTTCGATTGACCGACAGCCACCAGTGGAAATTGATGAAAATCTCCGTACATAATAACATCCACCAATCCTCGTCATCAACACGGCCACGGGCTTGCTTAATTTTCAGTACGAACTTTTGGTATGAACTGAACGGGCAAGCAAGGTCGTGGATGGCGTAGGCTGGCGCTTATATAGTTACAAAGAGTTCCCGCGTGTTTGCATGCGACAAGTATGTTCACACCATATCCTCTAGCCAGATCGGTCCGAATATAACGCCATGTATTCACAGCCTCGCGTAGACTAAGGAGTAACTGCACACCCGATCCCCCGTGCAATAGCAATCTGCCTTGCCGCTCCCACTAAGCCGTGACCCACACCAACATACCCATTGCAATAAGCATTAAGCTGATCAGGATTCAGGCCAGCGATCGTCGCAACGGTGGCAAGTTATGCTTCCAGTCGAGAAAACTTACTGGTGGAGCATTTGGCATGGAGCCATCCGGAAAGGATACGATGTCGAAAGGGCAGGATTCACCATCATGAAGGTGCATATTTCGCGTCTACGTGTATCAAGCCGTCTGATTATGGATTGTGCAGTGCACTAACCTTTGCAACAGTAACTTTGATTGGGGTAAGGTGTTCAGTCAACGCTGCGTTTAGTGCTGCATTTAGTGCCGGTAAAAACCACGGCGGTGCAGCATCTCAAATGACAATCAGACATCGACTCTTTCAGAATAGTGCGAGAACATACCGCCAGCCGAGTGAGCAAGAACTACTTGTGTTTTGTGGATATCAGCCCTGGCTGCATCGTTAGGTGTGGGTCCATTGGGTGTGTGAGTTGCTGTGGTCATCAGTTGGAATCAAAGAACAAGCGAACAAAGCTCACCAATTGCTACATCAACACTCTTTTCGTAGTACTTTGCACGTACGACATCCGCCAAAACAGGCGGGTCTTGAGGAGCAGGGGGAAGGGGGATAGCACCAGCTTGTGGACGAAGCGAAGCGAGTTGCTAATTACCTTGCTTGCAAGGTCTGTCCACCTCTGTCTCAGTCAACTCCGACTTAGCTTGCTTATTGAGCGCTTGAGCTCCCCTATCTTATCTGTCCGTACTTTACTACCAGATGTTTTTCCAAATTCAACTGTTCCCACAACAAAGTGGCTATCAACGCAAAGTATGCTAATGCTACAGTGAAGGTCAGCAAGAATCCTACTCAGAGCGAAAACGAACTGGCTACAGTCAACGTTGTCCGGCATTCTTGAATTGCCGGAGAAACAATACTGACTTCCTAGTAGCAGCCACCGCCACCACGCTCCCGTTTTCAACGCACATTTCAGATAACTATTTCGCCACTCTGCCACATGACTTCATCTCAGCGACTGTGCTTCTGGTATTTCACGTACAAAATCTCCCGTCCTGTCCGGGCCTTACGCTGATGCCAAGGTCCGCTGACCAGATCTTGGCACAATCATAGGCCGAAACATACTTCAACTTACGCTGGCTGAACACGCCATGCCACGACGTTCCTACATCGCACATGATTAAACCTTGTCCTACTCGCTTAACGGTTATTTCCTATACAGGCTAATTGAGGGGCAATCAGCTTCAGGGATCCAAGCTAGACCCGGACTTTCTACACCGATTTTAACTGCACATTGATCATTAGGTCAGATCTGCCCGTGCACAGGCACTCTCTAATCAGCGCGTATAACTCCTGATGTCTGGTCATACACGGTGTTCCGATATCCCGAATGTCGTAAATTGGCCCGGAAGCGTTGCCATTATCAGCGTGAAAGAGCTGTTCTCGATGGTATTTGAAGACCTGGCACTAGTTCTGTTGCATCCGGTCCCCGTCCACATCCTGAATGTCGACTCTCCTACGGCCAGTGGTGATAGATCCATGCCAGACCAGCCTCAGAGGCAGGCGTCGCAGTTCTATACATCCTCTTCATGGTACCCCTTTCTTATTCAGAACCTCAACATCGCAGGGAGATGATGTCGCTGTTTTCGATGGACTGACCGCCGTGGACTCTCCGGAGGCTGATTCTCTTGGATTCAATACGATTCGGACCCTTCCGCCAACGAATCCTTCTTTTCCTTCGAATGCTCACCTTCCTGACTTGGCTACGACAATTACCATTCCTCGCCACTCGGACAGAACTACACCCCCTGTTGATGTTTATACGCCAACAACACCATCTTCTACTATGCCAAGCCCCGGCCCGAAAGCATTTGTTTCTGGACCGATTCCTGAAAATGTACATAATCTGCAAAAATTAGAACGCCTGAAATGGCGTTTAGCAGCTGGCTCTCTCACGTTTTTCTTATGTGGATGGGGCGACGGAGGCACGTCACGTCAGTTCTTTCTACATCATCAAATTGACTATCACAACAGTGACTGCGACCGTCTTACCATGTTCGTATATGCAACAATATATCTCTATCGTACTCATCGTTCCACAGATTTTATGACAGACTTTCATTTGAGTTCTATGACTTTGTCTCTCCTCTACCTCGGCAGCACATGCGGGTCGGTTACCCATCAACATTCAATTGTCTCACTTGTGATCTTACGTCCTGCTTTAGATTTGCGTCCGGATCATTCGTTGTTGAACGTTTGTTGAACTTTCTCGGGAAGATCGATTATGAACGATCCCGGACGTGGCTATTGCCCACATCATCGACATTATTAAAATACACCATCAAAGAAAAATTGAAGGATGGCACTCTACACTCAGCTGCTCGGGCGAGATTTTCAGTGCTAATCATAGGTTGCGTCTTGCATACGTCTTTTTTTGTCATCATGGCATCCCGGAGCGGATTCTCCGCTATGTTTATGGCATATGCCATCGCAGCCTTCGCTAGAGCAATATGGACTGGTATGTGACGTTCCACCAGCGCATTTTATAAACTGACCATTGCAGCTCCACTGTATGTGTTGGTGTAAGCCTGCAACTCGGCCTAACATCGCTGACAGGAACGTGTACTTTGCGCAAGGTCCGAAGCATTCTATGGCAATTTCTTACGGGCTCTGGAGTAAGCCTTGCTTCACGATTGGACCTTAGCGCTCACCTTCTGCCTAGGTCTGGGAGGTGTTTGTGCACCGTTAGCTGCTCAAGCCGTCATCGCAAGGGGAATTCCCTGGCCACAGTTTTACTATGGTTCCTTGGTCATTTCGGGTCTCAATTTCGTGTTCCTTCTTTTAACTTATCGGCCGACCGAAAACGAACTTTTCGAAGAGCGGTGTGCCGCTGCGAAAACCAAAAGAGAGGCATCTGATGATTATTTCTCAGGGGCGCCTTTCGCGGTAGCTGAGGGTGGCTTTTCTCCGCCCGCAGCCCCCACGCCAATGACGTCTCGAAGACAGCATAGTATGGCGATGTATTTCATTTATATTAACATGACGACCACTGATT
>WNGI01007011.1_pt2 | contig 10292 bp, 9 predicted proteins | sample 5400621 | NCBI WGS metagenome assembly WNGI01 (sample SAMN13153374, study PRJNA577476) | soil metagenome | isolation source: 20 cm soil or saprolite under Garry oak tree replicate 1 | place: USA:California | collected 2016-06-15 | reverse complement strand
AACCGGCGGAAGTTTCTTTGCCATGTGCGAACTCCTATTTGGGGGCCACTTTCGGCCGGTCTGGCTGGTGATAGTCGATGATCTCCACGTCTTTCGGACCTGCATCGGTCCACCTGAACACGACCCGCCATCGATCGTTGATGCGGATCGAGTGCTTCCCCGCCAAATCGCCCTTAAGAGCTTCAAGGCGGTTGCCGGGAGGCGAGTTCAGGGCCTCAAGAAAGATGGCTGAGTCCACCATAATCAGTTTTCGGCGAGCTACCTTGGCGAGATTTGCCGGGAAACCCTTCGGGACCATGCGGCCCTGAAGGATCGGTTCGGCAAATTTCCCCTTGAAGTTCCTGATCACGAGCAATGCGTATCCCATCGAGATACGTATTGCAGGACTTTCGTATCTCGATGAGATACCACTGGCGAGCGCCGCGCTTCGCTACGTTAGCGCGCGCCGATAGTCGAAATTCAACCTGCGCAGATGGTCTGAGGTCTGCATTTGCCGCCACGCGCGGATCAATATTCCCGACTATGGCTGCTGTTCGTTGCCGCGTGAATCGGCTCTGCAATACGCCGATTCGGCGGTAGGCGGCTGAAATTCGTGACCAATTTGATGTGGGCTGCTCAATGCGTTGTGCGCAACTGGCATTACGGGCGTGCTGGCCTGCTTAAATTTATATTGTAATTTCAAGTGTGTCAGCCAGCGTCTCAACCAGAAGGTCGCCGCAAGACGTTTCGAACTGCAATTCGCCAAGCACTTCCGCAGCGACATATTCAATGAGCGGATCTCTGAATCCCGCATCGTATCTCACAGACGCCGCGCTAAAATCCTGGGGCGTGTGCTTGGCAAGGGCCGCAAACGGGCTGGGCGGGAGGTAGATGTGCAGCATCTCATCGATATATTTTGAGACATGGGTGAACTCTTCGCGCAGACCCACGGGGCACGACCCGATCGTACCCGGAACGCCGACAATGCGCGCTGCATGCCTCCTGCCTGTCGCGTCACGACCGACGCTCCTCGGACAAGCACGGCAATCTCGGTGAAGGCAGGGACATACGGTGGTATTTCCCCGGCGCAGTGACACCGCAGCTCGGCGGACATTCCGCGCCAGCGCCGCCCCGCGGACGACACAAAAACGCCGTCCACCGCGTACCTTTGGGACTTGTAGCCCATCGCCTCCATGCCGAGCGTCCAAAGGATGCCCCCACACGAACGGCGCGTGCTGCTTCGGACCGGCACTCAATGTCCGCGCGTGCATCTCCTGAGCTGACGGAGAGCCGCAAACTTCGCTCCCGGCGCCATCTCATGGAATAATGGTAGAATGCGGCCGCCGCGGCAACTGCGCGGCAGAAATTGGCTTGGGGGCCAAATCTGACCCGTGGTGATCGATATTGGGAAACCTTGAGCTGATGTTTCGATGCGACGCGGCCCGAGGCTGTCTGTTATTTGCCTTAAAGCAGAGCAGCGGGATCAACAATTGGAGGTTAGAAAATGGCGCAACACGGGAGCGTAATTATATCGTACCCACAATGACATAGTAGTGCCCAGTTTCATCCTCTCGGGCGCGCGATTCCACGGCATTGTGCGATGCGACTCCATCCGGGAGTTCCATCCTGCTCGATAACTGATTGATCGCGCGGACTGCATCAGCTGGAATCTGCCACTTTGTGCTCATTCGCGGTCCCGGCCACGGACTTTCGAGCACCCGCGTCCCCCGTCTTGACGCGCAATCCCGACCACGAATCAGGCAGCAGGCGTACCGCATTTCCGCTATGATCGAACGATGACGATCGGGATTACCGGACCCGAACGGAAGGTACCAAGGCAAAACGCCGTGGTCGGGTTGGTCATTGCGGCCGTCTTCATTGGGATTTGCCTGATCCTGCTCGGGCTCGCGAGCGACTTCCTGGTTGACTGGCTGTGGTTTTCCTCGATCGGTTATCTGCAGGTTTTTTGGACAACGATCGGCGCTAAAGCAGTCGTCTTTTTTGCGGTCTGGACGAGCACTGCCATCGTCCTTTGGCTGAACGGATGGCTCGCGGTGCGTCTTGCAAGACGGCAGCTGACACAACCTGTCTCGACTTTCACGTGGAATCTTTCGGGCTATGTGCCGCCGCCCAATCTATTGGCGCTCGTGCGCGATCGACTGCCCTGGCCCCGGGTTATCGCAGGCGGTGCGGGCTTGCTCGCGCTGCTTGTCGCCGCGACAGAGGTCGGCGATTGGGGCATCTTCCTGCGGTTTCTCTATCAGGTGCCATATGGCGCAGACGATCCGCTCTACGGCAAGGACATCGGCTTCTATCTCTTCTCACTGCCAGCCTATATCCTCATCAAGAACTGGATGATGCTCACGCTTGTCTTGAGCGCGCTTTTCGCCGGAACGGTCTACTGGGTGCACGGCGACATCGAATACGACGTGCAGCACCGATCAATGTCGACGACAGTGATTGCTCACGGCTCGGCAGTGCTTGGTCTTCTCTTCGCGGTGAAGGCTTGGTCCTATGGTCTCGACCGCTATCTGCTGCTCTATGGCGACAACGGTGTGGTCGTCGGCGCCAGTTACACCGATGTATATGTGGGGCTACCTGGCCTGTGGCTATTGATCGGGTTTTCGATCATCGCTGCGTTCGCCGCGTGGGCAAACCTCTGGGTGCACACTTACCGGCTTCCTGCCGCCGCGTTCATACTCGTCGCCATCGGCTCTTTCGTGCTGTCCGGTGCAGCCCCTGTGCTGTTCCGGCAATTTTTCGTCAAACCAAGCGAGTTGCAGCTGGAGAAGCCCTACATCGAGCGCAACATCGCGCTCACCCGGCAGGCATACAATCTCGATCAGATCGCAGCGAAGCCGTTTGCCGCCGAACAGAAGCTTTCTCTCGACACGCTGAAGGCCAACCAGGCGACAATCGAAAATATCAGGCTGTGGGACTGGCTGCCGTTGTCGGACACCTACGCGCAGCTGCAAGAGATTCGCACCTACTACAAATTCCATGATCTTGACGTTGATCGCTACTGGCTCGATGGTTCCTACCAAAGCGTGATGATCTCCGCCCGCGAACTACGGCCCTCCCTGCTGCCGCCGAATGCGCATACATGGGTCAACCGCCACGTGCTGTTTACTCACGGCAACGGAGCGGTGATGAGCCCGGTCACCCGCAAGAGCATTGAAGGACTGCCGTTCTTCTATTTGCGGGACATTCCTCCTGTTGCAGATGGAGGTCCAAAAATCGGCGAGCCGCGCATCTACTACAGCGAAGAGAGCGACAGCTACGTCATCGTCAAGGGGAGCACGCCGGAGTTCGATTATCCGAAGGGGAAAGACAACGTCTATGCGGCCTATGACGGTACCGGAGGCGTTCCGATCGGAGCGATGGCGGCGAGAATGCTGTTCGCTTACTACTTCAACGACCCGAACCTGCTTCTCTCAAACTACATCACTTCCGACAGCCGGATTATGATCCGGCGTAACATCCTGGAACGAGTGCGAACGATCGCTCCATTCCTCAGGCTCGATCACGATCCCTATCTGGTTATCAGCGGCGGGCGAATGTTCTGGATGCAGGACGCCTACACGACGAGTTCCTATTTCCCCTATGGGCAGCCAGCGCAAAATATCGATCTCAACTACATTCGCAATTCAGTGAAGGTCGTCGTCGATGCTTATAACGGGACCGTCGACTTCTACCTGATCGATCCTGGCGACGCGATTGCCACGACCTACCAGCGTATCTTTCCGGACCTGTTCAAGCCCTTCGCGGCCATGCCATCGGACTTGCAGAAGCACATTCGCTATCCGGAGGACCTGTTCCTGATTCAGGCGCAGCTGTATCAAACCTACCACATGGACGCGGCCGACGTTTTCTATAATCGCGAAGATCTCTGGCAATTCCCGCGCCAACCGGGTGGTGGCGGCACCGCAATGATGGCGCCGTACTACATCATCATGCGGCTGCCCGGGGAGGCGCAGGCTGAATTCTTCCTTATGGTCCCGATGGCACCGAGCCGCCGCGACAACATGATCGCGTGGCTCGCCGCGCGCTGCGACGGGCCCGACTACGGCAAGCTGATCGTCTACGAGTTTCCCAAGGAGAAGCTTGTCTACGGGCCGTTCCAGATCGAAGCGCGGATCAATCAGAGCACCGAGATATCTCAACAGATCACGCTGTGGAACCAGATGGGCTCGCGGGTGATTCGCGGCGCCAACTTGCTTGTGATCCCGATCGAGAACTCGATCCTTTATGTATCGCCGCTCTATTTGCGAGCCGAGCACGGACATCTGCCGGAGCTGAAGCGTGTGATCGCAGCGTACGGTGAACACGTGGTGATGAAGGAGACGCTCGCCGAGGCCTTGTCAGCGCTGTTCCTTGAGCCCGGCGCTGCGCCGGCAGTTTCAGGCACGGCAGAGGAGATGCCCGTCACAAGCCCAGCGACAAGTCAGGCAAGGGAGGCGCTTGATCGCTATAACCAAGCAGTGGAGCGATTGAAGTCCGGAGATTGGAAAGGCTTCGGCAAGCAGTTCGATGCAATGCGCGAGCTTTTGGAGAAAATGAACCGACATTCCCCCGGGCACTAGTCAAAATCACATCGCGATTTCAATCGTAGTTTTATTCTGAATGGCGCGCCATTCTTGAACTACGATCGGAGCGCATCACGGCGAACCGGATCCGCCCGCCACGATCCTCTCATTCAGTTTCTGATCCACGATCTCGACCGTGCGGTCGATCTCGCCATTGGGCATGCCAAGTTGATGTGAGATTAGCTTCACCAGCAGGTCGACCCGCTCGATGAAAGGCGCTCCACTGGCCACCGCCCGGGCCGCCGATGAGGGTTTGAGAAGGCTTTCCGCTGCTTTGGCGTATTTCTCGAACGGCACCTGATCCGTCGGGTCGGCTCCCAGACGCCGAGCGATGGCATCGACATGGTCATAGATCGACTGCGAGAGCTTCAGATCACTGTGGACGGCGTCGCGGATCGACTGCGGCTCGTGCAGCGTGATGCAGCGATAATTCCCGGTCAACAACATCGACCATTTAGCCAGCGGAACGAACAGCGAATCGAACACTTTGAGCTTCACCGGAACGTCCCGGCCATCCAGCTTTACCGCGTCGATATCCGCTTCGAGTTCCCGAAGCAGCCGGTTATGTGTCTCATCGGCAAATGTTGCTGCCTTGAAGTTTGTTGCCAGCCCGACATGAAGGACGTTCGCCGCCTCTTCCGGTGGACGGAAGGCTTGCGGATCAGGCGAGCAGAGCGACACCAAGCCCGGCTTGAACCGTTCCCATATCTGGGCATTGGTGTAGGCCTCCTCGAGCTCCACGTCCGCCAGCGGCGGGATCCGTTTGAGATAGGGCAGGGGCGGCATGTTCATGATCGAAAGACAAGGCAGCTTCGCCTCGGCGATTTTGATCATCAGAACCCGGATCGTATGGTTGGTGTATTGCGGTTCCTGCATGGCAAGACCCACCAGATCATAACGGGACATGTCGACATCTGCGGGCGTGGTCGCGTCCAAGGTCCCAGGCAGGCTGCGCGAGAAGATCGCCCGGTGCATCGCCTCGTCACGCAGCTTGATGCGAACTTCGGTCCCGTCGCGATTGATGAGTTCTGCAGTGTTCTTCCGGCAAACCATGGTCACGTTGTGGCCGGCCATCAGCAGCTTTGTCGCCAGCAAAGAGCCATACGAGGCTCCAAGGATCAAAATGTTGCGCGCCATACTCTCTCTTCCACAGATTATGTTAGAATTTTCTCTAATGCCCCGAACCCAAGCCAAGCTGGAAATTTCAGTCAGCGATCTGCTTGGACGAAGGAACGGACCAGGCCAGACCTTACATCACTTGGGAGCAGCCCCCTCGGGCAGCAGCGGCCGTGTCTACGGCAAATTGATTGGCATTACAATTATATAGCAATTCTCACTTTCATTCTCTCCGGCGCGCCATCTCGACAAACTGGACACCCAAAACCTGCCGTTTTTGCAATTACGGTGACAGTGCTGGAATTCGTTCACGCTATCAGCGATAGCGTTCTTTATCAGCTTTCCGGTGCGGACGGCTTCGGCCCACGCTTTCCTGGCTTGAGGGGTCGCCCGGTGAGCCGCTCGATGCCGGCGAGAAAGCGATCGTGTCCGAGCGGCCGGCCGTTGAGGATTGTGGATGGTTGCCAGCGACAGCTTTGCCGAGTTCCTGCGCGAGCAACTCGCTCCACTCGGGCGCATAACGATGCGGCGTATGTTCGGCAAGACCGGCGTGTTCTGCGACGGGTTTATGCTTGGAATGGTGAGGGACAACACGCTTTACTTCCGGGTCGATGACGACAACCGGACGGCCTTCAAGGAAGCGGAATCGTTTCCGCCCCTCAACTACGAGAAGAAGGGCGGCACTATAGACCTCGCCTTTTGGCGCGCGCCGGAGCGGCTGTTCGACGAGCCTGACGAGTTCGTCGCCTGGGCACGATCAGCGCTGGCGGCAGCGCGTCGGATCGCGACGAAGAGAGAACGAATGGCGCCGGGGCGCAGCCGACCACCTGGGAAGTCGGGAAAACAGTCATAAGGCGCAACGCAAGATCGCGGGCCGTCGCAGATTTGCCGATTGGAGCGCGCGCGGGCTCCGGCATCATAGCGGCACGGGGAACGAGCAGTGCCCATCTTGATCGGCCGTGGCGCACCACTCCACACCGGAGCGCGCCACGCCAGCCTCTTTCGTTCTTGCCTGCGTCGGAACGGTGTTTGTGTGGCAAGTCCGCTGTGGCTCATGGCGCCCTCACTTGAATTCGAGACGAGCAGCAATGTCATTCATGGGCGACGTCGAAGATGCGACGTTGAGGTATTTATGGGAGACGAAGAGCTGTTTAGTTCGCCTAGCCGCCTCGGTGGGCGAGCGCCAGGCGCGGAGCCTCACCAAGAATTTTCGCCACCATTCTTTTGACATCGACCTCGGGGCCGAGTTCGCCAAAGCCCGGGATGCCGTTAGGGTCGTTGAAATTCCAGTCGTTCTCCTGCAGCCCCTTGAAGTCCCGGATCGCGGGATCCACTGTCCAGGCGCGCCGAAGCGCCGCAAGCCGCAACCCTTCCGGCACGCCGCTCCGAAGGAAGACAGTGATATCGGTTTGCGCGTCGATCGACTCGATCGGTGGCAGGGTGGCAGGATCGAATCCCGACGCAGTCACTTCGGGTGCGCCGCGCTCCGGCGGATTGGCGGGGTCCGTCGGCTTTCCCCGCCCGAACTGCTGTGACGCAGGATCGCTCGCCAGAACAACAGGCTGATAGATGGATAAATCGTACGCGGTCGCAGGGGCTACAGAGGCAGCGAGCAGGCTCAAGAGGATGACAGCTACAGCAGTGCAGGTGGCAGGTCCACGAGAAACGAGTTTTGCTCGCCCCGCGAGTCTGACCACGAGGGAGCGTGCGATGACCTCTACAGCAGGCAATTCCAATCGCTTCGTTTCTCGACGGAAGTCCTGCCGAAGATTATTGAGTTCGGGTGATGGAGCGCCCATTTTGCTCTCCTTGGTTGGACCTCGCAGGTGTCTGGCCACTCGTGCAGCCGCAGGATCTGGCCGCACTTGGCCGCTATGTCGCGAGCAGGTGGGCCGCGGGCAGTGGCCAGGCAATCGCTGGATTCTGTGATACAGCATCTCGAAAGGCGGTATGTCGAAGTGGAACGTCTGGACGATCTCGAAGCCTTCCTGGCGATCATCGAGAAGGGCAGCCAAGCGGCCGCCTCGCGGCATCTTCGACGCCCGTTGCAATCGCTGAACCGATCGCTGCTTGCACTCGAACGCGCGGTTGGCGTGGAACTCGTGAAACGGACCACACGCCGATCAGAACCCACAGAAGCCGGGCGCGTATTCTACGAGCGTATCAGACCGGCGGTCGCTGCGATCATTGAAGCGCGAAATGAAGCCGTCAATATTCGCGGCGAGGTGTCGGGCCTGTTGAAAATTGGGGCGCCGGTGCTGTTTGCATCGGCCCACGTCGCTCCGATCATTGGCCATTTTCTGAAGCTCTATCCGAATGTCGAGATCGAGTTGAGAACGTCCGACGAACAGGTCGACCTCCTTGCGGAAGGCCTCGATGTTGCCGTGCGAATCGGGCGGTCCGTTGACGAGTCTGTGGTGGCGCGCCGACTACATGCGCTGCGCGTGGTAACCTTTGGAGCTCCGTCCTATTTCTCCGAGCATGGTCGTCCGAAGCATCCCAGTGATCTTGAACACCATCACTGCATCTTGCGGGCTGGCGCAGACCTGTTCGACAAATGGCCGTTCCAGATCGGCGGCAAGCGGGAGTCGATCCCGGTTCGCGGTCGCTTTCGCTCGAATAGCGCCGCTGCCATTCGCGCGGCGGCAAGCGAAGGCGTGGGCCTGGCTCGCCTGCCGCTGTGGCAGATCAGGGACCTCACCGAGCAGGGCGCAGTCGCGATCGTCCTGTCGGAGTTTGAAACCGAGGGGATGCCGATCCAACTTGTCTGGCCCCCCACGAGGGCACCGTTAGAACGCGTACGACGGTTCGTGGATTTTCTGGCGAACGGCCTGAGGACTGATCTGTTCTAGCCCGGCTTGAGTGGCGATAGCGCCAGCGTATTCCGTCAACGGCGGATCGCGCGGTTGCGGAAGCATCTCGGCGATGACTGTCTCGGGTTCGAGCGGCGGCCTGAGGCTGATCCCATGCTATCGCCGGTACGACGCGGCATGCAACGTTCGCGACGGAGTCAGTGGACCGCTGCGAGGACAGGGTCCTCGCGGGTCCAGATTTGCCCCTCACAGAAAGTCATGCCCAGCCCACAAGCTCGCACGCGAAGAGTTTTTGCGTCTTCCAGTGTAACCACGGACGGATACGTATTGCCGTTTTCAGCGCTTACGATCAGGCCAATCCATTCGGATGAAGAGGTAGGCCTTAGATCAATTAGTACCTTCTCCTTGTTCGATGAATCCGCGACATATCCGCATGCAAGCAGCCCACATTGCTCGATATGAATTGCTCGCTTCTGTCCCTCAGTCTGCCAATTGCCCAGCAATGGCGCGGCCCGCGCCCCATCTAAAGTTTCGCGAGTCTGGTTTTCTTTGGCTTTGCGATAGTATTCGACAGCAGGCGCCGACGTTTGGTTTTCCTTGGCTTTGCGATAGTAATCGACAGCAGGCGTCGACGATAAAGCCGTCCGAGCAGGCTTATAAACACTGCCGGTTGTTGGAGTAGCCGACTCGACGGTTGATGGTGAGGGCGAACGCGAAGATGTTGCCACGACATTTGCCAGCGAAGCGGACCCGTCTGACGTTGCATCAATCGGCATCGGTTTTGTGAGCGAGGTTGGACCGGACGCCGCATTCGAATCGGTGGCGGAAGGTCGCGTCCCGACCACTGTGGCGGGGGGTGCAGGCATGTCGATCGATGGCGCTTTCGTCGGCGCCGGTGAAAAAACGACGGGTCTCGAATTAGCCGTCGATATCGGCGTGCGGGAAGAAGCGATGGGATCTTCTGCAGGCGCCGACGTCTGGTTTTCCTTGGCTTTGCCATAGTAATCGACGGCAGGCGTCGACGATAACGCTGTCTGAACAGGTTTATAAGCACTGCCGGTTATTGGAGTAGCCGACTCGACGGTCGATGGTGAGGGCGAACGCGAAGAAGTTGCCACCACATTTACCGACGAAGCGGACCCATCTGACGTTGCATCAACCGGCATCGGTTTTGTGAGCGAGGTTGGACCGGACGCCGCATTCGGTTCGGTTGCGGAAGGTTGCGTCCCGACCGCTGTGGCGGGTGGTGCTGGCATATCGATCGATGGCGCTTTCGTCGGCTCCGTTGAAACAACGACGGCTTCCGAATTAGCCGTCGAGATGGGCGTACGGAGAGGAGCGACGGTATCTTCTGCGTTCGGTGTTTTTGCCAAGCTCAATGAATTTCGCGTTCCCGCAAGCGCACGCGTCTTATCTTTCCCGGCGGAAACGGTTTTTGACGCCTGTTTATTCCTGGATCCGCGGCGGTAATTGGTGCCGTGAAATTCGGGACTCGACACCGAAATGCACGCCAGAGAAGTACATCCGCTTGGCGCGTTGATGTGGACTACGCGTCCTTGGACTTCAAATGAAAAGATAGTACCGGCATGCGCGGAGGTACTAAGCAAAACGAGTGCCGCAAAAGAGCAAAGCCGTTTCATGGAGCGCCTCCAAGGGTAGTTGAACTTCTACATCTTGGCTGCAATCCAAAAAGTGACTTAGATCACTCTCGCGCGCGCCGCTTGTTGATGGGAGCGGTTCTTGGGTTGGCAAAGGCGATGCGCGTCACATACCTTCAGATCGGACCGCTGCACTCCCG
>WNGI01018416.1_pt1 | contig 10293 bp, 13 predicted proteins | sample 5400621 | NCBI WGS metagenome assembly WNGI01 (sample SAMN13153374, study PRJNA577476) | soil metagenome | isolation source: 20 cm soil or saprolite under Garry oak tree replicate 1 | place: USA:California | collected 2016-06-15 | reverse complement strand
GGCAGGAACTTGCTTCGAACGTATCTCGTAGAGCTCCCCCAGCGGCCCGGCGAGAAAGGCGTGGGCGTGAGAAGTGATGGACTGTAGTACGACGAAATCCAAGCTGTTTCCCTACGTCGACGGGGAGCTGACGCCGGAGCTGCGGGACCAGGTCGACACGCATCTCGCCCACTGCAGCGCCTGTCGACGGCTCGTCGACTTCGAGGTCGCGTTCCGGGAAGCGTACGGGGAGCGGTTGCGCCCGGACCCAGCCCCCGAGCGGGTCCGCGAGCACGTGGCCACGCTGCTCCGGGACCTCGTCCATGGCCAGCGGGCAAGGCACGGACGGCGCCGGCTGACGCCCCTCGTTCTCGCAATCGCCGCCGCGCTTCTGGTCGCCGTTGGTCTGGGCGCCGGGATGGCACTGAAGGCGTACCTCGGTACCCGGACCACGCTCCCCGAGCTCGCGGGGGCCGCGGTGGAGCAGCACCAGAAGCTGGTCCGCAACCTCCTGCCGCCCGACATCAGGGACGTGTCACCGAAGGCGGCCGAGGAGTGGTTCAGGCAGCGGCTCACCTTCAACGTGAGTCTCCCGGATCTGAAGACCGAGGGCCTGCGCTTCCTCGGAGGGCGGATCTCGCACCTCGGAGAGATCGAGGTGGCGGCGCTCGAGTATCAGCTCGACGGCAACAACGTCTCGCTCTTCATCATCCCGGAGGAGGCCTACCGCCGCCTCCAGCTGAGGGAGAAGCCGCGGTTCAAGGTGGTGAGCCACCGCGGCTACGACGTGGTCGTCTGGCGGTCCCAGGGCGCCGGCTACACGCTCGTCTCGGAGATCGGAGAGCGGGCCTGTCACGTGTGTCACGCGCCCGAGGAGAAGCTCGAGCCGTTGCCGCGCCCGTCCGCCCATCTCTGAGCACGGGCGCGCTCCACAAAGGAGAGCCGGAGTGAGGACGCTTACCAACATGGCGACGGCGCTGCTCACGTTCGTGGCGCTCGCGGTCGTGGCGTTGGTGATCGGCGTGGCCACTCCCGCACTGCCGTACGAGGTCGTGGACGTCAGCGGCGGCGGCACCATCAAGGGCAAGGTGGTCTTCCCGGGGAGCGCGCCGCCCAAGCGAAAGGTCATCCCGACCAAGGATCGGGAGGTGTGCGGCAGCGGCGTGCGTGAGGTGGATCAGATCCTGGTCGGCCCCGATAAGGCCGTCGAGGACGCGGTCGTCTACCTGAAATCCGTCGAGAAGGGCAAGGGTTGGGAGAAGGCCGCGGGCGTCCCGCACATCGACAACGTCAAGTGCGACTTTCGACCGCACGTGCAGATCATCCCGGCCGGCGACTTCGAGATCGTCAACTCGGATCCGGTCCTTCACAACACGCACGGCTTCTACGGCAAGCTCACTGCGTTCAACGTGGCCCTGCCGAACCAGGACCAGCGGATCAGGCGGCCGCTCAAGAAGCCGGGGCTCGTCCGCGTGGAGTGCGACGCCCACGGCTGGATGCTCGGCTGGGTCTACGTCGCGGACAACCCCTACTACGCGGTGACGGCGAAGGACGGGACGTTCACGATCAAGGACGTCCCGCCCGGCTCCTATACGCTCGTGACGTGGCAGGAGTACGCGGGCGAGGTCGAGATTCCCGTGAGCGTGAAGGCCAAGGAGGTGGTGCCCGTTACGGTGGAGCTGAAGAAGTAGGGCGACACTGGCTTCCGTCCGGCACGACTGCCTGGCGGTGGGAAGGAGGCGACCGCAGTGGACGACCATGATCGACTCGAGCTCGCCAGAGAAACGTCTCGGAGGGCTTGGTGGCGGAAGGCGCGCGCGTCCGGCGAGATCCGAGCGACGCGGCGCGAGATGGACCGGGAGCTGAGGCGACCGGGCGAGCGGCCCGATCCCTCGCTCGGTATCACCCGCCGCATCTTCCTCCACAAATCGGTGCTCGCGGGGGCCGCGGGCGCGGCGACGTACGGGTGGTTCCCCCTCATCAACACGCTCGACGTGGCGTTCGGCGCCGAAGCGTTCAAGTTCGCCTGGATCTCCGACAACCATCTCTATCCCAAGGACGTCAACACCCGGTTCGTCGACAAGGCCACCCGCGCGGTCAAGGACGTGCAGGCCATGTCGCCCCCGGCCGACTTCCTGATCCACGGGGGTGATCTGGCCCAGCTCGGCGACCCGGTCGAGCTGGACCTCGGCAACGACATCCTCAAGGAGCTGAAGATCAAGAAGGTGTACATCCCCGGAGAGCATGACTGGTACTTCGACATGGGCGCCAAGTGGCGGCAGCTCTTCGGCGCACCGAACTGGACCTTCGACCACAAGGGCGTGCGCTTCGTCGGCCTCGACACGGTCAGCCGCGGTCCCGACTACTGGACCGCCAAGAAGATGACGGCCAAGGAGCGGATGGGCCACATGGCGACGCTCGACGGCTCGGTGGCCGGGGCGTGGGCCGGCGTCGGCCGTGATCAGCTCGAGTGGCTGAACCGCACGCTCGGGAGCTGGCCCAAGGACAAGCCCGTGGTCATCTTCAGCCACAACCCGCTCTATGAGTACTACCCGCCCTGGAACTTTTGGGTGCGTGACTGGCGCGAGGTGCACGAGGTCCTCAAGGCCTACACCAACGTCACCAACGTCCACGGTCACACGCATCAGGTGCTGTACAACGAGCTCGGAAAGATGCGCTCGATCGGCATGCTGGCCACCTCGTGGACGTGGCCCTACGCGCCCGAGGGCGTGCCCGCGCTGACCCGGTGCCTGGTGCGGGTCGATCCCGGCGACCACTTCGACGGCGTCGGCTGGTCCCGGCTCACCGTGAGCGCGGCCGAGAAGCTCGAGAACGAGTACGTGATGTGGCGGAAGGACATCCTGGCGGAGGCGCCGTGGGACTCCGGGTGCGCCGACAACATCAACCAGACGCTACAACCGCGCATCGCCGATCGCGAGTGGCCGTACTACGGCGCCTACAAATGAGCACCGGCGGGGCTCGCACCCAGGGAGGGAGGAGGGCGATGAAGAGGACTCGCTACGCGTCGACGGCGCTGGGTGTCGGCCTGGGCCTGCTCCTGCTGCTCGCGACCTCGGGCACGGACCGGGCGCTGGCCCACAAGGAGAAGCACACGCCTGACCAGCTCAAGGCTTTCGACGACGTGTTCATGGAGCAGGTGAAGGTCGGAGATCTGCTGTTCCACGGGGACGGCGCCACCGAGAAGCGGCTCGGCGTCACGCTGTCCAAGACGGGGATGGCGTGCGCCATGTGCCATCCGTTCGCCTCGGACAACCATCCCTACGAGTTCCCGAAGTTCCAGGAGCAGATCAACAAGTTCGCGACGCTGCGCGACATGATCAACTGGTGCATCGAGAAGCCGAACGAGGGGGTGAAGATCGACCCCGACGGGGACGCGATGAAGGCGCTGGAGGCCTACATCTACTGGTCGAACCGAGGGTCCAAGCTCGATCCCGGCCGACACTGAGACGGCGGCGTCCCGGTCGGCCATGACACCGCACGTCGCCTCACGGCCGCGGCTCGTGTCCAGGCGGAGCTTCCTGGGCGCGCTGCCGGCGGCCGTGGGGCTGATCGCGGCGGGAGGACCTCGCGGCGCCTCGGGGCGCGGCGAGCCGACGCGCTCACCCGGCGACGATCCCGATGCGCTCGCGCTCACGCTGCCCGTCTTCACGAGCAACGGAGCCAAGGTCCCGGTCACCGTCGAGATGTCCCATCCGATGGAACCCGGCCACTACGTGAGCAGCGTCAGCGTCATGAACGAGCGCGATCGCTGGCACCGCACGCGGTCCATCACGATCCCGGAGGGCGGCGGTGGCTGTGCGGGGACCGCGCCGCCGCCGGGCAGGACGGGCCCCGACGAGATCGGTCCGCCCACGATCCGGATACCGCAGCTGATCGCCGAAGGCAGCATCGGCCCTCACCAGACGATCGACATCCAGATCAAGACCAAGCATCCGAGCCGAACGGGCCTGGCGGTCCGGGAGGGGAAGTTCGTCCAGGCGGGGGACCCCCTCTACCTGAGCCAGATGGACGTCTTCTACGGAGACCAGCCGATCAGCCGCTTCACGCTGACCTCGGCGCTCAGCGATAATCCCTGGATCGCGTTCAGGCTCCGCGCGCCGGGAGAGGACCTGTTGCGGGTGGTCCTCGCAAACAACCGCGGGCAGCGATTCGAGGCCGTGCATCCGATCCGCTTCTCATGATATCTAGGCGACTGTCGCGGTCGTGACCTCTTCATAGGAGACCGAGCATGGCCGGCACCGGAGACGTTCGGGAGGCGCGGGTCGCCGAGGCGCAGCGCCTGAACGACGACGTCATCGATCGGGCGCTGATCCGGCGGTGGCTCGCCTGGGGCTTCTTCTGGCTCCTCTTCTTCCCGACGCTGGGCGTCGTCCTGTCCACCAAGTTCACGTACCCGGAATTCCTGGGCGACCAGGCCTGGCTCACCTTCGGCCGGCTCCGCCCGATCCACGTCAACGGCGTGATCTGGGGCGCGTTCTCCACGCTCTTCATTGGCCTCTGCCACTACATCGTGCCGCGCCTCTGCGGCGTGAGGCTGTGGAACGAGCGCTGGAGCCATGGGCTGCTCTGGGTCTGGAACCTGAACCTGGCCGTGGCCGTCATCCTCCTCGCCGCCGGCTTCAACCGGGGCTGGGAGGCCGGGGAGTTCGCACTGGTCAACGTCATCGTCATCTTCCTGGCGGTCCTCGCCCTGACCGTGCAGTTCCTGGTGACGATCAAGAACCGCCGGGAGGCGCCGCTCTACGTCTCCCTGTGGTATCTCATCGCGGCCTTCATCTGGACGGACGTGAACCTCGTCCTCCTCATCCTGGGCCCGTACAACATCCCGGGTATCAACAACGCGGCCTGGCACGGCCTGTTCATCCACTACGTCGTCGGGCTCTGGATCACGCCGGCCGGCTACGTGCTGATCTACTACTTCCTGCCCGCGAGCGTCCGGAACCCCATCTACAGTCACAAGCTGTCGCTGATCGGGTTCTGGTCGCTCGCGTTCTTTTACCCGTTCGTCGGCATCCACCACTACCTCTACTCGCCGATCGCCGACTGGGCCGAGACGATCGCCATCGTCTCCTCCATGATGCTGATCATCCCGGTGTGGACGGTGCTCCAGAACTTCTTCGGCACCATGCTCGGCCAGTGGCAGGAGTTCGGTCGGAACCTCCCGGCGAAGTTCCTGATCATCGGGTCCATCATGTACCTCCTCGGGTGCCTCCAGGGCTCGCTGGAGGCGCTGCGCGCGCTCCAGCAGCCGACCCACTTCACCGACTTCGTGATCTCCCACTCGCACCTCACCGTCTTCGGCACGTTCGTCATCTGGGCCATCGCCGGCGCTGTCTACGTCTGGCCGCGGATCACGGGCTCTGCGATCTGGAGCTTCAAGCTCGGGAACTGGGGGTTCTGGCTCATCACGCTGGGTATCTCGGCGATGGGGCTCGTCCTCAGTGCCCAGGGGCTCCAGCAAGGCTTCATGCTGATGGCGCAGAGCGAGTTCCTCGAAACGGTCACCGCGATCCGCCCGTACTGGTGGGTGCGGACCTTCACCGGGATCTCGATGGACCTCGGCATCTCGTTCGTGGTCTACACCCTGATGAAGGGCTCGCTCGCCCAGCGGTCGGCGTGAGGAGCGCGGGCGCGCCATGAGATCGATCAAGTCGCTGGCGATCGGGGCCGGGTTCTTCTTCGTGACGCTCGCGCTCTTCGTGCAAGGCTTTCTCCCCGCCATGCTGCCCGAGTCGCGCGCGAAGCACGTGAGCCGCGCCGTGCGAACGGACCTCGGCGAGGTCAAGTGGGTGCGGTACGAGTCGAGCGACTACACGCCGCGGGAGCAGCTCGGGCGCGCGGTGTACATCCGCGAGGGGTGCTGGTACTGCCACAGCCAGTACGTGCGGCCGGTCGCCAGCGAGGAGCTGCGCTGGGGTCCCGTCTCCGAGGCCGGCGAGTATGCCTACGACCTCCCGCACCTCTTCTCCACCCGGCGCATCGGACCGGACCTGACGCGCGTGGGGCTCAAGTACGCCGACGACTGGCACTACGCCCACCACTGGGATCCGCGGCTGGTGGTGCCCGAGTCCATCATGCCGAGCTTCAAGTGGCTCTTCGAGCAGGCCCGGGTCCCCGTGCGCAAGGGCGGCGAGGGGCTCGCGCTCGAGGCGACACCGTCTCTCTCGCGATACTTCACGCTGAACAAGGACAAGCCGGTGCTCCTCTTCCCCAACGAGACGGGGCTCACGTTCGTACGCCCGCGCCCCGACGGCGAGCTCCCGATCGACGGCACGCCCGTCCTCGACCTGACGCCCTTCGCCGACACGCCGCCCGCCCTCACCTCCGTCCTGTTGGTGGTCCCGACGAAGGAGCTGGTCTCGCTCGTCGGCTACGTCCAGAAGCTCGGGACGAATCGCGGGGCGTGGCGGGAGGTCTTCGAGCCGCAGAACGTGGCGCTGTCCGTGATGGGCATTCCGCCGAGCGCCGACCTAGTCGCCCGTGGCAAGGAGGAATACGCAGAGCACTGCATCGGCTGCCACGGGCCGAAGGGCGACGGCAACGGGCTCGCCGCCACCTTCCTCTTCCCCCGGCCGCGCGACTTCACGATCGGCGCCTTCAAGTTCCGCTCGACGCCGTCCGGGTCTCTGCCGACCGACGGCGACCTCTTCCGCACGGTCACGCGCGGCGTCCGCTGGACCGCGATGCCGACGTGGCATGAGGTCCCTGACAAGGCGAGGCTCGCGGTCATCACGTACATCAAGACCTTCTCGCGACGGTGGAAGGAGGAGAAGCCGGAGCCGCCGGTCGTGCTCCCGACGCCGCCGCCGGCCACGTCCGAGCTCCTCGCCCGCGGAAAGCAGCTCTACGTGAAGGCCAAGTGCTGGGAGTGCCACGGCGATACCGGCAAGGGCGACGGGCCTTCGGCCAATCAGCTCAAGGACGACCTCAAGCTCCCGATCCGTCCCGCGGACTTCACGAAGGGCCAGTTCAAGGGCGGCTCCCACGTGGCCGACATCTATCGTACGATGACGCTCGGACTCGACGGGACGCCTATGCCCTCATTCGCCGACTCGATGAACGACGCGGAGCGCTGGGCCATCTCGTACTTCGTGCTCTCGTTCTCGGCCTGGGCCGATCCGCTGACGGGCGAGAAGCTCAAGCTCTCCCCGCAGACCAAGGCGGCGCTCGATTCGCCGGACGTCCGCGCCGACCATCCGCGGCTGGCCCTCGACCCGGAGCGCGAGGCGGCCGGCGTGGCCCGGGTCAATGGCAAGAAGCCGCGCGTCTACTACCCCGGAGTCCGGGAGTGAGGAGGCCCCCGCGATGCTCGAGCACCTGACCCTGGGCGCGTTCGCCGTCGCCGTGCTCATGGGCCTCGCCGCCCTCAGCGCCTTCGTCTGGGGCGCGGTGAGCGGGGCGTTCCGTGACGTCGAGACGATCAAGTACCGGGTGCTCCAAGTGGAGGAGGAGAGCGACGAAGCCCCGGGTTCCTCTCGCAGGCCACCCACGGACGAGCCGGGCTCGCGGACCCCGCGATCATGACCGAGCGCGCACCTGAGGAGCATCCGCGGTACGGCGCCGTCGAGGAGTACGCCCGCGGGGAGATCCGCGCGTATCACGGCATCGTGAACAAGTGGCTGCTCGTGGTCTACGCCGTGCTCGCCGTCTGGGGCATCTACTACCTCTTCAAGTACTGGGGCGGTCTCGGGCCCGGCCTCGCGGTGGGTCAGTAGGACGAGCCCATGAGCGCCGAGCGTCTCTTGATCCCCCTGGCGATCCTCAATCTGGCGATCCTGGTGTTCGAGATCTTCTTCAACGCCCTCTCGGGGCTGATCGCGCTGCTGTAGCGGGTGAGCGCATGAGCGCCGTCGAAAAGCTCGCGCTCGGCTGACGAGCAACCTCGCCGCGCGCAGCGATCGTCAGCGGGATGCACCGGCCAGGAATCTTCGTCCTGCTCCTGCTCCTGGGAGTCGCCTACGCCGCCGGGTGGTGGCGTCTCTCACGGCGCGCCTGGCCGCGGGTGGCGTGGTGGCGACCCGCCCTCACCCTGGCCGGTCTCGGGAGCCTCGCCCTGGCGCTGCTCTCCCCCCTCGACGCCCTCGCGCACCGCCGCTTCGTCGCCCACATGGCGCAGCACATGCTCCTCATCGCCGTCGCGGCGCCCGCCCTCCTCCTGGCCGACCCGCTCGCGGCGCTCCTCTGGGCCCTGCCCGCGTGGGCCCGCATTCGGGTCGGCCGGCTCCTCGTGCGCGGCGCGCCCGTGCGGAGTGTCTGGCGTGCCCTGACGCGCATGCCCGTCGCGTGGTGTGCGTACGCGGGGGTCCTGTGGCTGTGGCACGTCCCGTGGGCGTACGAGTGGGCGCTCGGCCATCGGGTCGCCCACGACCTCGAGCACCTGGCGTTCTTCGCGGGCGCCATCCTGTTCTGGTGGCCCGTGATCGGTCCCGCGCCCCGTTTCGGCCGAGCCGTCCATCCCGGCCTGCGCGTCGTCTATCTCGTCACGGGCGCCCTCCAGAGCGCGGCCCTCGGGCTCTCGATCGCGGCGAGCCCGGTCGTCCTCTACGCCTCCTATGCGGCGCCCCCCGGGCCCGGCGGGCTCGCCCCGCTCGAGGATCAGGCGCTGGGTGGCATCGTCATGTGGGGCGGCGGCGGCGCCGTGGACATGCTGGCGGTGCTCCTGCTGCTGCATCGGTTCTTCTCCGCACAGGACCCTGAACCGCAGAGGCGGCCGGGGACCGACGGGCGGGGGCGCCGCCGCGACGCCGCACCGCTTCCTTGACCGGTCCTCGGCGCTACGTGAGAATGAGCCGATCGACACATGGCTGCTGATCCGCTCATTCGTGTGACCGGCCTCCGCAAGGCGTTCGCCGGCCACGTCGTGCTGGCCGACGTGCGCCTGGAGGTCCGCGCCGGCGAGGCCGTCGCGCTCCTCGGCGCGAACGGCGCGGGCAAGACGACGCTCCTGCGGATCCTGGCGACGCTCACGCGCCCCTCGCGCGGCACCGCCTTCGTCCTCGGCCACGACTGCGCCCGGGCGCCCGAGCGCGTGCGGCCGCACATCGGCCTAGTCGCCCACGGCGCTTACGTCTACGAGGACCTCACCGCGCTCGAGAATCTTCGATTCTGGACCGCGCTCTCGGGCCTCGCCACCGACGGCGCCGTGCTCGCGCGGGCCCTCGCGGCCGTCGAGCTCGAGCGGTTCGCGGGCGAGCGCGTGCGCACGTTCTCCGCCGGCATGAAGCGCCGGCTCTCGCTGGCGCGGTTCGTGCTGTCCCGCCCGCGCGTCCTGCTGCTCGACGAGCCCTTCGCGGGGCTCGACCAGCGCGCGAAGAAGTGGCTCGAGGGGTACCTCGAGGCGTTCAAGGCGGCGGGCGGCGCGCTCGTGATGGCCACGCACAGCTTCGGCCGCGAGCTCGCCCTCGCCGACCGCATCGTGATCCTCGCCGCGCGCACGATCGCGCTCGACACGCCGCGCGCCTCGATGGGCGCCGAGGAGATCGCACGCCTGTACCGGCTGCACACGGAGGACGGCGCCTGATCTTCGCGCGGCGCGCGTGGGCCGTGGTCCGCAAGGATCTCCTCGTGGAGCGCCGCTCGAAGGAGACGCTCAACGCGCTCGTCTTCTTCTCGCTCCTGCTCCTGTTCGTCTTCCAGTTCACGCTCGGCCCCGACCGCGAGCGGCTCGCCGCGGCGCTCCCCGGCATCCTCTGGCTGGGCTTCGTCCTGGCCGGCCTGCTCGGTCTCGGGCGCACCTTCGTGCTCGAGCGCGAGAACGACTGCTGGGACGCGCTGCTCCTGGCGCCCGGCGACAAGTCGGCCATCTACGTCGGCAAGCTCGCGGGCAACGTCCTCTTGATGCTCGTCGTCGAGACCCTGCTGCTCGTCCTGTTCACCTTCTTCTTCAACGTGGACCTCGCGGGCGCCCTGCCGGCGCTCGCACTGGTCGTGGCGCTCGGCACGCTCGGCCTCGCCGCCGTCGGCACGCTCTTCGCGGCGATGACCGCCCAGGTACGCGCGCGCGAGCTGCTCTTCCCGGTGCTGCTGCTCCCCGTCCAGGTGCCGGTCCTCCTCGCGACCGTGAAGGCCACCGAGGCCGTGCTGCTGGGCGAGCCCCTCTCGGCGGTCGCGCACTGGCTGAAGCTCCTCGCCGCGGCCGACGTCGTGTACGTCGCCGCGGGCGTGCTCACCTTCGACTTCCTGCTCGAGTCATGACGAGGGCGCTCGGATGGCTCACGGCGATCGGGCTCGGCGCGGGCCTCGTGATGGCCTTCGGCGTCGCCCCGCGCGAGGCGACGCAGGGCAACGTCCAGC
>WNGI01013746.1_pt1 | contig 10293 bp, 10 predicted proteins | sample 5400621 | NCBI WGS metagenome assembly WNGI01 (sample SAMN13153374, study PRJNA577476) | soil metagenome | isolation source: 20 cm soil or saprolite under Garry oak tree replicate 1 | place: USA:California | collected 2016-06-15 | reverse complement strand
ACCGTATCCTGCTGACGCTGCGCAACGCCCTGCAACACATCGTGCTCGTCAGCGAGAACGTGCGCCTCAAGCAGGAGGTGCGCGCGCAGTACGAGATCGTGGGCTCGAGCAAGGCGATTCGCCACGTGATCGGCCTGCTCGAGAAGGTCGCGCCCACGCCGGCCCGTGTGCTGATCACCGGCGATAACGGCACCGGGAAAGAGCTCGTAGCCCGGGCGATTCACGCCCTCAGCCCGCGCGCCAGCGGTCCGTTTGTCGAGGTCAACTGCGCTGCGATTCCCACGGAGCTGATCGAGAGCGAGCTGTTCGGCCACATGAAGGGCAGCTTCACCGGCGCGTTCGCGGACCGGGCCGGGAAGTTCGAGCTCGCCGACGGCGGCACGCTGTTTCTCGACGAGATCGGGGACATGAGCCTGTCGGCGCAGGCCAAGGTGCTGCGCGCGCTGCAGGAAGGCATGATCTCGCGCGTGGGATCGGGCAAGGCGCTGCCCGTCGATGTCCGCGTGATCGCCGCGACGAACAAGAACCTCGGTGCGGAGATCGAGCAGGGACATTTTCGCGAGGATCTGCTCTACCGGCTCAACGTCGTTCCGATCCACGTTCCGGCCCTGCGGGAGCGGCGCGGCGACATCGCGCAGCTCGTCGCCCATTTCGGCGCCGAGCTGACGCAACGCGGCGGGCTGCCGGCCAAGGAGTTCGCCGCCGCCGCCATCGAACGGCTTACGGCACACGACTGGCCGGGGAACATCCGCGAGCTGAAGAACGCCGTCGAGCGGCTCTTGATCCTCGCGACGGGCGCGACCGTGACCCAGAACGATGTCGAAAGACTGGTGGGGAAGGGGGAAGGGGGACGGGGGAGGGGTACCGCGAGTCTTGGTGGAGGCGACGCAGCCTGGCTGCGGGCCGGCACGTTTGAGGAGTTCAAGCAAGCGGCCGAGCGCGCGTTCCTGGTGGGTAAGTTGCAGGAGCACGACTGGAACGTGTCGGAGACTGCGCGCACATTGCAGATGCCGCGCAGCAACTTGTACAAGAAGATCGAACGCTACGGCTTGGCTCGCGGCGGCGAGGGAAGCGGAGGCGGAGCGACCTAGTGGCAAAAGAGAAAGAGCGCGACTGGGACCGCGAGATGCGCGAGGTGGACAAGCTCCTGGCGAAGCTGCCGGAGGCCGATCCCGTGCTCGGCCGTGGCGTCCCGACGGTGCCCGTATCGCCCCATCCGGTCGTTGGAGGCACGGGCGCCTCGGGAAGCCTGCAGCCCGGTGTGGGGCCGGCACGCGGGCGCGCCTGGATCAGCACATGGTTGCGCGTCGGACTCGGTCTGGCGTTGGGTGTGGGGATGCTGGTGTGGCCGTACACGCATGCCTGCGGCCTCAAGCTGGTCTTCTATCTTATTGGCGCCACGACGGTGGCGCTCGCCGGCGTGTGGAGCGCTCTCACCTCGTGGAAGCGGCGGCTTGGCATAGCGCACACGCTGTCGATCATCCTGATCGTCTGGGGTCTCGCGTTGGCCGGTCGCCAACTGTTGCCGCGTGTATACGGTAAAACGCCCGTTCCCTTCTTCTGTCCCGAACCCTGAGATCCATGGCTTCCGAATTCAAGAACTTCATCGCCGGTGATTGGGTCGCCCCCTCGACCGGCGAGTACTTCGAGAACCGCAATCCCGCCGATTGGAACGACGTCATTGGCAGGTTTCCGCGCTCGGGACCCGATGACCTGAAGCGCGCGATCGCTTCAGCCAAGCGCGGTTTCGCCCAGTGGTCGAAGACGCCGGCGCCGATCCGTGGCCAGGTGTTGCAGCGAGTCGCGCAATTGCTCGTCGAGCGCAAGGACGCGATCGCGCGTGCGATGACGCGCGAAATGGGGAAGGTCGTCGCCGAGACGGGAGGCGATGTCCAGGAAGGGATCGACACCGCGTTCTACGCGGCCACGGAAGGCCGGCGACTGTTCGGGCGGGTCGTGCCGTCGGAGCTGCGCAGCAAATGGGCGATGAGCTATCGCCGGCCCATCGGGGTCGCCGGGCTCATCACGCCGTTCAACTTCCCGCTCGCGATACCGACCTGGAAGATGTTTCCCGCGCTGCTGTGCGGAAACGCGGTCGTCTTCAAGCCTGCGGAAGATGTCCCGCACACCGCGCATCTCCTGGTCGAGGTGCTGCTGGAGGCGGGGTTGCCGCCCGAAGTCGTGCAGCTCGTCCACGGGCAGGGCTCCGTCGTGGGACGCGCCCTGGTCGAGCATCCTGAGGTGCCGGTGATCTCGTTCACCGGATCGACCGAGACCGGCTCGGCGATCGGCGCCACGTGCGGCAGGATGCACAAGCGGTTGTCGCTCGAGATGGGCGGGAAGAACGCGATGATCGTGATGGATGATGCCGATCTCGATCTTGCGCTCGACGGTGTGCTGTGGGGCGCGTTCGGGACGACGGGACAGCGCTGTACGGCGACGAGCCGGCTCATCCTGCACGACAAGATCCACGACACGTTCGTGAAGATGCTCACCGATCGCACCGCGAAGCTCCGCCTTGGCCCCGGCCTGGACGACAAGACCGAGGTCGGCCCGCTGATCCACGAAGAGGCGCGTCAGAAGGTCGCCGAGTACGTCGAGATCGCCAAAAAAGAGGGCGCCAGTGTGGCGCTGGGTGGGAAGATCCCCCAGGGCGACAAGCGGCTCGAGTGTGGGTGGTTCTACGAGCCGACGGTGATCACCGGCGTGAAGCCGGGGATGCGCGTCGAGCAGGAGGAGATCTTCGGCCCCGACGGGCAACGGCCACCGCGAAGGAGGATGGGAGGTCTACGACTTCTACTCCGAGACGAAGACGATCTACGTCGACTACTCGGGGACGCTGCAACGAGCGCAGATCGATACGGAATTCAGCCCTTGACGGGGCAGGAACCAGAAGGGTAGACTACCGTTACAACTGACGACTCGTGGTCATTTGCCGCGTATTGCCGCCACGTTAAACAAGGTGCTAAAAAGCGACTCGCCCGCGGCATTATTTGTCCGGGCGATCGTGTTTTCAGGAAATCGCTGCCGCGGCGCTTACGCCGGAGGCTTGCGATGACCGCCCGCAAAGTCACAGTCGCCACGCTGGCAGGGTTGAAGGACCGCAACGAAAAGGCGGTGTTCGTTACCGCCTACGACTATCCGACCGCGACGTTCGCCGATCGCGCCGGTGTCGACATGATTCTGGTAGGCGATTCCGCAGCCATGACGATGCTCGGGCTGCCGAGCACGCTCCAGATCGGCCTGGACGAGATGCTGGTGTTCATCCGGGCGGTGACGCGCGCGGCGCAGCGGGCGTTCGTGATCGGAGACCTGCCGTTCCTGTCCTACCAGCCCTCCGACGAAACCGCGATCCGCAGCGCGGGCGCATTCGTGGCCGCGGGATGCGACGCGGTGAAATGCGAAGGGGGCGCGCGCGTCGCGCAGCGCGTACGCGCGATGGTCGATGCCGGCATCGCGGTGATGGGGCACCTCGGCCTCACGCCCCAGAACCTCGGCCAGCTCGGCGGCTACCGCGTGCAGGGCAAATCGCTAGCCGCGGCGGAGCAGCTGCTGCGCGACGCGGAGTCGTTGGAGCGAGCCGGCGTGTTCTCGATTCTACTCGAGGCTGTCCCCGCGGAGACGGCGGCGTTTGTGCGCGAGCGCGTCGGCGTATTCGTCTACGGCATCGGCGCCGGGCCGCACGTGGACGGGCAGCTCGTCATTTCGCACGACATGCTCGGCAACTTCGTGGGGGAGATCTCGCCCCGGTTCGTAAAGCGCTATGCGGAAGTTGGTACTGCCGTCGAAGGGGCCTTCCGCGATTACGCGCGCGATGTACGCAGCGGCGCGTTCCCGGGTCCCGAGCATTGCTACCAAATCGATCCCGCCGATGAGGCGCTGATTCGCGCGGCCCGCTCGACCCGCAAAGTCAGGCCGGCGGCCCTATCCGGTGGCGCAGCAGTAGTAGAGGCCCGGCCGTGACGACGAGCGTTGCTTCGCCGGTGGCGTTGCGGCCACGGCCACAGGTGTGCCGCGCCTGTGGAGCGTTACACGAGCCGGCCCCCGTCGCGATCTGCGAGCAGTGCCTCGGCCCGCTCGATCCCGTCCTCGATCTCGCCCGTGTGCTGCCGACGCGCGACGCGATCGCGGCACGCCCGTGGTCGTTGTGGCGCTACCGCGAGTGGTTGCCGTTCGACGGCGAACCGGTGCTGTCGCTCGACAGCGGTGGCACGCCGCTCGTTGAGGCACCACGACTCGCCGCGCGGCTCGGCGTGGCGCGGGCGTGGGTCAAGAATGACGCCGTTTCTCATCCGTCGTTGTCGTTCAAGGATCGCGTGGTCGCGACCGCCATCAACGCGGCCGCCGCGTTCGGGCTCGACACAATCGGCTGCGCGTCCACAGGCAACCTCGCCAACGCCGTGGCGGCGCAGGCGGCGCGCGCCGGTCTCAAGGCGTGGATCTTCATTCCGGAAGACCTGGAGCTCGCCAAGATCGTCGGGACGGCGGTGTATGGCGCGCGGCTGGTGCGCGTGCGTGGTCACTACGACGACGTGAATCGTCTGTGCGCGCAGCTGGCCGATCAGTTCGGCTGGGGCATCGTCAACGTGAATCTGCGCGGCTACTACGGTGAAGGATCCAAGACCCAGGCGTTCGAGATCGCCGAGCAGCTGGGGTGGCGCCTGCCGACGGCGGTCGTCGCACCGATGGCCGGCGGCTCGCTCGTGACGAAGCTGCGGAAGGGGTTCAAGGAGTTCAGCGCGGCCGGACTGGTCAGCGGAGCGGCGCCCCGCGTCTTCGGCGCGCAGGCGTCGGGATGCGCGCCGATCGTACGGTTGGTGCGCGAAAATGCCGATGCCGTGGTACCGGTGGTGCCGCAGACGATTGCCCGGTCCATCGCGATCGGCAATCCCGCCGACGGTCTGTTCGCCAAGCGCGCGATTCTCGAATCGGGCGGCTGGGCCGCCGCGGTGTCGGATGACGAGCTGGTCGCGGCGATCCGGCTGCTGGCGGAGGAGGCGGGGATCTTCACCGAGACGGCAGGCGGCGTGACGGTCGCCGCGGCGCTGGCGCTGGCGGCCGAAGGCCGGTTCTCGCCGGATGACGAAGTCGTGCTGTGCATCACGGGGAACGGCCTGAAGACGATCGACGCCGTTGCCCCGGTGCTGCCGGCGGCACCGCTCATCGCGCCCCGTGTTGCCGAAGTGCGCGCGTTGGTGAAGGGGGTGGGCGACTCATGAGCGCGCGCGTTCGAGTACCCGCGAGCTCGAGCAATCTCGGCTCGGGGTTCGATTGCGTCGGTGTGGCGGTGGATCGTTGGCTCGTCGCCACGGTAATCCCGGAACCAGGCAACCTGATTTCGATCGAGAACCGTGGAAGCCTCGCCGCCGTCTCGGTTCCAGTCAGCGGAGACTTGCTGGCACGTGGGTTCCGCGCGGCGTGCGACGCCGCCGGTGTGTCACCTACGGGCGCCGCAATCGATGCAACGTCGGACATCCCTGTCGGCTGCGGCCTTGGCTCGTCGGCGGCTGCCCTCGTTGCGGGTGTGTTGCTCGCCGATGCGGCGCTCGAGCTGAACCTCACTCCCCAACAGATCGTGGAGATCGCGACCGCTATCGAAGGACATCCCGACAACGTCGCGCCGGCGGTGTATGGAGGCGCCGTGTTGAGCGTACGGACACCCTCCGGGCTGGTCTCGACGCCGCTCAGCGTCGCAGCTGGCCTCGAGCTGGTGCTCGTCGTACCGCCCTTTCCGTCCGATACGAAAGCCGCGCGCGCGCTATTGCCAAAGACACTGCCGCACAGCGATGCGGTGTTGGCGGCGAGCCGAGCGGCCGCGTTGGTGCAGGGGCTGTCGAGCGGCGATGGCGCGCTGCTCGGCGCGGCGCTCGATGATGTGCTGCATGTGCCATTCCGCCGCGCGCGTATTCCCGGTTACGATGCGGTCGTCCGGGCGGCGCAAGACGCCGGTGCGTTTGGGGCCACGCTGTCGGGCGCCGGCTCTGCGATCCTCGCGATTGCGCCGCGCGAGCGGTCTACTGCGGTGGGTGCCGCGATGATCGCGGCATGGCGCGAAATCGGCATCGAGGCCGAGCTGATCCGAGGGTCGCATTCCGTTCCTGGCGCCACAGTGAGTCATGTTTCTCAGACGATCCCTGTTTCTACGGAGCAACTATGAGTGTCACACTACAGCTTCCCACGGTGCTGGCCAAATTGGCCGACGGCCGGCGTTCGCTCGAAGCCAACGGGTCGACGTTGGGGGATGTCGTCGCCGACGTCTCGGCCCGATACCCCGGCCTTGCGCCGCGTCTGCGCGACACGGCCGGCCAGCCGTATCCCTTCGTGACGTTCTACGTGAACGACGACGACGCGAGACTGCAGGGTGGGTTTGCGGCGAGCGTCCGCGACGGCGATGAGATCATCATCGTCCCGGCGATCGCGGGAGGTTGAGCGATGACGACTCTCGCCCAGGCCGAGCTGTTGCGCTACAGCCGGCACCTCATTCTGCCCGACGTCGGCGTTCCTGGTCAGGAAAAGTTGAAGGCCGCCCGGGTCCTGCTGATCGGCGCCGGGGGGCTGGGATCGCCGGCGGCGCTCTATCTGGCCGCGGCCGGTGTCGGCACGCTCGGCCTCGTGGACTTCGACAACGTCGACGTCACGAATCTCCAGCGACAGATCCTGCATGGCACGAAGGACGTCGGCCGGCCCAAGCTGCTGTCGGCGCGTGAGCGCATCGCCGACGTGAACCCGCATGTGCGGCTGGAGACGTATGAGACGGCGCTCACGTCCAAGAACGCGCTCGACATCCTCAGTGGCTACGACATCGTCGTGGACGGCACCGACAACTTCGCGACGCGCTACCTCGTCAATGACGCCTGCGTCCTGCTCGGCAAGCCGAACGTGTACGGCAGCATTTTCCGCTTCGAGGGACAGGCATCGGTCTTTGCTCTGCCCGACGGGCCGTGCTACCGCTGCCTCTTCCCCGAACCGCCGCCGCCGGGATTGGTGCCGAGCTGTGCCGAAGGCGGCGTGCTGGGCGTGCTGCCGGGTCTCGTGGGAACGATTCAGGCGACGGAGGCGATCAAGCTGATCGTCGGTGTAGGCGAGCCGCTCGCGGGCCGGCTGCTGCTCATCGATACGCTGGCGATGCAGTTCCGCACGGTCAACATCCGGAAGGACCCAACGTGTCCTGCGTGCGGCACGCACGAGATCACGGCGCTCATTGATTACGAGCAGTTCTGCGGCGTGCGGGCGTCGGAGGCGGAGCCGAGGGCCGTCGGTGGGTTCGTCGAGGTCACACCGCGCGAGCTGCAGAGCCGGCTGGCGCGCGGCGAGGAGCTGCAGCTGATCGACGTGCGGGAACAGTTCGAGTGGGACATCGCGCGCATTCCCGGCGCGCGCCTCGTCCCGCTGGCGACGCTCCCCGACGTCGTCGAGACGCTCGATCGCGACCGCGAGGTGGTCGTCTATTGTAAGGGCGGCAGCCGCAGCCGCGCGGCCGCGACGCATCTCGCCGACGCAGGATTCCCGCGGGTGACGAATCTCACCGGCGGGATCCTGCGCTGGCAGGCGGAGGTGGACCCGACGCTGCCGCGGTACTGACGCAACTTGACCAATTTGGTCAAATCAGCTAGTGTGGTGCATGACTCGTCACAAGAAACCCCGTCCGGTGCGCGAGGCCGTGAGCCTGTACGAGGCGAAGACCCATCTCTCCGAGCTGGTCGAGCAGGCCGCGCAGGGGCGGGAGATCATCATCGCCAAGTCCGGCAAGCCCAAGGCTCGGCTCGTCCCGCTCGCGCCGAAGGACACGCGGCACCTGCGCAAGCCCGGACTGGGGAAGGGCCGGGGCTGGATCGCCGATGACTTCGACGCGCCGCTGCCGCCTGAGGTATTGCGGTTGTTCACCGGGGAATCCGGGTGAGGCTGCTGCTCGACACCAACGCGCTGGTTCGGTGGCACCTCGTTAAGCTTCGGCCCGCTGCGGTTCGCACCGTGCAGCGGGCCGAACTTGTGGTGGTGAGCGCGGTGAGCGCGTGGGAGATCGCGGTCAAGCGCGCACTGGGTAAGCTGGACCTGAAGGACACCGTCGAACAGATCGTCGCGCGCTACGGGTTTCTCCCCCTGCCGGCGACGGTACGACACGGCGATCTGTTGCGCGATCTACCGCTGCATCACCCCGATCCCTTCGACCGGTTGCTCATCGTGCAGGCGCTGGACGAAGGGCTCACGATCTTGACCTCCGACCGGGCTTTCGAGCCATATCGGGTGCCGGTGGAGTGGGTGTGAGGATGCGGGTATGTCCGGGTCATCGCTCCCTCCCGGGGGCCGTCCGTTCTCGTCATGGCGCGTTGCCTACCCGTGTCCGCGTGCTCACAAAGAGATCGAGGTCAATCGCCGGCGGGGTCGCAACGTTGCGTGCGAAAAACAGCATCTCCGTCGTCCCGTGCGAGTAGATGAAGGGATGGCGCTCGTCAGCCGCGGTATTGATCGGCGCGCCCAGATTGATGGGCGCGGTCCACGGACTGGCCACGTCTGGGCGCGTCGCGACCCACATGTCGTCCGCGCTCGAGCCGGGCCGGTTCGAGAAGAAATAGATCGTTCGCCCGTCGTGCGAGATAGAAGGCCGCTGCTCGCTCGCCGCGCTGTTGAGCTCGGTTACTGGGACGGCGTCGCCCCAGGATCCGTCAACCGCCTGGGCGCTGACGTAGATGTCTCCGCCGGTGTTCACCGGCGCGGGATTGTGGTTGAAATAGAGCTGCGCGCCACCACTCTCGTCGTTTTCGAAGTAGGCGGGACCTCCCTCAAACCCCGACGTGTTCACTCCGGCCCCGAGGTTCACCGGTCCCTCCCACCCGAAGTCGTCATGCACGTCTTGTCGGTATGAAACCCAGATGTCACCCGACCCCGCTGCCCCCTGTTGACGACCCGAGGCGAAGAAGAGCCAGTGTTCGTCGCGGGACAGCGCCGGGGCGAAGTCGTTCACCGAACTGTTGACGGTGGGCCCCAGACTCACGGCCGTTCCCCACGGACAGCTATCGTCAGCGCAGGCTCGCCGAGACACCCAGATGTTCTGGTCGAAAACTCCGTCGTCAGGACCTTCCGGGCGGGTGGAGGCAAGGAACAGAGTGAGCCCGTCCTTGGAGAGCGCCGCCTGCTGATCGTTGTAAGGGGACGTACTGATCGTCGGGCCGAGTTTCACGGGCTCGGACCAGGCGGAGAAGCTGGAAGTCTGATTCGCGACCATGGTTCCGGCGATGCTGCGATCGGACTCCGTTCCACATCCGATGAGCAAGGCGAGGCAGGCCAGCGAACTGGGGGCGCGCGATGTGGTGGTCATGGATCCTCCTGTCCTCGAATCGGTCAAGGTGGTGTGACCACCGTGACCGCGTTTGACGCCGCAGAGTATTGCCCGTTGTAGGCCCGAATCCGATAGGTGTACGTCGCATCAGGCTGGACATCCACGTCGCGGAACGTTGTCGCGTTGGCGTCGGGCCAGGCGATGATGTCGTAGATGTCGAACGCCAAGTAATTACACGCGAGCTCGTCGCCCAGGCAGCGCTGGATCGCGAAGAACTGCTCGTCGCTTGTGTTGTCCGTCCAACTGAGCGTGATCTCGGTCGGCGAGGTGGCCGTCGCCGTCAGGTTTGAAGGCGCGGCCGGGAGAACGGTGGAAAAAGCCCAGGCTTCGTTCGACGGGTCGGAAGAGCCGCCGTCCTTGCGGGCGCTCACCACATACGTATAGGCCTCGCCAGGGTTGAGGCCGGCGTCATGGTAGCTGGTCGCGTCGGGGCCGAGGTTCGCCATGATGACGTAGTAGCAATAGGGCTCCCAGTAGCTGTAGTCGCAGTACTGCCGAAACACGTCGTATCCGTCCTCGACGCTCGAATTGTCGGTCCATGTCAGGTCGATAGCGAGATCCGCCGCGGTCGTCGCGACGAGGCCGGTGGGAGCAGCCGGTGGGGTCGCGCAGTCGATGTTCGACGGCGCGGACGCACCGAGCCCGTTGAACGCGAGGACGCGATAGCACAGCCGCTGGTCACTGGTGCGCGCATCGTCCCGGAACCAGGTCCACTCCGGTCCGATTGCTGCGGCAAGCTGCCAATTCGCGCCGCCGTCGACCGACCGCTCGATACGGAATCCGTCCTCGTTGCCCGAGTTGTCCAACCAGGTAATGGAGATCGTGGTGGACCCCGCCGGGATCGCGTCCAGCGTCGAGGGCGCGGTCGGAAGGGTGGTGGCGGCAATCGCGCTGGCCGTATTGGACTGATCGGTGAATCCGCCATCCTTCTTCGCGCGCACGTAATACCAGTACCT